>CAJDVR010000002.1_pt1 | contig 20593 bp, 15 predicted proteins | sample 7391381 | NCBI WGS metagenome assembly CAJDVR01 (sample SAMEA7055695, study PRJEB34461) | soil metagenome | biome: terrestrial ecosystem; feature: Peninsula; material: soil | place: Antarctica | collected 2016
TGCGGCGAGCGCCACGGCGGCGGTCACATGCGGCGTGGCCATGGAGGTACCGTTTCGGTATCCATACATCCCGGCGGGTGAACCTATGTTGGCCACCGTGGCAGGCGACCCGGCCAGTGCTAGCAAGCCATTTCCATCCATCTGGGAAACGAACACCGCGGGGATCCACGCAGCAGCTTTTCCGAGCGTCCCGGTTGTCAGCGGCCCCGGGGCATTGTCGTAAACGATCGCGGCGACTGCGCCGGCCGCCACCGCGTTGCCGACTTTTTCGGCAAACGTTGCCGTTCCGCGCTGCATCAGTGCGATGTTTCCCGCGACCTCTGCGGGAAATTCCGCAGCGGAGTTGCCGGTCCCGCAATTGACCAACAACCCAGTTACGCCGTCGGTGATCCCGGCGTAAAGGAATCCGGAAGTAACGTAGGAGATGTCGTCCGCAGTGAGCGCTGGCACCGGATTTCCCAACCAACGAGGTTTCAGCGAATCGATGTTTTCCCCCGGTGCGGCGAGATCCACGGTCGTCGCTCCGCGGTTGGAAAACCCTGCCAACTGGTCATTTTGGGTGCTGGCCGCCACCACGATCATGTTCGGTAAGCGGTAATTTGCGGGAAACGTCGGCGTGGCATCGTTGTCGGACGATTCATTGCCCGCCGCCACGCAGACGACGATGCCCGCGTCTCCCACGGCGGCAATCGCGGCCCGTTCCGCAAAATGGAACGAGCCACCAGCAAACGACGCATTGATTGCCACCACGTTCACACCGCGCGCTTTTTGCTGAGCCGCATACTCGAATGCGGCGATTTCTGCGGCGTTGGTGATGTCGCCGCCGTTGACCGAAACTTTCAGCGTCATCACCCGCACTGGATATGCCGCGCCGATGATCCCCGCGCCATTGTGGCCGGTCGCCGCGATGGTCCCGGCAATGTGCGTCCCATGATCGCCGGAGTCGGCGATGTTGGCGTCCATTTCCGCAAAATTGTAGCCGTGCACGTCATCGACCCGGCCGTTGCCATCGTCGTCGATGCCGTTGCCTGGGACTTCTCCCGGATTGATCCACAGATTCGCGACGATGTCCGGGTGGCCGGGATCCAGCCCTGTATCCATCACGGCGACAACAATTTCGCCGTTCGGTGGCCGGGCGAAACTCCATGCGCGCAGAAAACCGATGTCGCTGCCGGGCGTTCCCAGAGTGCCGTTCGCAGATTGACCGGAATTTTGGAGTCCCCACAATTTGCCAAACGCCGCGTCGTTCGGTGCCGAGATTTCCGCCACGCGGCGGATGTAGTTCGGTTCTGCGACCAACACCTGTGGGTCTTGCTGCAACCGAGCTATCAAGGCCTTGGTCGATTCCGTGTCGGATTTCACCACGCCGGTCACCCGTTTCGTCCGCGACGAAAGCCAGGAAAATGAGTGTGCCAGTCGCGCCCCACCGCGTGCCGCCGATGTCCGCGCATCCCCCAACGTTGCCGTCGGGCGATACGTGACGATGGCTTCGCCCTCGACATACCGGTCCGCCGCCGCCGCATTTCCTGCCGCAGCGAGCCACCAAACGCACCCAACCAGCGCGCTCCAGAATCGTCGGGGAAAACCAGCCATCGAGCGGGGGAGGAAAGCAGCAGTTGGCTGATTGTCAAAAACTCCGAGGTTCCAAGTGTTCGATGAACCATCCCTATACGCCATTTCGGAGGGAATTCGCCTTGCGGGCACGGTGCCTACCGCCAACGCTTCCCAGCGTGACTCCCTCTCTTGAGACGCTGTTTTCATTTCTCCGTTTTCCGAGCATTTCCACGGACTCGACGCACGCCGCCGATGTCCGCGCTTGCGCTGAGTGGCTCAATGCCAAACTCGCCGATATGGGCCTCACCACCGAGATCCATGAAACGCCGAAGCATCCGATTGTCGTGGCGCGCAACGGCCACCTTCCGGGCCGCCGGACGGTCCTGATTTACGGCCATTACGACGTCCAGCCAGTTGACCCGCTGAGCCTGTGGACGAGCGATCCGTTTGAGCCGGTCATCCGGGACAACCGGATCTGGGCGCGCGGAGCCACCGACAATAAAGGCCAAATGATGGCCCACGTGCTTGGTGTGCAAAAAACGTTGCGCGAAAGCGGCGACTTGCCGGTCAACTTGATCTTCCTTTTCGAAGGCGAGGAGGAAATCGGCAGCCCCAACCTTGCTTCGTTTTTGCTTCACCATTGCGATGAGCTGAAATGCGACGTCATCGCCATTTCGGATACCGGTATGGTCGCTCCTGGCGTGCCGACGCTCGGCTACGGTCTGCGCGGAATCACTTGCTGCGAGGTCATCCTGCGTGGCCCGAAAGGCGATCTTCACTCGGGATTGTTTGGTGGTGCCGTCGCCAACCCCGCTGCCGCGATTGCGCGGTTGGTCACCAGCTTGCACTCGTTTGACGGCAAAGTCGCCATCGAGGGGTTTTACGACCATGTGCGTCCGCTCGAAGACTGGGAACGCGAAATGTGGGCCAATCTGCCCGGTGTGAGCAATGCAGATTTCCTTGAGGTCACTGGTTCGCCCGGATTATTTGGCGAACCGGGTTACTCGTCGGCGGAACGCACGTGGGCGCGGCCGACTGCCGAGGTCAATGGCATCGGCGGCGGATACCAAGGAGAAGGGTCGAAAACTGTGCTGCCTGCCGAAGCATTCGCCAAACTCTCGTTCCGCCTCGTCCCCGACCAAAGCCCGAAGGACATCATGGAAAAAGTCGAACGGCACCTCGATTGGCATTGCCCGCCTGGGGTCGAGTTGGAAGTTCGCGCCGGCCACGATGGCAAGCCCTACGTCACGGACCCGAACTCGAAGTTCGGCCTCGCCGCGCAAGCCGCTCTGCGTGCCTCATTCAATGCCGAACCGGTGCTCATCCGTGAGGGTGGCAGCATCCCAATCGTCCAGACGTTCCGCGACATTCTCGGCGCAGACACCTTGCTTCTAGGGCTCGCGCTCTCTGATGCCCAAGTTCACGCTCCCAACGAGAATTTTCCGGTCGAAAACTTCGAAGCGGGAATCCGCTTAAATCAGGCATTGCTGATCGAACTCGCGAAGTGAAAACAATTTCGCGGTCGAATTTCCAATTGAAGATGAAGGTTGTCTTCATCTTCGCATTATAACGAAAACCATTTTCCATGTCCGATTCCACTCCTCCGAAATCCGATTTCATCCGCGACATCATCGCCGCGGATCTTGCCTCCGGTAAGCACTCGACCATCATCACTCGGTTCCCGCCGGAACCGAATGGCTACCTCCATATTGGACATGCCAAGTCGATTTGCCTGAACTTTGGAATTGCCCAAGAAAATGCGGAACTCGGTGCGAAATGCCATCTCCGGTTTGACGATACCAACCCGGAAAAGGAAGAAGCCGAATATGTGGAGAGCATCAAGCGCGATGTCCAATGGCTCGGGTTCGATTGGGGCGAGGATCTCTACTTCGCGAGCGATTATTTTGAGTTTTTCCATGACTGCGCGGTCCATTTGATCCGGGAAGGTCTGGCGTATGTCGAAGACCAGACGTCTGAGGAAATGAGGGTGAGTCGTGGGAATCTTACCACTCCCGGCACGCCCACGCCTTCTCGTGCACGATCGATCGAGGAAAGCCTCCAGTTATTTGCCGGTATGAGAGCCGGAGATTTTAAGGAAGGTGAATATGTCCTACGCGCCAAAATCGACCTCGCGTCGCCGAATATGAACATGCGCGATCCGGTAATTTATCGGATCATGCATGCGACCCACCACAACACTGGCGACGCATGGTGCATCTACCCGATGTATGACTTTGCTCATCCACTGGAAGACGCGCTGGAGCATATCACCCATTCGCTTTGCACACTGGAGTTCGAGAACCATCGGCCGTTGTATGATTGGTTTGTCGACAACTGCCCGGTGCCTTCCCGTCCGCGGCAGATCGAGTTTGCCCGCCTGAACCTAACCTACACGGTGATGAGTAAGCGCAAACTACTCGAACTCGTCCAAGCTGGGCATGTCTCTGGTTGGGACGACCCGCGTCTGCCCACCATCTCCGGTCTGCGTCGCCGCGGCTACCCGCCAGAAGCAGTTGTCCATTTTTGCCGCCGAGTTGGCATTACGAAATTCAACGGCACTACCGATGTTGCGTTATTGGAGTTCGATGTGCGGGATTTCCTGAATCATTCTGCGCCACGGCGGATGGCGGTGCTGGACCCAGTGAAAGTAGTCCTAGAAAATTGGTCGGCCGAACCACTGACGACCGCGGAGGTCGCGAACCACCCGCAAAACCCCGAAATGGGGAACCGCGAAATCGCGATTGCAGGTGAGGTATGGATCGAGCGCGAAGACTTCATGGAAGTCCCCGAGAAGAAGTTTTTCCGCCTCGGTCCGGATCGGTATGTCCGTCTCAAAGGCGGACACATCATCCGTTGCACCGGATTCGAAAAATCCGCAGATGGCGAGATTTCGCTCATCCGCGCCGAGATCCTTCCGGGCACCGTCGGTGCGGATACGCCGGACGGCGTCGTTTGCAAAGCAGCCATTCATTGGGTGGATGTCGCCAGCGGTGTCGATGCCGAAGTCCGGCTCTACGACCGCTTGTTCACCATCGAAGACCCAGACAGTGCCGAGGGTGGATTTGTCAGTGTGCTGAACCCACAATCCTTGACTACGATCACCGCCAAAATCGAGCCTGCGCTCGCTGATGTGGAACCCGGGTTTTCCTGCCAATTTGATCGCATCGGATATTTCGTCGCTGACTCCTGCGATCATCAACCTGGCACCAATCCCGTGTTCAACCGCACCGTCGCGCTGCGGGATTCGTGGGTGAAAAAGGGTGGTCGGTAGATTGCCGTACATTTGCCGGGCAAGGTTTGCCGGCCTTGCCCGGGAGGTTTGGCTCGAGAATTTTTGAAAACGCGATCTGCTTTGGCCGTATCCTCGGGCCGGAGTGATTTCGTCATCGGAGTGGAGTCGGGTTGAGTGCGATCGGATTTTGGATTGGCCGCTCTCGAAATTAGGTCTTCCCCCGTGCGGTAGTTACACTGTAGATCCTTTTCTCTATGAAACGACCTCCCTTGAATCAGCGCGTTTCTCGCCGGCCAGGTGGATTTGCTCTGATTGTCACCCTCAGCATCATGATTTTACTGGTGGTGATAGGTGTGGGGATGCTTTCGCTGTCGGTGATTTCTTTGCGGCGGAGCACGGCAGGGGAGGCCCGGCAGGTGGCAGAGGCGAATGCGCGGATGGCATTGATATTGGCACTCGGGCGACTCCAAGCGGCAGCCGGTCCGGACCAGCGGGCAACGGGTGCCGCCGACATGGCACCGATGCCCAGTGGTTCAGGCGGTTCTCCCGGCCCAGTGCGCGCCGGCCTAGTTCAGCCAAAGTCGGGGACTCGTTTCTGGACTGGCGTTTGGAAAAACACGCAGGTCCCTAAGAAGATTTTCACTCAGAACCCGACACCCGAATTGGTGGATTGGTTAGTCAGCGGCGGTGAGGAAAAGCCGATTGGCCCAGATCACGCGGCGATCTCGATGAATCGAGACGGCACCACCAGCGACCCGGAAACCACGGTGGTGCTGGTCGGGCAGGGATCGGCCGGAACTTCCGCAGCGGCGGCCGATTCCTATGTTGCCGTGCCATTGCTCGACGTGAAAAACCCGAGAGACGAGTTGATCGGGCGGTACGGTTGGTGGGTCGGCGATGAGGGTGTGAAAACTCGGTTGAACCTTCCGACACCGTCGGAAAACGAGATTGTCACAGCCGCCAACATCGGTTCGCGCGGCGGTGGCTGGGAAGTCGTCTCTGGTTTCGGAGACTATCCGAACCCGGGTGCTGGTGACGAGTCGACGCTTGGGCGTGTTCTCACGGTTTCGGCGGCGGCGCTTGCGGACCCCAATTTGGTGGGTGCAAACTCGGCGCTCAAACTCGCGTTTCACGATACCACCGCAGACTCGCGTGGCCTGTTAACGAACCAGCATTACGGGGGCCTCAAGCTCGACCTCACTCGCTACCTCGAGGATGGCTTTCCCGATCAACCCGCCAACCCGGCGATTGAAACCGCGAGCAAGACGGGAAACATCATCCCGATCAGTGTGGCCCGCGAGCGGGGACTGCGATGGGAGAAATTGCGCAACTTCGCAAAACTTCGTGAGAAAGTGAGCGGCGGCACCTTGGAGGTCCGTCCCGCGACCGACGATGATGAATTGACGATCGCCCCGGTGATTCTGGATTTCCGGTTGTTGTTTGGTGCGCAGTTTGTCGCGGCGAGCGGCGACCAATATAAGATTTACCCCTGCGCCAAGGTGGCGGTGGCACTCGCGAATCCCTATCCTCATACGCTGAAGTGGGACAGCGAACTCGAGTTCGAGGTTTTCAATGAATCCCCGCCAGGGAACTTGCCGAGCCGGATTTTTGATGCAGTCGGGCAGCCTGCTTTTATCCCCAGCAGCGGCAGAGGCGGCAAATCCGGTGGTGAAGCAGCGGTTTTCAATCATACGATTTTCACGATCCCAGCCGGTTCGTTGGCGCCTGGTGAGGCGCTGGCATGGACCATGGCCAGCCCGGTCCAGCGACCGGCTGGCCACACATCGGAATTGAAAGTGGCGCTTTCACCATTCAGTCGGGCGAATCCCGGAAATTTCGAAAACTGCATTATTATGGCGCACAACAGCCTGAATCCAGCTGCTGAGCGACAGATCGACGTCCGCGAAAGTTGGACGACCTCGTTGATATCGGTCGAGTTGCGTCACAGTGGTAGTGCATTTCGGCGCACGCCGATTCTCCGGAAAGTGGATCGAATCGAGTTGGACAACGGGTTTTTCAGCGAAACGAGGCGACCAGCCAGCTATCGCTGGGCGACTCTGGTGAAACAACCGTTTCCCCTGCAAATCTTCTCGTTTCAGTTGAGTCAACCGGGTGCCGACTACGCTTCCATTTTGCCCTCGCGGCGGCTTGGATTACGGAACTCGACGTTGCGGACATTCCAGGATTTTAACTTACAAGGGCAGACGTTTGTGCGGCCAATTGCCGGCTATTTGCCGCCGCCGTATTTCATGGAAAGCACGGACAGCTTGAGTCAGTTGCCTCCATTTCCGACCGCGGGACAAACTGGACCTTCCTTCACGCGAAACTTAGCGCTCTCACCGTTGTCGTGGGGGTACGCCAACAATACCGGTCCGAAATCCGTGATCTTGTTCAGTCCGCCCCAAGAAATGGTTTCGCTCGCCCAATTTCAACACGCCGACCTGACGGCGGATGACCGCGGTCCTTCGATCGGCCATCAACCGGGGAATGCCGTGGGGAATTCTTATTACAGCCCGTTCGTGAAGCGCGCGCTTTCCTCGCAGCGGAGGAAGGATTACGTCGTGATTGGGTCGCCGAACCCATCCGCCGTGCAGGGAGATGTGCGGACGTATTTTGACCAATCCTATTTACTCAACTCGGTGCTCTGGGACACCTATTTCCTGTCGACCATCGGCACCGGCCAGACCCCAGGAAACCAACGAGTCGCCGCCAATCCGCGGATTCAGGAAATCGTCCCAGGTCGTGCCAGCGGGGAATTGAGGGATGCCACGCTCGCTGCCAAACACTTATGGGTGGAGGGTGCGTTCAACGTAAACTCCACCCGCAAGGACGCGTGGCTGGCGCTGTTTGCCACTTCGCGGACGCTCAAACTGCCGGTAGATCTCGGCGACGCCGACGGGACGATGTTTCCGCGGAGCCTGGATCAAACCGCCCCGGCGGCGTCCGACCTGCCGAGCGGCAATGGTGACGACTCGTGGAGTGGATTTCGCCGACTTACCAACCAGCAACTGGAGGACTTGGCAGAGGAAATGACCCGCCAAGTCCGGCTCCGCGGGCCGTTCACCAGCCTCAGCCAGTTCGTCAACCGCAGCTTGGTGGATATTAAGAACGACCCAGAACACCTCGGCCGCAGCGGTGCGCTCCAACAAGCGATCGATGAAAGTGGCTTGAATCTCAGCCCCAACCGCAACGATTCAGGGTTCCGCCGACTCAATGCGGGTCGTGACCGGGTTACGCTGCTTTCGGATGGAAAACTACCAGCGGCGGACATGACCGGAAGCGACCCTTCGGTTTTCCGTGAAGATCCGGCAGACGAATTTCCGGTGTGGGCACCTCAGTCGCGGGATGACAACCCGGGCAACACAGCGAGCATTTTGGCCGACCGCCCGATGCTTCTTGAGAGCAAGCTGCGGCCTGAGCAGGGATTTCGATCGACCAACATCCCCGGTTGGCTCAGCCAAGCGGACGTCCTTCAAGTGATTGGGCCCGTGCTCAGCGCTCGCTCGGATACGTTCCGGATCCGCGCTTATGGCGAAGCAGTCGACAAATCCGGCGTTATCCGTGGACGCGCTTGGTGCGAGGCGATCGTCCAGCGCACGCCCAGCTACGTCGATCCCACCGATTCGGCAGATCGACGCGATACCGAGCTTACGTCGATTAACGCGCGCTTTGGACGTCGCTTCGATATTGTTGGCTTCCGCTGGCTTTCCGCCGATGAAATCTAGATCCCTCACCATGTTGATTCGCTCCATCCTCCTTGCCGCCGCTGGTTCCGTAATGTGGGCCGGGCCTGCCGCCGCCCAGTCCGCCGATGCCATTTCGCTGAAAATCGATTTCGTTTCGTGGAGTTCAGATCTTCAGGGTCTGACAATCCACAATCGAGGTGGCGAGGTTCCTGTCACCGCGATGGCATTTCGCTATTCAGACACTGTCCGCTACACGGGTTCGGATGTTCTCGAGATCTCGCAGGGCGATCCCGGTACCAGCGAAATCGCCAAAAAACGACGTGAAGCGAAACGCGATGCTGCCGCGGCTATCGGTTATGAACTGCCAGAAAGCAATTGGACGCCCACCCCGGAGCCGGAGGACAAACTCGCAAAATTGGAACTGCCAAAAGCGATCGCCGCCCGTCGTGAACTCCGCCCGAATCTGGTAGGGTTGGTGAAATTGCCGCGAGGCAGCGCCCACATCACTGTCCTGCTCGCGCCCGGTCCCGGCGGCTCGCTGAGCACCCAAGTGATCGATGACGACCCAACGAAATTGCCGCCGGGGCGGGTCCGCATCCACAATTTCGCGGCGTTTCCCGTCGCATTGCGGCTTGCGGGTGTGCAAGGGCCCAAGGTTCTTGAGCCGATGAAATCGATCCTAGTGGAACCGGTGAACGGCAGCGTCATTTACGAACTTGCCTACCAAGCCGACGGCGAGTGGGTAGTCCAAGAAAACAACGTGGTGCCGGTGCGTCCGGACGAACAGGTGCAAATGGTGGTGCTCAAAAGCGAGGCGAAATTTTTTGCAGGGAGCTCGGGTGACACCAGCGGTTACATGCAGATCGCCTTGCTTCGCCGACAACCGCAGGCACCGGAAAAACCGTGAGCGAGCGGTGCTGGATTGGGTCGGCCCGGGCGGAGCAAAAGCCCGCTTGATTAGCGGCTCATTTTCCACGCATCCATGATGGTGCGGTATTTGGTGAGGGTGTTGGGCACTTCCCATTCGGGGACCGGCTTGCCTTGCAGGTAACTCAAAAATTCCTCGGTTACTTGGCCAAAGTGCGCCTCGTGAGTGACTTTGAATTGATCCGGGATGTTCAGCGCCCATTTGCCGCCGTTTTCCTCCGCGGTTAGGCCCGGCCAGCGCTCAGCGAGCTTTTCGATTGCCTTTTGGACGGCGGATTTCCATCCGTCAGCAACTTCGCCGACAGGTTCAATGTAGAGGACCGGCTTGTAATTTTGTTCCGCACCCTGGCGGATGTGAAGGCCTGCCTTGGTCCCGCGCATCAACGAATCGTGAGTATCTGCGGTGCCCTCCGGAGCTTCAAAATTCCACCGCACGGAGACCTTGGCGTGGACGCCGCGGAGCGTGTAATTCAGCTCGCCGTTGGCGGCCGTTTGCAAAATCCCATCGCGATCGACGAGCGGTTTCAAGTATTCCGGCCACTCGTCCAAACCGGTGACTTTCTTGAATTGCGCGAGTGTCACTGGTGTCGTCCAACTGCGCGCCGAGAGGACTTTCACGTCGGACGGCTTGATGATTTCCCCGGGAAAACATTCCCACTGCACGAGGTCCACCAAGTGCGTCGTCACGTCGACGATCGCCTCGCCTTGCTGGGCGGGATCAAAAAACCACGGTGGCCGCTGCAGTGGGGCGTTGTTTACCAGTTTGGAAAAATGGTGGACACTTTCTTTGGTCACCGCCGGGCTGTCCAAGCTGCCTTTGTCCAACTCACCGAATACTTCGGGAAATTCCGACAACTCTTTCTGCAGGATGGTCGTGATTTCGTGGCGCTCGGTCATGATGTCGAGCAGCACCAAGTTTTTTTCTTTGGCGATTTTGTAAGCTTCTTCGATCAGCGCAAAACCGTCCGGATCAATGGCCATTGGCTTGTCGGCGAGCACATTCAAGCCGGCTTTGACACAGGCGAGGATGTAACTGGATTTCTTCCCGTTGTTGCCAGAAATGACAACCACGTTGCCCGGATGGTCGCGCAACATCTCGGCAAGGAACTCCGGACTGGCATGAACTTTGGAATCCCAATGTGTCGGGTTTTCCGCCCGTTGATTGAACCCTTCGATCAACGCGAGGTGACGATCCAAATCCGGTCCGGCCGGAGCATAGATGTGGACCACGGGGTCAACGCCATCATACATTGATTTCTGGACTAGGGCGGCGTGGAAATGGCCAGGGTCGAGAGTGATTAGTTTGACGGGAGCCGCGGTGGCAGCGGCAGTCAGACCGGCAATAAGCAGACTGAGGGTTTTGGTTTTCATTGGCTGGCAATGACTATCTGGAAATTGCCGCGGTGGTTCAACGCCGAAGTCGCGAGTGACCTTCGCTAAAGTTCCTGTTCGATCGCTTTCAGCGTGAGGAACAAGTCCTGCCAACGTTTGGATTTCGGTTCGATGGCCATTTTTTCGCGCGCCAAATGGGTGCGGACTGCAGTGAGCGAAGTGGCGTAGTCTTGGAAAACAAGGCGCAGCGCTTCTTCGTAGTCGTCCCGTAGGGTGCTGGCAAATCCGCCGCAAGTATCGAGTAGGCGGGATTGAAAATCCGCGGTGATGGAGCGGCGGGTAACGGCGGCGGCGAGTAGACCCCCCAGTAGAAAAACCACCGCAAGGCTGCACAGGATGGCAGGTGCCCATGGCACTCCAAGCGCGCCGCAAGTGGCACCGCACGTTGTCAGGAACAGCGCCATGAAAAGATACGCTTTGAGCGAATGGTTTCGTTGCCGCAGTTCTCGATCGAGTTGGTTGCGGACTTTCAGGTTACCGATCCCTTGTCGGGCCGCGCGGCCGAGGCGCAGGACAAACCGTTTGCGGGCGTGGGCGAGGGTTTCCTCGAGCGGTGCGGCATCGCCGATGTCGACGGCCATCGCTTCTTGGACTCGGATCCCGAGGTCGTCCCAGTGGCGACGGCAGACTTCGACCACCTCCGCCCCATCTTTTTCGGCGACCGCTTCGACGGCGGTTTGGAGGCGGCCAATAAAGAGGTTTTCCATTTCCTGGCCACTGCGGTCGCCGGTAAAGAGTCGGTAAAACGAGCGATATGCGCCAAGTCGGCGGCGAAGGATGCGAGAAACCCATACGGCTTCCGTCTCGAAGATCTCGGCAACACCCGCGAGATGGCGCGTCAACCGGATGACGAACGTTTCGCGCAGCTCATCGATTTCCCGCTCGATCGTGTCGAGGAAGCGGCCCTGGGTGTTGAGGGCATGGGTGAGTTCCTCGATGCGATCCTCGATGGCGCGAAGGGCGGCGGCACCTTGGCCACGCCATGTTTCAAGAGCGGCTTTCCGCTGGGGAGATTCGCAGACGGTCCGGCAAATAAATGCTTCCAGCTCGGGATAGCCGGACGCAGCGAAGCGGTCTTTGGCAAACGGCGCGGCGCGCTTTGCTTCATAGGCGATTTTCCCCGAAACCGCGAAGATCGGCGGGACCTGGCCAATTCGTTTCATCGACAGATCGGCCATGTGACCACGGATGACGCGGAGGTCCTCCGGTTCGCGCTGGTCAGCTTGTTGGATGATGAATGCGACGCGTTCCAGCGATTCCGCGGTGAGTTCCGAGATGAAGTTCCAAGTCGCGGCACCCCATGGGTTCGACACCGGAAATACGAATAAAATGAGATCGGCGGACGGCAGGAAACGGGCGGTGATTTCTTGGTGCCCTTCGATCACCGAGTTGGTGCCCGGGGTATCGATCAAGTTGAAATCGCGGAGAAACTCGACGGGTCGGAAGCGTTCTTCGAGCACCGGCGTGATTTCGACGTCGCGGGCGGGGTTACCGTATTGGTACCAATAGACGCGGCGGGTTTCTGGCAGGATATTCACCCGACACAACTCACGGCCAAACAAGCCGTTGAGGAGCGTCGACTTACCGGCATTTACCTCGCCGCATGCGACAAAGAGAAATGGCGTGCCGAGACCATTCTCGATTTCCGCGAGCGGAAGATGGCCGGCGACGTCGGTGCCGGTATCGATCGCCAAGTTGGCGATGCGACGCATCACATCCGAGAGGCGTTCCCGCGTAGCGAAATACCGCTCGCCAAACATGGTGTAGCTCACGGCGATGGGGAAGAAACGAAACCTTAAATGGTCGGTGCAGGGGCGGGTCCGGTTTGGGCGGCCGTGGCAGTGGTCTGCATGGCCAACAACTGAGAAACCGTGACGAACTTGAAACCGCGGCGGAGCAACCCGTCGAGGGTGGCAGGCATGGCATCGACCGTTTGGCTGTGGAGGTCGTGGGCGAGGACGATACCACCGGCTGAGGCACCAGCGAGGATGCGCGAGCTAATGACACCGGCGCCCGGGCGTTTCCAATCGAGTGGGTCGACGGACCAGAGGATCGTTGGGTAGCCGAACTCGTCGTGAATCCATTCGCGTTGGCGTTGGAGTAGGCCACCGTAGGGTGGGCGGAGGGTCGCAGGTTTGACACCGGCGGCATTGACCACCGCGTCGCGGCAGCGAGCGAGATCGGCGCGCACATCGGAATCGCCGAGTTTGCTGAGCAAACGGTGGGTATTCGAGTGGTTACCGATTTCGTGGCCTTCTGCGACAGTGCGGCGGACGACAGCGGGATAGAGGTTCACGCTTTGGCCGATCACATAGAAGGTGGCCTTAATGTTGCGGGCGCGGAGCATATCGAGCAACCGCGTGGTGTTTTTCGGGTGCGGACCGTCATCGAAGGTCATGGCAATGTAGTTGCCGGGGACGCTGACGCGGGAAAAGGAAACGCCGGAGGTGCGGGAAAAATCCGAACCCGCAGAGATGTCCGGATTGCGCGGGACACGACCTTGGACTGGAGGCGTGCGGTAGGCGGTGTTGGCAGTGGTTTTCACCGGTGCTGCAGCCGGTTTGGCAGCAGTTTTTTGCCCAAGCGGTGGGGCGGCCGCGCAGCCGGTTAGAGTTCCGGCAACGACCATGAAGCCACGGCGCGATAGAGTGGAGGGAATCGCTGGATCACCGGCTTCGGCTTGGAGCGTGCGAGTAAGGAACCGGGATCCCAGAGTGTGTAGCGGATTTTCCATATGTGTAGCAGCGGGCAGAAGTTTCGGAAATGCTAGAGACTTCGCCATTTATGTCACGCCTCGTTTTTGGTGAACGTGGTCCCTTGGTTGAGTGCGTGGACCGGAGCCGCCGCGCCCGGGGCTTGGAATCCGTAGGAATTCGCGAGCGTGGCAGTGAGGTAATCCTTGGCGGCACCAACCGCAGCGGGCAACGAAGCACCGCGAGCAAGCGCTGCGGCCACAGCGGCAGAAAGTGTGCAGCCCGTGCCGTGAGATCCGGCAACATTCAATCGCGGCGCAACAAATCGATGGCTGATTCCATCGGCGACCAGTAGATCGACGCATTCAGGATTGTCGAGATGCCCGCCTTTCAGGAGGACGGCGGTGCCATATTCGGTGGCCAACGTGTGGGCGGCAGGTTCCATTTCTGCTTCGCGAGTGATCGTGATCCCGAGCAAGGTTTCGGCTTCTGGGAGGTTCGGGGTGATGACGCAAGCAAGCGGCAGCAAAAGTTCGCGGTAAGCGGCGACGGCGTCAGGCTCAAGCAGGGCGTCGCCGGTGGAGGCGATCATCACCGGATCGACGACGAGTTGGACGTTCGGGTAGTTGCGGAGGATTTCCGCGATGGCGATGACATGGTCGGCGGAGAACAACATCCCAGTTTTGACAGCCGCCACGGGAAAATTTTCGAGCATCAACGTTACTTGGTCGCGCACGATTTCGACTGGCACCGGGTGGACGGCGCGGACGACGTTGGCGGTTTCCGAGACGACGCAAGTAACGGCAGTCAAACCGTGCACGCGAAAATATTGGAATGTTTTGAGATCGGCTTGGATGCCGGCACCGGCGGAACAATCCGAGCCGGCGATGGTCATGACGACTGGCGGAGAAGGCTGCATGGAGCCGTCTTAGGTGGTTCGGCCTGCGTCGGGCAATGCCGGATTCATTCGCACTTGGCAGGGTGCTGCTGCGGCGGGATGGTCGCAGCATGTCAGGCGTGATCCGCGAGTTTGAAGGCCTCCGCGTAAAAGTTGATGAGGTGGTTTTCATGCCGGGGCTAGATGCGCCGCCGGAGAAACCGTTGCCCTTTGTCTATTTCATATCGATCCACAACGATTCCTCAGTGCCAGTCGTGGTGGAGGGCGACGGAATTGTTGGCCAGACGCCAGTTCTCGAGCCGGGCGGGCATTTCTCCTACAATAGTTACCATGTGGTCGCCGGACGGGCGCGGGTGACCGGCGCGTTCTTTGGAGAAACGGCGCTGGGCGAGTGGATTTTCACGCGGATCCCAGAATTTGTGCTGGAGGTGGCCGAGTAGGGCGGGCGGCGGGTTACGCACCAAGCACTGCGTCCATCGGAATATCGTGCGGCTCAGAAAACGTGTTGGGGACGAGTTGAAACGGGAAGCAAACCCCGAGTTTGTGGCTGCCGGGTCGGGCGCGGGCGAGCATCCGATCGTAGAATCCACGACCGCGGCCGAGGCGACCGCCATTCCGGTCGAAGGCGAGGCCGGGGCACAGGAAGGCATCAATCTCACCGACCGGAGTTTCTGGCGAGGCGGACGTCGGTTCGCGGATGCCAAACGGCCCGATCGCCCAATCGAGCGGGTGGTGGAACGTCAGGCGTTCACCCGAGATTTTCGGGAAAACCCAGCGGAGATCCGGGCGTTGTTGGATAACCGGCGAGAGATCGACTTCGCCAGGGAGCGGCGAATAAACGGCGACGGTGCGGACGTCCGGGTGGGCCGCGAGCCAACGGAGTAAGTCGGCACATGGGGCCGCGGACGGGTGGTCGTGTCCGCGGAGTTGCAGCCGCATGTCGTTGCGAAGGCGGTTTTTTGCGGACTTCGGGTCGGGAATTGTCACTTGCCAAGCATCGGGGTTCTCCCATCCTTACGAGCGATGAGGCGATTTTGGCAAGCAGCGGCAATTTGCTGTACCATGGCGACGCTTTTTGCGGCAGAGCAGAACGCGGCGACCGGGTTTGTGTGGGAGGCTCCGAAAGTGGGAGGGAGTGTTTTCAGCCATGAATTAGGGATGCTGGATGCGGAGCGTGAGGAATATGCGACCAACTTAGCCACAGTGGCGGCGAACCGGATTGCGCTCGCCAAGGCATCGCCGGCGTCGTTGGCGGAAGGACGCAAGATGCTTGCGTTGGCGCTGCAGCTCTCGCCGCGGAATCGGCGCGCAGTCGTAGCAAATTTTCAGCTCTCAAAAGGGGTGCTCCCGGAAGTAATGGAAAGCAATTACAGCGCGCCGGTTTTTGCCCGATTGATTTTGACTAGAGGGCAGCTGCTCGAAAAACAAGGCGGCGAGGAAAACCAAAAACTTGCCCGATTTTTCATCCAGCTCTCGGCGGAGATGGATCCAAAGAATGAAGACGCCGTTTATGCCAGCGAGATCCAACGGCTCGATCGCGGGCCGGTCGATTGGGCTGAAATCACCGAGCCAGCAAAGAAGCAGGAGGAGAAATGAACCAGAGAGGAACCTTTCTCCGCGGCTGTGCTACCATGGGTTTGTATGGGTCGTGAAATCGAGCGTAAGTTTCTGCTTGTCAACGACTCGTGGCGCGACGGTGCCGTCGGGGTCAACATGGCGCAGGGGTATCTGACGCGAGATCCAGATCGGACGGTGCGGGTGCGGATCGGCGGCGAGAACGCATGGCTGACAGTGAAAGGTCGGTCGGAAGGGATTTCGCGGGCTGAATTTGAGTATGAGATTCCGTTGGCTGACGCGAAGGAACTGTTGGGGTTGTGCTTGCCCGCCGTGGTGGAAAAAACGCGTTACGCGGTTGGGTTTGCAGGGAATGTCTGGGAAATCGATGTCTTTCACGGCGCGAACTCCGGGTTGGTTGTGGCGGAAGTGGAGTTGGCTGGGGAAGAGGACGTCCCGCAGTTGCCGTCGTGGGTCGGAGCGGAGGTTTCCGATGATCCGCGCTATTTCAACTCGGCGCTGGCGGTAACCCCTTACGCGAATTGGTAGGGTGCGCGGATTCGAGAATCTCCCGCTTGCCAGCGCGGGTGGGCCACCTACGCTGGCCCGAGACTCACATGAAAATCTGGCTTGATGGAAAATTGGTAGACGAATCGGAAGCGAAGATATCGGTCTTTGACCACGGTCTTCTCTACGGGGACGGTATTTTTGAAGGAATCCGCTTTTACAATGGCAGGATTTTCCGGTTGGAGGAACACATCCGTCGACTTTTCGATTCGGCACGGGCGATCATTCTGAATCTGCCGTGGACGCAGGAAGAAGTTTGTAAGTTCACCTGCGAAACGGTGGCGGCCAACGGCCTGCAAGACGGATACATCCGCTTGGTGATCACGCGGGGCAAAGGCGAGCTCGGACTCAACCCGTATTTGTGCAAAAATCCCTCGATGTTCATCATCGCCTCCACGATCCAACTGTATCCGGTGGAAACGTACCGCGATGGATTGTCGATCATCACCTGCGCAACGCGGCGGCCGGCACCTGGCGCATTGATGCCACAGGTGAAGTCGCTGAACTATTTGAACAACATCATGGCCAAAGTGGAGGCCATCCAAGCCAACGCGCTGGAAGCAGTGATGCTCAACGAACAAGGGTATGTGGCCGAGTGCACGGGCGATAATCTCTTTTTGATGAAAAATGGGACGCTGTTGACGCCGCTGATCTCGGATGGCGCGCTCGATGGCATCACTCGTGCGGTGATCTTGGAGATCGCGGGAGATTTAGGGATCCCCGTCAAAGAGGGATCGCTGACTCGTTACGACGTGTTCACCGCGGATGAATGTTTCCTGACGGGAACTGCGGCGGAGGTCATCCCGGTGGTAGCTTTGGACCGACGGATCATCGGCAACGGCAAGCCGGGACCATTTACCGCGCGGTTTCTTGAGGCGTTCCACCACCTGACCTCCACGACCGGCACGCCCTTTGCTGGATGATTCCCAAGATTTGTGATGAAGTGTGATTTTTGCAGTAAGAAAGCCACCGTGTTCCTAACCCAACTGGTCGAGGGACAGATGAAAAAGGTCTGCCTCTGCGATCAGTGTGCGGAAGAGCGCGGGGTGACCGATCCGACCGGGTTTTCGCTGGCAGATCTGTTGCTGGGCGGGCTTCCGGGCGCTCCCGGAACCGGCACGGTGCAGGTTGCGGTGGGGGCTGGAAGTGGTGGGAAAAAGTGTGATACCTGCGACTTTACGCTGGAGGATTTGAAGCGAGTGCGACGGTTTGGTTGTAGCGACTGTTATGGCACATTCCGCGACGAAGTGTCACAGATGGTGCGCGGGATGCACAAGGGAAACACGCACGTCGGCAAGGTGCCGGAAGGTTTAATGGCGATGCAATTTCGCACTCAACGGATCGAGGAGCTGAAATCCCGGTTGGAAGATGCGATCATCTCGGAAAGCTACGAAGAAGCCGCCGGCATCCGGGATGAAATCCGCAATCTAGACGAGGTCGAACACTGACGGACAACCCCCAGCCATGATGCGATTTACAACACTCATTAAATACCCTGCGGACTGGATGACGGGCGCGGAGGGAGACCGCGGCGCGGTGCTGACCTCGCGAATCCGACTGGCCCGGAATTTACGTCGCCAACCGTTTCCCGGTTGGGCGAAACGCGACCAACGGGCCGCTGCGCTGGACCTGCTGCGACCCGCGGTGGAAGCGCTGCCGGTGATGAAGGATGCGTTTTCCCAAGAGCTCGTCGATTTGTCGCCGGTGCAGAAGCAAGTTTTGGTCGAACGCCACTTGATTTCGCGTGAGCATGCTGCTCGCGGCGAGGGTTCGGCAGCGGTCATCGAGCGACGTCAGACATTCAGTTTGATGCTCAACGAGGAAGACCACTTGCGGATGCAATCGATCCGCCCGGGGTTGCAGCTCACCGCGGCGTTTGAAGCGCTTTCCGCCGTCGATACTGAGCTCGAGAAATCGCTCGAATTCGCGTTTGATCCAATGCTCGGTTACCTCACGGCCTGCCCGACGAATTTGGGCACCGGGTTGCGCGCTTCGGCGATGCTGCACCTGCCTGGGTTGGTTCTCAGCGATAAAATCGGGCAAGTGCTGCAAGGGGTCAACAAGATCGGCTTGGCGGTCCGCGGGTTGTATGGAGAGGGCACCGAATCACTCGGCAACCTCTACCAGATTTCCAACCAATCGACGCTCGGCGAGAGCGAAGATACCATCATCCGCCGGCTTGAGCGGGTCATCGCCGAAGTGGCGAACCACGAGAGAAATGCGCGCGAAAAATTGTTGGAGGACGACCCGGAGATGGTCGCCGACAAGATTGGCCGCGCTTACGGAGTGCTGCGTCACGCCCACATCATCGATTCGAAGGAAGCGCTCAACCACTTATCGCTTTTGCGGTTGGGTGGATCGCTCGAATTTTTCCCCGCGGAAACCGTGAGGCTCTGCGATTTGCTGCTGATGGACATCCAGCCAGCGCATTTGCAGATGCACTCGGGACGCAAGCTTTCACCGGAAGAGAGGGACTCACTCAGGGCGGAAATCGTACGCTCTCGTTTGCTTTCTCTCGAATCTCCTGATATTCATAATCATTCAACAGACGGAAACACCCTTCCTGATCCAACGACCCTCGGCGACTCATGAATAATTTTACCCCACGCGCTCAACAAGTCCTCGCTCTGGCCCGCAAGGAGGCGGACCGATTCAATCATTCGTATGTCGGTACGGAGCACCTCCTGCTAGGCCTCATCAAACTCGGCCAAGGTGTGGCCGTAAACGTCCTTGAGCGGATGGGCCTCGAACTAGAGGCGGTCCGCATGGAAGTCGAAAAAGAAGTCGGCTCCGGCCCGCCGCAGAAGGCGGCTGGCAATATCCCATACACTCCGCGAGTGAAAAAAGTGTTGGCGTTGGCGAACAAAGAAGCGAAGGCGCTCAACCATTCGTATGTCGGCACCGAGCACTTGCTGCTGGGCTTGCTGCGGGAAGGCGAAGGCGTCGCTGCCCGGGTTCTGAAACGCTTGGATGTGGACATCCAGCGGACGCGCAACGAGATCCTCGCGGAAATCGACCCGAACTTTTCTCCGGACGACCAAGACGATGATGACGACGATTTGGAAGATGGCGACGGTCCATTTGAAGAAGAGGCGCACGCCCAAGGTGGCGGTTCGGACGATTCAAAAACCAAGACGCCGGCGCTCAAAGCATTCGGGCGGGATCTTACGAAAGTAGCCCGCGATGGTGGATTGGACCCTGTGATTGGCCGCGAAGACGAGATCGAGCGGGTGATCCAGATTCTCTGCCGCAGGACGAAAAACAACCCAGTCCTCATTGGTGAAGCAGGCGTTGGTAAAACGGCGATCGTCGAAGGCTTGGCTCAAGAAATCGCCACCGGCAACGTACCGGAGATTTTGCGGGACCGCAAAGTGATCACGCTGGACCTCGCGTTGATGGTCGCCGGGACGAAATACCGCGGCCAGTTTGAAGAACGCATTAAGGCGGTGATGGACGAGATCCGCAAAGTGAAGAACGTCATCCTGTTTATCGACGAGTTGCACACGATTGTCGGTGCCGGTTCGGCGGAAGGTGCGATGGATGCTTCGAACATCATCAAACCGGCATTGAGTCGCGGAGAGTTGCAATGCGTCGGAGCGACCACTCTCAACGAGTATCGCAAATATATTGAAAAGGACTCGGCGCTGGAGCGGCGTTTCCAGCAGGTAAAGGTGGAGGAGCCGACGGTCGACGACGCCATCAAGATTTTGCAAGGCCTGCAGGGGAAATACGAAGCGCACCACAAGGCGAAATTTACCCCGGAGGCTGTCGAAGCGGCCGTCAAGTTGACCTCGCGCTATCTGACCGCGCGATTCCTGCCGGACAAGGCGATCGATGTTCTCGACGAAGCTGGAGCACGGGCGCGGATCGGCACATTGACCCGGCCGCCGTCGATCAAGGGCATGGAAGCAGCGATCGAGGAGATCAATCGCGGCAAGGTGGCGGCAATCGCCGAGCAGAATTTCGAGAAAGCCGCATCGCTGCGGGATGACGAGAAGAACGCGAAAAAGGAACTTGAGGATACGCTCAAGACTTGGCGCGCCTCGTCGGAAGAGAAGATTGTAACGGTTGAGGACGAGGACATCATGTC
>CAJDVR010000012.1_pt1 | contig 19791 bp, 15 predicted proteins | sample 7391381 | NCBI WGS metagenome assembly CAJDVR01 (sample SAMEA7055695, study PRJEB34461) | soil metagenome | biome: terrestrial ecosystem; feature: Peninsula; material: soil | place: Antarctica | collected 2016
ACGAGGCGCGGGTGATGCTCGGCAAGCTATCTGGACGGTCCCACAGCGTGTGCACTGGAGTTTGTATGGTATTTCCGGGCGGAAGACGGAAGACATTCCACGCTCTGACCGAGGTCACGTTCCAGCGCCTGGACGCGGTTGTGATCGAGCAATATTTAGCGTTGGTCAATCCGTTGGACAAAGCGGGCGGCTACGGGATCCAAGAGTATGGCGAGTTGTTGGTGGAAAGGATCTGCGGAAGTTTTGATAACGTGATGGGACTGCCGGTGGCTCCAGTGATCGAAGCACTCGGGCGGAAATCGGATTGCGGTAGTGAGGGCGTTGGGTGAAGACTCGTGCATGGAAATCCCGCACCGGTATCCGGTCATTTTTAACCCCAAGGCTCGGAGCCAAAAAGGTGGACGGGTCATGCGATTTCTCATGCGGAACGCCCATCGGTTTGCGCTGTATGCGACCAACCATGCGGGCGAGGCCGAGGACTTGGCTGCGCGGTTCGCGGCGGCGGGGGAACCGGTCGTCATCGCAGCGGGTGGAGACGGCACGTTGAATGAGGTCGTGTGCGGGCTGGCGGGCTCCAACGTGCTGCTTGGGGTGTTGCCGGCGGGGACGATGAATGTGTTCGCGCGGGAGATGGGGATTCCGTTCGACTCGCTGGACCGCGCTTTGCAAATCATCGAGGACGGATTTGTCCAAGAGGTGGATTTGTTTGAGGCCAACGGCGCGCCGTTTGTTCAAATGGCGGGAGTGGGCTTTGACGCATTGGTCATCGAGGAAACGAGTTGGGAGCTCAAGAAGGTCCTCGGTCCGCTAGCCTACTTGGTGGCCGCTGTGAAAGTGCTCGGTGTGGAGCCACCGCGGCTGGAAATCATTTGTGCGGACGGAAGACGCGAGGAAGGCGTCGCGGTGTTGGCGGGAAACGGTGTCCTGTATGGTGGTCAATTCCGGTTTTTCCGGCATGCAAGATTTGGCGGGTTGGAAATTCTGGATTCGACCGTTTGTTTTCAATCCGCCGACTTTGTGGTCCGGGCCGATCGGGATGTGCCGGTGCAGGTGGACGGAGAATTGATCGGGCGGTTTCCTGAAATCCGGTTTGTCGAGGGCAAGAACCGGTTGCGGGTCCTCGCACCGAAAGACCCAGTAGTGGGCCAGTTGGCGGATGCCGTGCGCTCGCGGCTGTCTTGGCAGCGCAGCAGGCCGAGAGAAATCCAAGCCACCAGCACGTCATGAAACGACGCCAACGCGGACGGATCTGGGGCTGGCTGCGCAATCTTGCATGGCTTAGTTTTGGCGCGATTGGGGCAGTCGCTTTGGTCATCCTATACGCCAACCTGACTGCAATCTGGGCGTCCCGTGGACGCCTTACCAATGATGTGGCGAAAATCCCCGAGACTAGGGTCGGCTTGGTTTTCGGTACAACGGACCGCGTGGACGGTCAGGAAAACCTGTATTTTCGCTACCGCATCGACGCCGCGGCGGAAGTCTGGAAATCTGGGAAACTCGAAACTCTGATCCTCTCGGGCGACAACTTGACTCCGTACTACAATGAGCCGGAAAAGATGAAGCAGGCACTCATCAAGTTGGGAATCCCGCCAGATCGCATCGTGTGCGACGGGCGTGGACTGCGGACGCTAGACTCGGTGGTGCGGGTCAAAGAGGTCTATGGTGCCGACAGCGTCCTGCTGATCAGCCAGCGATTTCAAAACGAGCGTGCGATCTACCTCGCCAAGGCGAATGGGATCGATGCCTACGGCTACAATGCCCAAGATGTGGAAACCCACGCTGGGATGAAAACCAAGCTCCGCGAAGTCGGAGCACGGGTGAAAATGTGGCTCGACGTCAATTTCTTGAATACCCGCCCGGTCCACCTAGGAAAACGGATCGAGCTACCGGATTAGCCGAGCCCAACACGTCGGTGTTGAACTTAAAAAAGCGGGAAACCAGCGCTTCCGGGATCAAAGGAGGCCGCCGGAGCACCCACTCCGACGGCCATGTTGCACAACTTCAATGGGCTTGCGGGAACCCGCATTGCAATGAGGCTGACAACTGCTGTTCACCCTTACATGAAAACTCGAACTTTCGCACGGTCTTCAGCGGGCTTTGACCCCCACTGCATCGGCTGCGTTCAATATGAAAATATGCGGAGACTCTGGTTTACCGCCGATGCAACGGCCGGATCGACGGACGGATGGTGCTGGAGGAAGTATTGGTCTCGTAGGTGGCTCGTGGGACGGGGATCGCTTCGACTTGAGTGCCTCCCTTGCCGTCAAGGACTTCCACGGTGTTGAGCGGCGGCAGCGTGTCGGGACCATCCGCCAGTTCGCGAACATTGCCCGAGACTTTATAGCGCGCGTCCATGTCGATTTGGACTGCGTTCAGAGTGCTCGCATTGCTCACCACGGACGGCTGCATGAACACCATCAGCTCGGTGCGGTCCTTGTTGTTGTTGGTCTTCGAGAACAACGCACCTAAGTATGGGATGTCCGACAAAATTGGGATGCCGCTGCGGTCCTTGTTGTTTTTAGCGATGATCAAGCCGCCGAGGACGATGGTTTCATTGTTCGGCACAGTCACGGTGGTGAGGATCTCGCGGGTTGAAATCCGCGGCACCGTCAAGTCGTTGCCGTTGCTTCCAGCACCCGCGATCGTTTGGGTGCCGTTTTGCTCGTCGCTTAACAGAGCGATTTGCATGGTGATTTCCTCAGGCGAGTTCACCAACGGGATCACTTCGAGTTTGAGGACGACATCTTGGTATTCGATGTTGGTGGACGAGTTGCCGCTCGAACCAAAGCTGTTGCTGCTGGTCGGGATGGCGATGCGCTCACCACTGGAGATCGTGCCTTTCTGGTTGTTGGAAGTGAAGATACTCGGACGGGAAAGCACAGTGAAGTCGGTTTTCTGCTGCAGCGCTTTGAGGTAAACATTCAGGTTGTTGCCAATTTTGCCATACACCTGCAAGCCGGAGCCGGCCGCCAAAGAACCTGGATCGAATTTCTTGATGATCGGGAGATTGGGACCATGGCCGCCGCCGCCACGGATCGCGTGGTCGTCGCCGACGTTCAAGTAGTCGAGCCCCAGCTCAAATTTGTCGCTCAAAGTGAGTTGGCCGATGACCGTCGAAATCATGACTTGGTCGGGTTTCACATCGATTTGGTCGAGCAATCGTTCGATGATTTCCAAGCCGGATGGCGGTCCTTGGACGACGACGGAGTTGGTGATGTTATCTGCCACCAACAGCGTGCGGCCGACGAGGATGGATTCGGGTGCCGAATTAACGTTGGGATCGCCGAGGGCCGCTCCACTACCGCCGCTGGCGCTGCCGCCACCAGAACGGCCGGAAGAACCACCGAAGTTCGCGCCGGTGCTGCCGGTGGCAGCGGTGTTGCGGCCGCCGGATTGACGTCCGCCTTGCGTGGCTTGTTGGGTGCGGCCACCGCCTTGTTGACCGCCTTGTGGGCCACCTTGGGTGGCGCCGCCGGCGGCGCCAGTGCCGCTAAATGCACGGGTGAGCGCATCGCTTGCGATCGGCAAAAATTCGTAGACCTTCAGGAACTTCAGTTTCCGACGGAGGAAGTTTTTCTCGCTGGTTTCCACGTCAAATTCGCGGACGAGGCTTTCTACGAATATCAAGTCGACCGGGCGACCCATCGCAAAGATCCGGTTGGTGCGTGGGTCCGGGACGATTTGGACCGGGGTGTCTTCGCCAGCGGTGCCAGCCGCTGCACCGCCACCGGGCGCAGCCCCAGGCGCGCCGGGAGGGGCGTCTGCCCGTTGGATTCCGGCGGTTTTCTGGGCCGATTGCTGGGCGGTGAGGAGTTGCGTGAGCGTATCGGCAATCTCGGTGACGTCGGCGTAACGAACTGGGATAAAGCGGCTGCCCTGGACTGAGCCGGGCTTGTCGATTTCCTTTTTCAGGTCGATGAGCTTACGGATCAGCGAGGTGTTTTCCGTGATGACTACAGCGGAGGCGTTCGGCACTGGGGCGATGGAGGCGTAGGTGCCAAACTGACCGACGATCTGGGTGAAGGTGTTCACCGCTTCCGCCGGTTTGATGTAGCTGAGCGTCATCACGTAGGTGATGACGGCGTCGCCTTCCGGGAGGACGCTGTTTTCGTTGTAAACATCGACACCGCGGCGGGTCGGACGGATGCCGCCGGTGGAGAGCGTAAGGAAATCGAGGTTTGAATCCTGTTCGTCGGGAACGAAGATGAATTCTTCGATCGTGGCAGCTTTCTTGAGCAATTCTGCCGCTTGGGCGAACGTCAGAGGATCGTCTGGGGAGGCTTCTTGGACAAAGGAAAACTCAGCGGCTGCGGCAGCCGAGGATACGATCACGCGGCGGCCGGTATATTTCCGGTAAAGGCCGGCGAGCGCACTGCCGCTGAGTTTCGGCTCGTTGATGTCGGTGACGATTTTGGTCTCGCCGAGTGGCAGACCGCCCTGCCCAGGTGCCAGTTCTGCGCCAGGATCACCAGCGGGTGCTGGTGGTTGTGGCACCCCAGGTGGAGTCACCGGGACCGGTGGGGGGACTGCAGGTTGCTGGCCGTGAGCGGCCGCGATGCCAAGGAGTAAAACGAAGGCGATGGGGCGGTGGAGTGACATGAGAAAAAGTGACGGAAAAAATGGACGGAGGGGTCTGCAGATCAGTTGCCGCGGCGGCTGGGGCGGTTGCCGCGTTGACCACGCTGGCCGGATTGCTGCACATCCGTTGCGGCGGCGGCACCGGGGGCTGGGGCGGGGGCACCGGCACCAGCTGGCGGTGGGATGACGCGAGGTCGCGGTTGGCGCTGCGGCGCGGCTTGACCATCTGGTTGCACCGGCGCCTGACCAGCAACTGCAGGCTGGCCGGGGACTGGTTGTGGCGGTGCGGCGGGTTGCGGTTGCACCAGCGTGAGAAGTTTTTCGTCAAACTCGACGGTGCCTTGCTTGGAGCCAGACGACAGGGTGACAACCGTGCCAAGTGGATCGCCTGGCTTGCGAGTGACGCCGACGATTTGGAACTCTGCCTTGGGATTATCCGAATCCACGATGAGGCGTTCTTCCGGGTCCTTTTTATTGATGAGCGTGACGCGGTGGCCGCCTCCACCGATCGGAGAAATGCCGATGAGCGCGTAATCTTCGAATACGTTGGACTCCTCGACGGTTCCCTCGACCGCCGGTTTGGAAGTAAAAGGCGAGTTGGTGTAAAGCGAAGTGTAGCGAGAAATCGGTGCTTTGCGGGGGACATCCGCGGCAGCGAGTCCGCTGAATCCAACGAGCAACAAGGTGGTGAGGGAAATATTCATGGCAGCAACAAATCAGGGGATTTTAGGAACAAACCACTGCTCAATGGTCGCAGTGCAGTCGATTTTTGTGTCGTCCTGTTGGTTCGGTGACAACCGGATCTCTGAGGCAACGCGGAATTGTTCAGGTACGTTCAGCTTGTCAAACCAGCGGTAGAGCGCCTCCTCGGTGCCAGTGACCGCAAACTGGAATTTGGCACGATGATAAAAATTCCCTTCCGTAACATCCGTCGGCATCGGTTTTTGGGTTTTGATGGTCAGGCCGACGGAGCGGGCATCGCGTTCAACGAGTCCCTGTAACGACGTTTGGACATCTTGGTTCGCTTGGGGCTCGGGTTCGTGCTGCGCGAGCCACTCGACATCATCCGCGACATTTTCGCGATTTTCGGCGGCGATTTCAGCGATTTCGAGTTGCTGTTCGGCCTGCGCACGTTGCTGGTCCACATCGGCGCGCTTGGTTTTCGCGTAGTTAAATGCAAGGAAATTGAGGATCGCAAAGCCAGCGATGGCAAAGAAGATCAGCAATTTTTGTTCACGGTCGGACATGTTGTAGGAAAAAAGGAAACGTGGAGGCGCTGGTGGTTATAAATCCGCGGAGAACGGGATTTGTCGGCAGCGAGAAAAATCAGGGGACATTCGGGATATCGCCGGCGTAGTTGAACTCCCACCCGCGGGTCGACTGGGTGGCCTCCGGGATCTGCCAGACGAATTGCGCGAGATCGTTACTTTTCGTGAGATTCAGGCTGAACGTATTGACTGCTTGCAGCTGGGGTGCTTCGCCAATCAGCTTGATCCCAGTGGGATTGATATCCGCAGTTTTGAGGCGCAGTCCGCTATTCGGTGGGATGCAGTCGGCGACGCGTTTGAGGATATCAACCGGTGAGTTGGTGAGCAGGATGGCGGGTGCAAGTTCGTCCCATTTGGAGACGTGGAGCGAATATGCTTGGCCTTCTGGGGCGGCGGCTTCCGCTTGGGCGATGAGCCGCTTCGTCTCGCCGCTGTCTTTCCAGAGGCCATAGGCAAACCATCCGATGACGCCAAGGTAAAGGACGGCCACGGCGGCCACACCGAGCATGAGATTGCGGCGTTGGACGGCGGCGCGGCGGGCGGCGCGAACGTCAGCCGGTAGGAGCTTGCTGAGTGGTTCCGGGAGCACCGGAGCCGGCCGCGGCAACCGCTCAACCCGCATCCGAAATTCGGTTTCTAAAGCGGTCGTGTTGATGGTTTCCGAATTGGTCCACAGCACGACCCGGGCGGGGGGCACTTCGAGCCCTTGCATCGCCAGCTGGAGCAGCGCTAACCGGACTTCGCGGGCCATCGATTCATCCGGACTCGCACTGGTGACGGAGGTCGCTTGGCAGTAAACCAGTTTTCCTTGGTGGGAAATGGCGAACACCCAGCGGCCAAATTCTTTCCACACCGCAAGCGTATCGCCGGGAATCTCAAAGGCGCGCGCCGAAAGATCGAACCCTTTTGGCCCGCGGGTTGGCAGGTCGCCATCGTCGGGTGCACGCAACAGGACGGATAACAACGCGGTGTTTTCGGATTCCCGCGCGATCACAAACAAGTCCGTGAGTTGGCCGGCCATCGGGTCTGGGCGCAGACCGAGTCGCTCGGCATGGAGTGCCGCCAGATCAGGGAAAAGCGCGTCGTCATCGCTGGTGACGCGCAGCGGCACTGCGGTGAACGCCTTGACCGGGAATAACATCACCAAGGGCCCGCCCGGGATGTCCGTCAGGTCGCTTGCCCGCTCGATCTCGGTCGCGGATTGCAACGTGAAATCCGGGTTTTGGCCGGTCCAGATTTCCCACCCGGATTCGCCGGGGACCAGGAGCACATTTTCGTTCTTCGGTTTACTCACGGGATGGTTTCTTCGGTGCGTTCAAGGAGAGCGGGCCTGCCAGTTCGATTGGCAAGGATGACGGTGATTTTGCGTTTCGCGCCGTCGGCGTAACCGATGCTTTCGATGCGGGTAGTGGGATCATTGGCCGTGAAACGTTCGAGAATATCGGGGCGTGCTTCGGTGTCGATTCCCAATAGCTGCAAGGCATCGCCCGCCTGGGCGAACGGCACATCGTCGGTGGTGTCGCGCAGGCCGTCATCGCCGACGACCGTTTTGGGGATGACCGCAGCCATGTCGGCGGTGATTTCTGCGGCGATGGCGATGAGTTCGGCCGGCGCCTCGTTGACGTCGAGTTGACCAGTGCTCCACACGGTGAACCAGTCGCGCCAATCAGGTTTGATGGCTTCCACAAGGTCCATGCCGCGAACCAAGCTCATTTCGCTGAGGTCATAAAACGGGCGGTTGAACGGCTGGTTGATTCGGCCAATTTTATCGTAGTAATCTTTTTCCGCGCCGTTGAGCTCGGTGTTGTCGTCGGCATCCACCCAGTCGGTCAGGGCGTCCACGATCTCCTGGGCCGCATCCAATTCGAGGCCCCAGTCGATGAACAAGGAACGCAGCAGCGCCTTGTCGCCGCGGAGCAGCAAGTAGTTGATATTGAATCGACCACCTTCGGAAAATATTTTTGCTTCAAATCCTTCGCCGGTCGTTTCGTCCATCTGGTGGAGGATGGGGTCCGTTCGCTTCACTAGGTTGTGGGAACCGAGGGCGATGCCCATCTCGGCGACTTGGCGAGCGCGCGAGCCGTGGACCTTGGCGGTGGCCAACTCCATGTCGAAGGTGATGATTCGCAGGGTGGACATGCAAGCCATCGCCAAAATCGCGATCAGCCACAACACCGCCATCAAGGCAGCTCCGCGAGGCCGGGAAATGGTTGTGGTTGTCCTCATTTTCCGCTTGGGGGTTGGATGATTTGCGGCGGGGTGCCGCTGCCGCCACCGGGTTTACCGCCGCCGCCGGGTGCGCCCGGCTTGCCGCCGGGAACATTGATGTTGCCGCCACCTCCGCCGGCTGGGGCGTTGGCGTTGCTGCCGAGATTTCGCATGCGAACTTCCGGGCTCATTTTTGGGGGCAGCCAGAACACGCGACGGATTTCCGGGCCACTGGCACCGATCGCCATTCGGAGCTCCAACTGGAGCGGCAACCGCCCTTGGAGGTCCCAATCGTATTGCCATTCCATGGAGCGACCGTCGAGGACTTGCCACTCAAAATAGGCAACATCCGTGAGCAGGACGATTTCAGTCGGTTCGTTCGCTGCCGAGCTTTTGAAGCTGCTGGCGGACCCCTCTAGGACTTCTTCGTCGTAATACCGCAGGACGACGTCGAGGTAGCCGGTGCGGCGTTTTACCGTGCTGAGTTGCACTGCTTTGGCGATCCGGGTTTCCCCGCCCCACGTGAAACTCAATGGGACGTTCTGCAGCGTTAGGTCGGACAAGTAATGCGAGCTGGAATCGGTGACCGCCAAGTCGAACCGGGTGTTGCCGGGGAGTTGCGCAAATCTTGTCGCAAGCAGATCGAAAAATGCTTGGTGGAGCATTTCCTCGTTTTGCGTCTCGACGATCCGGTTCCCCAGCGCCAGCGAAGAACGCGCCGTGCCGAACACCATTCCCACCAGAATTGCCAACAGGCCGACGGCGAGAACCAACTCGAGCATCGTGAATCCACGNNGGGGTCGAGGCGAACGATCATGGCTGGTACATCTTCCCGTTGCGCCATGTGTCCACGACTCGTTCCTGCCACGCTCCATTGCTGTACCAACGAGCTTGGATCTGGATGTCAAACATCTGGTCGAGCGCTTGGCCGTCCTCGTTGAGCAATTCCTCCAGCAACGTAATGGTGGTGGTAAGTTCCATCTCATCGACAACCACGCTGGTTTCACCTTCCTCCAGAGTCGGCAGTGAAAGGGTTTCGTCGAGCGCGCTGTCGAGCACGCGGGTCAGTTGCAACTCGCTCTGTGCGAGGTAAGCCGCGTCACCCATTTGTTTGAGAGCCACCGCAAATCCGGTCGCCGCGATGCCAAATACCGCGAGCGCCAGCACCATTTCAAGGAGCAGGAAACCGCGGTCAGGGCGTGTCGGGGAAAGGGTCATCGGAATTCGGAGGACTGCTCTGCGATGCTGGCGGTCAGCGGTTGGTAAGTGTCTTCTGTCCAGCTGTCGCCCAGCGTCAAGCGAACGGTCAGTGGTTCGCACAAGCCATCCGGGTCAAATCGCCAAATGTGCACTGCATCGCGGGCGGTGCCGAACCATTGGTCGGAGTTCCATCGACGGATCGAAAGGGCGATGTTGCCGTCGAGCGCATATTCGAGGTTGCTACTTGGGTCGGTATTGGGTGGTGGTTCCGGCTCATTGCGTCGCCGAGCATTTTTTCGCAAGTCCATGCCGGCCTGAGCCAGTGGCAGTAGCCGAACCAGTCCCTCGCGGAACTCCAGCGCATACGGCGTCTGCCGCAAGATCGCAGTGGTCCGTGCGCGTTTGGCCATCAGCTCAATCTCGCCGGAGGCCCCCCGCAACGCGCGCTCGTCGGATGAGAAAATCATCAGTCCGACCGCACCGCCCATGACCACCGCGGCAATCGCTAGGACAAGGACAATTTCGATGAGCGTAAACCCCGCGCGACTGCGAAAATTATTCGTCTTGGCTGCTGAGATCATCTGCGGTGCCTTCCTGGCCGTCTTCGCCTTTGCTGAAAATCTCATAGTCGTTGGCGTTCTTTTTGCCTGGGAAACGGTAGCCGTAATCATTGCCCCATGGATCAGGGGTGAGCTTTTTCATGATCTGCGACCAGCGCCGTGGGACTGGCGTGCTGGTCGGCTTTTCGACCAAGGCTTTCAGGCCTTGTTGGGTGGTCGGGAACGACCCGCCGTTCAATTTGTACATCCCTAGAGCCGTCTCGAAGGATTTGAAGTCAGCTTCGACTTGGCGCAATTTGGCGGCTCCGGAAATCCCTTGCATGGCGAAAATCGCGCCTCCAAGGATCATCGCGATGATCCCGAGGACGATGACCATTTCGAGCAGGGTGAAACCGGATTTACGGCGGAAATTGGGGAGAGGACGATGAATTTGCATGGCGAACAGGGTTGGTTTGCGTGTGGCGACAGCCTTTCAGGGATGAAAACGCCGTGCCACCCCAAAGTTGTCGGAGAAATTCCCAACAGCCGCTGGGCGAGGCCGGGAAATCCTTGCCAGCGGGACTTGTTTTTCGCACCCTTGGTGCAGCAAAATCATGAATAAAGTCCTTATCATCGGAGCCGGCGGAGTCGGCAGCGTGGTCGCGCACAAATGCGCGATGGTCCCCGAAGTCTTCGGCGAAATCACGCTGGCATCACGCACCGTCTCCAAATGTGTCGCCATCGCCAAGGACGTCAAAAAACGTACCGGCCGGGAAATCGCTACCGCCCAAGTGGACGCCGACAATCCAGCTGAAACCGCCGAATTGATCCGTAAAACCGGTGCCTCCCTGCTTATCAACGTGGCTCTTCCCTACCAAGACCTCCACCTGATGGATGCCTGCCTGATGGCCGGCTGCGACTACCTTGACACCGCCAACTACGAACCGCTCGACGTCGCTAAGTTCGAATACTCGTGGCAATGGGACTACCAAGATCGTTTCAAACAAGCCGGTCTCACCGCGCTACTAGGCTCAGGTTTTGATCCCGGCGTGACCAACGTCTTCACCGCGTGGGCGCTGAAGCACCATTTCGATGAGATCCATACGCTCGACATCATCGACGTGAACGGCGGCAACCACGGCAAAGCGTTCGCCACCAACTTCAACCCGGAGATCAACATCCGGGAAGTCACCGCCGAGTGCCGCCACTTCGAAGACGGCGAATTCGTGGTCACCCCGCCGATGTCGAAGCACCAGTCGTTTACCTGCCCGGCGGACGTCGGCACCTACGACATCTACCGGATGTACCACGAAGAACTCGAATCACTCGTCAAACACATCCCTACGATCCGTCGCGCACAGTTTTGGATGTCATTCTCGTCCAACTACTTAAAGCACCTAGAGGTGCTTCAGAACGTCGGCATGACGCGGATCGACCCGGTTCGCTACCAAGGCGTCGACATCGTTCCGCTGCAATTCCTCAAGGCGGTGCTGCCGAACCCTGGCGACCTCGGGAAATCGACCAAAGGACGGACCTGCATCGGCAACGTCATCACCGGCATCAAGGACGGCCAACCGAAAGCCATCTACATTTACAACATCTGCGACCATGAGGCCTGCTTCGCCGAAGTCGGATCCCAAGCGATCTCCTACACCACCGGCGTGCCGGCGATGATCGGTGCCAAGCAAATTCTGACGCAACAATGGCGCAAGCCGGGGGTTTGGAACATGGAGCAGCTCGATCCTGACGGCTTCATGGAGGATCTAAATGCGCACGGTTTGCCATGGACGGTGAAGGTCCTCGAGCCAGCCCAAGCGGCCAGTCTCGAAGTCGTGTAAGCCGCTCCGGGCGGGCACTGCCGACCTTTTCCGCGGGATCCCCGCCGTAAATTTCACCTTGTCAGCTCAAAATACGTAACCCACTCTATCGCCATGTCTCAGCTCAAAACCCTTGCTTTGCCGCTTTTCTCGGCGCTGGTCGCCGCTTCGGCCGTGCCAGCAGGTGCCCAAGTCAGCCTTTCTCTGAGCAGCGAAAAGCTCTACCGCCAGTTTTCGAAGGACAATATCAAGTTCCGCAGCGGTAGGTTCTCTGCAATCGCCAATGACGGCCAAGTCTCCAGCATCAGTCAGTGCAACGATCAAAACTATTTCCCGCCAGGATCACCGACGATCTGTAACCCCGGAACCACCGGCTTCCTGAGTTCCGGCAACATCAATGGCGCCACCATTCAGCGCCCGTATTTGGTCATCACCTCGCTCAGCCCAGCCATCGTCATTGAGCCGGAAGCTGCCGATTACATTAAGCTCGCCGCTGCCCCAGCCTCCACTCTTCCTCGCCCGGCCGGCGGATTCACCGACGATAGCGCCTCGGTTTACTACAACCTGACGACATCGAATATTTCGGAATACAAGATTTCCCGCTACTTCCAGACTCGGAACTACAACAAAAACCAGCGTGGAAAGTTTGAAAGCGATATTGTCCCCGGCGCGTATCACTACGTTTTCCCACGCCTCGGCAGGCCAGATCTGCCAGCCGCCATCACCGCGGTGATCTATCCGATGCCTGAGGGATATGCCACCATCAATAAACAGAAAGTTGGTTTCCGGTTCACGAAGGTGAACAACAATAAGTGGACCAAAAAAGGATTCGTTCAGCTGTCATACCTCCGGCCGAACAAAATTGAATGGACAGGTTTTACGCCCAACGTGGTTTTTGGTTCGGTCGATAAACTCTATTTCTCGGTGCGCGCTATGCGGAATCCGAACGATCCGGTCAACTCCGACGTGATCAACGGGTCGGCGATTTTTCCGGCGTTTACCAATACCGCGTCCGCGCAGTCCCGGGTGCTTCTCGCCTCGCCTTACGTAACCTCCTTCACCACTCCTCCAATCATCACCGGGGGAACCAATGGACTGGTGGAATTGACGTTGGAGCGCAACATGCAAACCGGTGGTGTCACGTATGACTTTTCTACCCGCCGCTTCCAGATCCCCGTTACAGTAGTTGATTCCTATGACGATTACGCCTCGATCTTCCTGAAAGGTGCCAAAAAGGACATTCTTGCGGACCCGGACAAAGATGGCTATAATAACCTCAACGAGTGGATCCTGAATAGCGATGCCAACAATTCTGGCAGCGTTCCGGAAATGCCCTACCCCGCACCGTTCCAAGCGGAGGATATCTTCGGGTTCCCCACTCCCATTGGTTCGTATTACGGATTTAACGTGAATATACGCAAGGGCACTGATCCTGCGGTGAACTACACCCTTCAACGCAGCACAGACAACGGCGTAACGTGGGAAACGTTCACAACGGATGCCAACTGGAGAGTCGAAAGAGTGACTACCATAGATCGTGGGGTCACTACAAGGGAGATTCAAGTTCGAAGCAAGGTAGAGGTGGATCCCATCACCGAAACGACTCCGAACTACTTCATGGAGCCTCCAGGCACTGCCAGCGATATGTATCGTGTCAAAATAACACTTCCTTAAGTGTGACCTTTTTTCCGTGGGTGGAGACTTCTCCACCCACGTCTTGTTGGAATCCGGCGGTGCGCACCTGATGAGTTCTCAAATGATCGAAACGGCCGACCTCCTCGTTCGGCACCTCGAAACCAGTCGTAACGGTTCCTCAAGTCCGATCTGCGCGATCGATACCGAGGCGGACAGCCTCCATCGCTACCGCGAATCGCTCTGCCTCGTCCAATTCGCTGACCGCAACACCTCCGTGTTGATTGATCCGCTGGCAATCGACGATCTGTCGCCGCTAGCGGATTACTTGAGGACCGCCACTGTCTGGATGCACGGCGCAGACTATGACATGACCATGCTGAAGCGGCAGTTTGGTTCGCTTCCGGCAGTGGTGTATGACACCCAGATCGGAGCCCGCTTGCTGGGTGTTCGGCGGTTTGGGCTCGGTGACCTCGTTCATCATTATTTTGGAATCGAGCTGTCGAAAACTTCGCAAAAAGCGGATTGGGGAAAGCGCCCACTTTCGCCGAAGATGGTCGAATACGCACTCAATGACGTGCATTATCTGCTAGGCATGGGCGATATGATTGTCTCAAGCCTCAAAGATTTCGGACGCTACGACTGGTTTGAGGAAAGCTGTCTTGCGGCGCGCCAGCGGGTGCTTGAGCGGGATGATGCCAAAGAGGAAATTTGGCGCGTCCAAGGTGCCGGGCGCCTTTCTCGCTTTGGCCTCGCGTTCCTACGGGCGCTTTGGTACTGGCGCGATGGTGAAGCAAAAACGTGGGACCGCCCATCGTTCATGGTCGCGCCGAACCGACAACTTCTCGAGTGGAGCACCGACCTAGAGGAAAAGCGCGAGATTTCGTGGCCGTCGCACTTCCGACCGGATCGAGTGAAACGTCTCCGGGCCGCACTCGATGCCGTGCGCGCATTGCCACAAGCGGAATGGCCGGAAAAACCGTGCGCCACACGCCGGAAGCGCGACCGAGACTTCGAAAAAAAAGTCGATGTCATGGTGAAAATCCGGGAAAAAGTTGCCGCAGAACTGGATATCGAAGGTTCGTTGATTGCGCCACGTGCGGTTTTGGAATCACTCGCGGCTGGGGAAGTCCGTTGCGAAGACGTGTTGCTGAAATGGCAGCGCGAATGCCTCGAGCTGGATCGCACCGTCTAACGCTACCGTGCGAGACGAGAATCCAGCAGCGAGCCGCTATTGGGCACCTTGCTGACAGGCGTCCGAGCCGCCGCTGACCGCCGGGCCGGACCCATCCGCTACGGTTTGGCGCACAATCACTGGAATTGCTTCACCTCGATCGGGTGAAATTCATCGTTCCGGGCGAAGTTCCTTGTCTCTGGACCTGCATTTTCCGATTCTTTCCCCGCCCTATGTCAGAAAATGCGAATGAGCCGGAAAAGGCCCAGACCAAGGTTGCCGTTGAGCAACAATATGATGCCGCGCAAATCGACAAGCTTGAAGGCTTGGAAGCGGTTCGCAAGCGCCCCGGCATGTACATCGGTGACCCCGATGAACGTGGCCTGCACCACTGCGTTTTTGAAGTTCTCGACAACTCGATCGATGAACATCTAGCCGGATATTGCAGCCGCATCCGCGTTGCGATCCATGTCGATGGCTCGGTCTCCGTGGAAGATAATGGTCGCGGCATTCCCGTCGACATGCACCAAAAGTTTGGCATGCCGGCCGTAGAGCTGGTGCTTACCAACCTCCACGCTGGTGGGAAGTTCGGCCAAGGTGCGTATAAATATTCTGGTGGCCTCCACGGCGTCGGCGCGAAGTGCGTCAACGCTCTTTCCGACTGGTTCAAAGCGGAAATCATGCGCAACGGCAAGGTCCACCAAATCGTCTTTGAACGAGGAAAAACGACCCAACCGTTGCACGTCATCGGCGAAGTGGATCCGGGGAAGACCGGCACCGCCATCACGTTTTTCCCCGACGCGACCATCTTTGTCGATACCATCGAATTTAAGTTCGATCGGCTGGCAACGCGCCTCCGCGAATTAGCATTCCTCAACCCGGGTCTGACCATCGAACTTGAGGACGAGCGTCCCGAATCCGCGAAAAAGACGACCTTCTTCTATGCCAAGGGAATCGAAGAGTTCGTCGCACAACTCGGCGAAAATAAAACCCTCATCCACGATGATCCGGTCATTCTGCAAGGGAAACGCCAAATCGAGATCGACTACGACGGTAAGCAAACCACCGACGACGTGTTTGCCGATGTGGTTTTTCAATATAACGATTCCTATAATGACCAAATCCTGTGTTACGCCAACTCCATCCCTAACGGCGATGGTGGCACCCACCTTACCGGATTTCGGACTGCGCTGACCCGCGGCATCAACCAATATGCCAAAGGCAACAAGATCCTCAAAGACAAAGATCCGGCCCTCACTGGAGACGACGTCCGCGAAGGTTTGATTGCGATCATTTCGGTGAAATTGCCGAACCCGCGCTTTAGCTCCCAGACCAAAGATAAACTCGTCAATGGCGAGATCGAAGGTGTCGTCTCGTCCATCGTGTATGAAGGGATCATGCGGTTTTTCGACGAAAACCCCGCTCTCGCAAGGAAAGTTATCGAAAAATCTGTCAACGCCGCTCGCGCCCGCGAAGCGGCCCGCAAAGCCCGTGAAACCGTCCGGAAGTCCGCCCTCTCCGGTGGTGGACTCCCAGGGAAACTCGCCGACTGCTCTGAGCGAGACCCGGCAAAATCCGAATTATATATTGTCGAAGGTGACTCCGCTGGTGGTTCCGCCAAACAAGGTCGCGACCGGCGCACTCAAGCGATCCTTCCGCTGCGCGGGAAAATCCTCAACGTCGAGAAAGCGCGTCTGCATCGTGCACTTCAAAACCGAGAAATCCAGAATCTCATCACTGCAATCGGTGCCGGCATCGGCGACGGCGAGCAGGAAGGTTCCTTCAATATCGAAAAAGTCCGCTACCACAAGATTGTGATCATGACCGATGCCGACGTGGACGGCTCGCACATTCGCACCCTGCTACTCACGTTCTTTTGTCGTCACATGCCGCTCCTCGTGAAAAGCGGATACCTCTACATCGCCCAACCGCCGCTCTATCTGGTCACCCGCAAAAAACGCTCCGAATACGTCCAAGACAACGACCAACTGAACAAGATCCTCATCGAACTTGGAGCCGGTGAAGTTCTCCTCCGTACTGCCGATCAATCACGTAGTTTCACCGCAGACGAGTTGAAGGTCATCCTCGACAATCTTTCGTCCCTCTCCCGTTTCACGAGCTCCATCGAGGGCAATGGCGGAAATTTCAGAGACTATCTAGCAGCCAGCCAGAATGGAGAGCTGCCCGATTTCATGGTGCGAATCCGCATTGGCAACGACGAAAGCGTACTCTATTTCCCTAACGAAGTAACTCTCCGTTCCTATGCTGCAGAAAATCGCGATTTGCGGCTCTTTGATGAAATCCTGACCGAGGAGGAACTCGCCGAAAACACCGGACCATCGCGCCGTGCTAACCTCCACGAACTTCACGAGACGCATGCGATCACCCGCATCTTCTCGCGCCTCAGAGAATGTGGAATCGATACCTCGGTGTTTTTCAATGACGACGCGCCGCTGTATGAAATCGTGGAAGGCGAAAATGACAAACTGAAAGTCACACCGGTTTTCGGAGTGCCGGAAATCCTCGCCAAAGTCCTGGAAATTGCCAGCCGTGGCGTGCAAATCAAACGCTTCAAAGGCCTTGGTGAAATGAACGCCAAACAACTTTTCGAAACAACCATGGATCCGACCGTCCGTCAGTTCCTCCGCGTCCGCCTTGACGAGGACAATGCCGTCGAGGCCGACAAAATGTTCGATGTTCTCATGGGCGACATTGTCGAACCCCGCAAACGCTTCATCGAGGACAACGCCCTCAACGTTAGAAACCTCGATATCTGATTTGTGGCGGCGGATTTCTTCTGCCATGCCTCTCCTTTTGATCAGGAAAAGGCATTCCATGCCGAATCATAACGATCCTTCTCCAAGAATCTCCCGCCGCATTCCGAGTCCGTAACCTCTGTTTCCGCGAACGCCCTGCACCGCGCCTAATCATTTTTCCCAATGCCTGAAGAAAATATCAAGCCCATCAACGTCGCCGAGGAGTTGTCGAACTCCTTCCTGGAATACTCGATGTCGGTGATCATTTCGCGCGCCCTTCCCGATGTGCGGGACGGGCTCAAGCCATCCCAACGCCGCGTGCTCTATGCCATGCGCCAACTCGGCGTCGGCCCCGGAAAACCCCACGTCAAGTGCGCCAAAATCGTCGGTGAGACGATGGGTAACTTCCACCCACACGGCGACCAATCGATTTACTCAACTCTCGTGAACATGGGACAGCCATGGTCGATGCGGGAAATGTTAGTAGATGGCCAAGGAAACTTCGGTTCCGTGGAAGGCGACTCAGCAGCTTCCATGCGATACACCGAAGCCCGGCTCCAACACTTGGGCTTGGCGATGATGGAGGATCTCGACAAAGACACCGTCGATTTCCAACCGAACTATGACGGTTCGCAGACGGAACCGTCGGTTCTCCCATCGGCATTTCCGAACTTTCTCGTCAACGGCGGAACCGGCATTGCCGTGGGCATGGCCACCAACCTCGCCCCGCATAACCTCGGCGAGGTGATCGACGGCATCTGTGCGCAAATCGACAATTCGGAAATCACCCTGCCCGAGTTGATGCAATACATCAAGGGACCGGACTTTCCTGTCGCCTGCGAAATTCGCGGCATCCAAGGCATTGAGGATTATTTCCGCACCGGTCGCGGATCGATGCGGCTGCGCGGGAAAATGGAGATTGTGGAAGGCGAAACCGGCCGCACCATGATCATCATTCGCGGCGTGCCGTATGGCGTGAACCGCGCAACATTGCAGGAGCGAATCGCCGAATTGGTGAACGAGAAAATCCTCACGGGCATCTCCGGGATGCGGGACCTTTCTGCCGAAGACACCTGCATCGAAATTGAATTGAAGCGCGATGCCCGACCGCAAGTAGTCATGGCGCAGCTATTCAAGCTGACATCCATGGAGACCTCATTCTCCGTGAACATGTTGGCGATCCATAAAAATCGCCCAAAACAACTTTCTCTCAAAGAAGCGATCGATGCCTATATCGAGCATCGTCGTGAGGTAGTCATTCGCCGCACACGCTATCTGCTCGCCAAAGCAGAGGAGCGGGCGGAGTTGCTGGAAGCGTTCCTCCTAGCGCTCGGACATTTGGATGATTTCATCAAAATCATCCGCTCGTCGAAAAACCGCGACGAAGCCCGCGAACGCTTGGGTGCCTATAATTTCCCGGTTGCTACGGCGCAAGGACTCGGGATTTTGATTCGCTCGCAACCATCAATCAGCGGCGAAACCTACACGTTCACCGAACGTCAGGTTAATGCAATTCTCGAGCTGCGATTGTATCAGCTCACCGGGATGGAGCAGGACAAGGTGAAAAACGAATATGATTCGGTTCTCGCAGATATTACCGATTTGATGGACATCCTCGCCAGCGAGGAGCGCGTGCTCATCATTATCAAGGACGAATTGCGCGCCATCAAAGACAAATATGCAACCCCACGCTGGTGCACAATCGTTGCCGGAGCTGGCGAAGTTACGATGGAAGATCTCATTGCCAACGATGCAATGATCGTCACATTGTCGCACCGCGGGTATATCAAGCGCACTCCTTCCAGCGAATTTCGCGTCCAAGGTCGCGGTGGGAAAGGCCTCAAGGGAATGGAGACGAAGGCCACTCGCAAGGATGAGGTCGACGACTTTATTGAGCATTTGTTCAGCGTGCAGGCGCACGACTATCTGCTGTTCTTCACCAACACGGGGCGGATGTATGTTGAGCGAGTCTATGAACTCCCCGAAGGTTCCCGTACTTCGACCGGACGCAGTATCCAGAACGTGCTCAACCTGAAACCCGAGGAGAAAATTGCGGCACTGCTGCGCCTCGAGCGAGTCACCGACGACAACGGAAATGACATCACATTCCGCGAAGAAGCAGGATACGTATTCTTTGCCACCCGCAGCGGTAAAGTGAAGAAAACTGCGGTGAACGATTTCCGGAATTACCGGAAAGACGGCATCATCGCCATCAATCTGGAAGAGAACAATGAACTCATCGGCGTCCGCCTGACATCGGGAGACGACCAAATTATCTTGGTGACCCGCGAAGGATTGAGCCTGCGATTCCACGAAGAGGAATCTCGTTCGATGGGTCGTAGTTCCGCTGGCGTCCGTGGAATCCGACCGGTCGAAGGCGACTATGTCATTGGGCTTGGTCTTGTGACGGAAGGTTGCACGTTGCTGGTTGCATCCGAAAATGGCATCGGCAAACGGACATCATTTGAGGAATACCGCAGGCAAACGCGTGGCGGAAAAGGCATCATTACGATGAAGGTCACGGAGAAAACCGGACCGGTGGTAGGTGCGGTGACCGTCACCGAAGAAGACGAATTGATGTTGATGACTTCGAGTGGTCAAAGCATTCGCATCCGTGCA
>CAJDVR010000001.1_pt1 | contig 19145 bp, 14 predicted proteins | sample 7391381 | NCBI WGS metagenome assembly CAJDVR01 (sample SAMEA7055695, study PRJEB34461) | soil metagenome | biome: terrestrial ecosystem; feature: Peninsula; material: soil | place: Antarctica | collected 2016
CTGGTCGAGCGCGGCGTGGCCCGCTTCCTTGATGGCTTTATGTTGGGCGAGGCCAAGGTAGTTGTTGGCGCAAAGATTGAGGACCGGTTCTCCGTTGACGGTGGTGACCGTCGTCCCTTGCGGGGTCGATAAAGTGCGTTCGCGTTTGTAGGTGCCGGCCTCGCGGATGGCTTCGAGTTGGGCTTGCAGGTGAGATTGGAAAGCGGGGTAGGATTTCATGTTCAGGAAAGATAGGTTTGGGTCAGTCTGGTTCGTGGCGAGCTTCGGTCGCGCGGCGGCCGAGGTTGCCGTATCGGTGGTAGTCGTCGCTGATGCTTTGCTCGCGGAGGTACCAGAGTAGTTCGATGCAACCCTCCGCCAAGACGGGCTCGTCTGCCAGATAAACCCCGCTAGCGGCAGCCGCTTGGCGGACGCCCGGCGGCACCGCAGCGGGTGAACTGTAGCGGATCCGCTCCGTGGAATGAGCCGGAAACCCAGCGATCAATTGGCACAGATCGGAGTCGCTTTCGGCGACAAATTTCACGGTTGGATTCCATGATTTCGTGGCATGTTCCAACCAGCGGATGACCGCGAGATCAAGGCCGGGCCTGCGGCTGACGGTGATTTCTGCGTCGACCACGCGAGCAGCGGCGACCCGTGCGATGACATCGAAAGCAGTGTCTTCGGCGCCGACTCGGATGCGGATGTGTTCAAATGGCAGGTAGCGGCGGATATTGTCTTGGCCGAGCGCGCGGAAATGGTCGTGCGATTTGCTGAACTCATTGCGCCACGCGTTTTCATAGCTGTGCAGGGCGGCAAACAAGCGCGCCTTTCCGTTAGCGGCAACGTCTGGGTAGTTGCTTGCCACGTGCTGCGCGAGACTCGCGAGGCGGTCGGATTCGTCCATCGTTTCGGGTGCATCGAGGTCGGTCCGGTCCGTAAATCGGAGGAACTGCGCAACGTAGTTGGGACCACCGGCTTTCATGCCTGAGCCAAAACACGAGCGACCGGTGCCGCCAAACGGTTGCCGCAAAACCGCCGCGCCGACAGTGCTGCGGTTGATGTATAAGTTACCGGCGAGGATGGCGTCGCGCCATTGCGCGATTTCCCGTTGGTCCAGGCTGTGGATCCCGCTGGTCAGGCCGTATCCGGTCTGGTTGACGATGGAAATCGCCTCTTCAAGTGAATCAAAGGGCATGACCGCCAGCACCGGACCGAAAAACTCGGTAAGATGGGTGTAGCTGCCGGATGAGACTCCCCATTTCACGCCCGGCGTGTAGAGGCTGGGATTCCCCTTCACCTGGCGCGGCATGACTGCCCAAGTTTCACCGGGCTCCAGTGTTTTGAATGCTTTCTCGAGGTCGCCGGACGGCGGCTTGATCATCGGGCCCATGCGGTTTTGGAGTTCCCACGCACTTCCGCACGGGATGCTGCGGACGGCGTCGCAGAGCATCCGTTTGAACGCCGGGTCCTCATAAACCTCGCGCTCCAGCAACAACAGCGACGTGGCAGAACATTTCTGGCCGGCATGACTGAACGCCGAGTGAATGACGTGCTTGAGTGCCAACTCGCGATCGCTCAGCGCAGTGACGATCGAAGCATTTTTCCCGCCGGTTTCCGCAAAAAGGCGGAGGTCGGGGCGACTGCTGAGCATCCGCATCGCGGTGTCGGTGCCACCGGTAAGGATCACGGAATCGACGTCCGGGTGCAGGGCCAGCACGGATCCGGCACCGCTGCCGGCGCATGGCAGGAATTGCAACGTCGCGACGGGAACCCCCGCCTCCCAGAAGCATTTGCATAACTCCCATGCTACCAGCACTGCGTCGGACGAGGGTTTCAAAATCACCGGGTTGCCGGTCGCCAGTGCCGCTGCGATGCCGCCGCACGGAATGGCAATCGGGAAATTCCATGGCGGCACCACCACCACCGGTCCGCGACTGGTGACATCCATCGTGTCCCGCTCGAACAAGTCTTGGGCCGTGGCGCGGTAGTATTCGACGAAATCGATCGCTTCGGAAACTTCCGGGTCGCTTTCGGCCAGCGTTTTCCCGCAGTTCGCGAGGGCGGTGCGCATCAATTTCCCACGACCAGCGCGCAGTGCGGTGGCGACCCGACCGAGGATGGCGTGGCGTTCGCCGTGGGTCATCGCGCTCCAGCCGCCGGTGTCATCGCGGGCGGCTTGCACCGCGCGCTCGACGTCGTCCTTCGTGCCTTCGACGTAGCGGGCGAGAACCACTCCGGGCCGCGATGGGTCGCGGCACTCACGGAAGGCTCCGCGATCAATGCCAACCGCCTCACCGGCGATCATCAACGGGATGTCCGCGGCTTCGGTGTCCGGGTTGGCAACGAGGATTTCCGCCCAGCGGCCATTGGCGGGCAGCGACCAATCGGTATCCGGTTCACTTTCATATTCGGCCGAGGTTCCGGGGAAAACTTCACGGGGACGTTCTGTGTTGCGGTCTTGAGTGCGCCGAGGGGCGTCGGAAATTTTTTGGTCGAACGACTCGCGGAAGCCGCGCTCGAGCGCAACCCAATCATCGGAGCCGACCTCCAACTTGAATGCATGGCGGAGGAAATTCTCGTCGCCAGTATTTTCGTCCATGCGTCGAATCAAGTATCCGATTGCATTGAGAAACTCGTCGCGGCGGCACGCTGGCGCATACAACAACAAGTTCCGGCATTCCTCGAACAACGCGCGCCGTTGGTGGCACGCCATTCCTTCTAACATCTCAAACTGGATGTGATCGAGCGCACCGGCCTCAGTTGCCGCGACTAGACCATACGAAAGGTCGAACAAGTTGTGCGATGCGACGCCGAGACGGACGGCAACCATGTTTTCGGGGCGCATCGCCTCGTGGAGCATCCGCTTATAATTCGCGTCGGTTTCTCGTTTGGTTTTGAATGGTGCTTGCGGCCAACCGCGCTGAGATGCTTCGGCGCGCTCCATTTCCATGTTTGCACCTTTTACGAGACGGATCGTGACCGGTCCGCCACCACCGGCGACCCGGGCCCGCGCCCACTCGTTGATCCGCCGTTGAACACCCGCCGAGTCCGGTAAATACGCCTGCAGCGCAATCCCCGCCTCAATCTGCTCCAGTCCCGGCCGGTCGAGCGTCTGCATAAACGCCTCCGCCGTTAGGTCGAGGTCGCGGTATTCCTCCATGTCCAAATACACGAACTTCGGCACCTTGGTGCCGTCCGCACGGACGAATTCCACGTGCGCCGCCGCCCGATAAAGCAGTTCCAGCCGATCGCACAACACGCCCAGCGTGTGCTCCCGGGCGATCGGTGAAATCTGCGAGAAAATTGTGCTAATTTTCACTGAGAGCACTTCCACTTCAGGGAGTTGCAACGCCGCGAGGTATTTCTCCAACCGGTTGGTAGCTTCCTCTTCGCCGACCAGCGCCTCGCCGAGGAAATTCAGATTCATCCGCAAACCTTGGGCATGGCGTTCGCGCAAATGCGGTGCGAGCAGCGGCGTCTCGGCCGGCAGCACGACATCCGACGTTTCCTGCCGCATGTGCTCCTTGACCATCGGCACGGAAACCTTTGGCAACCAATCGCCGAACGTTTGAAAACCGCGCAACATCACCCGGTCGAGCGGGCTGAAAAACCGTGGAATCCCCTGCACATCCAAGATGTGAGTGATCTGCCGGGCGACCCGCGCCGCCCGCGATGAGCGAAACGCTTGGTCCGTCAATTCGACCAACGTCGCTTTGTCGGCCGGCGATTGGCACATCCGGTCGAGCTCCATTTGCTGGCGCTTCTCCGCAGGCGTTTGCAAATCCGTCGCGCGGTCCTGCAGCCGGGCGGCGAGTGCCACCGCCCGATCGATCATTTGTTCCTGAGTTTCCATGGCGAATGTGTGAGTTCGATTTTCGGCGGGAAGATTACCCAAAGACAGACCAGTCGAGCACCACTTTGCCGCTCATCCCGGAATTCATCACCTCAAATCCTTTTTCAAATTCGTCTGCACCGAAGCGGTGGGTGATCACCGGTTTGATGTTCAAACCGGACTCCAGCATCACGCTCATCTGGTACCACGTTTCATACATTTCGCGGCCGTAGATCCCCTTGATGGTCAGCATGTTGAAAATCACTTTGTTCCAATCGATGGCGATGTCTCCACCGGGAATCCCGAGCAGCGCGATTTTCCCGCCATGGCACATGTTGTCGATCATCGCATGAAATGCGGAACCATTGCCGCTCATTTCCAGACCGACATCGAAGCCCTCTTTCATGCCAAGTTGTTTTTGCACGTCCGCGATACTGCCGCGGGTGACATTCAGCGTGACGTCGGCACCGAGTTGTTTCGCGAGATCGAGTCGATAGTCGTTCACGTCGGTGACGACCACGTGGCGGGCTCCCGCATGTTTGGCAATGGCCGCGGCCATCACGCCGATGGGCCCTGCGCCGGTGATCAGGACATCCTCACCCAGCAGATTGAATGACAGCGCGGTGTGCACCGCATTTCCAAATGGGTCGAAAATCGAGGCAACTTCCAAGTCCATATCCTGAGGGTGGTGCCAGACGTTGGTCATCGGCACGCTGACGAATTCCGCAAACGCGCCTTGGCGGTTCACTCCGATGCCGACGGTGTCCTTGCACAAGTGGCGGCGACCAGCCAGACAGTTGCGGCAGCGGCCGCACACGACGTGACCTTCCGCACTGACGATCTCACCAGGGTGAAAATCCTTCACATTGGAGCCGGTCGACACCACTTCGCCGACGAACTCGTGGCCGACAACCATCGGCACAGGAATGGTTTTTTGTGCCCAAGCGTCCCAATTGTAAATGTGCAGGTCGGTCCCGCAAATGCCGGTTTTGAGGACTTTGATAAGGACGTCGTTGATGCCGACCTCGGGTTCCGGCACGTCCTGCAACCACAGGCCCGGTTCGGATTTCGCTTTGACGAGTGCTTTCATGAATTTCTAGTTGGTAGATACTGGTGGACGAAACGAGGGCAGAGAAAGGCGGTAACGGAGCGCGCCGAGACGCAACAAAAGCGAGGCAACCAGCGCGGTCCATGCGGCGGTGTCATCACCCAGCGGCGCGCGCAACAACACATAGGTCAGACCGCCGAACATGGCTGCGGTCGCATAAAAGTAGGTGTCTTTATGAAAAACCAGAGGCACCCGCCCCATCAGGGTGTCGCGCAAGATGCCGCCTGCAACCCCGGTGATAACACCCAGGGCGATGCACACGGAAGGCGCGAAGCCGAGCAGCAAACCCTTGCGCGTTCCGGCGATGGCGAACGAACAAAGCGCCAGCGCATCCGCTATTCGGAACACGGTGTCCGACGGGGTCCAATTCCGCGTTGCCACAAAGGCAATCCCGGCGGAAATGCACACCGCGTGGAAAAGCCCCGGCTGCAGCAACCAGAACGCCGGACCGTGCCCGGTCAGAACGTCCCGGACCGAACCACCGCCCACCGCCGTCACCAGCGCCAACACCAACGCACCAAATAAATCCAATCCCCGGTCGCGCGCGGCTAGCACGCCCGATAGCGCCGCCACAGAAACGCCAAAGTAGTCTAGGAGGGTCGTGACGGTCATCTCTTCCAAGATACTGGATGACATTCCACTGCCTTAGCAAGCCCGTTTTCCGCTTTACAGGAAAATTCATCCAGCATACCGCACACTCATGCCTGCCAAACGTCCCGACAAGCGCCCCTCGGTCACTGCCACCGCGGAGTCCATCAACGAAGACCTCGGCCGACGTGTCAAAAAACTCCGCGGCGATCGCGGTTGGTCACTTGAAGAACTGGCGGCCGCCAGCGGTGTGAGTCGCTCGATGCTCAGCGAAATCGAACGCGAGCGTGCCAACCCGACGCTCAGCGTGACGTATCGAATTGCCCGTGCATTTGGTCTCGCGCTCCAAGATCTACTCGAGAGTGCCGACTCGGCTTCCACCATTCAGACGATCCGCGCCAGTGAGGCATCCCAGATTTTCCGCAAGGACGCGCAGTGCCAAATCCGCACGCTTTCCCCGCTGAACTTGGAAAAAGACATCGAATTCTACGAACTCCGACTCGCCGCTGGCGGCACACTCCGCAGCCAACCGCACGTCGATGGAACCCGCGAGTTCCTCACCGTGGAAGTCGGTAGCGTCGAACTCACCTCAGGAAATTCTGCGGAAACCCTCGGCCCTGGGGACTCCGCCACCTACCGCGCCGATGTCCCCCATGACATCGCCAACCCCGGCACCGACGAAGCCGTCGCATTCCTCGTCGTAATCTACCGCTGAACCGCCCCAAAACGTCGATTACCCGTCTGTAACTCATTCGGCCATCACGTCTTTACGGTGTCGATCTAGCATGAGCTAAGCTTGCGTTGCCTCTCTTTCTCCCCTTGGCTGGGTGCCTACTATGGTAACGCAGGCACAAATTGCGGAAAAACTCGGGATTTCACGACAACTCGTAACATTCGCGTTGGCGGGCTATCCACAGGTTGCAAAGGAATCCCGCGAACGGATTCAAGCAGCCGCGAAAGAAATGGGCTACCGTCCAAACCCCCACGCCCGCGCTTTAAAGCGCCAGCGCACCGGCATCATCGCGCTGTGGGTTCCCGACCAGATTTCCACCCACTACACCCACGTCGCTCGCGAATTGTCCCGACGTGTCAAACAATCGAAGCATGAGCTGATCATCTCCGAAGTCGGTGCGACCGACATGGACCAAATCTGGTCGCACGTCCCGGTCGATGGAATTGTCGCCGTGGACGCATCGGCCGATGTCCAGCGAGAGTTGGAAAGGCTTTCCCAACGCTCCGTGCCGATCGTCAGCGTCGGCACGTACAGCTCGCTGGAGACCGACAACGTGCAAGTCGATCTAGCCGCAGGAACGGCACAGGTCATGGCACACCTGCTCGACAGCGGCTTCCGGCGCATCGCCCACGCAACATTCCAGCGGAAGGCCATCGTCGGCGAGTGCCGCCGTCACGGTTATGAAAAAGCCATGCAGGAAGCGGGGCTAGAACCGGAATACCTCTACTACCCGCTCACCGAATTCCAACGGCCGGTCGCCCGCCAGTTGATCCAAGCGTACATCGCCGACCACGGCCACCCGGAAGCAATTTTCTGCCATTCGGATGACGTCGCGCTCGGAATTTACCGCGGACTTTGCGACGCCGACCTCCACGTTCCCGCCGATGTCGCACTCGTCGGCTGCGACGGGATCGAGGACACAGAATACCTCGAAACTCCGATCACTACCATCGTCCAGCCAGTCCCCGAAATGTGCGAAACTGCGTGGGAATTTCTCCAAAATCGCCTCGCTACCCCGGCCATGCCGCTCCAACACGCGCTGCTCGCACCCACCCTCGCGATCCGACCGTCATCCACACGCCCAGGATCACCGGAAATCACCGCCCCCCACACCTGAACACGCAAATCTCACGAAATCTCACGCATCGATTTAGCACGAGATAAGTATTCGATTGACGTTGTCCAAATAATTTTGAAGCTGGCTACGCAGATTGCGCCCATGCGGGGCAGGAAGTTTCCGCTAGGCCAAACCGATTCCTCCATCAAGTCTCGCCACCGCGTATGAGTGCAACAACCATCAAGGACCCGCAAGCGGGCTACAATCGTTTCCTCCTCCTTGTCGCCGGTCTAGGCGGCCTTCTCTATGGGATCGACGTCGGCATTATTGCCGGGGCGTTGCCGTATTTGGAGGCCACGTCCGGGTTTTCCCCGAGCCAAATTGGCACGGTCGTAGCTGCGGTTTTGCTGGGTTCGGTGCTGTCCTCGTTGTTTGCGGGGATGCTGTCGGACTTGTTCGGTCGCAAGAAAATCATGCTTCTCAGTGCGTTGCTGTTCATCCTCAGCGTGCCAGTCATTACGCTTTCCGCATCGTTCAGCGCGCTGGTCGCCGGGCGCTTGCTGCAAGGAATCTCCGGTGGCCTCATCGGGGTGGTAGTTCCGTTGTATCTGGCGGAGTGCCTCGGTGCCAAATCCCGCGGGAAAGGCACGGGGATGTTCCAGTTCCTGCTCACCGTCGGTTTGGTATTTGCCGCGCTCATCGCGTTGTATTTCGGCAGCCAAGTCGACCAAATGGAGATGCAGGGCGCGACCGCTCAGCAACTTTTCGAGGAAAAGAACCACGCATGGCGGATGATTTTCTGGGTATCGATCGTCCCCGGCATCGTCTTCTTCATCGGCGGACTCTTTGTTTCCGAGTCGCCACGGTGGTTGCACAGCAAGGGACGCCGCGAGGAAGCCCGCGTCGCCCTCGTGAAATCCAGCGGCGAACAAGCGGCCGACCAGATCCTCCGTGAAATGGATGAAACCGAGCGGTCGTCCGCCGCGACTACCACCTCAGCGTCCGGCAAAACCACCAAAGGCGGTGGCAGCCTGCTGCAACGGAAATACGTTTACCCGTTTGTTTTGGCCGTCGTCATCCTCGCCTGCAACCAGCTCACCGGGATTAACTCGGTGCTCGCCTACTCGGTGAAGATTTTCCAACAAGCCGGTCTCTCTGGGGTGATGGGCAACTACGGTGACACGGTCCTCAAAATCGTGAACTGCATCATGACCGTGGTGGCCGTCGTTCTGGTCGACCGCGCCGGTCGCAAGTTCCTCCTGAAAATGGGCACCCTCGGCATCATTGCCGGGTTGGTCGGCGCCGCCGTCCTATTCCTCGGCATCGAGCACGAACGCCACGACGTGACTTCTGCTGTCCAAACGTTGGTAGAATCCTCCGACCGCTCGCTGCGCATTGACCTCGCCGACCCCGCTGTTCTCAGCACTCTCGGCATCGCCACCAACGACGGAATCGAACAACAACTCGTCGTCACCTACAAACGCGGTGATGACGGCGGCACCGAACTGACAAACTCGAAACCCGTGCAGCTCGACAATGGCAAAGTCCGCGAGCCCGTCCTCGAAATCGCCGCTGCCGCGGAAACCAACACCGCCCCGCTCGAAGTGCTGAAAGCGGAAATCGGCCATCGTCCGAGTCAAACCACCGGCTGGTTGGTCACCGCCTGCTTCGTCTTGTTCATTGCCTCCTTCGCTGCCGGCCCCGGCGTTTGCGTCTGGCTGGCCCTTTCCGAACTCATGCCCAACCGCATCCGCTCGAACGGCATGAGCATCGCCCTCCTTATTAACCAAGGTGTTTCCACCACCATCGCATGGACGTTCCTGCCGGTTGTCGGTAAGTTCGGCTACTCGACGATGTTCTTCGCTTGGGCCGGATTCACCGTCATCTACTTCATCACTGCCGCCTTCTTCCTCCCAGAAACCAAGGGCAAAACGCTCGAGGAAATTGAGGAACACTTCGAAGGTAAAAAGCAAAGCGCATAACCCAAACCCCCACAAAAACCAATGTCTATCTCATTGAAACCTGCCATCACGGCCCCGCTCGACCCCGGATTCATCCCGGCCGTCCTGTTCAACCGCAACTACGTTGCCGCCGCTCGTGAAGCCGGCAACTCGGTGCCTCTCGTCCTCGGACTCGAGCGTGAAGGCGGATTGGTCTCCCGTTTCGAAACCATCGTCAAACCGACCGCCGATGACGACACACTCCGCTACGTCGAGCGCATCGTGAAGTTCCTCCTTTGGGCTCGCGGTGGATGGAAACTCCACTTCGGTGGACCTCAGGAAATCGGCGAATACATCCGCACCGCTTACGCCGCCGACGGTGTCCGCAAGTTCGACTGCGAAATGATGGAACTGGCTTACGGTCAACCACTCGAAGTTGCCATCACCACCGCCGATGCTGTTCCCGCCGCCAAAGACATGGAAGTCGCCGCTGGCGGCCACTTGAAAGGCTGTCGGATCGGTTTCGACCTCGGTGCCAGCGACTACAAAGTCTCCGCAGTGGTCGATGGCGAAGCGATCTTCACCCAAGAAACTCCTTGGGATCCGAAAATCCAAACCAACCCGAATTATCACTACCACCACATATCCGCAGCGCTCCACAGAGCCGCCGCCGAAATGCCCCGCGTGGACGCCATCGGCGGTAGCTCGGCCGGAATCATCGTGGACAACGAAATCCGCGTTGCATCCCTGCTCCGCGCCATTCCGAAAGAACGCTACGCCGAAGCCGCCGCAGTCTTCAAACGCGTCCAAAAGGAATGGAATGTCCCGCTGGTCATGATGAATGACGGCGACGTCACCGCGCTCGCTGGCGCACTTTCGCTGCAGGAAACCGGCATGCTTGGCATTGCCATGGGATCCAGCGAAGCCGTCGGCTACATGGATCAACAAGGTCGCATCCTCGGTTGGCTCAATGAGTTGGCATTCGCTCCCGTCGACTACAACCCGGACGCTCCGGCGGACGAGTGGTCGGGCGACTCTGGCGTCGGCGCGTTGTATTTTTCCCAACAAGCGGTCAACAAGCTGCTCCCTGCCGCCGGCATCGAAGTCCCAGCGGACATGGATCTCCCCGAGCGTCTTGTAGAAGTCCAAAACCTGATGGCTGCCGGCGACGAACGCGCCGCCCGCATCTACGAAACCATCGGCGTCTACCTTGGCTACAGCATCGCCCACTATGCCGATTTCTACGACTACTCCCATATGCTCATCCTCGGCCGGGTGACCACCGGAGCCGGTGGTGACATCGTCATCTCGAAAGCCCGTGAAGTGCTTGAAAAGGAATTCCCTGAACACGCAGCCGGCATCGCGATGCACGTTCCAGACGAAAAATCACGCCGCGTCGGCCAAGCGGTCGCTGCTGCCAGCTTGCCAGAAACCAACGACTAAATCGAACCCATGAAAGTGCACCATTCTACCGCGGATGTTTTCATCCCCGACCAAAAACCTGAAGGCGAGGCGCTCCAACGCATCACTCACCTCGGGATCGGCGCCCACCAGGACGACCTCGAATTCATGGCATTTCACGGCATCCTTGAATGCTTCGCCCAACCCGACAAATGGTTCGGCGGCGTGACCTGCACCAACGGCGCAGGTTCCTCCCGCACCGGTCAATACGCCCAGTTCACGGATGAACACATGATGACCATCCGCCGCCAAGAACAACGTACCGCCGCCGTCATCGGCGGATACGGTGTGATGATCCAACTCGACTACCCGTCCAGCGGTGTCAAAAGCCCGACTGCCCAAGAACTGAAAAACGACCTCCGGGAAATCCTCAACGCCACCCGGCCCGATGTCGTGTACACCCACAACCCGGCTGACAAGCACGACACCCATATCGGTGTCACCATCGCCTCCCTACTGGCGATGCGCGAAATGCCGGCCGACCAACGGCCGAAAAAAGTCATCGGATGCGAAGTTTGGCGCAACCTCGATTGGCTGCCAGACGACGAAAAAGTCCTCATGGACGTCAGCGGTCATGACAACCTCGCGGCCGCCCTCAACGGCGTATTCGACTCGCAGATCGTCGGCGGTAAACGCTACGACCTTGCCACTCTCGGCCGTCGCGCTGCGAACGCCACGTTCTTCGATTCGCACTCCACCGACGCAGCCACCCAGTTGATCTTCGGCATCGACCTCACCCCATTGGTCGCCGACGAGTCACTCGATATCGCGGAATTCACCTGCAACCTGATCAGCAAGTTCCAGGATGACGTCCGCACGAAACTTAAAACCCGCCTCGGACAAGCATAATGGAAATCATCATTCGAGAAACGGCCAAAGACGCGACGGATGTCGCAGCACGGTTGATTGCCAAATTGTTGGAGGAAAAGCCGAACGCCGTGTTGGGTTTGGCCACTGGCAGCACCCCGCTGCAACTCTATCGCACGCTCATCGACATGAAACTCGACTGGAGCCGTGTCACTACCTTCAACTTGGACGAATACATCGGTCTGCCGCGTGAACACCCACAGACCTACCACAGTTTCATGTGGGAAAATCTGTTCGGTCACATCAACATCGACCCGAAAAATATCCATATCCCGGATGGCAATACGGCCGACGTCCCGGCCACCTGCGCCGACTACGAAGCGCAGATCAGCAAGGCCGGCGGCATCGATTTGCAAATTCTCGGCATCGGCACCGATGGCCACATCGGGTTCAACGAACCAACATCGTCACTCGCATCCCGCACGCGCATCAAAACGCTCACCCGCCGGACCCGCGAAGACAATGCTAGGTTCTTCGAGAACCCGGAAGATGTGCCCCACCACACCATCACCATGGGCATCGGCACGATTATGGAATCCCGCCTAAACCTACTTCTCGCCTTCGGCGAAAATAAGGCCCAAGCCATCGCGGAAACCGTTGAAGGACCGATCGCGGCAGTAAACCCTGCATCGATCCTCCAAATGCATCCGAACGCCAAGTTGTTCCTCGATCAACCGGCCGCCTCCAAGTTGCAGCGCATCGACTACTATAATTACGTGTACGAATCCAAGCCCGCGTGGCAGACATTCTAACGCGCGATTGATCCCCACAACCAAACCGGCTTGAGCGTTTCTGCCCAAGCCGGTTTTTTTCGGGTCATGGTCTCTTCAAACTGCCATTTCCTCACATTTGGCCACCGAGATGATGCGCATCTCACGCGGTCCGCGCGGTCCCTCCCAAGTCACTGTCTCACCGCTCCGCTGGCCAAGAACCGCCAGCGCAACCGGTAAAAATACTGAAATCAAGTCTTGGTCCGGATTCGCCTCTGCCGGCATCACAATTTGCAGATTAAAGTAATCCCGCGAATCTTTAGGAGAAACCAATGACACACGGTCATGGAACCCGACATAGCTCTGCGATTCTTCATCCTCCCGCGCCTTGCCGGATTTTTTCAGAATGCTCTCCAGCATCTTCCGTTGGTCGGTCGATGGCTTCGGCCCCGGAGTGGTAGGGCTCAGAATGTTGCGGATGCGCTCTTGGTCAGCAGCACTTAAAATATAAGTCTTTTTCATGATTAGTTTGGATCAGTTGGTTAGTGATAAAGTGAATGACCCGAATCCAAAACCGCGGAAATCGGGTGAAAAGAAGGGTAGTCGGGCGGAAAGTAAAATCACCGGTTCCAGACAGCTTCGGGCCAAGCCCATTCACGGAAGCTGTCCGCTCATTCGCGGCCCGCAGACATACGGTGACTGCACCACCCGCCGACCATCCCGCTCTTGCGCAGAGCGGCGGTAGCTAAGGTTTGTGGGCAGCATCGATGCATGACGGACCTAGTCTCCCACGAATTTGATTTCCTTCAAGCTCCATTTTAATCGTTGCGAGGGAACGGATCCACCGACGACATTGCACCGCAACGATGCATGAAAGACCATCTTCCTGTGGGAGTAATGAAAAACCGAATCTTATGATTTCTAGACGCCAAACACTCAAAAGTCTCGCCGCCTTGGCGACCATCCAGATTGTGCCCAGTCGTGTGCTCGGTCTCGGTGGCCAAACCCCGCCCTCCGAAATCCTGACCCGCGGCATCATCGGCTGCGGCGGCATCAGCGCCTCGCACTTGACCATGCCCGGTAAGTTGCTGGCCCTCTGCGACGTCGATACCAACCACCTCGCCAACCGGATGCGCGACGCCGATGGCGAGAAAAATGGCGTTAAAGGCTACAGCGATTTCCGCGAACTGATCGCCCGCGACGACATTGATATCGTCCACATCGCCACTCCGCCCCATTGGCACGCCACCATGGCCATCGCCGCCGCCAAAGCCGGCAAAGACATCTGGTGCGAAAAACCGATGAGCCGCACGATCGGCGAAGGACTCGCAATGGTCCGCGCCGTGGAAGCGGAAAAAAGGATTTTCCGCCTCAACACGTGGTTCCGTTTCCAATCCGGATTCTACGGCATGCGCGCACCAGTCAGCATGCTCAAAAAAGCGGTGATGAACGATATGCTCGGCTGGCCGCTCACTGTTACTGTTTCCGCTGCGACTGGCTTCGATTGGAAACTCGACACGTGGGTTGGAAAACCCGGCCTCCAGCCAGAACCAGTCCCGGCGGAACTCGACTACGACATGTGGCTCGGCCCCGCACCGAAAAAACCTTACAACCATCTGCGCGTTCATGCGAATTTCCGCGGCTATTGGGATTACGACGGCGGTGGCCTCGGCGATATGGGCCAACACTACCTCGACCCAGTCCAATACATCCTCGGTAAAGACGGCGAAGCGCCGATCTCGGTGGAAATCGATGCGGATCCGCAAGACTCCGAGGCGGTCGGCACATGGCGGCGCATGGAATTCACTTATGCGGACGGCTGCAAAATCATCCTCCTCGGCGACGTCCCAGAACCAAAGGAAGAGATCGCCTACATCGAAGGACCGAAAGGCAAAATCTTCAAAGGCTTCAAGTCGGACATCCCCGACTTCCGTGCCAAAGTGGACGCCCTGCCTGAGCCACCAGCCCAGAACACCGATTTCCACGAATGCGTCCGCACTCGTGAAAAATTTGCCCTCAACGAGCGCAATGGCTTCTGGTCGTGCACCATCATCAACATGGGCATCACCGCGCACCGCTTGAACAGGAACCTCAAGTTCGACTCGAAAACTCTCAAATTTGACGACGCCGAGGCGAATGCGTTGGCCCATCCAGTGATCCGTCCGCCGTGGAGCATTGGCTAAAGCCACCCGCATCCGCAAGTTTCTACCAATACGCCGCCATCCCACGGCTGGCCGGGTTTTCCAACCGGTTCCGCCACATTGCGTCTTTTCCCCATGAGACGTAGGTTGGTGGCGTATTTTTATGAAACTCAAATCCCAATACCTGCTCGCATTCGTCGTATTTTCCCAGGCCACTCAAGCCGCCGTGGTGGAAAAGGCCAACAACACCGACCCACTCAACACACCTGCTTCTTGGGTCGGAGCCGTCGCCCCTACTGACGCAGACATCGCGTCGTTCGATACCACCTACGCGACGACCGGCATCCTCACCGCCGGCGCGACCATCGATTGGGCCGGCGTAAAAGTCGGTGATCCCGGCGGTGCCGTGGTAGTCACCAATACGTCGGTCAACAAAATCGTTCTTGGCGCTTCCGGCGTCGACCTCTCCACCGCAGCCGACAACTTGTCGATCCAGCACCTCGGCGTTTCCGCCATCCAGACGTGGAACATCGGTGCAGACCGCACCTTCACCGTGGGCGGCGCCGCCGCGGATCCTCGCAAAGGCACTCTCTCGCTGTTTGATGTCGGCACTGCCACCATCACCAAATCCGGCCCCGGCACTGTAGTCCTCGACACCGCCAATAATTCAGTCGGCGCGATTGATTGGAACATCACCGGTGGCGTCATCCGCGCCATTTGGAACAACCCCGGCGCATTTGGCCCAGGCACCATCACTCTCGGCGGCGGCGGCATTGCCACCGGCACCCCTTACACCGGTTCCGTCGGCAACTGGACTTGGAACAATCCAATCGTCTTAACCAACGCCACCGATTCATTCATCGACAACCAAAACATCGCCGGCACGGAACGCACTCTGGGCCTTACCGGCAACATCAGCGGTGCCGGTAGCCTGACATTCCGTAACACGGGCGGCGATATCGGCATGGTTTTTACCCTCGCGGGAAATAACACCTACAGCGGCGGAACGACCATCAATGGCGGCACGGTCCTCTTCAATGGCCCGACCTCCCTTCCCACCACCGGATTGGTCACCGTGAATACAAATGGTGCCGTCGGCGGCGCAGTCTATGCCACCGTCCAAGAGTGGCTCGGATCCGGCCGGATCTCTACGGCCTCCACCGGTTCTGTCGCCATTTCCGCCAACAGCGCGGCGGCCATCGACTTCAGTGCTGCGGGCTACAACAGCTTGGGCCTCGCCGCTACGGGTGGTTTTACCTACTCGGGAATCCTCACTCCCGGAACCGGCGGTTACAAGTTCGGCGGCGGGAAAAACCTCACCGTCACGTCTGAGCTCTCCGCTCCTACCACGCTGACCAAGAATGGCGGTGCCACCGCCATCATTAGCCGCGATGCCAACGGCTACACCGGCGGCACCACGGTGAACGGCGGGGAGCTCCAGGCCGTAGCCACCACCGCAGCCGGAGCGAAAACTACCCTCGGCACCGGCCCCATCACGGTAAATACCGGAACTCGCCTGCGTTTCAAAACTGGCAGCACGAGCAACGCTTTGAGCTATCCGAACGCGATCAACCTGAATGCCGCTACCCTCATTTCGGAAGACGGTGTAGTCACCTACAACGGCCCGATCACTGTCACCGGCGTAAATACCATCAACGTGGTCTACGGCGCGAAAGATGCCATCTTCGCCAGCACCTTGACTGGTTCCGGCAGTGTGGCGAAAACCGGCGCTGGTGCCTTACATTTCCTCGCCGCTGGCAACCAAATTGCCGCCCTCGAAGTTTCTCAGGGGAAAATCATCCTCGAGGACGCCGCTTCACTAACCATCGATGGCCAATACCGGTCGTCTACCTCGTCCAACAAGGGCTCGCTGTCCATTGCAGCGAACGCCGTCGTCAACACCGACAGCATCTTCAGTTCGTGGGGCACCGACATGCTCGTCAACGGAACTCTCAATGTCACCAACACCCTAACGTTTTCCGGCGGCGTGAGCACCGTGACCGGCACCGGAACCATCAACACAAAAGCCACAGACAACACCACCGGCCGCAACATCACCCTCACCGGAGTCCTCAACGGCACCGGCGGAATCACCAAAACCGGTGCTGGTACGCTCACGCTGAAAGCCTTAAACGAATACACCGGTGCCACCACTGTCACCGGCGGAACCCTCGCCCTAGCTGGCGGCAAGCAAGCATCGGCCATCACAGTTGCCAGCGGTGCAAGCCTCGGCGTCAGTGCGGAGACTCCCACCACATCGACTTCCACTGTGGATTTCGCCGTTGGAGCAACCGTCACCATCATCGATGCCCCGCCTGCCCCCGGCAGCCACACGTTGCTCACCGCCACTGCCATCACCGGAACTCCCACCCTCAGCCCCGGAGTCACAGGATTCACCCTGGCGGTGGAAAATGGCGGCACCACCTTGGTTCTGAAACCCACCAGCGGCGATGACTTCGCCACTTGGATCGGCGGATTTACCTTCGCTCCCGGTGCCGACACCTCACCCACCGGCGACCCCGATGGCGATGGCCTGACCAACCGCGAGGAATACGCATTTGGCCTCGCACCAAACAGCGGCGCATCCGTCAACCCGATCACCGCGCCGCTCAACATGAGCACCGGCCTATTCACCTACACCCGCCGCCTCCCATCCGTCACCGGCATCACCTACAGCTACGAGTATTCCACCAACCTCGCCACATGGACCGCGTTCACCCCGGACGCCACCACCAGCGATAGCGGAAACCCCGTCGAAGCCGTAACCGTGGATGTCCCCAACGACCTCCTCACCAACCCAAAACTATTCGTCCGCGTTCGCGCCGATTGATCAATACCACCTGAATACCAAGCCGGCGGACCCCAGTCCGCCGGCTTTCTTCATTTGAGGCCCCAGCCTCCATCTCTCAGCTCTCAGGTCTCTTGCGTCTTCTTCCTGCCCTCCGACCTCCGACCTCCGACCTCTGACCTCTGACCTCTGCCTCCCCCGACAACCACCAACCCAACCAGCCACCGACGGTCACAAACCGCCGCTACATCCCTCTTCTCCGACAACCGACAACCGACAACTCTTCCTCTTCTCCCCGACCTTCCGACTTCTTCCCGACAACCGATAACTCTTCTCTCCCCTCACTCCAACCCCACACTCGGAAGATCCGTAGTGATCGTGTCAAACCCCAGAGCAGCTGCCAGTTTGAGATCGGCCTTCGATGCCGCCGTCCATCCGGAAACCATCAACCCGGCCTTTTTTGCGGCGGTCACAAAACTCCGCGGAGTGGTATCCATCTTTACCGCCACCCGATTTGACCCCAGCGCCAGCGCATCCTTGATCGTCTCCTCAGTCGGCTTGCTGGTCAGCAACATGATCGGCGCAGCCGGATCCAGCCGCCGGATCGCTTGCAGCACCCGCTGATCGAACGAAATATACACATGCCGGCCTTTCGGCAGCACGCTGGCCGCCTCGTGCAGCAGCTTGCAGTAAAGATCCAATCGCTCCTCCGGATAGACCTTCTCGTCGGTCGTCTTCATCTCCAACTCGAGGAAGGCCTCGGGCTTGTCCTTCAAATACGCACACAAATCCTCCGCAGTCGGGATCGGCTCATCGTTCTTCTTGGTCCGCAGTGCCCTGACTTCCTCCAGCGTCATTTCCTCAATCGATCCCTTACCGTTGCTCGTCCGGTCCACAGTGGGATCGTGCAACAACACCAACTTGTCGTCCTTGGTCAGCCGCAGATCCACTTCGAACGCGCGCACCCCCATCTCGTAGCTCTGTCGCACCGCGCCCACTGTGTTCTCGTCGTATTCGATCCCCGCCCCGCGGTGCGCCGTCATCCGCGGGATCTCCGCCGCCAACACCGGCCCCGTCGCTGAGATCAGCGCCGCCATGGAACAAAGAATCACTCGAGACAAACGTGGAGTTTTAAAAATCATGATCAGTTAAATTGGGGATTTCCCACCGGCCCTCAACGCCGATTCCGCCCCAAGTCGTTCACCCATCTCATCCGACCAACCGGTTCCCCGCTGTCAGAAAACTGGAAATCTCCCCAATCCACGCTACCCATCATCCGCGCCGATCGCGCCAATCGATTATGAAAACTAAATCCCTCGCCCCGCTTTTCGCCATTTCCCTGCTCCCGTTCTCCCCGGCCCACGCCGCGGAAAAATTCCAGATCGATCCCGCCCACACCAGCGTTTCGTTCGCGATCCGCCACTTCGGCATCAGCAACGTCCACGGCCGTTTCGACGAAGTCGCCGGTTCCGTCACCATGGACGGCGACAAACTCACTGCCATCCAAGGCACCGTCCAAGTCAAAAGCCTCAACACCGGTGTCGAAAAACGTGACCAACACGTCCTTACCAAAGATTTCCTCGATGCCGAAAAGTTCCCCACCATCACCTTCAAAACCAAATCCATCGAGACCATCGATGGAAAAACCACTCTCACTGCGGATTTCACCCTCCACGGCGTCACCAAGGAAGTCACCGCCCCCGTCACCCTCACCGGCCCCATCGTCGATCCCGAAGGCAAAACCCGCATCGGTCTTCACACCACCGCCCAACTCAACCGCCACGATTACGGCATCACCTACAACGCCACCCTAGAATCCGGCGCCGCCCTAGTCGGCGAACAGGTAACCCTAGAAATCAACGCCGAAGCTATTTTGGAAGATGTTGATTGAAGAAGTTGATTGAAGAAGTTGAGAGTTGATAGTTGATAGAAAGACCC
>CAJDVR010000017.1_pt1 | contig 16576 bp, 24 predicted proteins | sample 7391381 | NCBI WGS metagenome assembly CAJDVR01 (sample SAMEA7055695, study PRJEB34461) | soil metagenome | biome: terrestrial ecosystem; feature: Peninsula; material: soil | place: Antarctica | collected 2016
AATTCCACAAATCGCTCTCGCAGAAGTTTTTCCCCGTGAATCCGAACAGTCCAAACCGCCAATATGTGCTAGAGCGCACCCGAAATATCGGGATCGCTGCGCACATTGATGCGGGTAAGACTACGCTCACTGAGCGTTGCCTGTTCTATACGGGGATGATCCATAAGCTTGGCGAAACTCACGACGGTGGTGCCACCACCGACTGGATGGAGCAAGAGCGCGAGCGCGGCATCACCATCACTTCCGCAGCTGTTTCCACCGAATGGTGGCAGCACGAGGAAGAGGGGATGACCAAATTGTTTCCTGACCAGCGCCATCGGATCAATATCATCGATACGCCAGGTCACGTGGATTTCACGGCCGAGGTCGAGCGCTCGTTGCGGGTGCTGGATGGTGCGATCGTCGTTTTCTGCGGTGTCGCAGGTGTCCAGCCGCAAACCGAGACTGTCTGGCGGCAAGCCAGTAAATACCACGTCCCGCGGTTGGTGTTCGTCAATAAGATGGACCGCACCGGAGCCGACTTCAATCGGGTCGTCAGCGAAGTCCGCGAAAAACTCGGCGCCAACGCCGTGCAGGTCCTCATCCCGATCGGGGCCGAAGACCAACTCGCCGGCCAGATCGACGTGGTGAACCAAAAGGCGATTTACTACTCGGACGACGACAAGTTTGGCTCGACCTACACTTTCAAAGAGCTGGAAGGCGACTTGGTGGACCTTTGCAAACAAGCACACGTCGAACTCATCAATGCGGTGGCCGACGTCGACGAAATCGTCGGTGAAAAGTTTCTCAACGAGCAACCGATTAGCCCGGAGGAGCTCAAACAAGGAATCCGCCGCGCTACCATCGCCAACAAGCTGATCCCAGTCATCGGCGGCTCCGCTTTTAAAAATAAGGGCGTCCAATACTTGCTCGACGCAGTCATCGACTATCTGCCAAGCCCGCTGGATATCCCGCCGGCGATCGGCATGAATCCCGACAACCACGAGGAAAAAATCGAGGTCATCACGTCCGACAACGAAAAGTTTGTCTCGCTGGCCTTCAAGCTGTGGGCAGACAAATTTGTCGGAAAACTGGTTTTCTTCCGTGTGTATTCCGGCGTCATCAAAAAGGGCGACACGGTTTACAACCCGCGCACCCGTCGCTCGGAGCGCGTTGGCCGCTTGATCCAGATCCAAGCCAACGAGCACAAAGACATCGATGCCTGCTACTCCGGCGACATCGCTGCCATGGTCGGCATCAAAAACGTCACCACCGGCGATACGCTCGCCGCGGACAACCACGATGTGGTGCTCGAACCGCCAACGTTCCCGGAGCCGGTCATTTCGATGGCTGTCGAGCCGAAGACCAAAGCTGACCAAGAAAAACTCGGCATGGCGCTTGGCCGCCTGTCTGAGGAAGATCCCACCTTCGTGGTGAAAACCGACATGGAAACCGGCCAGACGATCATTTCTGGCATGGGTGAGCTCCACTTGGAAATCATCATCGATCGCATCCGCCGTGAGTTCAAAGTGGAGGCCAACACCGGCGCTCCACAGATCGCCTACCGCGAAACCATCACCCAGCCTGCTGGCGGTGAAGGCAAGCTGATCAAACAATCCGGTGGTCGCGGCCAATATGGCCACGTCATTCTTTCCGTCGCCCCCAGCGAAAAAGGCAAAGGCCTCTCGATCGACAACAAAGTCGTCGGCGGCACCATCCCTAAGGAATACATCAATGCCGTGATCAAGGGCGTCAACGAGGCCATGACCAATGGCATCGTCGCCGGATACCCGGTCATCGACGTTCACGTCCAAATCCTCGATGGCTCATACCACGACGTGGACTCCAACGAGAACGCATTCACCATGGCGGCCATTTTCGCCATGAAGGACGGCTTTAAAAAAGCGAAGTCCATCCTGCTTGAGCCAATCATGGCTGTGGAAGTCTCCACTCCGGACGACTACCAAGGAGATGTCATGGGCGACCTCAGCCGTCGTCGTGGACAAATCCAGAACACGGAGTCGAGAGGCAAACTCTCGATCATCCACGCCAATGTGCCGCTCAAGGAAATGTTCGGCTACTCCACCGCCGTTCGCACACTCTCTTCCGGCCGCGCTTCGTATTCGATGACTCCATCGCATTTCGAGCAGGTCCCAACTAACATCGTCGAAGAAATCGTTAGCGACCTCATTGGTTGATTTCTCGCCCTGCAGACCCCACCACGTACTCCGTCAACCAACTTCTCCACCATGGAAAACCAGAAAATACGCATCCGCCTGCGCGCCTTCGATCACCGCGCGATCGACCGCTCCGCCCAAGAAATTGTGGAGACCGCCAAGCGCACCGGCGCCCGTGTCGCCGGACCAATCCCGTTGCCTACCCGCATCGAGAAGTTCAGCGTCAACCGCTCCGTCCACGTGAACAAGAAGTCGATGGAACAATTCGAAATCCGCACTCACAAGCGGCTCCTCGATATCGTCGACCCGACCGCCCGCACCGTGGATGAGCTGAAAAAGCTCAACCTGCCAGCCGGCGTCGATATCACCATCCGCATCTGAGCGAGCGTCTTCGGTAGCGAATCTCTAATCTCACAGTTTTAATCTCAAATTTCTCCATCGCCATGTCACTCGGCCTTCTCGGCAAAAAAATCGGAATGACCCGCCTCTTCGACCAGGCAGCGGGCACCATGATCCCCGTCACCGTCATCGACGTTTCCGGCAACACTGTCCTCCAGGTGAAAACCCCGGAAACCGACGGTTACACCGCTGTTCAGGTCGGCTATGGCGAGCAAAAGGAGCATCGCGTCACCAAGCCTGCTCTCGGCATCTTCAAAAAGGCCGACTCCACACCGAAACGCTTCATCCGCGAGTTCCGTCTCGAAAATGGTGCGGAAGTCCCGACCGAGCACACCGGCATGGAGACTTTCACCGAAGGTCAATGGGTCGACGTCATCGGTGACTCCAAAGGTCGCGGCTTCCAAGGCGCGGTAAAACGCCACGGCTTCGGCGGTTTGCGGATGACCCACGGCTCGATGATGCACCGTCGGACGGGAGCCATCGGCTGCCGGTCCACTCCCGGTCGCGTTTGGAAGAACCAGAAGATGCCCGGTCACATGGGCACCACTCGCACCACCGTCCAAAACCTGCGCATCGTCGCAGTCCGTAAGGAAGACGGCGTCATCCTTGTTTCCGGCGCCATTCCTGGTGCCAACGGTAACTTTGTTACTGTCCGTCCCGCCAAGAAGAAGTCCGCCTGAAACAGGTGGCGTTTTTGAAACCTCTCACGATTCCAAGTCATGTCAGTCAAGACTTTCACAGCCGAAGATGCCCAAGCTGCCAACATTACGTTGGTCGGTGAGGAGAAGGGCCGCCAAGCCGTCCACGACCTAGTGGTCGCCTACCGCGCCAACCGTCGCACCGGCTCCGCCCACACCAAGACCCGCGGCGAAGTCCGTGGTAACAACCGAAAAATCTACAAACAAAAGGGCACCGGTAACGCCCGGCACGGCGACAAGCGCGCCCCGATCTTTGTCGGTGGCGGTGTGGTCTTTGGACCCCGCGCCCGCGATTTCTCGAAAAAGGTCCCCAAGAGCGTCCGCAAACTGGCGCTCCGTCGGGTCCTTGGCGACCTCGTCCGTGCCGAAAAGCTCGTTTCGGTAGATTCCTTCGCCATCGCTGACGGCAAAACCAAGTCGTTCATCGCTGCGGTGGACGCCCTCGCCAAGCCAGGCAAGATCCTCATCGTCGGAGCACAATTCGACGACTCCACCTTCCTCGCCGGGCGCAACGTCGCATGGACGCAGATGGTCAGTGGTTCCGATGTCACCGTCGAGCAGCTCCTCCTCGCCAACACCGTCGTCCTTGTGGGTGACGCTCTGCAATCCCTCGCGGCTCGCACCGCCTGAAACCCGGACCCACCACCGAGATCATGAAAGACATTTACCAGGTCATCCGCAACGTCCGCCTCTCCGAGAAAGCCACCATGCTTCAGGAGAATAACAACGAGGTTACCCTCGAGGTGGACCGCAAGGCCAATAAGATCGAAATCAAACAGGCGGTCGAACAGTTGTTCGGCAAGAGCGTCGCCGCTGTGCGCACCGCCAACTACACCGGCAAGGCACGCCGCAAGCGTCGCCCTGATGCCGGCCGCACCAGCCACTGGAAAAAGGCCATCGTCCGCCTCAAGGACGGCGAGTCCCTCGACCTCATCTGAGCGAGTCCGTCGTCCCAGCCCGAACGCAACACTCCAACGTTCCGAACGTCATGCCCCTGAAAAATTTCAAACCCGTCACTCCATCCGCGCGCTATAAGAATCTCCCGTCATTCGACGAGATTACCAAAAGCAAGCCCGAGAAGAGCCTGCTCACGCCGCTGAAACGCACCGGCGGTCGCAACAACACCGGCCGCATCACCACCCGCCACATCGGCGGTGGCCACAAGCGTCATTATCGGTTGATCGATTTCAAGCGCGGCAAGCACAACGCGCCTGCTACCGTCGTCGGCATCGAGTATGATCCAAACCGGACCTGCCGGATCGCCCTCATCCAGTATGAGGACGGCCAAAAATCTTACATCTTAGCGCCACTGGGCTTGGAAGTCGGATCCACCGTCGTCGCCGGCGAAAGCGTTGCACCGAAGACCGGCAATGCCATGCCGCTCAGCGCAGTGCCACTCGGAACACCAATCCACAACATCGAACTGATCCCTGGCAACGGCGGAAAAGTCGCCCGCGCTGCCGGCCAGCTCGCGGTTCTTTCCAACCGCGATGGCGGCTGGGCCTTGGTCAAAATGCCATCCGGCGAAATCCGGCGCTTCAATGATCGTTGCTTCTGCACGATCGGCCAAGTCGGCAACCGCGACCACATGAACGAAATCTCCGGAAAAGCCGGCCGCACTCGCTGGCAGGGCGTCCGCCCAACCGTCCGCGGTGTCACCATGAACCCGGTGGACCACCCGAACGGTGGTGGTGAAGGCCGCTCGAAATCCGGCGGTGGTCGTCAGCACCTTCTCAGCCCGTGGGGTCATGCGAAAGGCCAGAAGACCCGCAATAAGAAGAAAACCACCAGTGTCTTCATTGTCGAAGACCGCCACAAAGCGAAGAAGAAGTAATCCGCTTTTCCCTAAACCACTCCACTCACCGTTTCCATGCCACGTTCCCTCAAGAAAGGCCCGTTCGTCGATCAAAAGCTGCTCGCTAAGATCGACGCCATGGCCGAAGCCGGATCCGACCGCAAGCCCATCAAAACATGGAGCCGCAAGTCGATGATCACGCCGGATTTCGTCAGCCACAACTTCGCCGTGCACAATGGCAAGACCTTCGTCCCGGTCCACGTGACCGAGAACATGGTCGGCCACAAACTCGGCGAGTTCTCACCGACACGGATCTTCCGCAACCACGGCGGCATCGGTAAGAAATAATCACTCGCGGATTTTTCCGCAACTCCACGGTCATGCGCTCCAACTTCCATCTCAAGGCATTTGCCACAGCTCTCGGGCTGCTGGTCGCCAGTGGTATGGCAGTCGCCCAAGAGCCGACCGCCGCGGAGTTTCAGTCGATTATTCACGAACTCCAGCAACAGAACACCGCCCTCCAACGCAGTCTCGCCGAAGCAAACAGCGGCGAGAAACAAGCATCCGAGCAGCTCGCCCAAGTCCGCCGTCGACTGGAAGCACTTGGGAAAAACCTGCTCGATGGCGGTGATGATCGACTGATCCAAGCAGCCTCCGACCTTGAGCTCGCTCGCGAGCGCAATTCGGAACTCGAAAGCTCCGTCACCCAATTGGCTGCGGCCGTCATGGACTACCTCCGCCAGGCGGTAGTCTCCGACCCCGATGCCCGATTGCGTGTAGAAACTTCACTAAGAGAGCTTGACGCTGTCCTCGGACTGCGCCAGAAGCCCCGCCCCGATGTCCGGACCGGCACGCTTCGGCAAGCTAGGATCGTCAGCCTCGATCAAGAAAGTGGCATGTTGGTTTTGAATCTTGGTGAAGACCAAGGCGCTAAAATCGGCATGACCTTTCGCCTCCTCCGCGGTCAACAGCCGTTTGGAAGAGCAATTTTAGCCGACGTCCGCAAGGGCGTCAGTGGCGCCTTTGTCGAGCATCTCGACAACGTCGCCGACACTCCTCGCCCCGGCGACACCGCCATTCTCGAAACACAAGCATCCGCGCAGTAACCACTCACGTCCGACGACCCATGGAAGTCAAAAGCACCACAAAATTTGTTCGTCTCTCGCCTCAGAAGGCGCGCGATGTCGCCCGGGAGATCCAAGGTCTCGCCGTCTCCACCGCGCTCGACATTTTGACCTTCACGCCCAAAAAGGCGGCGCAGATCATCGGCAAGACGCTCAAAACCGCCATCGCTGACGCGGAGAACAACTTCTCGTTGGATGCCGGTTCGCTCGTCATCAAGGAAGCTGTCATCGGCGCCGGACCGACTTTGCGTCGTTTCAAACCACGTGCCAAAGGTTCCGCCGGTCCGATTCTGAAGCGCACCAGCCACATTTCCATCACCCTCGTAGGCTCTCCTCCGGAGAAAAAACGCCGCGCCCCGCGCAAAGCTGCTGCTGCAGCCGCCGCACCGGCCGCCGCCTCCGATGATGCCCCAGCCGTTGCCGCCGCCGCCGAAGAAGAAGGCGCCTGATCCCTCAAATTTCCGAATTCTCATCCCTCACCGACTATGGGCCAAAAAGTAAATCCGATCGCCTTTCGTCTCGCCGTCAATAAAGACTGGCGTTCGAAGTGGTATGCCGCCGGCAAAGACTACACCAGCAAGCTGCACGAGGATCTCTCGATCCGCGGCTACCTAAAGAACAAGCTCGTCAATGCCGGGCTGGCCCGGGTGGTCATCGAGCGCGCTTGGAACAGCGTCCGCGTCACACTCCACACCTCACGCCCCGGTCTCATCATCGGTCGCCAAGGTAAGGAGATCGAAACCATGACCCGCGAGATCACCGAGCTTTGCAAAGGTGCCCAAGTCAAAATCGATATCATCGAAATCCGTAAGCCGGAACTGGATGCGCAACTCGTCGCCGAGCAAACCGCCGTCCAACTGGAGCGCCGGATTTCGTTCCGCCGCGCCATGAAGCGCGCCTTGCAAACTGCCATGGAATTCGGTGCCGAAGGCATCCGTCTCCGTTGCGCCGGCCGCCTCGGCGGTGCGGACATCGCCCGTGCGGAAGGATACCGCGAAGGCAAAGTGCCGCTGCAAACGCTGCGTGTGCCACTCGACTACGGCTTCGCGGAAGCCCGCACCCTCTATGGGATCATCGGCATCAAATGCTGGATCAACAAAAAAGAGGATGACGGCACCGGACCACGCCCACCAGGCCGTGAAGGCCGCGGCGGTGACCGTGGCGGACGTGGCGGCGACCGCCGCAACAACAATCGCAATTGATTTTTTTTCACCCACTTTCATTTCAACCATTTCCTTAGGAGGACCGAGTTATGCCTTTGATGCCCAAACGAACCAAGTTCCGCAAAAGCCACCGCGGAAGCCGCTCTGGCAACGCCAGCAGCGGAACCACCGTCGCCTTCGGTGACTTCGGCCTGCAAACACTTGACCGCGGCTGGATGACCAACCGCCAGATCGAAGCCTGCCGGATCGCGATCAACCGGTCGCTGAAACGGAAAGGCAAAGTCTGGATCCGCGTGTTCCCACACAAGTCCATCACCCGCAGACCACCCGAAACCCGGATGGGTAAAGGAAAAGGCGCCGTGGATACATGGGTCGCCGTGATCCGCCCTGGCAACGTCCTGTTCGAAGTCGGCGGAGTGCCCGAGTCTGCCGCCAAAGAGGCTATGCGCCTGGCATCCTATAAACTGGGTCTCCGCACTCGGCTGATTGTCCGCAATCCGCACGCTGCCTGATCCACCTGTCCATCCACCACCACCTCTTCCGAATCATGGCCACCAAAGGCAAATCGAAAAAAGTTAACGAGATCAGCCAGCTGAACGCAGGTGAACTCCAAGCGCGGCTCACTGAGCTGCGTCAAGAAGCACTCAACCTGCGCCTCCAAGCAGCTACTGGCACCTTGGAAAACCCCGCCCGTATGAAAACCGTGCGGCGCGAGACGGCTCGCGTCCAGACTGCCGTGACCGCCAAAAAGAAGAGCGCCTAGTTCCACGTCACCAACGCCACTAATAATCATTTACCATGAGCGAGACCACTCCGGACACTCACGTCCCTCTCCGTAAGACCCGCGTTGGCGTGGTCATCTCCAATAAAATGGAGAAGACCCTCGTCGTCGAACACGTCGCCCGCGTCCCACACCCGCGGTTCAATAAAATTGTCAAACGCTCGAAGCGCTACTACGTCCACGACGAGACCAATGAGGCTCAAATCGGCGACCGCGTCCGCATCGTCGAGACCCGTCCGCTTTCCAAGCTCAAGCGCTGGAACCTCGCCGAGGTCATCACCCACTGAGAACCGCTCCGTCGAGTCTCCCATTTCACTTCTCAATTCTCACATCTCCTAAGCCATGATTCAGATGGAAACCAAGCTCGTCGTCGCCGATAACACCGGGGCACGCAGCGCAAAAATGATCGGCGTGCTCGGCAAACGCAGCCGCACCGCATCGATCGGTGACGTAATCACCTGCCACATCCGCGATTCCATCCCAACCGCCGCCGTCAAAAAAGGCAGCGTCGTCAAGGCTGTAGTCGTTCGCACGTCCTACCCGATCCGCCGCGCTGACGGCTCGATCCTTCGGTTCGACTCCAACGCGATTGTCATCATCGACAAGGACAACAATCCGCGCGGCACTCGCATCTTCGGACCTGTGGCCCGTGAACTGCGCGAACGCTCGTTCATGAAAATCGTCTCCCTCGCACCCGAAGTGCTCTAACGCACCAACCTCCACTTTTTATTCCCCATGAGCCGCATCAAGACTCACGTCAAAAAAGGCGACCAAGTTGAAATCATCGCAGGCAACCACAAAGGCAAGCGCGGCACCGTGCTGCTAGTGAATGCCGCAAAAGGCAAAGTCACCGTCGAAGGTGCCCGCCCGATGATCAAAGCAACGAAGCCAACCGAAGCCGATCCCAATGGCGGCCTCAAGACCCTCGATGGTCCCGTCCACATTTCCAACGTCAAGAAAGTGGGCTGAGGCATCTGCCTCCGCCCGCGCTTAAGCGCCACGGAACACCCCGCGCTGACCCGCAAAACACATGAGCACACCACCGCTAAAACAATACTATAAGGAGAAGGTAGTCCCCGCGCTTCGCAAGAGCCTCGGGTACGAAAACGACCACCAACTCCCACGCCTCGAAAAAATCGTCGTCACCACCTGCATGGGCAAGGCCCTAGACCGCAAGGTCGCTGTGGACGACGCGGTCAACGAGATCCAAAAGATCACCGGACAACGTCCATCGATCACATTCTCGAAGAAGGCCGTCGCCAACTTCAAACTCCGCGAAAACGAGCCACTCGGCGCACGCGTCACGCTCCGCGGCAACCGCATGTGGGAGTTCCTTTATCGTTTCATCAACATCACTGCCCCGAACATGCGGGACTTCCGCGGGATCTCGTCGAAATCATTCGACGGTCGCGGTAACTACGCTTGTGGCGTCAGTGAACAATCGATTTTCCCGGAAATCGAGATCGACCAAATCAAGCGCACGATCGGTTTCGACCTGATTTTTGTGACTTCTGCCGGCAATGATTCGGACGCCCGCGCCATGCTCAGTGAACTGGGAATGCCGTTCCGCGACATGAAAAAGGCCAATGAACTCGAAGCTGCCGCCGCGGCCGCCAACTGAACCACGCGGAAACGAAACATTTAGAAACACCTGTTATGGCAGTTCTCACCGATCCAATTTCTGATTTCCTCACGCGCTTCAAAAACGCAGCCAGTGCCGGCAACGAGGAGTTCACCGCCCCTTACTCCAAGATGAAGGCGGACATCGCCCGCATCCTCCAAGAAGAAGGATACCTCTGGAGCTACGAAGTCGTCACCGGCGACCGCACCACCATCAAAGCCAAACCGCGCGTCTCGAAACCTGGCCGCCGCCACTATATCGGCTCCGGCGAGGTCCCTCGCGTGATGTCCGGTCTCGGCATTTCCATTGTCTCCACCTCCAAAGGTGTGATGTCCGGCGGCTCCGCCAAAAAACAGAACATCGGCGGCGAGCTCCTCGCCTTCGTCTGGTAAATCAAAACTCGCACAACGGAACCTAACACCATGTCACGAGTCGGACTTAAACCAATCACGCTTCCCGAAAAAGTGGCCGTCAAACAAGATGGTCGCCAAGTCACAGTCGAAGGCCCTAAAGGCAAACTCGACTTCTCACTTCCGGAAGGTATCTCCCTCACCAGCGAAGACGGCACAGTTGTCGTTTCGCGGGCCACCGAGCAACGCGAACAAAAAGCCCTTCACGGCACCGCACGCAGCTTGGTCAACAACATGATCCTCGGCGTCTCACAAGGATTCGTAAAGAATCTGGAAATCGTCGGCGTCGGCCTTCGTGCTGCTGTCAAGGGTCAGGACCTCGACCTTTCACTTGGCCGCTCTCACCCACTCCTTCACCCGATCCCTGCTGGCCTCACCGTCACAGTGAACGAAAACACCAAAATCAAGGTGGAAGGCATCGACAAACAACTCGTCGGCCAATTCGCCGCTGAGGTCCGCGGGTATTACCCGCCCGAGCCATACAAAGGCAAAGGCGTCCGCTACTCCGACGAGAAAGTGCGCCGCAAGGAAGGCAAAAGCGTCGGCAAATAATTCATACCTGCCGCCCCACACCACTAACAATTCCTGGCAACATGAGCACAATCAACCGCAAGTCGATCCGTCGCAAGATCCACAATCGCATCCGCCGCAAAGTCAACGGCACACCCGAACGTCCACGCTTGGCCGTTTATTATTCCAACCAGCACATTTACGCACAAGTCATCGACGACACGGCAGGCCGCACCTTGTTCTCCGCGTCGACTCTCGACAAATCGTTCGAGAACGGCACGTCCAATGTAGAAAGCGCCCGCAAAGTCGGCCAACTCCTCGCGGAGCGGGCGAAAAGCGCAAATGTCAGCGCTGTGGTCTTCGACCGCGGTGGCCACCTATATCATGGTAAGGTGAAAGCCCTTGCCGACGCGGCTCGTGAAGCCGGTCTTCAATTCTAACGCCACGCCAGGACACACATCATGGTAACATCTTCAGATAACAATACTCCAGCAACTCCATCGACTCCTTCTGCGCAGGAAGGTTCCGGCAAAACCATCGGCCCAGTCGGGCAGGGCTCCAAGGCGGGTCCGATCGGTCCGGTTGCAGGAACCGGCTCGCCTCAGGGCGGCGGCGGCTATCAAGGCGGCGGCGGTGGCGGTGGCTACCAAGGAGGTAACCGCGGTGGCGGCGGTGGCGGTGGCGGCGGCGGATTCCGCGGTCGCGGCGGTCCACGGCGTGAAGAACGCGCTGCACCAACCGATGCCGAAGGCAACGAGCTTTCCGAGAAGGTGGTCTTCATCAACCGCTGTGCGAAAGTCGTCAAAGGCGGTCGTCGATTCAGCTTTTCCGCGCTTGTCGTCACTGGCAATAAGCTCGGCAAAGTCGGACTCGGCTACGGCAAGGCCAACGAAGTGGCCGACGCCATCCGCAAAGCCAGCGAAGGAGCCCGCAAGGAACTCCAAAGCATGAGCATCGTCGAGGGAACCATCCCTCACGAGATCTACGCCGAATTCGGCGGCGGTCGCGTCCTGCTGAAACCAGCGTCCCCGGGAACCGGGATCATCGCTGGTGGTGGTGTCCGCGCAGTCTGCGAGGCCGTCGGCATCCGCGACGTGCTCGCCAAATCGATGGGATCGTCCAACCACGCGAACGTCGTAAAAGCAACGCTCAAAGCACTTTCTGAACTCCGCACCCGCGACCAAGTCCTCGGATCGCGCGGGAAAAAGAAGAAGGAAAAGGTAGCGGAAAAAGCTATCTAATGACGCCGGACACGAGACGGTGAGACATCAGAAAAGGTGCAGGATCTCTTCCTCTTTTCTGAAGTCTTCCAGTCTTAGGTCCTAAGTCTCCCCAACCATCAACGATTTTAAGATAATGGAACTCAACAATTTCAAGCCCAATCCCGGATCGAAACACCGGACCAAGCGGCTCGGCTCAGGCGAGAGCTCGGGACTGGGTAAAACCTGCGGTAAAGGCAACAAGGGTCAAAAAGCCCGCTCCGGTTCCGGCACCCGTGTCGGTTTCGAAGGTGGCCAGATGCCCCTTCACCGCCGCCTGCCGAAGCGCGGTTTCAACAACTTCGATTTCCGCTACAAGTTTGTGGTCTTCAACATTGGCGACTTGGATGGCTTGTTCGAAGATGGCGCCACCATCGACGAAGCCGCTCTCCGCGAACAAGGATTGGTCAACGGTCCTTGCGACAAGGTGAAGGTGCTCGGCGTCGGTGAAGTCACCAAAGCGCTCCACCTCATCGTGGATAAAGCCAGTGCTTCCGCTCGCGAAAAGATCGAAAAAGCGGGTGGCACGGTTAACGAGCCGATCGTTTGACCGCTTCTCTGCATTACTGATTTCCCGATGAGGAAGCGCCTCCAGCGCTTCCTCATCGTGCTTTAGAACCTAGCGATACTTTCCTTCATTCATCCACCATGATTTCAGCGTTTGCCAATACATGGAGAATCCCCGAGCTGCGCGACAGGATCCTCTTCACCCTTGCACTTATCGTCATCATCCGCCTCGGTGTGCATATCACGCTGCCTGGGGTAGATGCCACGGTCATCCGGAAATATTTGGACAGCATCCAAGCGGATCCAGCCAGCGGCGGCGGAATTACCGCCTTGTTGGCGGTGTTCTCCGGCGGTGGTCTCCAACAAGCTGGGGTCTTTGCGCTGGGGATCATGCCCTACATCTCCGCATCGATTATGGTGCAGTTGATGACGGCGGTAGTTCCCAAATTGTCGCGGTTGTCCCGCGAAGATGGCGGACGCCAAAAGATCACCCAGTATACTCGTTATCTAACGATCATCATCTCTCTGGTGCAGGGTTTCTTTGTCGCCAAGACACTGACCAATCCTTCCAGCATCCCTTACATGCAGGGAATCGAGAAGTTCGGGGTGTTGGTTCCCGATCCGTCGTTCATGTGGATGATGCTGACGGTGCTGACGATCGTCGCCGCGAGCGTATTGTTGATTTGGATCGCTGACCAGATGACCGAAAAGGGCATTGGCAACGGAACTTCGATCATCATTACGGTGAACATCATTTCCGGCCTGCCCGGAGCGCTGGTCCAAGCGTGGAAATTCTTCGTCACTGGAAAAGGCGTGAGCCCGTTCAACTCCATCATGATGGTGGTGATGATCGCACTGTTGCTGGTGGTGATCGCCGGCACGATTGCGATCACTCAAGCCCAGCGGCGGATCGCGGTGCAATACGCGAAACGCGTGGTGGGTCGCAAACAATTCGGTGGGCAAACCCAGTATTTGCCGCTGAAAGTAAACTATGCGGGTGTGATGCCCATCATCTTTGCCTCGGCCGTGCTTTCTTTGCCGCCGATGATGCTGCAATGGTTTTTCCCCACTCAAGGTTGGGCAACTAAGCTGTATGGCGAACTAGTTGGTGGCGGAACATGGTATTACGTCCTTGGTGGCGTGGGGATCTTCCTGTTCTCGTATTTCTGGGTTGCGATGATGTTCCAACCGTCGCAAATCGCCGAAGACCTGAAGCGCAATGGTGGGTATGTTCCTGGCGTGCGCCCCGGCAAACCGACTGCGGATTTCCTCGATTTCACGATGACCCGGCTTACGTTCGCAGGTGCCATTTTCATGGTAATCTTGTTCATGTTGCCGCTCCTTACCGGTAAGATCGTCGGATTGCCACCAGGCTCACTGGTGCTGCATTTCTTCGGTGGCACCTCGCTGTTGATTATGGTCGGGGTGGTGCTTGAAGTGATGCGCCAAGTGGAAACTCAGTTGCTCCAAAAGCACTACGATGGGTTCCTCCGGAAAGGCAAATTGAAGGGCCGTTACGACCGCTTGACGCAGAACACTGGCGCCGCTCCGCGCACAGCATTGGTGTATCTGTGGGTGCTCATTGGCATCCTCGTTGTCATCGGCAGCGCCGCATGGATTTACCAAGGATAAGGAATTGATCGCGAGCACCGCCAGTCCATTGCGGGTTGTCGTCCTAGGGCCACCGGCCTCTGGCAAGGGCACCCAAGGACGGCGGCTGGCCGAGCGCTTCGGCCTCGGTTATCTGAGCACCGGCGCGCTGCTCCGCGAAGAAATGAAGAATGGCTCCGAACTGGGAAACCAGGCGGAGCCGATCCTCGCCCGCGGCGGATACCTGCCCGACGAGTTGATGTGTCCGTTATTAGCGGATTGGCTCGGCCGCCAAACCGGCGGATGGGTGCTCGATGGATTCCCGCGCAGTTTGCCGCAAGCCGAATTTCTCGACCGCTGGTTGGCGGATCATGGCATGACGCTGGACGCCGCAGTGGCTCTGGATGTCCCATTCGAAACGTTGCTGGAGCGCATGCGCGATCGTGTTGAATGCCGCGAATGCCGCTGGTCCGGTGGTCAGGCCGAATTGCCGCCCGACGGGTGTTGCCCAAAATGTGGCGGACCGGCCGGTCCCCGTGCGGACGACACCGAAGCGAACTTCCGCAACCGCCACGACGAATTCTCGACGCTAGTTTTGCCGGTCATCGAGCGCTACCGACAACGCGGCGTGCTTTTTCCCTGCGATGCGACTGCTCCCCAAGATGTGGTCGCCGAGCGCCTAGCAGCACCGTTCCAGAAGTGCCCCGCTTGAAATCAATCCTCCAATTTTGCCATACGATCGTGTCCCGTAGAACCCGCATCCCAATCAAGTCCGCTCGTGAAATCGAACTCATGCGACGGGCCGGAGCCATCGCATCCGAGATTCTTCAAGCGCTCGCCAAGGAAGTCGCACCGGGGAAAACCACCGGTGAAATCGATAAGATGGCTGCTGAGTTGATGCGCTCTCACGACTCGAAAAGCGCGTTTTTCGGCTACCGCGGGTTTCCCGGCTACACTTGCATCTCGGTGAACGAGGAAGTGGTCCATGGAATCGGTGGACCACGCAAAATCATGCCCGGCGATGTCGTGAAAATCGACGTCGGAATCGTGAAAAATGGCTTTATTGGAGACAACGCGACGACGATTCCAGTCGGCGATATCCCCGATGAAACGAAGCGATTGTTGGCGGTGACCGAGCAATCGTTGTTTGAGGCGATCGAACACGCCCGTGCTGGCCGCCGGTTGGCGGATCTCTGCGGAGCAGTCGAAGATTTCGCGAAGCCACACGGGTTTACTGTCGTTCGCGAGTTCGTCGGCCATGGCGTGGGCCGGCGATTGCACGAAGAACCGCAGATTCCGAACTATCGGCCCCAAGGAAAATCCCCGATTTTGGCGGCGGGCATGACGCTAGCGATCGAACCAATGATCAACGCAGGCGTGCCATCAGTGCGGATCCTCGATGACGGCTGGACCGTGATCACTGAGGACCGCAAGCCGTCCGCCCATTTCGAGCACACCGTCCTCGTCACCAGTGGCGAACCCGAACTGCTCACATGGCGACCGCGTGAAGCGCTGCCCGAAATGCTCGGCCTACCCGCTTGGTGATTCTGGCCATTGCGCAAGGATCATCCTTGTTTGCGCATTGCGACTACGAGTTAAGAATTGCCGTGCGATCTGCCATTCGGGTGGATCATCCGAAACCCACGTTCCTGCCCGGTTTTCTCGTGTTTTCTAGGTACACATCTCATCGGACCAGCCACGGCGCGGCGATTGCTATGGTCCCGGCACCATGCAAAACGACATTCATAAAACAGACGTTCCTTCCGCAGATCTGAATCCAGATCCCATCACCGGCGAGCCGGGCTCCCATCCAGTAGGTACTGGAATTGGTTCCGCTAGCGGAGCAGCCGGTGGAGCCGCAATCGGTGCCATCGGCGGCCCAATCGGCGCCATGGTCGGGGGAGTGATTGGTGCCATTGCCGGCGGACTCGCCGGTCACTCGGTCGCTGAAGGCATCGACCCCACCGTCGAAGCCGGGCACTGGGAAAAAGCCTACCGCGATGAACCCTATTATGCTGCCGACTATGAATACGGCGACTACGAACCTGCTTACCGTCTGGGCTACACCGGCTACAGCGCCCACCGCGGAAAACAATACTCCGAAGTCGAACCTCACCTCGCAAACGAGTGGGACAGCTTTAAAGGCAAATCCCGCCTCGATTGGGAACGAGCCAAAGACGCTGTCCGCGCCGGCTGGCATCGCGTAGAAGACAAACTCCCCGGCGACGCCGACCACGACGGACATTGAGCCAAAATTCAGAACCTAAATCACCAAAAACCAGCCGCCCGGGTGCAAATCCGAGGCGGCTTTTCTACGCCCAATTCGACAATCCGCCGACAATCCGTCGTCCCCGACTGCCCCCCACCATCGGCCCTCAAATGTCGCCCGTCCCATCCTCGCTGGGATCTCAGGAAGTTTCGGCAGTCGTCCCGCGTCAGCGGCGCCGTCCCGCGTTAGCGGCACCATGCCGCGTCAGCGGCATCCGAACGTAGCCCGGCGCTTCAGCGCCGGGACCGGACGCCCCATCGGATTCTAAGTCGCGCAGCGACGACCGATCCGCGC
>CAJDVR010000007.1_pt1 | contig 15773 bp, 9 predicted proteins | sample 7391381 | NCBI WGS metagenome assembly CAJDVR01 (sample SAMEA7055695, study PRJEB34461) | soil metagenome | biome: terrestrial ecosystem; feature: Peninsula; material: soil | place: Antarctica | collected 2016
GGAATTGCGACAAGTTTTCGTGGAGGTTTTCGACCACACTGACGACGCACTCGAATTAGTCCGTCAGCTCGATCCGGGCCACGGCATCGATACTCGTGACGGTCGCAGCTACTTGCAAGTCACCGCGGATGGACTCGCCGAAGTTGCCCGCCGCCTCAATAACTTGGCGGCTCGCGGAATCCTCAAATCCTGATTCGCCATGATCACCGTCCACGGCGAGCCGTCGTTTCAGCTAACGACTGCAGAACTTGATCTAACGGTCACAGCGCGGGGGGGGCAAATGGCTCCTGTCGCTTTCCATCTTCCGGGTCGAGATGTGACTCCATATGCACTGGCGCCTTGGCAGCCAGCCGAGTATCCGGAGATTCCCTCGCTATTGTCGGTCCTCCGCGGGGATTTCTTTTGCCTACCCTTTGGTGGTCAATTGGCTGGCCCCCCCCACGGCGACCCCGCCAACGCGGAGTGGTCGTTAGAAGAATCCGATGAGCGTTCGCTCAAACTCGTCGTCGCAACCACAGATACAGGTGCAAAGGTGGAAAAATTGTTGTCCGTGCGGCCTCGGCAGCACGCCGTGTTCATGGAACACCGGATCTCAGGCCTGGCTGGAAACCACAGTTACGGAACTCACCCGATTCTCGATTTTTCCGGACTTGCCGAGGGGGCCGGCCGCATTTCCACCAGCGAATTCCGCTGGGCCTCCACGTTTCCCGGCACCTTTTCGGATCCAGCGGCAGGTGAGACTCAGGCACTTGCGGAGAGCGCCGAATTCGCTGATTTGCGGGAGGTGCCATTGGCGGTCGGCGGCACTACCGACCTGACTCGATATCCCGCCCGCCTCGGAAATGATGATTTGGTGATGATGGCATCGACCGCCGCCACCGCCGAACAACCATTTGCTTGGTCAGCGGCCGTGCTGGACGGATATCTCTGGTTTGCTCTTAAAAATCCCGACGACTTTCCGGCTACTCTGTTTTGGTTTTCCAATGAGGGTCGCACCGCCGCCCCATGGCTCGGTCGCCACCGCGGTCGCGTCGGTATCGAGGAGGTCTGCAGCTATTTTAGCTGTGGCGAGGAGGAATCCCGCAAGGATCTCCTATCTGCATACGGGATTGCGACTTCCCGCCGGTTCGACCCCAAAGAGACCGTGGTGCTGCGCACCATCCACGCGGTCGCTCTCGTCCCAGAAGACTTTGGGACAGTCTGCCAAATCGTTCCCCACACTGATTCTGCGGTTGAAATCACAGGCACGTCGCACCAAAAAATCATGGTCACATTGGATTGGCCATTTATTACCTAACACTGCAATTTTCGCCATCATCTTCTTCGTAACCCATTCGTCACCATCATGTCACCTCCGCGCACCACTGCCGATCTATCCACTGTCTCAAGCAATCTCGCGTCATTGATTGATGGCCACCTCGAAGATACCGGTGGACTGTTGCGATTGTCCCCCACCTGGGTCCCCCGTTCGTTTTTACAACCCGGACTGCGGTTGAAGCTCCACCCCCATGACACTTACGCCTACGGCTTGAACCGCGGCGGTATCGACGAGCGTTGGTTTGGTTCCACTACCGAAGCCGCGAATGAAGGCCGCGTCCCGGACGAGGGATTGTCCTACGTTGTAGTTGGCAATCAACGATTCACCCTCCGCGATGCCGTCGCTGAGGCTGGTGAACGGATCATCGGAAAAACCATTTGGGACAAATACGGCAAATGGCCAGTTTACTCGAAGTTTTTCGATAACATGGGCCCCATCCCCCATCATATGCACCAAAATGCCGCCCAAGCAGCGCTGGTCGGTCAGGAAGGAAAGCCGGAAAGCTATTATTTCCCGCCGCAACACAACAATGTTGGCAATAACTTCCCCTACACGTTTATGGGATTCGAGCCGGGAACCACCCGCGACCAAGTCCGTAAATGCATCGAAAACTGGAATAAGGGTGAAAATGGGATTCTCGACCTCTCGAAGGCCTACCGTCTCAAGGTGGGGACTGGCTGGCTGATCGACCCCTGCATTCTCCACGCCCCCGGTTCGCTGTGCACCTATGAACCCCAGTGGGGATCCGATGTGTTTGGCATGTATCAAAACCTCGTCGAGGGTCGTGAAGTCCCATGGTCGCTGTTGGTCAAGGACATGCCGAAGGATAAACACCAAGATATCGATTTCATTATCGACCAACTGAACTGGGAAAAGAATGTCGATCCCAACTTTAAGGATAACCATTACCTCGAACCCGTCACCGCTACAAAGGGCGACGGATTCCACGACAAATGGATCGTCTACGGCAAAGTCGATGACTTCCAGTATTTCACTGCCAAGGAATTGACGGTGGAACCCGGACAATCCTTGACCATCAAAGACAATGGCGCCTATTCGCTGATTGTGGTGCAAGGCGAAGGACGCGCCAATAAGTTGACACTGAATTGTCCAAAATTGCTGCGCTTCCACGAACTCTCGAACGACGAGTTTTTCTGCACCGAATCCGCCGCCAAGGCTGGTGTGACATTCACCAATACATCTCTGACCGAACCACTGGTGGCGCTGCGCTACTTCGGCCCCGAGGTCAATCCCGACGCTCCCGCCATGGGCGCTTACAAACATCAAACCCAAAACTGAAATCCATTTTATGAAACTTCACAATGCAATGTGGCCCGGCTTGGTCGGCAAAGAGCCCGGAACAGACCATCCGCCAATTTCACTCGACCGCATGCTGGAACTAACTGCCAGCGCTGAGGTCAAAGGTCGTAAATTCGATGGCGTTGATTTATTTTTGTTCCATCCCCATACGGATCCCGATATTTCGGAAGACGCGCTCAAGAAAATGGCCGATCAAATTGCTGCCAAAGGCTTGAATGTCGGATCGCTGGTTGCGCCAATCTGGCCGGGCACCGTCGGAGCCTCAGCCATCGGGTCCGCGGAGGACCAACAAAAATTCCTGCTCGGCATCGAAAAGGCCTGCCGCATCGCTAATTTGCTCAATGACCACGGCGTGCGAAAATATGGTGTCATTCGGATCGATTCCGCTGCCCCACCTGCGGATTGGGTGAGTGACCCGGAAGCATCCACTCGCAAACTCGCAGAAACATTTGGGAAGGCCGGAAAAATCGCTGCGGACCATGGCGAACGCCTAGCAGCCGAAGGCGAAATTTGCTGGGCGGGCATGCATTCATGGAAAGCCATGCTCGACACGCTGGAAGCCACTGCCATGCCGGGTGTGGTCGGATTCCAAGCGGATCTCGCGCATACCTACCTCTATCTATTGGGCCATAATGCGCCCGAATCCGCATTGCTCAAAGAGGGCTACTCCGAAGATGAATTCTGGAGTGCCTATAAAATCATGACTGATGCGTTGCGGCCATGGACGCTGGATTTCCATGTCGCCCAAAACGACGGATCTGTCCACGGCACCGGTTCCCACGACAAGACCGGCCGCCACTGCCTGCCGGACGATCCAAATGGCAAGCTGGATATTCCCCGTGCTGCCGGTTATTGGCTTAAGGATGCCGCCGAACGCGGAATCCAGCACATCTGCTGGGATGGATGTATGTTCGCCAATGAAGTGCTTGAGCAGCCGCAAACTTGGCAGAAAATCTTGGCCACGATGGTCGAGGTGGATAACTCTCTTTAACTTGTAAAATTATGAAAAAACCGATTCGCATCGGCCTGATCGGGTACGGCTTCATGGGCCGGACGCACTCGAACGCCTACTCGCAATTATCTCATTTCTTTGATAACGACCATATTCCAGTCCGACAGGCGGTCTGCGGTCGCGATGAAGAGAAAGTAAAAGCCTTCGCTGAGAAGTGGGGATACGCCGCGTATGAAACCGACTGGCGCAAACTCGTCGAGCGCGATGATATTGACGCCATCGATATTTGTACGCCCAATGATTCTCACGCTGAAATCGCGCTGGCATGCATCGCCAACAATAAAATGGTGCTTTGCGAGAAACCACTCGCGCTGGATGGCAAACAAGGAGAAGAGATGGTCGCTGCGGTCGAAAAATCCGGCTTACCCAACCTCGTTTGGTATAACTATCGATTTCTCCCCGCCGTTACGTTGGCGAAAAATATTGTCGACGCTGGGGAATTGGGCCGGATTTTCCACTATCGCGCCAATTTCCTCCAAGACTGGACGATCTCTGAAGACCTTCCGCAGGGCGGTGCCGCACTCTGGCGGCTGGATGCCGCGGCCGCTGGGTCCGGTGTGACCGGTGACTTGCTCGCCCACTGCATCGACACCGCACGATGGATTAATGGTGACATTTTGTCGGTTAGCGCGATGACGGAAACATTCATCAAAGAACGTACGCACACGGCCACTGGAGCCAAACAAGCGGTTACAATCGATGATGCCTGCGCGTTCCTTGCCCGCTTCGAGAATGGCTCGATGGCCATTTTCGAGAGCACCCGCTATGCCCGCGGGCATAAAGCGCTGTATACGTTTGAGATCAATGGCGAACACAAATCACTTGCCTGGGATCTCCATGATCTCAATCGACTCTCCTACTTCGACTATGATGGCGTGCCCGGCGATCGCCGCGGTTGGAGCAGCATCCACTGCACCGATGGCGACCATCCCTATGTAGGAAACTGGTGGGTTCCCGGCTTGGGGCTTGGATACGAACATTCATTCATCCACGCTCTTGCCGAATTCTTTAAATCGTTGGACGACCCGTCTGCCGCCAAACGCTATCCGGATTTCCGGAATGCGTTGGGCACTCAGTACGTCTGCGATGCCGTCCTCGAGTCCGCAAAAACCGGGCAATGGGTGGATGTGAAAAAAGCGTGACGAGCTGATATATATTGCGATTCCGCTTTGACCTGCATCAGTCCGCGGTCATTCGGAATCGCACAAAGACGCGGGTTGCTCCTGTGGGGCTGGAGATTCGGAAACTCAGTCGATCCACAGCAGGTGTGCCGCCGATCCGGTCGTTCCTAAGTAACACCGCATCGGCGGTTTCCCAGTTTATGAGGTTGGTGGAGATTTCCGGGACTAGTGAAGCACCACCGAGATCAGCGCGGCGAGTGATGCTCAAAGACATCTCTCCGCCAGCATGGACCGAAAAGGTAGGTGCCAATCCATGGTCGGGAACCGTCGGATTGCCGCCTAGAATGTATTCCGCCAAGGCACTCCAACCATCGCCGTCTTCGTCGGAATCGGCTTCCGGATTTCCGTAACCCGATTGCCATGCGACGAATGTCATTGTGTCGTCGTCACCGGGGGTTCCACCGGGTTGGACGCTCGCGCGCCAGCTCAATGGGTCACTGTGGTCGGGATTCGAAAATGGCGAGATCAACACCAGCGAGAAGCCATGGGTATCCGGCAAAGTCGGCCATGGCGGGTCGTCACTGTAAGCGAACGATCGCACGATCATGCCGTTTGCGCCTGTCAAAGTCAGGGTTTCACCGGCATTGTCGAGTGCTCCAGTGAACTCGCCACCCGCCACCGGACGGGTGCTGCCGAACTCCGCTTCGAATCCGACCTTATTCTTGATTACCACAATCCGTGCCCCCGGTTGCAGACGGGTCCCGCCGGGAAAGGTATAGCCAATTCCTGCAGTGAAACTTAGCCCACTTAAATCGATGACGGCGGTGGATGATATATTCAACAATTCCACGTATTCACTTACGTCATTTGCCACGAGTGGGTTGTAATAGATTTCCGAAATCACCAAGTTATTCAAGCTCGGCAATTCGATGTTGCCGGTATTAGTGACGGTGATGGCATCAGATCCTACGACCGCCCCTTGAGGGTCAAGCGCATTGAGTTGGATCAGGTTAGGACCGCCATTCAAGGGCACGGAAACCTGCCACGTATTCTGGGATGTCCAGATCACTGGCAATGGCGTGCCGGAGCCAGCCAGCTGGATGCTATGGACATCCACCCATCCCTGCCCCGTCAATACCACCGGGCTGTCGGAGGTGGTGAAATCCGCGCCACCGTTGGTCGTAATCGCGAAGGTCACAGGAGCAATGCTGGCATTGACTTGCGAGAGAATGTAGTTCGACCTCGTGTCGATGTAGTTCAAATGCCCGGGAAAATTCTCATTGGGTAGTAGGCTGCCAAAGTGGGAGGTCCACGTTGACATGTAGGATCGGTTGAAAACCGTGGTGCAAATATCATACAAATGCCCCAGGTAAAGCCGCTTGCGGGCTGGGTTGACTGTTAATTTCTGCAACTCGGTATTGGTGAAGATCCCCATCGTCGCATTAAATGCAAAGTCCATATCATGAGGGAAATACAACATCCTGCCGTCTGATGGACGGGCGTAGAATTGTCCATTATGGCGGGCATTCGAGAAGAACGAATCCCCTGCCCCGGTGGCGCACGAGTATGCAGTGGCTCGCAGCCATTGGTCGACATCTAGCACTGTATCCACCGCGCCATCAAATTCCGGGCCGCTGGTGTCGAACAGCTTGGCCATCGCGATTACGCGGGCATAGTCGTCCTTCTCCTCGTTGTTCTTCGTCAAGTACGTCCAGCGGTAGTTCTCCTTGTCGTCACCGAGGCTGGTAACTCCGACACCCACAACGTTATCTGGTTGCGGAACTTTGTAGCCATCTCCATCCGTCTGAGTCGGATAGTAAATCAATTCGTATTCGTAAACGGTTCCGTCGGAACCATTGTCAAACTGACTATCGAGATAGTCCGAGCTATAGCGGGCCAGCTGCAGGATTGCGGTGCTGGTGTGCGCCGGGTCCGGCGCGATTACTTTGCACAAGTCGTTGAACTCACCTGGAATCCCGCCACTGGCATACATCATCTGATCGTAAAGGAGTTCTTGCGCGCCGGTGATCTGGCCTTCGGAACGATCGATCGCGATCGTTTTCAAACTACCACGAAATTTTTGATCGTTGTTGAATCCAATATTGAATCCGACGCGAGCAGCATTCTGACGTCCTCGTTGGCTGCTTTTCAACCGCACGCCGACATTGTAATAGATCTCGCTTTCCCGATAAATCATGGTTGCCCCAATGCGACCGTTACTCATCAGATTGTTCGTCCGGTATAGTTTCGCTTTGTCGATCGGATCCATGATAATCCGGATGTTGTTCAAGCCATTGGTCGCTGCGAGACCATCGTTCACTTGGTAAAGTGCGTGAGATTCTGGTCCGTCGGCGGGGAACCATGAAGTGGCAGGTAGAGATGCCGCATCGGCCGCCTCCACATAAAACCGAACCACTGACGAGGCTGTGAATCCCGGGATTTCGCCGCGGTAGTTTTTGCCGTCTGAGGATACCACCATTGGCACGCTAACAAATGCGCTGCCTGCATGAGAATAGTATAGTGTCATGTTGGCGACACCATCGGGGTCTGCCGCACGGGCACTGACGGTGACTGGTTGGCCAGGTTCCGGCACCACCGGAGAATGAGTGAATGCGGTGAAGCCCGGGCCGACATTGGCCTCAAGGGTAGAATTCGCAGCACCTGGAGTCCCCACTGCCTGATTCCGAGACAACAACGTGGTTCGGGCGAGACGGTTAAAATAGAGTCGGGTATTGAGTTTGTTAATTCCGCTGAGCCAGCGCGCCCGGAATGAGATTCGATAGGTTTGCCCATTCGTCACCGTCCGAGAATTGATGAACGTTGTTTCCACATGGTTGTGCATGTGTTCGGTGGGACCAGTTGCACGGAGGTAAAGCACGTGGTTCGAAGGGTTCTCCGGGTCAGCAACGACCCGTGCGTCGCTGTGATTGCCGAGAAACCGCCAGCCGCTGGTGCTGGATTCGAAGTCTCCGCCGGCAATCATTGGTGTCCCACCGGAACTAGGGTTTTCGATGACGGAGATGTCATCTAGAAGCACCTCACCATCGTCGAGCAGACCCAAAATAAATTCCTGCCATTGCCCGTCCGGGCCTACGGCGCTGGGCGTTGCCACGCCTTCATACGTGAATGTTTCCCACTGTCGGTTCGCGGATTCATCGCTCGCAGCCCATGCTTCCGGGATCGAATTATCGGCCCGCGGGTCGCGGAGTTCCAGTGTGGTGCCGCCGCCGTCCGGGGTGCTCGGCCAGCGGCCGCCATCGACATAGGAAAGGTCGTTGGCTGGATTTCCTGCGGCATCGACCAATAGGAGGCGCTCGCCGCTGCCGGATAGTTTGCCGGAAAAGGGACCTAACACGGCTAAACTCGGCACCGCCGCTGGAGCTGTTCCATCGCGGGTGATTACCAAATAGGAATCAGGAGCCATCACAGTTCCTACGGGAAAAGTATAATCGATGCCTTGGGCAAAACGCCATCCCGCCAGATCCACGGTAGAATCTCCTTTATTGTAGAGCTCAATCCATTGTTGGTTGGATGGGGCGGCAGGGATCTCTGGCGTTCCTGGATCAGTGATGACAGTTCCGGCTACTTGGATGCCGAACACGACGTCGCTACTGGAGCCTGAATTTTGATGTACCTGTACTGAGAGCCGGTTGCTGCCAGCTACCGCGACGCCCGCAGGAACTGCGACCGTGATCGGGCCAATGACAGCGGCCGTGGGGATACCGGAAATGGCGAGTGTGGAGGAGGAAATAACACCGGCCGGCATGTTGTAGCGCATAAGCTCGATGCCATTTAAGTAAATCACCGCGCCGTCGTCGATCAGATGGGATATCGCTAACGACGATAGATTTGCGGCATTGTCGGCCGACAAGGTGAAATTGGTTTCAAAATAATACGTAATGACTCGCGGTGAATTCAAAGCAGGATTCGTCAGCGCAGTCCCCACACCCAACGGCAAAGTGTTGGTGGAATAGGCGAAAACACCCTTCCCGGATTGCCAGCCATTTCCGACTGCATGGGAGTTCGTCGCCCAATCGGCTGCTAACGATGCGTTTGCCTCATTGTAGCGCCAAACCGATTGATAAGAAACGAGGTTCAGATTATTGACCGTTGGCGGGGTGGCGGCAATGGCTGGCAAGGGAGGCGATTGATAACAAATTTCGTTGATGACGATGTCAGTCGTAAGCGCGAATTGGTTGGCAGCTCCAGGCGTTGGCATAGATGGCCGCATCCACTGGCCTGGGTGGTCGGCGTTTGTGCCGCCGGGAAATTCTGCGCTGAGTTGCACATCTGCGATTCGAGCTGCCGGATCGATTAACGCAATTTTCTGATCGGCTGCTGGGACAAAACCAAGTTGCGCTGAGCCGTAACTGACAAACCCACCAGCCGGCACCGTCTCCGCGGGCAGCGTGTAGGCAGCGCCGCCGGAAGTGGATAAAACGAAGCCATCGGTGGACACCGGTGCAGAGCCTGAGTTGTGCAGTTCGATAAAGAATGCCGGGTCGCTCACTCCAGCGATCTCACTAATTTTCAGATCCGCAACCGCCGTGGTATCCATCGGTTGCTCTGTGCCAGCCAGTTTGGCGATGAAGAACGAACTGCTACTTCCAGCAGCTTTATGAAGCGAAACCGCGAGGACATTGGTCCCCTGCACCAACGCATTCGTTGAGATCGATTGAAAGCCGGTAGGCGACGGCTGCGCGATATTTGACAAAGCCGGAGTGGTGTGGGTAATCGTTCCGCTCGGTAGATTGGTCCGTTGAATTTCCTGACCATTCAGATAAATCACTGCGCCATCCGCGATGGTATGGTCCAGCCGCAACTCGGTCCGCGCTGGGTTCCCGGAGAATTCGAAGGATTGCCGGAAATAGCTTGTCGCGGTGGCCGTCGCTAGGGGGGTTGCGACCGTCGTTTCCGGAAACGCAGTGGTCAATCCATAACGGGATGACAAGTAGGCACCGACTGACTCAAATTCTTCGGCCGACAGCCCGCTTTTGTATATGAGAAGCTCCGCGATATCGCCATTGAAACCTTGGGAAACGGAGGACGCATGGCGACCGATGACGATCGGTTGTGGAGTGATGTTATCGCCTCCATCGGGAACACTATTTTCCATTACGCCATCGACCCAAATCTCATAGCGTGCGGCGGCCGGGTTGCGGCGAACTGCGACGATTTGGAATCGGCTTCTGGAGATGGCGGTGGTCGACACGGGTCCCCCCAAGTTGTTGCCGCTGTCCTCTCGTTTTTGGAATCCGTAGCGCCCGTTGATGGCTTTCAGCGAGATCAATGGCATTTCGCTCACGGAGACGTCGCGGTCGAAAATGTAGTCTCCGGAACCGTTGGCCAAACCGCCGTTGTTCGGTATTGCGTTGGCTTTGCACACGACAAAATAGACAAATCCAGAGGATGCGGTGATGCCGGGCGGCAGCGCGGCGCGGAATTGATCGTTGCCATCAAACCGCACGACCGGCTCACCACTTGGCGTGGCGCTGGCGCGAAATGTGGGATTTCCGCCCGCGGTAGTGTCTTGGGCAACGCCGTCATTGGTCGCTGTGTCCGACCATGTCGAAAATGTCGCTCCATCGGCGACTCCAGTGATTGCACCAGCTCGGTAGCGGGAAACGAGGTCCGCGGTGACGGTGAGAACCGGCTCACTCCCGGTGGTTCCAAACGGTGCTTGACCGGCCAGCCATGCCGAGTCGTTGAACGATACTGCACTCCAACTCGCGGGCGGTGCGACAACGGTATCATTGTATTTCCACTCTGTGGTGGCGGTGATCAGTGGATGTTGGATGGCCGCAGCGGGTGGCGGAAAATTTGCAGTGCCGGGTGTGCCGCCGAGCGCCGGTCCGGCTGTCCAACTCGTGGGATCATCCGTCGGCAAACCCGGTTCGCGTTTGGCGAGTGTGGCGCCTACACCGTCCGCTGCGAGCGGCCATTTGCCGCTGTCGCTGTAGGTTAAACGGTCCATCACCCGGCCAGAGCGGCTCAGAAGATCGATCGTTTCGCCGCTGTTCGAAAGGCTGCCGCTCCACGGACCAAGGACCTCCGCGACGCCAGCCAACGCCGACGTTGTGGGGTTTTTCGCGATCACGATGTGACCGCCTGCCGGGATGATTGTGCCCATCGGAAACGTAAAGCTGATCCCGTCAGCGAGCTTCCAACCGGACATATCGATGTTCACTGACATCTGGTTGTGCAACTCAATCCATTCCTCGTCTTGGCTGACGGGCGGGTTGTAATTGAGCTCGTTGAAGGTGACTACGGCATCGGCGATTGCGAGCGCGGGCGTTAGGAAAGCCGCCAAGATGGCGGCGCGGAGCAGGCTTTGGAGGGACATGGGTGCGTAGGGAGGCGGTTGGAACGCGTCCCGGGGGTGGGTTTTTTCTCGGGCTGGCAATTTGTTGCGGCCAGAACAGCAATGCCGGTCCGACTCGCAACATTATGAAACAATCAAATCTGCGGCCCGGACGGCAAGCCGCATCAGGTCGACAAGCAATTGATACGGAGGTGGACGGAATCGGGCAATCTGTCGAAACGATGCTGAAGATTTTTCAGACTGGTGCGCAGCGATTGCAGGGATCTGAGAACTGAGAATTCCGCGATGATCCCACAAGTCGTTCACGATCAATGAAAATAGGCAACTAATTCACGACTGGCACGGCCTGTGCGACAGATCGAGTGTTACACTGTTGGTTTTGGTTACCATGACGAGATCGTCGCTTTTCGGGTGTCCCCCTTCTTAGAAGGTCCCGGCAGGTGACGATTTCGTGTGTCAGGGTGCAGCGAGCGATTGGGCGACCTCAGCAAGGATTTCAAACGAGTGCATGCGTGCGTCGTTGTCGAAGATTTGGGCGGTGGCGATCATTTCGTCGGCTTGTGTCTCTTGGAGCATTTCGCTGAGAGTGCTGCGAACGGTGGCGGCGGAACCGACGGCGGACGAGGTGAATAATTCCCACGCTTGGTCGTCGGTGTCCGCAGCGAAGACGTTTACGCCGACCATGGCGTGAGGTTTTGGATGGGCCTCCGAGGGTCGGAAGTTGCTCCGGTAAAGCTTCAAGGCGGCGTGCAAGTAGTCTGGTGCAAAATGGGAGGCGAACGCGAATGGCAGCCCCAGTTCCGCCGCGAGTCGGGCGCTGAAGTCGCTGGAGCCCAATAAATACAGGGGAACATTCAATCCCGCGCCGGGGACCGCGCGCACCGGTTGGCCACGTTCGGCTGGGCGAAAATACCCCTGCAACTCGCGGACATCCTGCGGAAACGTATCGCCGCTACTGCCTAGGTTGCGACGCAACGCACGGGCGGTCGTTTGATCGCCTCCTGGTGCACGGCCGAGGCCGAGGTCGATGCGACCGGGAAATAAAGACTCTAGAGTCCCAAATTGCTCGGCGATGACCAACGGAGCATGGTTTGGCAGCATAATGCCCCCAGCCCCGACGCGGATGGTGGACGTCCCGCCCGCGATGTGCGCGATCACTACTGAAGTCGCCGCGCTGGCGATGCCGGGAATGTTGTGGTGCTCCGCGACCCAGAACCGCTGGTAGCCAAGCCGTTCGACGTGGCGCGCGAGATCAAGTGAGTGGCGGAAGGCGTCAGCGGCATTGTCGCCTTGGCGGATCGGAGCGAGGTCCAGCACGGAAATGGGGATCATGAGCCCAAGAGTAGCAGCGGTGCCGCCGGGTGCAAACGGCAGATGGCATTCTTGGCTCGCTGGCACTCAGATCGATTATGCGCTCGGTTGGCTGGGGATTCACTTGAGTCATTTGTGGTGGGCGATTGACCAGCGTCAGGAAATTGGCACTTCCCCGGCGGGGGCGGGCATAGATACTCCGCGGCACATGGCAGCAGATGATCATTCGAGCAGATGTTCGGCAATATTGGTGGCGGCAGGGTCCAGCCTGCGGATGGGATCCGACAAGTTGGCCTCGCCCCTAGCGGGGGTGCCGGTTTTGAGGCGGACGCTGGAGGCATTCCTTGCGGCGGAATCGATCGCCGAAGTGGTAGTGGTTTGCCCGCCGGAGCGGTGGGCGCTTTTGGTCGGTGAATTTTCCAAACCCGTGAAGCGGGTGGATGGCGGCAAAGAACGGCAGGATTCGGTGGCGGCGGGGCTGGCCGCCGTATCGCTCGAGTCCCGATTGGTCGCGGTGCATGACGGCGCGCGGCCGCTGGTCTCGCCGGAAGATATCGACCGCTGCGTAGCTGCGGCGGTCGAGTTCCGTGCTGCCGCGTTGGCCCGCCGAGTCACCGAGACGTTGAAGCGGTCGGATTCAGTAGATTTCAACAAAGAGGGAGTTTCGCGGGAAAACCTGTGGTTTATGGAAACTCCGCAGGTGTGCGAAATCCCGTTGCTGATGGATGCCTATTCTGAAGTTGCCTCGCGCAATCTGGCGGTGACTGACGAGGTTTCCGCGCTGGAAGCGGTCGGCGTGACGGTGAAATTCGTGGAATCGACACGGCCGAACTTGAAGATCACGACGCCGGCGGATCTGGCGTTGGCAGAAGCACTTTTGAAATGAGCAAGGCACACTATGAATGGCGACAAATCCCGGGTGGACCGATGTTGGCAGTTGCCTCGTTGCCGGACTCGGAGTGCTCGGCACTGTCGATTTACGTGCCGGCGGGTAGTCGTGATGAAGCCGGGCTTCCGGCCGGCTTGGCGCATTTTGCGGAGCACATGTCGTTCAAAGGGACAGCCTTGCGGAGTTCGCGGGAACTGACTCTGGAAATCGAGAATGCAGGCGGGCAAATCAACGCCTGCACCTCGGAAGAACACACGGTGTATGAGGGCCGCGGGGACTCCGAGTTGATGCCGCTGCTGGCGGATGTGCTCGCAGATATGGTCTGGAACTCGACCTTTCCGGATCCCGAGATCGCCTTGGAGCGCGAAGTCATCGGCGAAGAAATCACGATGTATCGCGAGTCGCCGGCCGACCACATTGGCGACCTAATTTCCGAAGCGCTGTGGGATGGTCACCCGTTGGGCCACCCGATTTCCGGCTCGATGGAGTCGATCGAACAAATCACGCGTGAGCATTTATTGGCGTTCCGTGACCGCCACCACCTGCGGCAAGATGTCGTCATTTCCGCATCTGGGCCATTTGGTTTGGACGAGGTGCATGAGATGCTTCGCAACTACCTGCCGAAAAACCAATTTTCCGCGAAAACGACTCCGGTGGCGTTTGATCGGGCGCGGGCGATTCCGCGGACGGTGAAAGACACTCGCGAGACCGACCAACTCCAACTGGCGCTAGCCTGGCACACGCCGGGGCGGTTGGGCGGGTCGCGGCATGCGCTGCGGTTGTTGAGCATGATGCTCGGCGAGTCGGCGAGTTCGCGGTTGTTTCTGGAACTCCGCGAGGAACGTGGATTGTGCTACCAGATCGGCACCGACGTCACCTTGTTCCAAGAGACGGGTGCTTTCGAGGTGAGCGCTGGCTTGGACCCCGAAGCGCGGGAAGAGGCAGTGAAGTGCATCCTCCGGGAAATCGATGACCTGGTGGAGCACGGACCACGCCCCGGCGAACTCGCAAGGGCGAAACGTTTGACGATTGCACAAAGCAAGCTGGCATTTGAGAGCACCGGCGCGCACGCGGCCTGGGCCGGAGAATGGTTGGTCGATTACGGCCACATCCCGGAACCAGCTGCGTGGCGAGAAAAGCTCATGGCAGTGCGCGACGAAGACGTGCAAGCGGCCGCGATGGAGATTTTCCGCGGCAGTGAGCCTTCTGTGGCAGAGATCGGCGAAGAGACCACGTAGATCTGGCTGATTTCACGCTATGGATCCGATCACAGCCGCTCTTTCGACTCCCCCGCCCTTCCATCCATTTTCCGGGGAGCACTACGCCACTTTGGTCATCGGGGTGGTGGCTGCGGTCGGGTTTGTGGTTGCGGGTAAAAAAGGTGGCACAGCGGAGCGACTGGCGACCGGCTTGCTCGCGACCTGCTGCCTGCTTGCCGTGCCGTTCAGCGTGCTTGCTTGGTTGACGGTGAAAGCGCCCACGTCCGTGGAAAATTTCCTGCCGCTCCAGATGTGCGACCTTGCGGCGCTGGCCGCAGGTTTTGCGCTGTTGACGGGTCGGCCGTGGTTGTGCGCACTGACGTATTTTTGGGGTTTGGCGGCCACGCTGCAAGGATTGTTGACGCCAGCGATCACGGTGGGTTTCCCAGAATTGGTGTTCGTGGTATTTTTTATGCAGCATTTTGCCGTGGTGATTGCCGCGTTCTACTTGCCGATCGTTCAAGGATGGCGACCGAAGAGCCCGCTATGGCGGGCGCCACTCGAAATTTTTGGGTTTTCGGTGATCTATCTAGCCTTCATTTTGGCGGTGAACTCCTTGATCGGCAGCAACTACGCGTTCGTTTCACGCCCACCGAGCAATCCCAGCCTAATCGACCACCTTGGCCCGTGGCCATGGTATATTTTGTCGCTGTTGGGGCTGGCGCTGGCGTTGTTTTACCTGCTTGTTCTGCCATTCGTGCGGTTTCGCCGGGCGTCCTGAAAATTCTCCAACATGCTCCAACCATACCTATCACTGGAAGCCGAACTGCATGACGCGTTTTGGGACGCCGAGGACGGATCGTCCGAGGTCGTGCTCTTGGACGCGTTTTTAAAGAAATTCCCAGGCCGCGCGCTTGAAGTCGGCGCGGGATCCGGCCGATTGCTGGTCCCGCTTTTGGAGCTGGGCCACGAAGTCGAAGGGCTGGAGCTATCCGAGGACATGCTGGCGCTGGGCAAAGCGCGTGCTGCCACCGCAGAGTGCCAACCAGTTCTTCACCGCGGCGACATGAGCCGCTGGGATGGTGGCGTGAAATATACCTCGCTGCTGGCACCCGCGTTTACATTTCAACTTGCGGACGATCCCGTCGCGACGCTGCGCCACTGGCATAGTTTGCTTGAAAACCATGGTGGCCTGTACCTCACGGTTTTTATGCCGTATGCCGAGTTGCTCGGCGATCTGCCAGACAACGAATGGTACGAAGACCACCGCGTGACCATGCC
>CAJDVR010000003.1_pt3 | contig 15481 bp, 2 predicted proteins | sample 7391381 | NCBI WGS metagenome assembly CAJDVR01 (sample SAMEA7055695, study PRJEB34461) | soil metagenome | biome: terrestrial ecosystem; feature: Peninsula; material: soil | place: Antarctica | collected 2016
GGTGGTGGTCACGGTGGCGTTGTAGGCCGGACGGATGACGATCGCCTGAGTGAGCACTGTGGTGTTGTTGGTTTCATCGATTTCCTCAACCGAGTTGCCGGCATCGACCGTGACGATCAGGTAAAACGTCCCGGTTTGGCGCGGCGTGAGCACCGTGACATCGCGACCGTAGTGGCCGCCCGCTGCGACCTCGCCGGTTTGCTCGATTTGGCGGACCAACAAAGCGTCCGGCCCGGGTGACGGGTCGGTGGAAAGGAAGATCCGTTCCGTGTACGGGCCAACGGCGGCCACCGGGCCGTAGTTGTGCACCTCGTATGTGACTCGGGCGTATTCCTCGGTGACGGCCGACGACGGCGCACCGAGGTTGGTGACGGCCAGTTCCGCGAGTTGCGCGTCACTGACGGTCAACGGCGTGAGGTCATCGACGTAATCCGCAGCGGAGGCCCGCAGCGTGACGGTGCGGGTGCCTGAACCGGCGGTGGCAGCGATCGTGAACGAGGCGCTGTCTTGGCCGGCCGGGATGGTGACAGTGGCCGGGAAATCGAGTTGGCCGGCGGGATCGTGCGACAGGGAAACTGGCAACGCGGCCGAGTTATCGCCGCCCGTGCGACGGACGGTTCCAGAAACCGAACCGCCGTTGGCGACGAACGGTGCGCCGGTGCGCAACGTGAGTCGCGGCCCTTCGTCATCGCGGATTTCCAAGTCCACGACCGGTGTGGAAGCGATGACGCTGCCGCTCACCGAGACCTCACCGTGCAGCGAGGCGATCTCATTTCCATCGACGATGTTGTTGTCGATGATCTGGATGAGGAAGGTTCGGCTCAATTCGCCGGCCGGGATGTTGATGAACGCCGGGACGGTGGCGCGGGACGGCAGCGAGTTGACGAGATCGACCCGCAGCGCGCGATCGGTCGCAACTTCGCGGCGGATTGTCGCGGCGACTGTTCCAGCGGCTTCGGAAACCGAGGTGCGGGCGAGTTCGAGGGCGATGTCCGGGTAGTCGTCATCGGCGAGGAACAAATTGACCTCAGCACTGCGGAACTCCGGTGCGGTTGCAGTGACAGTGATTTCCGTCAGCAACTCGATGATGCTATTTTGGCGAGCCACCAGCGTGAACGTATTGCTCAGCGAGCCGGCCGGGATGGTGATCGGTGCCACCAAATCGATGCGGCTGGCCTTGTTGGTGACCACTTGCACCGTCAGATCTTTGGCAAGCGCCTGTGGAATCGTGATGGTCCCAAGCACCGAAGAACCTTCGGTGACGGTGTTATTGTCAAAGGTCAGCGCAAGTTGCGGGAACTCGCGGACGCGGGTGACGGTCACTTCGTTGGAAGTCGGCGACGCGCCGGCGCGGTTTTGTGCAACTGCGGTGAATGCGCTTGGGCCAGTCGGCAAGTTGGCCGTGTGTTTGAAGACACCGCTGGCATTCGCATAGCCGGAGAACAGGAAATCCGCGCCGCGGAAAATGCGGACGCTCGCATTTGGCAGCGATTGGACGGTTAGAACGACTGTCGGATTCTGAATGCTGGTGCCGGTGGTCGGAGAAACGATCTGCGGCGCGGGCGGCACGGCCAGCGCGACGGTGACCGTGCGCACGGTTTCCGACCATGTGCCGGACGTGTCATAGATGCGGGCGATGACCGAATACGTGCCGTCCGAGATGTTTTCGATGTTCCAATCCGCAGTCAGCCCGTTGCCGGGTTGGGTGTCGTGGCCGATGAGCACAGGCGTGCCAGTGCCGCCGGGGCGGTAGAAAAACTCGGCGCTGGCGATCCCTTGGTTGTCGGTGGCGGTCGCACTGAGGATGCCGCGGCGGACGACGGTCGCACCATTTTCCAATGCTGCGGCATTCCATTCAAACGAGGTGATCAGCGGCGGTTCGGCATCGATCAGGTAGTTGCGGGTGACGACTGAGCTGTCGTGATAACCAGCCTTGGTGGCGCGGACTTTGACGGTGGAAGTGACGCCAATTTCAAACGGCCCGCCATAGACTTGCGAGTTGCTCGTCGGGTCGGATCCGTCGGTGGTGTAATAGATCGTCGCGCCTTGGGTGACGTTGGAAATGGTGACGGTAACCGCCTCGTTGTAGGTGCCGCTCGCCGGAGCAACATTCGGTGCGGCCAACGGCAGCAGCGCATCCACGGTGAACGCAAACGAGTTGTTGGGATCCATCACGCGGTCGGCGGTGTCCTTGGCCAGCGAGATTTCCAGCGAATAATTGCCACCGTTTTGCGCGGTGAAAACGAGCGGGCCGCTGCGCCATGTGCGCGCGCCGGTCCACGATCCACTAGTGAGCAGCGGAATCTCGGACGCATCTCCGCTAGCGAGCGCCAGCGATGGCGCAACCGCTTGGTCCATGTCGCGGTCGAAGGTGACCGTGAAACGGGTTTCGGCGTTGAGTGGCAAGACGTTGCTCGGATGGTTGGTGGTGACCGAGGCGACTACCGGCTTCCACGAGCGGGTCGTGTACACCGCGACGTAATGCATCTCCGCGGGATCCGCGGTGGTGACGGTTTTCACCAAATGGTTGCCGCCGGAAACGTTCGAGCCGTTGAGCTGGAATTTTTGGAAGACATACTCGTTCGCCCCGTCCGGGATGGCGGCCGGTGCGGTGATGTCGATGGTGTCGTCGTTGTGGTAATCACCTGCGCCAGGAATCGTGGCGATGCCAGCCGGCTCGGTGGCGATGGTGACGGCGTGGACGAGGTTCATTTCACGGAACACCGCGCGGATCGTGCGGTCGGCCGAGAGGGTGAATTCCAGCGGTGAATCAGTGCCGATGCTGGCCCCGTTTTCCTCCCAGAAATCGAACGCATAGCCGACGGCTGGCGTGGCCGTCAGGGAGACTGTCGATCCGAGCGGGAATGTCCCTCCCCCGCTGACCGTGCCCGATCCTGCTGGGCTGGCGGTGGCGGCAACGAAGAATTGCGGCAACGTAAACACGGCAACCAGATTGCGGTCGCGGTTTGCCACAAATGTGTAGCTCGCTTGCGAACTGACGAACGCGCCATTTTCCGTCCAGTTGACGAAGGTGTATGGCAGTTCGGAGGTGTCAGCGGTGGCGGTCACAGTGACGGGTGAGCCATCGCGGATCGAGCCGGCACCGGTGACGGCGCCACCTGCGGCCGGCGAAGCGGCGACTTGGATCTCATGGTATTTGAAGATCTGGAAGTTGGTTTGGACGGTGTTTTGCTCGGCGGCGGCATGGCCGTTTGCGCCGAATTCGTAGAGCAAGTCGTTTGGATCCGCAGTCAGCGTGACGGTGTAATAGCCGGGCACTTGTGCGTTGATCTGGCGGGTCGCCGGAGCGGTGCCACCGGCGGGCAGCGCGGCGGTAGTGGTGGTCGTTTCATCGAGGATGATCTGGCTGGTCGTCACGTTGACGACTTGGATGCGGGTTTCCTGGCCGACGGGAGCACCGCCTGCGCCGCGGTTCGCGAGGGTCCAAGAAATGTCGTAATTGCCGCTGCCGTTCGGGTCGGCGACGGCAAGGTCTTCGATAACGAGGTCCGGGTAATCGCGGAGTTGGACCGGGAACGAGTTGAGCGTGGAAGTCGTGTTGTCGCTTTCGAACAATGCTTCATCGACCGCGTTGCCGGAGTCGGTGTGGACGAACAGGAAATAATCGCCGGGCAAGCCGTGCGGGAGCGTCACTTCGCGGGTCACAGCATAGTTTTCGCCCGGGGCCAACGCACCGGTGCGCGGGATCACGGCAAGTTGGATGTCATCGGCATCCCCGAAAATCGCGTTGCGAGAAATGACGATGCGATCGACCCACGAGCTGGCGCCCGTGCCGAGGGTGCCGACATTGCTGACCTCGTAGTGGATCGTCAACGGATCGCCGGTTTGGAGCGTGGTAGAGGCGATTTCATCGAGCTGGGTGACCCGCAAGTTCGGGAAATTGATCGACGAAGTCGGCACGGAACGGACATCGAGGACATAGTCGCCGTTGATTCCAGCGGTGCCGAGGTTGGCGCGGATCAACGCATAGTAGCGGCCGGCGGTGGTGATTTGCACTTCCGCACTGGCGTCGCCTGCCACGCCGTTGATCTCCGGCTGGAGTTGGCCGTCCGCAGAATACAGAGAAACGATCGGCGCTAGGATGCTACCCGCCGGGCGGCGGACGGTCACGAAAACGGTATTCCCCGGTTCGACTACGCCGAGGTCGAAATAGTCGAGTTGCGAGCCCTTGCTGACAAATCCGGCGACGCTAGCGGTGAGGATGCCGTTGATCGGCACGAAATCGAGCAGGTTGGCGGTGGCGATTGTGTTATTGCTTTCCGATTCGAATGCCATTCCGCGGAGCAGCGTCGTGCGGAACCGATATTCAGTCCGGATGCCATGATATTCGGAGATGCGAAGGGTGTAGGTCCCGGATTTCGTCAACGCCGAGGGAGCATTGGATTCCAGCATGTCGGTGCTTACGGAGCGGTTGAAAACCGTCGTGCCATCCGGGTCGGTGAGATGCCATGACAGCCGGTTGCTGGAGCTGTCAAACGGCATCGCAACCTCAAAACTGAGGAGATCCCCTGCTTGGGCGTCGAATTTCCAATAATCTTGATCGCCGCTGACAAGCAGCGCGCCGCGGGCGTTGGCGGTCAAATACCCAGCAATATCATCGTTGAAGGTCAACGAGTTGGCAGTGGCCACCGAGTTATTCGGCTCGTTTTCAGTGGTGTAGCCGGCAGGAGTGCTGACGGAAAACTCGTGCACGAATGAGACGGGCAGCGGGTTGTTGGATTGATCCCGCATGCCAGTGCCGACGGTGAAGCGGTAGTCGCCCGGTTGCAGTGGCGCGCCGGGGATGGTGTAGGAATTCGTCAAACCGCCGGTGTAGTTCCCCGGAGTTATCGGGATTTCCACGTCGTCAGTGGTTTCGAACAACCCGTCAGGACCGGCATTTACGAGGGTATAATTCGCGGTGTTGTTGACCGCGGTGACCATCATATCCTTGTTGAACGTGAGGTTGAAGGTCGCAAAAAACTCTTGGGTAGTCCCGGTCGGGAGGTTGTTCGCAACAATTGTCGGCGGAATGGTGTCCACCAACGTGACGTCGAGGAAATACTCAGCCATCAGCCCGCGATCGGCACCGGTGACGCGGATGTAGTACGTCGATCCGTCGGCGGTGGTTTGCGTGAGGCTGGTCCCAGCCACGGTGGCGACCTCCGTGGTGCCCGTTTTGTAAAGCGTGAGTGTCGGAGTCAGCGGCGAGGTCGATGGCAGCCGCAGAGTGGCGGAAATCTCGGTGCCGCCCGCGAGGTTGCCGAGGTTGAACCAATCGCCCGAGCTATCGTAAGCCGCGAGGTATCCGCCAAGCGTCGCCGAAAGTTGGTTTCCTTGGAGCGCAAAAATGACCGGGTTTGCTTGGCTCAGGTTGTTGTTGGTTTCATGTTCAAGCTGGGTTCCAGGCGGCATCAAGCTGACGCGGAACCGGTATTCATTGCGGTAATCCGCATAGGCCTCGACGCGGACAAAGTAACTCCCGTCGCGCGGAATCGTCACCGGCGAGCTGTTCCCTTGGTCGGAATTGCTATTCACGAACGTGGTGAGCTCCGTCCCCGCTTCATCGTAAATCCGGAAGCGCAGTCGCCCATCGCCGGGGAAATCCGAGTTGTCTGCGGCAACGGTAAGGAGCTGGCCGCGAGTCGCTTGGAACCGCCAATAGTCGACGTCCGTGCTATCCGTCAGGAAGCCGCGGCCGTAGCCGTGGAGGATGTCGGTAGCGCTGTCGTCGGACGCCAGCGGCGCGGAAGAAACTCCATCCAGTACGCGCAATTCGCCGTTGTTCAAATTCGCCGCAAGGACGTCCAAAACTCCATCGCCATCGAGGTCGGCGGCGGCGACGCCATAGGTATTGCCGAGGTTGTAGCGGATCCAGTCAAACGAGATTTCGTTGCCACCGCGATTGGTAGCCACGGTCAGATGCGAGTCGCCGCCCATCAGCAGGTCGGGCACCCCGTCGCCGTTGAAGTCAGCCGTTTTCACGAAAACCGTGTTGTAGCCGTAGCCGAGGCGGAACCCAAGTTGGCTGCCAACCCCCCCGTCCCCAAGGCCGGGCAGCACGTCGAATCCATAGTCGTTGTTGGATTCCGAAACGAACGCTACGTCGATGTGGCCGTTGCCATTGAAGTCCGCGAAAGCAAACCCAGATGGATTGCCAGTTTTCGTGAGGGCGGTGGCGGATGGTGCGCCGAACGAGCCATTGCCATTGCCGAGCCAGACCACAACACGCTTGCCGTTGTCGATGTCGCCCACGACCAAATCGAGTTTTGAGTCGCCGTTGAGATCGGCCAAACCGATGGCAGACGGGCGGACGCGAGGCGAAAGATCGCCGCCAAGACGGGTTTCGGAAAACCCACCTGCGCCGTTATTGAGCAACACGGAAATCGAACGACCGGTGGTCGCGTTGGTGCCGTTGTTGGCAACCACCAAGTCGGCCACGCCGTTGCCGGTCAGGTCACCTGCGGCGATGCGATACGGCGAGTTGCCGACAGCCACCTCCACCGGCGGCAGGAAGGATATCGCGCCCGGGGTCGAGTGATTCAGGAAAATCACCACTTTACCGGTGCCGGAAACGGTCACGGCAAGGTCCGGTTTTCCGTCGCCGTTGAAATCTGCGACCGCGACATCATGCGGGTTGTTGCCCAAGCTAGGGAAATCGATGGCCGCGCCAAACGTCTTATCGCCATTTCCCGGATGGATGGAAATCCCGTGGAAACTCGCTTGATGGACCACTACGACGTCCATATTTCCATCGCCGTCGAAGTCGGCGGTTTCCAACTGGTAGGGCCTTTCGCCGGTCGCAGTGACGCGGTTCAGGTTTGCAAATGAACCGGATGGCACGCCCGGTTGCGACGCGAGCGAGAGATCGTCCGCGGTCGCTAGCGTGTTGTTGGAACGACTTTCAAGGACGTATCCCGGGACATCTCCGATCGTCCAAGTACGGACGTATGCCGCTTCTAGCGTGTTGCCGAGCGTGTCTTGCAACGCCGGAGCGACGGTGAACCGGTAGCTGTCTGGCTGCAGCGGCCCGTCGGGCACGAAATACGTGTTCGTGAGGCCGGAAGAGTAATTTCCGGGCACCACCGTGTACACGACCTCGTTGCCGTCACCGAATGTACCATCGCCGCCCGAGCCAATGAGTTGGTAATTTGCCGCGTCGCGGACGGTGGACGCCAACATGTCGCCACTAAATGTCAGCGCGAATGCCGAACCGAAAAATGTCGGTGATGAGCCTTCCGCCGGCAATGTGTCAGCGAGGATTTCCGGCGCAGCCGTGCCGGCCAACGCTAGGTCGAGGAAATACTCGGACATCAACCCGCGGTCGTCACCGGTGACGCGGACGTAGTATGTCGATTCGTCACCAGGTTGGAGGGTGTAAGTCAGTTCAGATCCCGCGACGGTGGTGATTTCCGCTCCACCGGTTTTGAAAAGCGTGAGCGTCGGCGTCAGCGGCGAAGTGGATGGCAACCGCAGGTTCGCAGTGATTTGAATGCCCGCCGCGAGGTTGCCTAGGTTGAACCAATCGCCCGAACTATCGTAACCCGCGAGGTAACCACCAAGGGTGGCGGAGAGTTGGTTTCCTTGTAGCGTAAATGCGACCGAGTTGGCTTGACTCAGACTGTTGTTAGATTCGATTTCGAGTTGGGTGCCAGATGCCATCAAACTGATGCGGAACCGGTATTCGCCGCGGTAGTCAGCGTACGGTTCGACCCGGACAAAATATACTCCATCGCGTGGGATTGTCACCGGCGAGCTATTTCCTTGGTAGGAACTGCTATTTACGAAGGTGGTGATCTCCGTGCCGACTTCGTCGTAAATGCGGAAGCGCAACCGACCGTCGCCGGAGAACATCGAATTGTCAGCGGCGACCGTTAGGAGCTGGCCACGCGTCGCTTGGAACCGCCAATAGTCGAGGTCCGTGTTGTCCGTCATCGAGCCGCGGCCATAGCCGTGAAGGATGCCATGGGCCGTGTCGTCAGCGAGTAGTTGCGCAGTTGCCAACCCACTGAGAACACGCAAATTCCCATCATTCTGGCGGGCAACGACGATTTCCAGGATTCCGTCGTCATCAAGATCTCCAGCGGCAAATCCATAGCTCGAGCTCCAACCGCGGCGGACTGAGTCGAAGCCAAACGTGCCGTCGTTGCGGTTGGTGGCGATGCTGAAATGACCGTCGCCGCCGAACATCAGATCGGGCGCGCCGTCACCATTCACATCCGCCGGTTTGACGAAATGATTGTAGTAATAACTATTTACTAACGGATTCACAATCCGTTCTGCGAAGGTCCCGTCGCCATTCCCGGGCAGTACCGAGAACTGCGAATCACTGGAGTAGGTGATGACTGCTAGGTCGGTTTTCCCGTCTCCGTTGAAGTCCGCCACGGCGAATCCAGCCGGGTCTTGGTTGCTGCCGAGCGCTGTGATCAACGGTTCGCCGAACGAGCCATCGCCGTTGCCGGGCCACAACACGACGCGTTTGCCGTTGTCCATGTCGCCGACGACCAAATCGAGGTGCGAGTCGCCGTTGAAATCCGCTAGGGCGATCGCCCACGGTCGGACGCGGGGTGTGAGATCTGAACCCAGTTTGCTTTCAGTGAAGCCGCCAGAACCGTCGTTAGTGAGAATCGAAATGTGCCGACCATTCGTTGCATGCGTGCCGCGGTTGCTGACAACTAGATCGATAAACCCGTCGCCGTTGAGGTCGCCGGAAGCGATCCGGTAGGCGTCCTGACCGACGGACACATCTGCACCCCGAGTAAAGGAAATCGCGCCGGGCGTGGAGCCGTTATAGAAAATCGCGACCTTGCTGGTTCCAGAAATGACCACCGCGATATCAGGCAGTCCGTTGTTGTTGAAATCTGCGACAACGAGATCATAGGGAGCCGAACCCAAGCCCGGAAACTCGATGGCGGTGCCGAACGATTGACCGCCATTTCCCGGATGGATGGAAATTCCATTTACCGACCCGTGATGAGTCACCACTGCATCGAGGTTGCCATCGCCGTCGAGGTCCGCGAGCTCCACAGCAAACGGACTGGCACTGGTCGAAATTTTTCCACCCAAATCTGCGAATGCGCCAGACGGCACTCCCGGTTGCGGTGCGAGCGAGAGGTCGTCGGCGGTGCTGAAAGTATCGTTAGACCGGCTTTCCAGCACGAATCCGGGGACAGCATCGATCGTCCAAGTGCGGACGTATGGCGCGTCAAGGGCGTTGCCGAGTTTGTCGCGCAGCGCCGGTGCAACAGTGAATCGGTAGCTGTCCGGTTGCAGCGGACCATTCGGCACGAAATACGTGTTGGTTAGGCCGGCGGAGTAATTGCCGGGGACCACGGTGTAAACAACCTCGTTGCCGTCATCGAATGTGCCATCGCCGCCGGAGCCAATGAGCTGGTAATTCGCTGCATCCCGCACCGTCGCCGGCAGCATGTCACCGCTAAATGTCAGCGTAAATGCGGAGCCAAAAAATGTCGGCGATGCGCCTTCCGTTGGCAGCGTGTCGGCAACAATCGTCGGGGCTTCCGTGCCGGCCAGCGACAGGTCGAGGAAATACTCGGACATCAACCCGCGGTCGCCGCCAGTGACGCGGACGTAATAGGTCGATTCATCACCGGGTTGGAGGGTAAACGTCAGTTCGGTGCCGACCACCATGGCAACTTCCGTGGAGCCAGTTTTGTAAAGTGTGAGCGTCGGCGTCAGCGGTGAAGTCGATGGTAAACGCAGTGTCGCCGTCACTTCGATGCCCGCGGCAAGGTTGCCCAAGTTGAACCAGTCACCCGAGTTGTCGTAGCCCGCAAGGTAACCGCCGATGGTGGCGGAAAGCTGGTTTTCTTGCAGCGCGAAGGTCACCGGATTCGATTGGCCCAAGCCGTTGTTCGTTTCATTCTCCAGTTGCGTGCCAGGCGGCATCAAACTGACGCGGAACCGGTATTCACCATAGTAGGCAGAGGAAATTTCCACCCGGACGTAATACACCCCGTCGCGCGGAATGGTCACCGGTGAGCTGTTCCCTTGGCCGGAGTTATTGCTAACAAAAGTAGTGATTTCATCACCAGCTTCATCATAAACCCGGAAGCGGATGCTACCATTTCCAGGGAATGCGGAGTTGTCGGCAGCCACCGTTAGGAGTTGGCCGCGTGTCGCTTGGAAACGCCAATGATCGACATCCGAGTTGTCGCTGAGAAACCCGCGACCGTAGCCGTGGAGAATGTCTGTGACGGTGTCATCCGCGGCTAACAATGCCGACGGCAGGCCATGGAGAACGCGTAGATTATCGTCATTTTGCCGGGAAACAACAATGTCCAGGACGCCGTCGCCATTGAGGTCGCCCGCCGCGAATCCATAGCTGGAACTCCAATTGTGGCGGACGGAATCGAAGCCAAACGTGCCGTCATTGCGGTTGATCGCGATGCTGAAATGGCTATCACCGCCGAACATCAGGTCGGGCGCGCCGTCGCCGTTCAAGTCCGCGGTTTTGACGAAATGATTGTAATAGTAGCTGTTGGTCAGCGGGAAAACCACGCGCTCCCCGAAGGTCCCGTCGCCATTGCCGGGCATCACCGAGAACTCGTTGAGACTGGAATAGGTGATGACTGCGAGGTCGGTTTTGCCGTCACCATTGAAATCCGCGACAGCGAAACCGGATGGATCTTGGTTGCTGCCGAGAGCCGTGACTGACGGTTCGCCGAATGTACCATCGCCATTTCCGGTCCACAACACGATGCGTTTGCCGTTGTCCATGTCGCCAACGACCAAGTCGAGGTGCGAGTCGCCGTTGAAGTCGGCCAACTCAATGGCCCACGGCCGGACGCGTGGCGAGAGGTCCGCGCCGAGCTTGCTCACGGTGAAACCGCCCGTGCCGTCGTTGGTAAGGATCGAAATGTGGCGGCCAGTTGTCGCATTCGTCGAGCGGTTGGCCACGACCAGATCGATGAACCCGTCGCCGTTGAGGTCGCCGGCGCTGATGCCGTAGGGATCTTGTCCCACGGTCACATCCGGGGCACGGGTGAAGGAAATCGCACCAGGCGTCGAGTTGTTATGGAAAATGGCCACCTTGCCGGTGCCGGAGACGACCACCGCAATGTCGGGGCGGCCGTTGTTATTGAAATCGGCGACCACTAGGTCATACGGATTGGATCCGAGATTGGGGAATTCGATAGCCGTGCCAAAGGTATTGTCGCCATTTCCCGGATGGATCGAAATCCCGTTCATCGGGTTGAGATGGCTCACCACCGCGTCCAGATGGCCGTCGCCATCGAGATCCGCCAACTCCACGTCGTGCGGTTTCGCACCGGTCGGGACGTTTGGACCGAGGTCCGTGAAGCCACCGGACGGCACGCCCGGTTGTGGCGTGGTCGAGAGGTTATCCGCCGTAGCACGGGTGTTGTTGAGACCGCTTTCGGTGAGAAAATCGTCTTTGCTTACGATCGTGAAATCCTCGTCGTGAGGAGCGGCTATCGCATTGCCGGCTCGGTCTTTGACCGTAGTCCCGACGGTCAACCGGTAATCACCCGGCGGTAAAATCGCGCCGCCAAACCGGAAAAACGCGCGGTTGTCCCATGTGAATCTCTCGAACGTGAGCGGATACGCCACATCGTCCGAAGTCCCGTGTTGGCCGTCTCGACCAGCGGATTTCAATGTCACCGCGCCTGCCGCGCCGAGTGTCGTCATGTCGATTGGTTCCGAAAACCCGACCCACAACCGAGGATACACGCCGTCCCAAGTGAACGGTGTGGCCGGCTGGTAGCGCTCGACCCGATAGCTGCCTGCAAAATTTCCATAGCTACTGCTCGAAATCCCAAATCGCTCGGACGGACGGTAACTTCGCTCGCCGGGTTGGATGGTGACTTTCACCGCGCCAATCTCGCCGTCGACGAGCGCGCCGGAATGGATCGCCGCAAGGCCGATGGTCGAGTCGTCGGTATAAAGATCCGTCCCCCAAATGTTGCCGGCCGTTCCGGCTTCCAACGTGTAAAGGTAGCTCTGCCCGACATTGCCGCGTAGCGATGTCAGATTTCCCGGCGCGCGAGTCGTGCCATCGAAGATTTGCCCGGAAATCGGCACCGGATTCACCCGGCTGATGACGGACGGTGCGACCGTGTCCGACACCGTTCCGCGCAGCAAATACGAGGCGGCTGGCCCTTGGCTGGCGAACGCAGCCAAGGTGGCATTGGCATCTCCTTGCCAGTCGGGAGCACCGTCGATCGTCCCGGAAATACCGCTCGGGCTCTTGTCGGTGATAGAATTTCCTGAGCCTTCTCCGAACTGATAGTATGCCACTAACCCCGGCTCGGCGCCGGTCAATGACGTCAACCGCGCGGCTTCGATCTGGGCGGCGTCCCGCGCTACATTCCAGATCCGGAACTCATCGAGCGCGCCCCGAAAATCACCCGCATAGCCGGTCCCAAGAATCGCATTCAAACCACCGGCAACCGCCGCCGGGTAATTTGCCTCAGCTTCCGCTACCAGTTTGCCATTGAAATACCAACGAAGCTGTTTTGGCTCCGAGTCGAGGTCTCGGACCAACGCGAGATGCTGCCAACTTCCCGCCCGCAGCCGGGCATTCGAGTTGAATGTCTGCCAATTTCCACCGTTACCACCGTTCGTCCCATAATAATAATGGATCGTGCCATCGGTTTCTAACGTCATGGTCCCCTCCCCGCCGTACGCCTTCGAATACGGATTCTGGCGAGTCGTGAAATCGTCCGGCTTGATCCAAAATTCGATGGTTTGCGAACCGGTGATCTGCAGTGGCGGCGGATTTCCCAAATTGACTTGGTCGCCATCGCCGTTGAAATGCAGGAACTTTCCCTGCAAATCGGGAATACTCGCGCGAATTCGGTAGCGCCCCACGGCGGCAACCTGATGGCTCAACGCCGCGCCTACCGCGGTGGCCACCGGTGCCGGGTCGTTTCCGCGAAACAACGCCAGCTCCGTACCCGCGGCCGCCAGCGTCGAAATCGTCGGCGTTTCCAACTGGAAATTGACGTGGTTGCCCGGTGCCAAATCGCCCAGGTCAAACCAATCTGCCGTGAAATCGAGCGAACCTGCGATCCCCGCAGAAAACCCGCCCGCGACCGGCTTGGTTTCTAACTTCCGTGCTAGCGAACGCACGCTGCTGTCGCCTTTTTCCAGTTCAAGCCCGCGCCCGACCAGCGCGTTCAACGTGAAATCTGACGCGCTGTTGAGACTATAAATCGTGATCTGATAGACACCTGGACCCGGAAATTGGTAGTCCTCCACTTGCACTGAACCGTCCACGGTTCCCCTAACGGAAACTAACTCAGCCCCCCCCGCCGGCGAAATCCGAATCCGCGGATAACTATTCGCAGCGACCGCAGTCCGCACGTCGACCGTCAGTCGATCCCCGCCTTCGGCATTGATCAAATAGGACATCCCATTCGCCAGACCGGTCGTGGAATAGCTGCCAGATTCCTGCGCGGCAAACAAGCCGGAGGCCGCCGGAGATTCTTGGAGGCCAAGGAAATTCTGGCCATTTCCCATCGGGGAAAAAGCGAGAAAAAGCAAACAAACTGCTAGATTGCGGAGGCAGATCATCCCCTAGTCCAAGGCACTTCGCAGCGCGATGTCAAAGCCTAATCCAATCTGATAGGTTAGCACGTTCGCGTATCGCTTGGTGGCCAAGGCCACTGCGATGCGAGGCCGACGAGGGTCACACCAGCGCTGGTTCCAAGTCCGCGCAGGCGATTTTCTGCCATGCACCGTCGCAATAACGATAACACGTTTTCCCCTCGATGGCGCAGAGGTGGATCCAGTGGTGGTCGAACAACATCCGCACATCGGGCTTCGCGGCCAGCACGGCGGCGATCCGCTCTCGCGGGGCCTCGATATACACCGTGAGGCGCCGCGGTTCATGGATGAAACGCTTGCCGTCGTGGATGGATTGCAGCGGCAAACCGGTTTTCAGGTCACCACCATTTCCCTCCATGACGCCGAGTCCGCCGGCGATGTGGTGGATGGTTTTGTTGCCCGCACCGAGGTTGGTGGGGTCCAAGCGAGACGCGTGGTATTGGAGATTGATCCAGCTTGCAACGACCACCGGGGCGCACAAAACCAACGTGAGGATGTTGTCGCCGGGGTCGTTGGCTTGGTCGTAGTCGTTGAGGAAAACACGCCCTTCTAAATTCAACCCGGCAGTCCGCCAGCGCGGCGCAGCGACGATAGCCGCGTTGTTGGCGAGTCCCCATTCCGGGCGTCGGAGGCACCAGATGGGTGTCGAAAATAGTGACCTCATCGGTCGTTGTTAGGTGGAGTCCTGCGAGAAATCGAGTATCGGCCGGGATGCGAACCCCGCGGTCCGCCAGCACAGCGCGAGTGTGCGGATCGTTCAGCGCAGCGGCAGCGAGCCGGGCATTCACATCGCCAGCGTGGCCGCCACAAGCGCCGCAATCTAGGCTGGATGCGTGCGGATTGTTCACACTGCGGCTGCCATGACCGCAAACGAATACCAGTCGCGCAAAGTTCTTTGTTAGGCCCATGTTTCGTAGCGCGGCTTCCGCGGTGGCAGCGCGATTTGCAGTTCCTTCCGCTGATTGATCTGCGAACCGTAGAGTCGTCGGTGGATTTTCTTCTTTGAAAATCCTGCGGGCAAGCGTCGCCCCAAAGAGCAGCCCGGCGCTCTCCACAAAGGTGAAACACGACGCCGCGGAGTTTTGGAATGCTTTCCATGATGCTTTGTTCGCCAGCTTTCCGGACCGATCCGCTTCCGTGTATTCCACGCCGGGAACGAGCAGCCGGACAGCGCGCTTCACCCGGATCGCCTCCACATGCTCGCGGCGTCACGGCAAACCCGAAGAACCCGGCGAAACCGATGGTCTGCGCCGTGGGATCGGCCGCCTCCAAATGCCGCCGCAGAATCTCCGACCGGACATCGATACAGAACACAGCTTGGAAGGATGGCCGGGTGCGAGATTTCGGCTTCTGTGCCGCGACCAACTTGCCTGCCAACTCACGGCGGAAGCCCGCTTCGTAGGCATCTTGCCAACGCGCCAGCGTGGAAATTCGCGCGCGATCTACCGTTGCCGCCGTCTGCCTGTGCCATTCCTGACCGCGCTCACTGCCGGCAACGAGAATCGACCCGAGTGAACACTGGCCGATGGCAAAGCGGGTCGCAGCGTTCGCATCGTCGGGACCGCTTGCGTTAAGTGTCATGTCGAATACCTCGCTGTTTTGGGACCGGAGTCGATCCCGGTCGAAATCTATATGGACTGGGTCAGGGTGGCACTCCGTACCTTGCGTCCAAACCCAGTTCGCTATCGCCGAGGTTGACCAACCACTATCGCGCTACTGACCGACTCTACCCTGCTAGACTGGTTTCCTTGCCATTCGGTTGGCCTATGATGCAGCGCTTTACGATGCGTTTCTAGCCGACAGCGCGCGCGGTAAGGAATGGCACGGGCAGACGGAGGCGAAGGTGGATCGTACGAGAATTTCCACGCTGGCGCGTTGGCAAGATGCCTAC
>CAJDVR010000009.1_pt1 | contig 15016 bp, 11 predicted proteins | sample 7391381 | NCBI WGS metagenome assembly CAJDVR01 (sample SAMEA7055695, study PRJEB34461) | soil metagenome | biome: terrestrial ecosystem; feature: Peninsula; material: soil | place: Antarctica | collected 2016
TTGGGCATTTTTTGGCGGGAAGCTCGGTCAACGTCATTCCAAATCCAAGAGCGAGCAGGCGAGTGTCGCCATTGTGAGGAACGACTGAATGTGTGTTTTCATTTCGACAACATCCTACCACCGGAATGCTGGAAACCCGGACCCGGTAGACTCGAATTTTCTAATACTGCGGCTAGAACCCTTTCGGGTAATCCCGTTTTGGCATGCGGACGACGGCACCCTCATGGCTCCCGGCCCCAGATTGGGATCTCAGAAACGCCGATCACCGTGGAAGGCGGAATTCGAAAACCGTCCACTCCGAACCAGTGGATTTCAGTATCAAATCCCCATCGTGAGCACGGGCGAGTTCGCGGGCAATATTCAGTCCGAGACCATGGCCCTCGACACTGCCGCCCGTATCGCTGCCGCGACGAAACCGTTCGAATATCAAGTCCCGGTCTGCCACGGGTATGCCTTTGCCTGTGTTCGAAATGGAGATTCCAATACCATCGGTATCCAGAAAACCAACCATTCGGATGCGTCCATGATTTGCAGTATACTTCGCCGCGTTTTCCACCAAATTTTGCAAAACTATGCCGATCAGACGGCGGTCGGCTTTGACCGGAAGTTTTTCCGGCAGGTCCACATCCACCTGAATCCCTCGTGCATCGACCAAGGCCAAAAGATCATCGGCCGCTGCCTCTACCAGTTGCACCAGATCAAACTCGCGACGATCCAGCAACATTCGCCCGGCATCGGCTTGGGCCAGCAGCAACAAATCTTCGATGAGCGAAGTCAGCCGCCTAGTTTGGTGTCTCAGCATGGAAACCTCCGCCGCCTGCGCTTCGTTCAAATCAGTCCCGTATGACAAATGATCCAAGCCGGCTCTCAATATGGTTACCGGAGTTTTCAACTGGTGCGATGCATCTGCCGAAAACCTGGTGGCGATGTCATAGGAAATCTGTAAGCGGTCGAAGCTCCGGTTCAACACCTTGGTAAGTTCGGCAATCTCGTCCTGCGACGGCGGCACCGGCAATCGCTCCTGCGGATTGGACGCGCTGATCCGCTGGGCTGCGGCGCTCAGTTCCGCCAACGGGGCCACCGTTCGGCGACCGAGCCACATGCCGCCGAAAAACACCACCAAACCCATTACCGGAAGCGATGTGGCAAATCCGATTCCAATATCTTTCATCAAGCGTTCGATCATGTTCACCCGGGCTCCGATCCGGACGAGATAAGGATCGACCTTCCATGCGCCGACCCGGCATACATTCCCGAATAGGTATTCGGTCCGAATGTGCCCTGGCTGCCCCACCAGCAAGGTATCGCGTAAATTCGATGATTGATAAACCACCTGCCCGCCAGGACCTTCGACCACCAGATAGTGCTCTCTCAGGGCAACGGGGATGAGATCCTCGCTCAGCGGTTGGGTCGGATCCTTCGGGGCATCCCGGAAATTCTCCAAATCCCAGACCAACTCGTGCGCTTCTTCGGCAAGCAACGCATCGAGCTCAAATATCTGATAGAAGTATAAGGTCAACATCATCACGCTGCCGCCGGCGACCAGCGCGGCCATGGTGACGAATGCCGCATAGACCCCCACCTTGACCTTGAACGACCAGCGCTTCATGGCGTTGGATTCATCACATATCCGACGTTGCGGATGGTCCGAATCACAGAATCCTCACCGGGCCGGTCGAGTTTTTTTCTCAGTCTCATGATGAAGATCTCGACGGTCCTGGTATCATATTCGTGTTCGCGCTCCCAGATCCGTTCACAGATCTCGTCCCGGGTAAAAGTGCGGCCCGTCTCCTGCAACAACACCTGCAGCACCTCGAACTCTCGTGGCGAAAGCTCGATTCGCCGACCTCCCCGGCTCACACGCCGATTTGACATGTCCATCGAAATGTCGCCGGCGTGGACTGCAGTCTCCTTTTCGGCGGTGGCGTTCCTCCGTCCCAACGCATCAATGCGCGCAAGCAGCTCCTCCAATGCGAATGGTTTGGTCAGATAATCATCCGCACCTGCTTTCAAACCCGCCACCCGATCACCCACTTCGGATCGGGCGGTTAGCATCAGCACGCGGACTGGGAGCCCGGCGGCACGGATTCTCGCCAGCACTTCAAAGCCATCAAAACCAGGCAGATTGACATCGAGGACCACCAAGTCGAATCGCATGCCGGTCACTGCCTCCAGTGCGGACGGTCCACTGTCCGCAGTCCGCACCGAGTGGCCGACGCCTTCCATTGCGCGGACGAGTTGTCCGGCCAAATCGGGCTCGTCCTCGACCAGCAGGATATTCATTGCCTGCTCAACATCCCAGACTTCGGTGGCGCATCAAGTTCAATTGTCGATGGTAACAACATCAGTCGCCGGGAGGACAGCCCCGGCGGACAGTGGTTTGGTCCGTGGTCAGACAGTCTTTTTCCAAAGCAGTCCAAAGGCCGAGAAAACCCGGCACGGCGAGAGCGGTGTTGTTACCGTCAGTGGTGAGCTTGCTTGCTTACTACTGCTTCAGGGTAACTGGGTGATCTTGACGCGACCGAAGCACCGGGGTTGGTCCGAGGGGCCGTCGTGCGATACCCGTTCCCATGAAGTGGTGCCGATTGCGTTCACGGTCTCGCCAGTGAGGAGAAGCGCCCATCCGTTGAGATCGGAACCGCACTCGGCGGTGTAACGGATGCCGGGGTTGCTGGAAGCTTTGCGGCGGATATACTCAATGTGGAGTCTGTCGTTGACGAGACCGATGGCCGGTAGTCCTGAGATATCATTGGCATCTGATGTGAGAGTCTGGACATCGGTCTGGGTGGGATCGAGATTGAACGCGAATTTCAGGAGGTTATTGATGCCGTCCTTGGCAGGGTTTTGGAGGGGGCTGGATTCGTTGGCCGGTATACCTGCCGCCGTGACCCATGTATCGTAGGCAGGGCGGATGGTGATGGTGGCAGCAGCGGAATTCGCGCCAATGGGGTTAGCAGAATTGGTGACCTTTACCCAATAACTTGTGGTGCCAAAGAGGACTGGAGAGGTAAAGCTGGCCGAATCCAAGCCGACTGGGGTGGTGGTAATCCCCGAATTGCCTTGATACCACTGGTAGGTGAAGGGCGAAGTCCCGGAAGCCACAACGGTGAGGGTGGTTGTGCCGCCGCTGTCAAGTGTGATAGATGCCGGATGGGTGGCCATGGCGGCCGGTGTTCCGCCTCCGGTCACCTTCAGGGTAAATGAGCCGGTGGCGGATCTGCCCGAGTAGTTGTTATTTTCCCAAGCCTTAATGGTGATGGGAAAACTGCCGTTTTGATTTGTCGTGCCGGTGATGGTGTTCGTTTTGGAGCTAACCTTTCCTTTCGTGAGTGATAGCCCGCTTGGTAGAGTGCCGACAACCGACCAACTCTTGGGAGTGTGTCCTCCACCACCGGTGAGTTGGAAGAGGAAGTTGAGCGCCTGTCCGCCGGATACGGGCACCGTCGATGATCCCGAAACAGGAGTGACCTGAGCCACTGCGGTGGCACCTGCGACGGAGTCGTATGCCCCTAGTCCGATGACTGTGGTGACGGCGAGGCCGAGGCTATTCGCCACGGCGTTTCCTCCCAGAAACTGCGCCTCGGGGAACAACATCTGGATGACGGGCAAGCGCTGGAACAGGAGAATGAGAGAGCCAGCGCGGGTGGAAACCCGACGGAGGCGTGGATGAAGGCAAATCGTGATCATGTTTTCGGAGGACGATCGGTTTAGGTGCTTGCGCAGGTTAGTTGCAGCCGCAGCCGCCACCGCCCACTCCACCACCACCGAAGCTGGCTTCGCGGGAGAAATAGGCGTGCTCGGTCATGGCTTTGTGCAGTGAACCGTGGTCGTTAACCATAATGGAATTTGCCAAGATTCCCCGCTCGTATGGCTTCACACGAACAAGCTGCGAGGAGCACGCGGACAGCCCGTAAGTGATCACGGAAAGAATAAGTGCGGGTTTCATGGAGCGGACGGGCGAAAAGGCAGAAGAATTATTTTTCCGCGAGCAAGGCTTCGATTTCCTTGGTGTATTCGCGTTCGGTGGTCGCTCCTTTGAATCCTTTGTGGATGTAGCGGATGTTGCCCTTGCGATCGACCAAGTAACTGGTCGGCATGCCGGGGGGATTGAATGCCTCGGCGGCTTGGTGCGAAATGTCATGGGCAACCACGAAGGCGGGCTTTTGTTTGGCGACAAAACCTTTAAAGTCCTCAGCTTTGTCGTCCACACTGATACCGATGATGACCAGACCTTTCTTCGCATAACTAGCGTTCAGTCGATTCATGCAGGGGAAGGATGCCTTACAGGGGACGCACCAAGAGGCCCAAAAATCCACCAGCACGACTTTGCCGGCGGTTGCAGGGAGCATGGTATGGGACAGCAACTTGGAGAGTTTGGGTATCGGCTTGCCGACGGCGGGTTCGGCACTGGCGGGCAAGGTGAACATGGCGGTGGCGACAAGCGCAGTTTTAAGCATGGTTTTCATGATAGATATCAGTTCGAGTGTCAGGCCGCTTGGACTTGGCGACGGATGAAATTTGGCGTGGTCTCAATGCCACGATCCGATTGCAGACAGGCATCGAGATCACGGGCAATGGATGCGAATCGGAGACCTTCCTTGGGCCCCAAGACGAAGATGGCAGTGCTGAAAATGCCGGCTTGAAGGCAACTGGGTGCTAGGACCGTGACGGCGCGCATGCCGTTGGCAACGGGCCAACCGGTGCGAGGATCGAGAATATGACCGTAGCGGACGCCATTGTGTTCGAAGCGGCGGGCGTAGTCCCCGGAAGCCGCAACAGCGAAATCTGAAACAGCCAGTCCGCCCCAACAGGTTCCAGGATTCAACCCATCTTCAATGCCGACATGCCAGAATGGATGCCAGCCGTTACCGCCCATCCCGAAAAGATCCCGCCCCAAGTCGATGAACACGTCCGTCAGGCCGTGTTGGCGAGCGATCAAGACGACTTGATCGACGGCGAATTCCTTGCCAAAGCCGCCGAAATCCAGACCCATGCCGGCGTGCGGAAGAAACACACGACCGGGTTCGCGTCGAAGCTTGCTCCATCCAGTTAGGGCGAGAGCGGATTCGATGGCGGCATTTTCCGGCAGCTGGGTGTGGATCGCTTTCCAATCCCACAACGTAAGCAACGGGAGCATCGTCGGGTCCAGGATCCCATCTGTCAGCCTGTGAAGATGATTTGCCATATCCAGCAGTTCTTCCGTTTCCGAGTCCACCGTCACCCATTCGCGTCCTGCTGCCGCGTTGATTTTGGAAACAATGGAGTTCGGGCGGAAGCGGGAAAACTTCGTCTCGAATCGGCACAACCAGTCGAGCGCCGCAGCGACAAAGCGGTTGGAAGTAGCATCGTCCGGGTGGCGGAATTGGATCGAACAGGTCGTTCCAAGCGCGCGGAAGTCAACACGCCGGACGCCGCGGGCGTCGGGTTGAGCGGGAATATAGACTGGTAGCGGGGGCATTAAAACTGGATGTTAGAATTTCAGCCGCATACCGAAGGTCCAGATATTCGCATCCGGATAGGCTTGGGCGGGCGACGAGTCCGAGCCCAAGCCGCTCATGGAATAGCGCTCGTAGCAGGCGCTGGCCGACAAGCTCTCATTCAATTGATAGTGCATCCGGATGCCCAAGCTGACGGTGTCCAGGGCAGACAATCGGTAGTCCGCGGAATAGTTGGCACCGGAGCCATTCGGATAGTCCGGGGGCGTGATGCCGAGTGGGACGATGCCGTCTAGCGTATTCGTAAAGAAGTCGGCGGCATTCTGATGGTAGTAGCGGAAGTAAGGCGTGACTTCGAATTTCTCTCCGATCGCCTGACGCCACTCGAGTTGGACGGTCTGGGAAAACACCCCGTAGTCGTCATTGGACAAACGCAAAACCGCGTCGAAGGCGCCATTCGCGGATGCGACGTAATGCGTGCCTTCCAGTTGGAGCACCTGCCTGAAACGGCTGTCCGGCCGGTTTTCGGCATACATGTTGATCAGGCTACCGGGCACCAGTCCGAAATCCGCGGAGTCATCCCGCTGAATGGCCTTGTAGGGATCGTTGAGGTAGCCCTGAGAGTTGCCGAGAGTGAGATTGGCTGTGATGACGGTATTCTTATCAATGATCTGGGTGACTCCGGTGAAGAAATCGATTCCGGTTTTGTCTTGGGCGTTGATCCCCGGGACTTGAACTTTGTCGAAAAGGTAGTTGATGCCGAATACAAGTTTGGTGTTTTTCTGGTTCAGATCCCAGGAATCTGTCAGGGAAAGTCCGGTGGAGTCATAGTCGGATTCCGTGCTGTATGCCGCCTCAAACTCAACCCGGTGATCTCCGAACTGATGATCGATGGCTGCGAGATAACCTTCACGGACGTCTTCGATCTCGGCCAGAAACGGATTCAATCCGCCCGGCAAGGCACCGGTGGGCGAGGATCCGCTGATCGCGTCATGCAGATACTGGAAACGGACCGAAGTATCGCTGTCGATATCGACTTTGCCCCGGAGGTAGATGGCTTCCACTCGGATTCGATCATTATTTTCCTGATAGAGTTGATAGCCGGAATCATATTGTTGAGGCCATATTTCAGCTCCTGATCCATTTGGGAAAAGCAGAGGAGTGAGAAGTAAAGAACGACGGTTCATTATTGGAAGTCCGGATAGTCTAGGTCAAGAGATCGGTGCAGACAATGGCCAGAAAATGAATTTCGTAACGGGAGTGTTACGCGAGTGTTTGCAGGGATTAGCGTTTTCGTTTGACATGATGGGCATTCCCACCTTTTCAGGTTTGCCGAGATCGCTTGGACGGCTAGGCGTTCGCCCGACTCGGCAATCGCGATCTCGCGGATGCTCGGGAGGATTCTTCCCGGAGTGGCATCGATGGTTGTAGTTATGGTCGAGCGAGGCGGAAAAACCGTTTGCCTTGGGTCATGGGGATTGCGGTCGTATTGAGGCTACCGCGGTTGGTGATTCCACGCGCGGAATTCTGCCAGCTACCTGCCTGCATGTTGGGACTTTCCTGAAGATTCCAGTTTGTGCTCGCGGCGGGCCATGACAGTTCCATCATGCCTGGCGCAGTGACTTCCCGCGCGGTGGTAAGTGCCGGAATGATCTCGAAACCCGCGGTCAATACTCGCGTAACATTCACCATAAACGTATAGCTCTCCGAAGTGCTCACTACCGTTCCATTCTCGGACCAGCCCGTGAAAATGTAACCTGGATTCGGCGTGGCGGTGACAGTTGCCCCGTTGCCACCGGGGTAAATCCCTTGGCCCTTAACCACACCTCCGGGGGACGATGAGGCGCTCGTTGTGATCGTATAAGGCACGGCGAAGCGGGCGACGAGCGCGTGGCTGGAATGCGCAAGGAAGTTGTAATTGGCATCGGTGCTGACCACCGCTCCGCCCTCGGACCAACTGGCGAACACGTAACCGTCATTTGGGACGGCGGAAACAGCGACGGCATCATTGTTGGAATACACATTGTCTCCAATGGTGCTTCCACCTTCTGACGGGGCGGGGTTGGTGGTGATGGTGAAATTTGTGTTCGACAAAAAGTTTGCGAACAACGTGCGGTTTCCCGTCACATTGAACGAATAGTTTGTTGTAGTGCTTACAACCACACCGTTTTCCGTCCAGTTTGAGAAACTAAAACCCGCGGTCGGCAGCGCTTTGGCTAGAGCTTTCTCGCCGGATTTATAGCTTTGGCTATCCATTTCCGTGGTCCCCCCGACCGACGGCGAGGTCTTCGCGGTGATGACGAAAGCCTCATTGAACTTCGCCACCAGCATTCGGCTGCTATCTACGAAAAATGTATAGCTTGGGCTGGTGCTGACTGTGATCCCGCCTACCTGCCACTTCGCGAATGCATAGTTGGGATTCGGGGTTGCGATGACGGTTGCGGTGTCGCCGTTGGCGTAGTTTCCTCCTCCGCTAGTGCCGCCACCGGCCAGCGGACTGGCACTCGTGGTGATGGATTTTTCAGCACCGGCGACCACGAAATGGGCGACCAACGTGCTGTTTCCGGTCACTGTGAAGGAATAACTCGGCAAGACGCTCGTCGAGGCGCTCCCAACAGTCCACTTCGTAAACACATAGCCGGGGTTTGCAGTGGCAGTGACTGTGATGTTTGTCCCACTCGTAAACAGACCACTGCCGGTCATCGTTCCGGCTCCCGCTGGAGTCGCGCTGGTTGCTATCGTGTAAGTAGGAGCCGTGGTGAAATTCGCGAGCAAGGATCGATCACCCGTCACGGGGAAGGTAAAACTGGCCATGCTGCTGACTTGAGTTCCGCCCTCCGTCCACCCGCTGAAAACATAGCCCACATTTGGAGTGGCTATGACTGTGGCATCGCTACCTTCATCCAACAGGCCGCCGCCGACGGTTGTCCCGCCCTCCGCGGACGAAGTACTGGTGGAGATCATCCATTGCGGCACGAGCGCAACGAAATTGGCAACTAGCGAGTGGTTGACATCGATTGTGAACGTGTGGACGGGTGTGTCGCTGACCACTGCGCCGTGGTCCGTCCAGTTGACAAATTGAAAGCCTGAAAGTGGTGTGGCTTCCACGCTGACTTCGGCCCCGGGGACATACAATCCGTCGCCGATAGTCGTTCCAGCATTGATGGGGGAAACTGTTGTATCCACAAGACTTGCGGGATCCAGGTCCATTCCGGCCGCGGCGATGCGCAGAGTGTAGTTTTTAAAAATCTCAGGATTCGCGGCGTCGGTCGCAGTGATGGTGAAATTGAAATCACCGCTTTCGCTGGGAGTTCCTGACAGCACGCCGGTGACATCATCAAATACCATTCCGTTCGGGAGATTTCCATCCTTCGCTGAGGCAAATGGCAGCGCACCTTCAATCACCACTGTGCGAGCGGTGTAGGGCTTGCCGACTTCTCCTTCGCCAACGTGCTCAATGAGGCCGACCGGAGCTTCCACATCGACCGCCGCCATTTGCGATCCGGTGAAGTCTCCGACAACAACTTTTCCGGACATGTCTGTCGTGACAATCACCCATTCACCCGTCGCGCCGTTAAAGTGATCCGCATACGACACGGTGCCTGTCCCATGCGATCCGTCGGCCCCTACCGCATCACCCATGGCTTCGCCGGTTTCCGCATCTAGGGGGCCGACATATTTGTAGAACTCATAGCGCCTTGTGACGACTTCATCGCCATCGGGAAGTTCTTCCGCAGCCGCAGGTACCTGATTGTTGATGCCGCCGTCCGGCAGACTATTGCGCTTTTGCAAGATGCGCCACTCCACCTCGACTTCATCGGGTTCATCATTCCTCCAGTTCCGGTCATGGTCATCATCCGGATCGTCGGAAACGAGGTCGCGCAACTCTACCTTGCGATTGTTGTGGGAGGACGTCTTGATTTCCTTAACCCACACCGCTTTGCCAAACTCCTTCGGTACCGGCACGGCGGGCGGCGGCGGAGCGATGACCGCTTGCACCTGCGCTGGAGCGCCCCCTGCCGGTTGGTAATAGGTGAATGTTGGCGTAGAAACCTGCACCGCCCCGCCATTCACGAGATTTCCAGAACCGTCATCGATGAGCCACCTGTAGCGAATTGCTCCCACGGTGGCGCTGTAGCCGGCCCCAAAGTGTTCGCCGCCAAAATTGATGGATGGATTGGTGAACATATGGCCGTCGGTCGGGCTGACAGGTCCGGCGGGGATGGCGGTATATGCCGCCCATGTCAGATCCGGATTCTTCTTGCTCTCCCAACGGATCACGCACTTTGGGTGGGCAGGCACCGAGTCGTCTTCGGTGATTTTCGGCACGCCATAGTGGTTGTAATTGTAGGTATAAGAAATGTCCGTGCTGTGGCAGTCCTCGATTTCGATCTCGAAACCGTGACATTCGTGGCCCGTATCGTTCACAGTATCAAAATTGTTGATGCTGCCATAGGCGATGCTGGCGCGGGTGGGCGACGAACCAAGCGCGGCGGCACAAATCGCCATCAGGAAGGCACGTCCAGTTTGATTGAGGGTTTTCATGGCAAAAATGGGAACGGTGATGATGACTGGTGACAGGTCCATGAGGACCAAATCATCGGCCACCTCAACAGACGACTTCCGGTTCGGATCACAATTTGTTTCTCGTAACAAATTGGTTGGAATCCGTGGCACAGAGTACGCAACCCAGCAGTCCTGTTTTCGCACCATGATTCTAGCCTTGTGCTTCCTTCACCGCACGGGTTCGTCTCCCTCCGTGCGTCCGTGCCGGTCCGGCGGATGCCACCCCCGCCCAACAGAGTTGCGATCTTGGATGTTGATCGTGGGAGAAAATGAAACAACCACACTGAACCCCGGTTGGGTCTCGTGTGGTTGTCGTAGTCGACGCTGGTCAGTGCGATTCAATCATCGCCGTGGTTTGTATTCTTCGTGGTCGTCGTGTCGCCCTCATCAGCAGCGGTGTTCACGCCGGCACCATGTCGATAGACCAATTCGCCGCCATAGTGCCCGGTTTGCGCCACGCAGTAGCTGGTTCCGATGGCGACCACCGCTGTCGCGATGGAAAATCCTTTCGCCACTTTGGGAAACTTGCGAGCGATCGCCACGCTGCCGATTCCGAGCACGGCTGCAAGAATCGCTGCATTGCGGGTGCGCTCACCCCATTCCTCGTGCTCTTCGAGAATAGTTTCGACCGCAGGGGGCTGCGATTCGACCATTTCGGCATCTTCCTCTCCCGTCCAAGTTGCAGCGATCGCGCCCAAGGCGCCACAGGCAATCAGAACGACCGAAATCACCGGGAGATGCCAACGTTTGATGAAAACCGCGACGACCGCCAGCAAGGTCCCGAGCAAGATCAGGACGATGGGAAAATGGACGATCGCTGGGTGAAGTGGGCTTGGGATAGAGATCATGATTTTGTTAACTGATGAGTTTGAATTCCTCCCGACCTTTGCGACAGCTCGGACATTTTTTGGCGGGAAGCTCGGTCAGAGTCATTCCACAGACATTGCATACGTAATAATCCGTGGCTTTGTTTTTGCCGAGACTCGCGAGAGCCGCTTGATAGAGCTTCGCATGTTCTTTCTCGGCGGCAATGGCGAAACCGAAGGTTCTCATGGCGGGCCGTGCATCGTCTTTTTTCGCCTGAGCGATGAAATCCGGGTACATGGTATCGCGTTCGTAGGATTCGCCTTTGATCGAAGCTTCCAGATTCTCTGCTGTGGTTCCGGGTGTTACGGTCTCCAACTCGAAGGTCGCGACGGTTCCGCCCAACTTGAGAATCGCGGCCTTGTGGGTGTCGCGATGGATCGCTTCCGAGGCAGAAGTGGCCCGGTAGAGGCGCGCCACTTGGGAGAACCCATCGGCTTCGGCTTTCTCGGCGAATTTGGCATATCGGTGCGAGGCATTGGATTCGCCCTGAAATGCCTCATTGAGGTTTTTGAGGGTCTGCTGGGAAACCTCTGCATACACATTTCCTGCAACCAAGAGCGAGCAGGCGAGTGTGGCCATTTTGATGAACGACTGAATGTGTGTTTTCATTTCGACAACATCCTACTCCGTGAATATTGGAAACCCGGGGCTGCCAGATTAGAATTTTCTAATATTGCCGCTAAAACTCTTTCGAGGAATCGCACTGTGGCATGCGATCGATGGCGCGTCCATGGCAGTCCGGCCCCAGTCCGGGATCTCAGCATTTTATCACGACGCGGTAGCGCTGGAAGATCGAGAGCAACCCGATCATGGGGGCCTCAAACCGTTGCAATCGAGAGCCTCGACTCAGAAACTCGGTTCGAGGTTTCACCGTTCCGTGCACCTTGAACCCGTGCTCAAGCTTTCATGTTCCGTCCATTTTCCCTCCTGTCCAACTTCGCCGCCCGCAGTGGCTTCTTCTGGTTGGCTGCGTTCGGCACCGCGCACGCTCTGACGTATCACATCAGCTATCTTGAGGACGAAAGTAAGCGTGCCCAGATCACTCAGGTTATGGACGAGGCGGTCGCGGTGTACAATGCCACCACGCAGATCGACGTGGACATCAACGTGATCTATCACTCCGGCATCCCGACCGCGCAGGCCAGCTACAACGGCGAACTCGGGTTTGGGGGATCGATCAGCACGCAGGTTGCGATCCATGAGATTACCCATTACTTGGGTAGCGGCACGACTGGCGAGTGGGATGCCCGGTTCGACGGCGGGAATGTATGGAACGGTCCCGCCCTGAAGCGCTACGTCAAACTTTTCGATGGGCCGGGCGCGGAGATTTACCGCTCGGGCGTCCATTATTTTCCCTACGGTTTCAACTACGGCAACGAGGACAACCCGAACGCCCGCTACCGCATTGGTCGGATCATTCGCGCGATGCGGATGGATATGGGCGGTCAGGACGGCGACGGCGATGGCATGCCCGACGAGTGGGAACGATTCAAGACGGGATCCACCGGCGTGCTCAAGGCAAATGGCGATGCGGATGGCGACGGTATTTCCGACTACGACGAATGGTGGATCGACAGCCATCCGCTGTGGGCCTGCCCAGTACAGGAAGGCCATATCTATCAAATCCGTTCGCGGCTCAGTCAGATGGTTATGGAGGCAGACAATGCCAACAGTAGCCCCGGGCAGGGAGCGAATGTCCGGCAAAACCCGAAGAATGGCTCGGATTTGCAAAAGTGGGTCGCGACGTATGTGGATGGCGGATATTGGAAATTCATTAATGTGGCGAGTGGCAAGGCGCTCGAAGTTGCTGGTTGGTCCACCGACGCGGGGGCCAACGTTGGCACGTGGGAGAATTTCCCAAACAACGCCAACCAGCAATGGCGGCTTTTTTCCGGAGCCAGCGGTAGCGCCTATTGGAAGATCGGCAACCGCCACAGCACCAACATGGTCATCGATGTCAACGGTGGCAACAACGCTACCGGCCCGAACACCAATATCGGCCAGTTTTACGACGACTTAAACGCATTCAACGAGGAATGGATGTTCGATGATGTGACACCCGGCGTGCGCACCGATGGACTAGTGGCGAATTACAAATTGGAGGGAAATCCCCGGGATTTCAGCGGCCGCAATTTCCACGGAACAGCCAGCGGTGGCGTTAGTTATAGTGCCGGGCGGGTCGGTGGGATGGCCGCCAATTTTAATGGTAGCAATGGGTCGATCCGAATGCCTGCCAGCGTGGAGCGAAATTTTTCCCTCGCTTGTTGGGTGAAAACCACCGCCACCGCTGGCGGTTCGCAATGGTATAACGGGATGGGTATCATCGACGCTGAAGTGCCCGGAGTGGCTAAAGATTTCGGCCTCGCGTTGGTCAATAACAAGGCGGCCTTCGGTGTCGGAAATGCCGATATTACTATCACTTCCTCCCACGCGATCAACGATGGCAACTGGCATCACCTCGCCGCCACTTTGGACACCGACACCGGCGCGATGAAATTGTACGTAGACGGAACCCTGAGCGGTTCGGGCACCGGACCGACCGGCGCGCGCATATCTCCCGCCAATTTCCATCTAGGCAGCATCGATGGAGTGACTGGATTTCTGAATGGGTCCATCGACGAAGTACGGCTCTATAACAAAGTCCTCAGCCAGTCGGAGATCGACCGGCTCGCCGACACCGGCGACGCCTTGGTTGCCAGTTATTCCTTCGATGGCGATGCTCGCGACGCCACGCTTTTTGGTAACCATGGTGACGCCAGAGGAGTGACCTACACCCCGGGCAAAATCGGTGGCCAAGCGGTCCAACTGAGCGGAGACGATAGTTTTGTGAAACTTCCTGCATCCGTCACCCGCGACTTCAGCATCGCATTTTGGGTGAAGACCACTGACGTAGGCGGCGCGGGCCAATGGTGGGCCGGCAAATCGATGGTGGACGCGGATGTTCCGGGGGCGGCCAACGACTGGGGGATCGCAGTGGTGGGAAATCATGCCGCGTTTGGCATTGGCAACACCGGCGCGGGAACGACCATCCAGTCTGCTACCGCCATCAACGACGGTGGCTGGCACCACATCGTTGCCACCCGTGTCAACGCCACTGGAATCATGAATCTCTACGTGGACGGCGTGCTTGAAGCCACCGGTTCCGGCTCGACTGCCCTGCGCGACGCCCCGAGTGGAATCCGCGTCGGCAGCACGCTCTACGGTGGGAGTTTCCTCGCAGGGGCCATCGATGACTTGAAAATCTACGACTACCCGCTGTCCGCATCCGAGGTCACCGCTCTGCTCCCTATTTCGCCTGCCGAAACTTGGAGGGAGCAACATTTCCAAATTACCGCCAACACCGGCGACGCCGCGGATGATGCCGATCCCGACCATGACGGCGTAATCAACCTGCTCGAGCGTGCGTTCGGTTTGGACCCAAACAGATCGGATGCGGCCGCCGCCCATCACCAAGCCACCAACGACGGTGGCTTCCTGATTCTGACATACCAGCGCAGTCTCGCTGCCACTGATCTTGAGTTCCAAGTCGAGTGGAGCACCGACCTCGCCACCTGGCACCAGACCGGCGTCACCGACAATCTGGTCAGCCCCGGGACCACCACGGAAACACGCGAAGCCAAGGTGCCGCTCAGCACGATGGACCCAGCCCGCGCGTTTCTCCGGATCCGGGTGAAGTGAGGTAAGCAGCGCGAGCTTGTATCGGTGCCAATGGCTCCGTTCCTGCATCGTATGGCTAGGGAATGAGCTTGTAGATGCAGAACGAGCCCTCTCGGCAGCTTCCAAATCCTGCTTGGTTTCAAGAAACTGGTCCGACCGGAGGCAAATGCGGCGGGCGCTTCCATTGCATCAGCACGTTGGCGGCGACGATCAACAAGCCGCCGACGACCATCGCCAGCGTTAGAGTTTCGTTGCGATATGGGATGCCCATGGATGTGGCGAGGATGCCAGGTAAGAACAACGCGTAGGCCGCGGTGAAGACTGGTTCGGTGGTGTAGATGAGGCCGGCTTCCGTTGCACTGACCCGACGTTGCCAAATATTCATTAGCAGATAGGCGCCGACTGAACAAAACACCGCCAACCCGCCGACTAGGACCCATGCGGAGGCCGAGGCACCGGCTGTCCACCAAGCCGCCGGATTCGGGGAGGTC
>CAJDVR010000034.1_pt1 | contig 14964 bp, 14 predicted proteins | sample 7391381 | NCBI WGS metagenome assembly CAJDVR01 (sample SAMEA7055695, study PRJEB34461) | soil metagenome | biome: terrestrial ecosystem; feature: Peninsula; material: soil | place: Antarctica | collected 2016
GGCGTACGCGCCCCCGAGCCCACCAGCCGCCAGTACCAGGCCGATGATCGGGAGGAAGCGCAAGGCCGACCCCCGGGCCAGGTGGACCTGCGCGGGGGCGATGGTCACGATGTCGTTGTGCGGCGTCGATGCGGTCGATGCGATCATGACTACTTGCCCTCAATGGGGGTACGGGCGACCTGCAGCGTGCGGACCCAGGCTGCGATGGCCCAGCGGTCGTGGATCGGAATGTTGTAGCCGTAGGCGCCCATCATCCCTTTGCCGTGCGTGATGGTGTCGAACAAACGTCCGTCGGGGTAGGCATCGGCTTTGAAGTTATCGAGATGCAGGTTCGCGATTCCGGGGACGCCATATTGACCGGTGATGCCTTGACCGTCGCCGGAACCGCCATGGCAAACGGCACAATAGATGTTGAAGCGTTCTTTACCGCGGCGAATGAGAGCGGTGGCGGATTCCTCGGTGAGCTCCAGCTCTTCAGGCATTCCGGTGCCGAAGTAGTCGCCTACATGGCCGGTATAATAGTATCCGGTTTGTCCGCCAAATTCATATTCCGGGATTCCACCGATGACGGTGGCTCCCTCAGCATTGAAGCCACGAGGTTGAGTATCTTTGACCGGCAGCCGCGCACCGTGACCATCCGCAAAGAATGCATCAGGCTTCTGGGCACGTAATTTATCTTGATCATCCATGTCCGGGAAAATCCGGATGGGTGCTTGGGAGAAATGCTGGCCGCGGATCCCGAAGATGCCAACGACAAGCAATGCGATGACCGCGTAGGCGAGGAAAAAGTAGCGCATGGAGGTGAGCGAAAATGGGTAAAAGTAATGGCGGTCGGCCGGTCAGTTGTCTTCTTCTTCGACGAGCTCGATATTTGCTCCGCCGGCTTCGGCGAGCAATTCGCGGGTGCCACTCGGGCTGAACTTCGGATCCCGCGCCTCGATGGCGATGAAGAACCCATCGTCGGTCGCCCGCTGGAATTGCCGGCTCGCAAACAACGGATGATTCAACCTTGGAAGCTGACAAAGACCCAGCAACCCGAACAAGACGGTGAAACCCGAGAAAAGAATGGTCAACTCGAACATGATCGGGAAAAACGCGGGAACCGTGAAAATGTTCGTCGGTTTGGCCTGCACCACGGTCGGATAGATGACCACTTGGGTGACATACGCCAAGGCGAAGCCGGTGGTGACGCCGGCGACACCGCCGAAGAATACGAACCACGGGAGGATCGAGCGTTTCACGCCCATGGCATCATCCAAGCCGTGGATCGGAAATGGCGAATAACAATCCCATTTCTTAATTCCGGCGTTACGGATTTTCTCCGCGCCTTTGTAAAGCGCGGATGCGCTTTGGAACTCGGCTAGGTAGCCGTAAACGCGTTTGCGGGTGGTGCTCACTTGTTGAGGGTAAGGATTAAGATTACGAAAGTTTAGATGCGCGGCGCAGGATTCACGGGAATCCCAGCGGTCTCCGTTTCCGGCAACTCGTGCTGATAGGCCGGTATGACCACAGTGCCCGGGTCAGGGTTTTCTTTGAGATCGTCAAAGTGCGGATCGGCTTCAAGTAACGTCCATTTGACTTCGGCAATGTTAATGCATGGAAGGAACCGCAGGAACATCAGGAACAACGCGAGGAACAAGCCGATGGTGCCAACAAAAGTCATCAGCTCAACGCCGCTGGGCGAGTAGGTTTTCCAGTCTCCAGGCAAGAACATCCGCGCCAGAGTGGTGACGATGATGACAAAGCGCTCGAACCACATGCCGACGTTCACGCACATCGCGATGATCATGATGACCCAAAGGTTCTCGCGGCACTTTTTAAACCAGAAGAACTGCGGTGAGAGCACGTTGCAGCTCATCATCATCGCGTAGGCCCACCAGTATGGGCCGGTGATCCGGTATTTGAAGGCGTCCATTTCATAGATCGCACCTGAGTAGAACGCGACGAACAACTCCATCAGATAGGCGTATCCGACGATGGTGCCGGTGAGCAGGATGATCTTCGCCATGTTATCGATGTGCTTCATGGTGATCATGTCCTGCAGTCCGTAGATAAAGCGGGCTGGGATCATGATCGTGAGCACCATCGCGAAGCCACCGAAGATGGCACCGGCGACGAAATACGGCGGGAAAATGGTAGTATGCCACCCGGGGACGAAACGACCGAGTGCACAGACAACACCAACGGCGTCGCTAGGGCTGCAAGCAACAGATACGCCATTTCGTAATGGCTCCACTGGCGGTTGCCGCCGCGCCAGCCGATGGCAAACATTCCGTAGAGGAACTTGCGGATGCCGGGTTTGCAACGGTCGCGCACGGTCGCCAGGTCGGGCACCATGCCGATATACCAGAAAATCAAGGAAATCGTGAAATAGGTAGAAACCGCGAACACGTCCCACAACAACGGAGATTTAAAGTTCTGCCAGATCGCATTGGCATTGGGAACCGGGGCGAGAAACCATGCAAACCACACGCGTCCCACGTGGAAGGCCGGGAAAATACCCGCGCAAATCACTGCGAAAATCGTCATCGCTTCCGCCGCGCGGTTAATCGACGTTCGCCAATTCTGGCGGGTTAAGAACAAGACCGCCGAGATCAAGGTGCCGGCGTGGCCGATGCCGATCCAGAACACGAAGTTGGTGATGTCGAATCCCCAGAAAACGCTGTTGGACATGCCCCAGACGCCGACGCCAGTAGCCACCAGATAGGTTAGTCCCCCGCCCACACCGATGAGGGCCATCAGCGCGGACGGAATGAACAACAGCCACCAAAGGAACGGTTGGCGGTTTTCCAAAACGCCACAGATGCGCTCGGTGATCCAATGGTACGAGCGGCCGCTGAGGATCAGCTTCTCGCGCTCGAGCACCGGGATTTTCACCCCGGTGTGGGTATCTGGGGCCGTTTGGGTGGAGGATGCCATGGTAGAGAAAGAGAAGAATTAGACGGAAGACTTTGCGACGTAAGACATAAGATCGAAGGCACAGCCTGCGGCCAGAGGTCGGGTTTCGGATGGATTTATCATCGATTCTTAGGTCTAGGCGTCATGCTGCGTTAGACCATGTGGATGGTGGCCTTGCCGATGAATTGCGCGTCGGGCATCGCTGGATTCGGGTTTTTCACACGCGCCAGATAGCTGGTCCGAGGGCGGGTCCCGATGTAGTTGAGTAGATCGTAGTTCCGCTCGATGCGTTTGCTGCGGACCATCACCGATTTATCTTCATCCAATAGGTTGCCAAAAGTGATGGCGTTGGCGGGACAAGCTTCTTGGCAAGCGACTTTCACGGAATCCACAGGAATGCGCAGGGTAGGCACGCCCACTTGGACTTCGGTAGATTGCTTGCCAGCAACGTATGTCTCTTCCTTTTGACCACGCTTTTGGCGGATGACGGCATCCTTGAGGCGCTGGACGCAGTAGGTGCATTTTTCCATCACACCACGCATCCGGACGGTGACGTTCGGGTTGCGCTGGAGGTGCGGGGCCTCGCCAACTTGTTTCGTGCCAAACGGACCTTTGTAGAGGTTGTTGGCAATGATCGGATTGCGCTTGTTGTAGTCGAAATAGTTGAATCGGCGGGCTTTGTACGGGCAGTTGTTGCCGCAATAACGGGTGCCGATGCAGCGGTTGTAAGCCATCGCGTTGAGGCCGTCCTCGGTATGGACGGTAGCGTTGACTGGGCAAACGGTTTCGCAGGGCGCGGATTCGCAGTGGACACATGCAACCGGTTGCGGGACGAGGACCGGATTATCGCGGACCCAGTCCGGAGTGTCCTGTTCTTTGCCATTTTCATCGATGTAGCGGTCCTGCGTAGCGAAATACCGGTCCATGCGGATCCAGTGCATTTCGCGGCCGCGGGCGACTTGGTCTTTGCCGACGATGGGAATGTTATTTTCCGCTTGGCAGGCAACGAGACAAGCGTTGCAGCCCATGCACGACGTGAGGTCGATGGACATCCCCCATTGATGGAGTTTGTCGGTGAGGACATCCTGAGGTTTGCCGTCCTTGTCTCCATGGAACGTGCCGGATGTGAGCGGCTTATAGAGCGAGATGTTCGGCGGCGCATGGCTGTCGTTGCCTTGTTTCGGGACATTCGCAAGTTGGGCTTCGAAAGTGCCCTTTTCGGCGTCGGTGCGGGTGGAAATTTCGCGGGCCAGAGCGCGACCATACATCGCGCTGTGCTCCTGAGTGATGGCGACGTGGTAGCGTTTTCCAGTCAGGGAAACCTTCGCGCCGATGGCAAAATATGGGGTCGCGGCTGTGCGCAGTGGGTAGGCGTTGAAACCACGGTTCATACCGACTTGGCCGACGTGCCTGCTGGTCTTCGGATTGCGGCCCAAGACATCGTGCTTGTCGAACCCTTGGCCGTAACCCAGCGGGATGACGATTGTGTTCTCGGCTTGGCCGAAGGAAATGAGCACCGGTAGATCCAGCGACTGGCCGTTCACTTCCACCCGAATCATCGGAGCTTTGCGATTCTCGCCCTCGTCATCGGGTGAGCGCGGCGCATTTTTCACGCCGGTAACCGGGCTGATCGGCTCCAACGCCATGATGTGGTCGTAGATATTGAGCTCCTTGGCCGTTCGCGGAGAGATCAACGCAGCATTATCCCAAGTAAGTTTGGAAATTGGATCCGGCGCTTCTTGGAGCCAGCCGTTATCGATCCAGCGACCGTCGAGCACGGAGGCATCCGTGGAGAAAATGACTTCCAACGAGTCCTTGGTAGGTGCTGTGGCGACTTGTGGCACCGACATATTGGCCCGAGGTTCCGCTGTTGCGGCGGCGTAGGTGGTACCGGCGAGAAACCCATCGCGCAGCAAGGATTTCCATGGCGTGTCCCCTTCCCCGCCGAGTGCGGCAAAAGTCACTCGCACCGCGCTGTAGGCCGGAGATGCGGCACCGTCTTCACCCTCACCGTTGAGCAATTTGCCGTCGGAAGAAAGCACTGCCAGCAACAGCTCGAGTTCGGAAACGCAGTCTGGGTAAAGCGGCAGAATCATTGGCTGCACCACGGTATAAACCCCGCGGGAGCTGCGGGCATCCGACCACGACTCTAAATAGTGAGTAGCCGGGACGTGCCATGTGGCAGAGTGCGCCGTGGCATCTGTGCGCATTCCGACGTGGATGCTGGTCTTCAGTTTGGCGAAGGAATCGGCAAACCCGAGGTCAGCCGGCGCATCGTAAATGGGGTTCGCCGGCGTCAGCATCACCAGCGTGTCGATGGTGCCTGCGTCGATGTCGGCCTTCAGCGTTGGCAGCGTGCCAAGTCCTTGGGTTTCAGTTTGAACCACTGCGAGCGGTTTCCCTTCTCCGATGTTGCCGAGCGCCGTGTTGATGGCGTGAGCAAGCAAATGGACGGAAAGTGCTTGTCGCGACCCAGCGAGCACGAGTGAGCGGCCCGCATGATCACGGAGGTCCGCGACTACGCCGGCAACCCATTCTGCTTGTCGAGCATCTTCCAGTTCAGGAGCGACCACGGCGACACCGGCGTCCACGCCAAGTCCACGGGCGATCTGCGCCGCCACGGCGTTCACTTGGCTGGGTGAAACGCGCAACCGGTGGTCGGCCATTCCGCCGGTCAACGTATAGGCGGCTTCCACCGAATAGAGTCGGTTCAGGCCACTGGCGTCAGGTTTGGCATCGTAATTTTTCCCTTCCGGCTTGCGACGGTCGAAAAATGGCGTCACCGGACCTTGCGGGTCGGTGCCGACGAAATCGCAGTCCAGCGACACGATTCGGTCCGCATTCGCGAAATTTGCGACAAGCCGCACTCCGTCGCCCAACGCTTCCGCAGTCGCATCGCCGGTCAGTGGCTCATATTGGTAAAATTTTGCTCCGCCAAATTTCGCCGTCAGCTCTTTGACCAAGCGGTTGCGCGTCGGGCTGTCGTCCGCGCCGAACAAAAATCCTACTTTGGCATCGGATGTGCGCGCCAGCAAAGCGATCGCACGTTCGAAATCTGCACGTTTCGCCGCTTTGCCGTTGTGCAAAAACGACCGCGAACGGCTAGGCGAATACAAATCGAGGATCGATGCCTGGGCAAATGCGTCCGTCCCTTCGTTGTCCGGATGCAGGTGGTTCGGTCCAAGCTTCGTCGGCCGCCCTTCAAAAGTCGTAACTACCAAGGGAGTCGCACCGCAAGAAGCCATTCCAAAGCCAGCCAGCGCCGTCGAGGCACCCATCAATTTTAAAAACGTCCGCCGCGTCGTATCCAACTCATCTTGGTCAGAAATCTCCGAAGCCCCTTGCGGAAATTCGCGGTTCAACCAGTCGCGGAATTCCGCCGTATCTTCAAGTTGGCCCGGACTGCGCCAGGCAACCGTAGTTTCCCCAGCCGGGACTTCAGGATGATTCCAAATGATCTTCATGTTAGACTGCGGAGATTTTGAAAATAAGAGATTCGGTTGGAATGCTTAGCGGTGGCACGTCGTGCACGATTCCTTGGAGTGGATCATGAACTCTTCCTTCAGCTTCAGGCCGAGTTGCTCGGTGGTTTTCACCCCAAGCTGCGGGTTGCTCGAAATGTATTTCTGCGGATCGTACGACAAATTGTAAACTTCCTCGAGAGGCCGCAGGTTTTTCTCCGGCGCGCGGTGGCAATCAAGGCACCAGCCCATCGAGTGAGGTTCCGCTTGGAAGACCACCTCCATTTTATGCACATCGCCGTGGCAACTTTGGCAGGAAATCCCGCGGTTCACGTGCGCTGAGTGGTTGAAATACACGTAGTCGGGCGCTTTGTGCACCCGCACCCACTCGATTGGTTTGCCATCGTATCCCGGGTAACTCACATCCATCGACCGATGGAGTGGTGCCAGCTTCGGGCTCTCGCGCTGCACGTGTTGGTGGCAGTTCCAGCAAGTGTTGCCAGTCGGCACGTTCGAATGCCCAGAGACATCGACGAACGAGTGGCAATACCGGCAATCCAGACCAATCTGGTCGACGTGGATTTTGTGGGAAAATGGAATTGGCTGCGATGGTTGGTAGCCGACTACCAATGCTTTGGGGGTCGCATAATAAGCAAACGCCAGTGCAACACCCGCTGCGGCGAACCCGGCGCAGAGGGCGATTTTAAGCGGCAGCAGGTTGGACCAGCGGGGAAAAATGTTTGCCATTGATGAGAGCGTTTCAGGACTCGCGTTGCGTAAACCTTGTGAAAATTTTCACAAACTCCGTCCGGATTGGGAGTGGAGGAGCCTGCGACGCGGGGGAGCATGCAAACCCCCGGAGGCTATGCAATGGAAAAAGCGCCTTGGATCGGAATTGTGGAAATCATTGCGGCTGCGTGGCTTGGGAGCAGCGGCGGCGGCCCTCTACATGGCCTCGACCCGTCTGGGGCAATGGCTGAGGTGGCGCGAGGTGGTGTCCTCCCATCAGCGTTCACTGAACGCTCAATCACTTGCGGATAGGATTTTGCCGATCCGCAGGTAAGCTGCGGCATGCCCAGCAAGAAGGATCTCGTTGACCTCCAGTTCATCGACGCCCGCCACAAACTGATCGAAGTGGCTGCGTTTCTCGACCGCATTGACCGCCATCTCGGAGAGGATGACTACCGCGTTGCTGCACTGAATGCCGCCCTACCTCTGTTGTTCGACGGACGCCCCGACCGCGCTCGCAGGGTCCTCGAGTCGCTCTCGGATCACTCGACCGACCTTCCCGCCAGCGCGACGTTTCAAGGGGCGTTTGGCGCTCCTCTACCCACCGGCGACTGATTTCCCCCTCACACGATTTTTTTCATGAAATACATCGAACCTCACGCCCACATGGTCAGCCGGACCACGGACGACTACGAAAAACTCGCCCTCGCTGGCTGCGAAGCACTCTGCGAACCGGCGTTCTGGGCCGGATTTGACCGCTCGTCTGCCGATGGATTTTACGACTACTTCCGCCAACTCACCGATTACGAACCGAAGCGCGCTGCCAAATACGGCATCAAGCATTTCTGCTGGCTGTGTATCAATCCGAAGGAGGCGGATGACCCAGGATTTGCCCGCGAAGTCATGGACCTGATCCCCCAGTTCCTCGACTGCCCCACCGTCCTTGGGATCGGCGAAATCGGCCTCAACAAAAACACTCGCAATGAGTTGGAAATCTTTGAGGCGCACGTCCAACTCGCCCTTGACCACGATTTACCGATCCTCATCCACACGCCGCACTTGGAGGATAAATTGAAAGGCACCCGTCTCATCCTCGATTCGCTGGCGTCGTTTTCTCAACTCGACCGAGGCAAAGTGATCATTGACCACGTCGAGGAACACACGATTTCTCACGTTCTCGACGCCGGATACTGGGCCGGCATGACGCTTTACCCGGAAAGCAAATGTTCGCCGCACCGCGCGGTCGACATGCTCGAAATCTACGGTCTGGAACGTCTGTGGCTCAATTCGGCCTGTGATTGGGGCCACTCGGACCCACTTGCGGTGCCGAAATGCGCGCTAGAAATGCGCCGCCGCAGACATTCCGCCGCGGACATCGAACGGATCGTTTTTGACAACCCGCGCCGCTTCCTTTCGCAGTCGCCGCGGTTTGTGTTGTGAGCGTCTCCGCCCGTCCCACGCCTCCATTTCCAGCCCATCACTCTCCTCATTGTTTTGAAGTTCGACACCGCCCACCTTTCCTACTGCACCAACATCCACCCTGCGGAAACGTGGGTTGAAACGTTCGGAGTCCTCCAATCCCATGTCCTCGCCGTCCGCAACCGGTTACAACAGAACGGCTTACTAGGCAGAGACGCGCCCTACGCGATCGGCCTGAGGTTGTCTGCCATCGCCGCCCGCGAACTTTTGGTTGGCGAGCACCTCGCAGAGTTTCAGCGATGGCTCGCCGCGACCAACACCTACGTTTTCACCATCAATGGGTTTCCTTACGGCAGTTTCCACGGCACCCGAGTGAAGGAAAAAGTCTTCCAACCTGACTGGTCGGACCCCGCCCGACTTGCCTACACCAAGGATCTTTTTCAGATCCTCGCCGCCATCGCTCAGCCCGGCACCGGTGCCTCGGTCTCTACCCTGCCAGGATCTCATAAATCGTTCCGTGCCAACGAAACATTGATTCTAGAGCATCTGATCTCGTTGGCCGCATGGCTCGATGAGCTCGCCGCATCCACCGGTCAAGATTTCCACCTCGGCTTGGAACCCGAACCGCTCGGCCATTTCGAAAATACCGAGGAAACACTCGCATTCTTCGACCGTCTGCATGCCGCCGCACCCGACCAAGAAAGCATCCGCCGCCGCATCGGTTTGAACTACGACGCCTGCCACTTTGCACTTGAGTACGACGATGCTCGCAAATCGCTCGACACCCTGGTTGCCGCTGGGATCCGGATTTCCAAAATCCACCTTTCTAGTGCGCTAGCGCTCGACCCGCGCGACCCGTCCGCCCTTGTTGCCGTCCGCGCCTTCGATGAACCGGTGTATTTCCACCAAGTCCTGCTGCGCGATCCAATTGGCGAAATCACCCGCTTCGCAGATTTACCGGAATTCTTTGAAGCCGTGGCATCCGGATCGGTCGATCCCGCGGCATTCCACGAAATGCGCGTCCATTTCCACCTTCCACTGGATGCGGCACCCGCTGCACCGCTGCGATCGACTCGCGACCAAGCTGCGGAAGTGCTCGCATGGAAACGGGACCACCCGGATGCCTGCAATCACTACGAAATCGAGACCTACACGTGGGGCGTCCTACCTGAATCCCTCCATCGCCCGGTCGAGGAGCAACTGGCCGGCGAATACCAGTGGGTCTTGGAGCCTCGTGTTGCCAGCCGCTAGTTTCCGGTGTTGGGTGGCGCCCATGTCTGACATTAAAATCACACTGCACACCACCGCCGGGGACATCCACAGCCGCATCTTTGCGTCCCAGGTGCCGATCACTTCCGCGAACTTTCTCAATCTCGCCAACCGCGGATACTACGATGGCATCGCATTCCACCGGGTGATCCCGAACTTCATGATCCAAGGCGGCGACCCAACGGGCAGCGGTTCCGGCGGACCTGGCTACAAGTTTGCCGATGAAATCGACAGCTCCCTCAAACACGAAAAGCCAGGGATTTTCTCGATGGCCAATGCTGGCCCCAACACCAACGGCAGCCAATTCTTCGTCACCCACCTGCCGACTCCACACCTCGACGGCAAGCATGCCGTGTTTGGCGAAGTCATCACCGGCCAAGATGTCGTGAACAAAATCGCTAAAGGAGACAAGATCAACTCAATCACCATTCATGACGACACCGCTTCGTTGTTCGAAGGGCAAAAAGACAATCTGGAGCACTGGAACTCGATCCTCGATCGTAACGCAAAGCGCTAAACCAGGCGCTTGTTAGGAAGCGTTTCTTCGGATCTCAATCCCCATCACGCCTGCAACGGTCGTGGTGGGGATTTTACTTTTGAGAGTTAAAGCCACTGAACATCAGCGTGTTCCATTGAAACGACAGCCACCAACCAGCGCGACTCCACCCCCGCGTTCGCGTAGTTTAGACGAGAATGATTGATTTCTTGTTTGGGACGACCTCACATTTGCCCATCGGTCCGCAAGGACCTATATCTCCCCCCAACCCCATGAAACATTCCCACTCCCCCCGTGGAGGATGTCTGGTTGTCGGCATGCTCGCATGCTTCGCACTCAGCTCCGCTCACGCCGCAGATGACATTCCCATTGGCACTCTGAATGTAAACCGCACGATGGTCCGCGAAGGTAGCCAATCCCAACTCGACTGGCAAATCCAATACCCGGCCGGGGTGACTGAGGTGGTCGAAATCATTCCACCGAATATCATCAAGCCAAAGAAAAAGCTGAAGATGAGGGTGCGGGTGTTAGGCGCATCGTTCCAGCAATCCTACAATTCGTATCTCCCCGTGGAAGTCATGTGGAGCAAGAATAATTCGTCGTGGACAAGGTTGTTCTACGGCAACCAAACCAATGTCAACCCCTCGACGTTAGTGCTCGACACTACCGTCAACAAAAACGACACCATCAACTTTGGCGGCCGAGGGTTCCGAAGCAATGCGTGGCTGCCAATTTACCACACCAGCATGACCACCCCGAACTTGGTTATGCTGCAAAATGGCGACCGCGTTCCGCAGTCCACCCCAGCGTTCCAGCAAGGAAATATCGAATCGTTCCTGCGCCCCTATCTGATGCCTGATCGCAAGACCGTTAGCATCGGTGACAAAGACCTCATTCTCCTGTTGGAACTGGGCCAAACAAACACCAGCAACTCGGGCTTTGACCTGCAGGATCTCGTCATCTTGGTGACATTTGAATAATTCCCCCACCCAACCGATCTCCCCCCACCCCCATGAAAACGTCCCTGATTCTGATTGCCTTGGCTGCTAGCGCGGTCGCCTCCCCAACCATCCTGCCACGCACCACCCAACAGACACTGGCCACCCGCCAAGCGGCTTCACCGATGCCGACACTGGAACAACCGGTTGCCAAGGAAGCGTCAGCTCCACGACCTGAACCACAGTCGATCATCAAACAATCCACCATTTTGCATGATGGTAAAAATTGGACGTTGGTGCCCACTGGGGCGGTGATTTTCATGCCTGCAGTGCAAAGGGAACGGGTCGACAGCAAACCGGTCGGCACCTTGCTGGCATTTACCGAGTTTCTCGCAAAAAACCGCTCATGGATCACCACCAGCGAGGTGTCATTCGATCAAGCAGCGGGCACGGAACCGCTGTCCGAAGAGCGGGTAGCATTCTGGTCCAAGCAGGATAAAATTGTCATCGCAATCCATCAGAACGGACCGATATCAGTGCGTCTAGAAGGTGCAAAACCAATCGCCAGCACTCACAGATGAAACTGTCCGCACTGCTACTTGGTTTGGGTGCCATGGCGGTTTCTGCCAGTCCTCCAGCAGGTGTGTATGTAAACTTCGTCCGCCAAATCCAGCAAGGTTCCGGCGTCGTCTGGGATATGCAAGTGGACGCCAATGGCAGCAGCGCATCGAAGCTCTTGCTAGAAACCGGCGGCTCGCTATTCCAACTTTGGACGATCAACCAACAAACCGGCCGCGACCACCTGCTCGACCAAAAACTCGTCGGTGCTTACCTGCCAAAGGCGGACATTACGATCACCACTGGCGATCCCTATCCAGCGTACCCTCGGACCCGCGTGGACCAACCATTCACGGTGGAAATCACCGTGGCTGGTCTGCTGGTCGGACCAGGCTTACCAGCCGCCTCAACCAAGGTGTTGGCCGAACAACATATCGCATCGTATGGCCCAGGTCAGACATCGCTGGACCCAAGTCTCGTCGCGGCCAACACACCGCTGGCATCCGGCCACCTCACAAATAACGGTAAGACGATCCTCAATTTCCCCGCCTCGTCATTAACGGCGGCGGATTCCACCACGGCCCGCGGTGAGGAACATTTTATCATTCATGCGCTGGCCGATGGAGCGATCCAACAAACGCAAATTGCCTCCGCCAAAGTGCAAATCTGGCCGGTCGCATCGGGTGCCATCCACGGGCTAACCCACGGCGGGCAATATCGATATCAGATCCCGACGCCGAAACTCGACATGGTCGATCTCTACCCGCGCAGCGATACGTTTTTCATGCTCTATGAAGGCAGCTCGGTCGGTAGTGGGACAGCAACGATTATCAAGGCATTTCCATGGGAGTCGAATGCTCCAAAAACCGTGCACATGGATGCCCCCGAGTTGAACGGGAAAATCGTTCGCGACGGCACGTACACGGTCGCATTGGTCAGCACTACCGTCTTCGGCACCGAGCTATTGTGCAATCCCATTACATTCAGTGTGCGTCGGTCGATCGCGGTGAATGCAATGCAGGTGGAACTCACCGACGGCACCGTCCCATAATTGACTCTCCCCCCGGCACAGCCGGCTGGTGCGGTCGGAGCAGGCGCGACTTCCCCCCGGATGCGCCGCTCCGCCGCCCGGCCGGCGCATCGGGATGTCTCGCACCGATAAAACCGCCCCTCCCGAATTTGTGAACGAGCCACCGCCCGCGCCGCTGGACAAACCGTGATCGAAACGCATCATTCGCGCCCCATGTCCGATTTTTTTGTGATTCCCCGCCCAGACCACGATGCCCTCGTTTCGCTTGCTTACCGGAACCGCGGGTTTTCCGCTCCAGAAGCTGCGGAAGGCACCAAACTCGCCGCCGAAGCCGCCCGCCATGGCATCCGCACTCACCACGCGCTCAAGGCTTTACACCTCGACGAGTTGTTTGGCTCGGCAGCCGGCGGCTGCGTTCCGGGAGCAGAAATCGAAGTTTTGCCATCGCGGTTTCCCGCCGCCGAACGCTGGAACGCCAATAAAAAGCTTGGCCAATCGGTCGCCTACCGTGCAATCGACCGCGCCATCGAATTAGCCGACCAATTTGGCATAGCCCAAATCGCCGTCGACAATGGGTTTCATTATTTATGGGGCGGCGGCTACGTCATGGAAGCAGCCGAACGCGGTTACTACGCCTATACGAATTGCACCTCAACTCTTGCCGAAGTCGTCCCATTTGGTGGCAAATTCCCCACTCTCGGGACCAACCCGCACTCGTGGGGGATTCCTAGCCAAGAAGCGATCGGGTTCCCAATTGTCATGGACTGGGCGACGTCCACGGTGGCGATGGGCCGCGTCCAAACGTTAAAGCGGGAGGGAAAACAACTCCCACCCGGTGCTGCAGTCGATGCCCAAGGAAACCCAACTACCGACCCCGCAGCGGTAGTCGCGTTACTGCCATTTGGCGGCCACAAAGGCTACGGGATGGCGCTGCTCGATGAGATTTTTGGCGGATTGATTGGCGGCTCACTGCCCACCCTGCGCGGCCGCAAACTGGATCAACCCGGCGAAAAAAATACGACCACCTTCTATTTTCAAGTTGTCCATCCGGATGCACTTTCCGGCGAAAACTTCGCCCACGGCCGCAGCCAAACGGAAAACCTGAAAGCAGTGCTCGATGACATCCTCGGCCACGGCAATGAAGCAGCGATGCTCCCCGGCCAAATCGAAGCCGATGCCCGCGATCGCTCAGACACGGCCGGTGGCCTGCTTTTCACCGCGGCCGAAGTCGCCGAGTTCAACGAAATCAACGTTGCCCTCGGCCAAACACCGTGGGATCTCGAGACACTCGCCAAAGCCCCTTGAGACAACTTCACTCCGGTAGCAACAGCACCGGAGTTGTCCGCTCCCAGACAGGGTGGCGTGGATCAAGCAGATTCACCCCATCCTTCATCACTTGACCATTGCTGCGGTCGATCACCATCGACGTCACTGCTCCGTCGGACCAGCCAATGATGGCCTTGTTGTTGAATGGTTTCGGATCGAATCGATCCGTCCCCGGGATCAACGGAGCTACCACGACGGGCCGCGGAACCGAGCCGCCGGGAGATTCGATGTAGCCAAACCCGCATTCGCCGGGTTCGAGCGCGTGGTTTCCTTCGAAGTTATTATCCGGTCTCCGAACACCCTCGGCTTTGGCAAAAAACATCAATTCGCTCTGGACCATACCGCTGCCGATCAACTGACGATACCGTGAATTGGCGGAGTTTGACGACTGCGAATCATCCTCGGTTGCTCTTTGTGCGACGGCAGTATGGGTCGCAGCCGTCGGATAGCTCCCGTATTCGACCTCAAATTCTTGGAGTGCCATCCCGATTTGCCGTGCATTCATGATGGCTTCCGTCTGGTCAGCCTTTTTCCGTTGGCGGATGACCATCGGTGCCGTGAGTCCGGCCAGTCCCGCGATCCCCAGCAAAACAAACCCGCAATAACCGGTCACCAACCCTGCTACAGCGAGGCCGCCGCCGGTTCGAAACCCGCCAGATCGTTTGATTTTCCCGCGTGCGATGTGGCCGCAAATTACGGCGGGAATGGAAGTCAGGCCAAGGGTGACAAATCCGAGGATTCCCAGAACCAGACTCCACACCGCCAACGTCGAAGTTTGCGAAACCTGTGGATACCCAGCGATGGCAGGCGGATTTCCACCGATGCCAGGCACTGCCGAAA
>CAJDVR010000036.1_pt1 | contig 14899 bp, 10 predicted proteins | sample 7391381 | NCBI WGS metagenome assembly CAJDVR01 (sample SAMEA7055695, study PRJEB34461) | soil metagenome | biome: terrestrial ecosystem; feature: Peninsula; material: soil | place: Antarctica | collected 2016
CCGGCGCCAGCACCCAGCTCACCCCCGGCTCGAGCGACACCGCCGCCACCGACACAACCGCCACCATGCCCACTGGCGGCGCCACCGACACTGGCAGCACCATCGACACCGGCGCCACCATCGACACCGGCGGCAGCCACAGCGACTCGCACACCGGCACCTCCGTCACCGGCACCGACGCCACCGGCACCGACGCCACCACCGCCTCCAGCACCGGCGAGTGCGTCGCCATGGTCGGCGGCCCTGCCCCGGTCCTGCTCGGCAGCGACGACGACCTCGCCGCAGCCGGCGCCTACCTCGTCCTCGCCAAGGCCGCGATCAGCAACGTCCCCGGCTCCTCCTTCACCGGCGGCCACCTCGGCGTCAGCCCGGCCTCGAGCACCGCCATCACCGGCTTCGCCCTCGTCCTCGATCCTTCCGGCGTCTTCGCCAGCTCCCCCGAGGTCGTCGAACCCGCCCGGCTCTACGCCGCCGACTACGCCGTCCCCACCCCCGTCAACCTCACCACCGCCGTCCTCACGATGCAGGCCGCCTACACCGACATCTTCCGAGAAGACAGCGCTCCATCGTGGGACGCGCTCGTCAGCCGCGGGTTCCTCAAGAAAAAATCCGCTCCGCCGAAGCCGGCGGCCTCCACTGGTGCAGTCGCCTCGTATGAGTCGGCACCGCCGGAAGGATTCGAATTGCCCGGCGATTTACCGGTCATCTCCTTGCGCGGCGGCGGCACCACGATTAAGCCACCGCATCAACCGCATTTGGAAAACTTCTTTGCTGCGGTCCGCGGAAAAGAAAAACTCACGTGCGACGCACGCCACGCGTTTGAAAGCGAGGCTCCAATCTACTGGGTGAATCCCTCCGCCAAACTTCGCGAACCTATCCAACTCACCGCCGAACACCTCTCCGTATGAAAAATAAATTGATATTGCCCGCGCTGTGCGCCCTCTCCTGCCTAGCTGCGACAAAAAAGCTGACACCGCCGATACCGCGTCAAACGCAGCGGCCGCTTCAGGCCCTGTCGGCACCGTTGGAGGAGTTCCATTGGTCACAGAACTGCCACCTGAACTCATCGAAGGTACGCCGAAACCGATGAATGTTCCGAACCTCGTGTAACCGCCCGCCAAGGCGCCCGAGTTTCTCGTTCCGGAAGGCACGGTGCTGCTGTCCAAAGGCAAGCCCGTCACCAGTAGCGATGCAAACCCCATCATCGGCGACCTTGAGCTGATCACCGACGGCGACAAGGACGCTGGCGAAGGATACTTCGTCGAGCTGCTCAATGGCAATCAGTGGGTCCAGCATTTACAACAACGATTACGACGATTCGTCCGGCATGGGCAAAGGATCGGACAACCCGTATGTCGAGTCCCGCTACGGACTGTTGGCAGACGGCAAGGGCACGAAAGGCCGCTACGTCCGCCTCTACAGCAAAGGCAACACCTCGAACGAAATGAACCACTACATCGAAGTGGAAGTTTGGGGCAAGGAGTCCTAATCAACTTGCGCACTCTCCGCGTCGCCGGGACGTGGGGAGTGCCAAATCATTCCCGGCGATTTCTGGCAGCGAATCGCTGCCCCCGGCGGCTCCAAAAGGAGCCGCCATTTTTTTTGCCAACCGGAACATGTGTGAGCGACCGCTTGGTCATCACTCGACGTTCTGCGCTTGTTCGCGGATTTTCTCCAATTCCGTTTTTGCTTCCACCACCGTCTGGGCGATTGCCGCGTCATTGGCTTTGGCCCCGATCGTGTTGAATTCCCGGCCAATTTCCTGGCACAGGAAATCCAAGGCTCGGCCGGCAGGATCGGCGGATCGCAGGTATTCGTGAAACTTTGCGAAGTGCGAATCGAGGCGCGTGAGTTCTTCGCTGATGTCGCAGCGGTCGGCAAAAAGCGCGATTTCTTTGGCGATCCGTTCGTCCGCCAGATCGAGTTCGAGCCCCGCTTCGCGCAGCCGCTTCATCAGCAAGTCGCGTTGGCGAGGTGGCCGGGCAGGTGCTTCCGCACCAATTTTTTTTGCATGTCCACCAAGGATTTGCAGGCGAGCGAGGAAATCTTCCTTGAGGTCGCGACCTTCGCGTTCGCGCATTGTAGTGAGCTGGGCCAGCGCATCTCGAAGCGCAGGTTCGATTGCCCCCCAGACGTCCTCCGCATCCATTCCGCTGTCGCCGGCGGCGATGATCCCCGGTTGGCGCAGGAAATCTCCGGCCGTTGGTTGCACCGCATAGCCAACGACTTTTCCAAGTTCTTCAAACGCCGCTGCAAATCCACGAGCCAGCGCCGCATCTATCTGAAAATTCGCCAGAGCTCCTTGTGGTCGCTCCACGGTTACGGAGATCTGGATGCGGCCTCGCGACACCACGGCCAACGCTGTTTTGCGAATCCGCGCCTCCAACTCATGGAGATCGCGAGGTGCCATTACCACGATTTCCGCCTGTTTCCGGTTTACCGCCGTGATTTCCACCGTTGCTTGCCACCTCTCCGTCGCCGCGCTGCCGCGGCCGAATCCTGTCATCGAATGCATGGCGCGACCGTGCACATCGGCGATTGATCGCACGAAGCAAATTTTCCACTCTCGCGCCCATGGCGAAGGTGTTGGTGGGGCTCTCCGGCGGAGTAGATAGCGCAGTGGCGGCAGCGTTGCTCGTCGAGCAGGGGCACGAAGTGGCCGCTGGCTACATGAAAAATTGGATCAACGATGAAGGGATTCCCGGCGATTGCCCGTGGGAGCAAGACATCGAAGATGGTCGTGCCGTCGCCAAAGCGTTGGGGATCGAGTTTCGCGTCATCGACCTCATCGATTCCTATCGTGACCGCATCGTGGACTATTTGATCGAAGGCTACCGCGCGGGGATCACTCCGAACCCTGACGTATGGTGCAACCGTGAGATGAAATTCGGGGTGTTTCTCGATTACGCTCTGGCGCAGGGGTTTGAGCGGGTCGCAACTGGCCACTATGCACGCCGCCGAGATCGACCCGACGGCACGGCCGCCATCCTCCGCGGTGCAGATCCGAATAAGGATCAAAGCTATTTCCTGTCACTGATGACCCAGCGGCAGGCGGCTCACGCGCTCTTTCCTACCGGGGAAATGCTCAAACCGGAGGTCCGCCAAGTGGCCCGCCGTTTCCAACTTCCCGTCGCCGAAAAAAAAGACAGCCAAGGGATTTGTTTTCTCGGCCAAGTGAAAATGAGCGATTTCCTCAGCCACTACGTCCCCGACATGCCCGGCGAGATCGTCGATCCTGCAGGCAAAATCATGGGCGAACACCGTGGGCTGCATCTCTACACGCTCGGGCAGCGGAAAGGCCACGGCGTTGCTTCGCCGCGGGAAGGAATGGCTTACGTCGTGGTGGGCAAAGACGTCTCTCGCAACCGATTGATCGTCGGCTGGGATGAACCCACCGCGGCTGGACTCTATACCAACCGCTGCACCGTTGGCAGTCTGACCTCCATGAACGAGCCGATCGAATCATTGCGGCTGGTCGATGCTCAACCGCGCTACCGAGCCAAAGCCGAACCCGCCAGTTTGGAGAGAATTGGCGACGGAACGGTCCGACTTGTCTTCCAACGTCCGCAGCGCGCGCTTTCGCCCGGCCAGATTTGTGCGTTTTACGACGGTGGCCGCCTCCTCGGTGGCGGAGTTTTTGAAACCGTCGGTGAGTGATCAGGCGGGAAGCTTGGTCGGTAGCACCTGTGGATGGGATTTTTTCGGCAGGCAGAGGATCGCTTCGGCGATCAGAAATAATAGCATCGCGATCAGAAAAGCGCGCCATACATCGCGTGAGAGGGATGGGTCGCTGGCTTGGCCAGCTTGGTCGAGCAGGGTGTAATCGGTGCCTTGCAAGGCGTTGTCGAGTTGCTCACGGGTGAGAATTTCCAAATCATCTTCTGCTATCGGACGGTTGACCGCGATGAGACGCTCGCCGAGGCGGAAAATCCCGGCTTCGTATGCGGTGTTGGCTGGGTCCGCGGTGCTGTAGTCATCGATGCGGGTGCGGATTTCCCCGGCCAGCGGCTGGGCGGCATCGCTGCCGACGGTGGCAAGGTAGGATGCGTCGAAGCGCTCAGCACCGGCGGCGACGATCCGTTGGATCAGCGGCAGCAAGACGTCTGCATCGCCAAAGTTCGACCATGTGTAATCGGGCAGCGAGCCGACAAACCACACGGTGCCATGATCGACGATCCGGCGCGTGAGAAACGGCTCGCCATCGTCCCAACGGGCTAGCTGAGTGACGTCGCCCAAAGGGACTTGGCGGCGGATCGCTTTGAACCGATCGGCAGGAATGGGCGTGCTGTCGATGCCATCGCGGAGTGGGCCATCGGTGTGGTTCCAGTCTTTGAGAATGAAAAACTTACCGGCAGGAGCTTCCGCAGGTTCCGACCATTTGATATCGTGGAATGTGTCTTCCGAAGGAATTCCGGGCGGGAAATACGCCACTTGCCCGCCATCAGCGACAAAGCGATCGATGTGCTGGTAGGTGGCGTCTTTTGGCAACGGTGCGGCCCAGAAAATAGCGGCGATATCGCCAGTGACGAGGCTGCCGGCTTGCGAGGGATCGATCCGTTGGACGGATTGATTTCCAAATCCCGGTGGTGCGGCCGCAAGCGCAAGGTATTCAGCAGCTTCGCCTTCCGGCGCGACCACGACGGATTTTACGGGGCGGTCTGGGCCGTAAGCAAAGAAGGCAGCATTGTCGCGGGGGTTTCCATCGGATGGAATCGAAAGCCAGCCGGATCCGGTGGTGCTGTCAGTTGGGATGGGGACGCGTTTTTGAAACCGAAGCGACTGCGCTGGCAGCGTCAACGACTCGGACGTGCGGGTGCCGTTGAGATTGGTGGTGAGAGGAATGGTGGTCGCCCCGCGGGCATCGGCGCCACGCGCAATTTCCAAATCGAGGACCATTTCATTGCCAGCGCGGCGGGCGTCCAGCAGACGAATGGATGCATTCGGAGCGGTCACACCCGTGAGCGAAAGCACGCGGATTGCCGGTTTTTGGGGGAGTTCCGCGAGGGCGGTGCGGGCGGCGGCCCAGCGGTCATCATCAGACCGCCAGTTGGACGCCTGCAAGTCGGACGCAAGCCAGATTTCCGAGCGACCGCTGGCGTCGGCAAGATACTCGGCCGCGCGCGATAGCAAGGTAGGGAAATCCGCTGCAGAATCTGTTGCAGCCGTCGAGGAAATCTCGGTAAGACTGTCAGGAGAAGGGATTTCCTGAGGAGAACCGGTAGCACTGTCGAGCAACACCAGCCGCGCACCGCCGAGGCTGGCCATCGCATCGCGGACTTGTTGGATGACCATCTCACGCCGGGGAGCAAGTCCGTCACCGGGTTTGATTTCCATCGAGGCCGAGCGGTCGAGAATCAGCACCACGGTATCGATGGACCCACCGCCCCAACCGATGAGACCAGAAACGATCGGCCGCGCCGCGGCGAATGCGAGCGCGGCCAACGCCAGCGCGCGACAAGTAAGGATCAGGATGTGGCGGAGCTTTTTCTTTCCTCGCGACTCACGCGTCGCCTTGAGCAAAAACTGCATCGCCGCCCACTGGATGGTTTTGTGGCGACGTCGGTTCAGTAAATGGATCGCGATGGGGACGGCAGCGGCGAGCAAGCCCCAGAGGAGGAGTGGGTTGAGAAAAAGCATGCGAGGTGTAGAGGTTTACCGCAAACGCGCGAAAGCCACAAAGGGGACGCGAAGGAAGATGGGATGGTGGATTTAAGCGAAACGCGGAGGCGCGGAGGTCGGGGAGTGGGGCGCGGAGGAAGAGGAAGATGGATGGATTATTCGAAGTCCCGCTCAACCATGCGATCAGCCTTGTTCGGACTCGGCCCTGACTTCGGCGGCGATCTGCTCGAACGTCGTTTCCGAAAATTCACCTCGATCAATCTCGTCGAAGCCCTTTTGGACTTCTTGTTTGAGGTGTTGGTATTTCAGTTCAGCCATCGAGTCGTAGTCATCCTTTGAGGTCAGCACGAACTCGGGGCGTCCGTGTTTGGTGATCATGACTGGGCCGGTGCGGGCGATGTCGAGGACGCGCCCGAGCTGCTGCTTAGCCTCGTTGGCGGTAAATATTTTCATATCATCTAAAATGGACAAAATGGATGAATGGTAAGGCCGGAGGTTAATGCTTTGATTTCGGCAGTCGGGCGGTGAGGAATTCGCGGAGGAGGGGTTCGAGCGGGGTGTCGGTAGTGATGAGTTGGTAGTCGGCCGCGGCGTCGTGGCATTTCGCGCGCACAGCGATAAGGAAATCGCGGAGGGCCGCTTTGTATTCGTCGGCGATGAGGTTGGGTTCGGCGACGATGGCGGTGCCGTCCTCGAGATCGACAAAGCGGTGAGGGCGGTCGAACTCAAAAGCGATTTCCAGCGGATCCATGAGATGGAAAACAGCGATGTCGTGTTTGCGGTAGCGGAGGTGCTGAAGGGCGTCGCCGAGGGCGGCGGGGTCGGTGAAAAGGTCGGATAGGATGACGACGAAGGCACGCTGACCGATCTTTTCGGCGATGGTGTGGAGAGCGGGGATGAGTCCGGTTTCGCCTTCGGGCTTGAGCGCGCCGAGCGTGGTGAAAAACCGTTCCAGATGGGCGGCGCGGCGGCTGGGCGGGATTTCGAGGTGGAGTTTATCGGTGCAGATCGAAAGCCCGGCGGCGTCGCCTTGGTTGACCAACAAATAGGCCAGTGATGCAGCGATGCGACGGGCGTATTGGATTTTTGGTTCGCCACCGCCGGAGAAGTTCATGGAGCCGGAGGCATCCACAACGAAGTAGGCACGAAGGTTGGTATCGGCTTCGAATTCCTTGATGTAAAAGCGATCCGAGCGGGCGAAAGCTTTCCAGTCGAGGCGGCGGGTGTCATCGCCCGGGACGTATTTCCGGTATTCGGCAAATTCGACGGACGACCCGCGGTGGGGTGAACGATGTTTGCCGGCGACATTCCCCATCATCGGTTTCCGCGACTCGATGGGTAGCGAACCAAGGCGGGAGAGGAGGGTGTTGTCGATGAACGAGTGGGACATGGGATTTTCAGAGACCTTAATCTTCCCTCATCTCTTTGATCAGGCGTTCGACGATCTTTTTTGAGGTCATGCCTTGGGATTCTGCGGAGAAATTGGTGATGACGCGGTGAGTGAGGACGGCGGGGGCGACGGACTCAAGGTCTTCGAGGGATGCCATGTAGGATCCGCGGAGGGCGGCACGAGATTTGGCACCGAGAATGAGGTATTGGACGGCGCGCGGGCCGGCACCCCAGCCGACGGTGTCCTTGATCCATTGTGGAGATTCGGGTTCGCCGGGCCGGGTCATACGAACAATTTTTACTGCGTAATCGTAGAGATGCTCGGGGACTGGGACACGGCGGACAAGTTGCTGGAACGCGATGACTTTTTCGCCATCGAGCAGATGGTTGAGCGTTTCGCGAGCACTGCCGGTGGTGGCGCGGGCGATTTCCTTTTCCTCGGCGGTGGACGGGTAACCGACTTCGATGAGGAACATGAATCGATCCAATTGCGCTTCGGGAAGAGGATAGGTGCCTTCCTGTTCGATCGGGTTTTGGGTGGCGAGGACGAAAAACGGTGGCTGCAGCGTGTAAGTGTTGCCGAGGACGGTCACTTTGTTTTCCTGCATCGCCTCAAGCATCGCTGACTGGGTTTTGGCAGGTGCGCGGTTGATTTCGTCGGCGAGGACAATGTTGGCAAACAGCGGGCCTTTGATGAACTCAAACTCGCGGCGGCCGCCGATGCCGGATTCTTGGATGATGTCGGTGCCGGTAATGTCGGCGGGCATCAGGTCTGGCGTGAACTGGATGCGGTTGAACGAGAGGTCAAATGTCTGCGCGACCGAGGAAACGAGGAGGGTTTTCGCCAATCCTGGGACGCCCATGAGTAAGGCGTGACCGCGGGCAAACAGGCAGATCGCGAGCTTTTCGATCACGTCCTCTTGGCCGACGATCGCCTTGGCGAGTTCGGCGCGGAATGCTTGGTAGGTTTTTCCGAGTTCGTCGATGGCGGCGACGTCATCGGGCGGGAGCTGCTGGACGGGGTCTTGAAGGGAATCCATGGGTAGTCTGCGAGTGGATGCGAAGCTAAAAGCCGCCCCCACTTTGTCCAGACTGTAAGGCCGAGGCCTCACCGAGCGAGTTATAAGAAAATTCCCGCTGCGTCACACGGCGGGTCGTCTTGGATTCCCAGCTCTCAAAAGTTTCCGCCCACCCGCCGGGGGCCTCGGGAACAAGTTCCGCAGGGCCGCCGGATGGCGTGGGCTGGGGGATCGTTTACACGATTCCTTGGGCAAGCATTGCGTCGGCCACTTTGACAAAGCCGGCAATGTTCGCGCCTTTCACGTAGTTGATGTAGCCGTCGGAGTTTTTGCCGTAGTCTTCACACGAACCGTGGATGCTTAACATGATGGCATGCAGGCGGTTATCGACGTCGCCGCGGCTCCATGGCATACGAATCGCGTTTTGGCTCATCTCGATGGCGCTGGTTGCGACACCGCCGGCGTTCGATGCCTTGCCTGGTGCAAAAGCGATTCTCGCGTCCTGGAAAATGTCCACGGCTTCGAGCGTGCAGGGCATGTTGGCACCTTCTGCGACGCAAGTGCAGCCGTTGCGGAGTAGGTCTTTCGCGTCTTCCGCCAGCAATTCGTTCTGGGTCGCACATGGCAGCGCAATGTCGCAAGGGATCTGCCATGGCGTGCGTTTTTCGTAAAACTCCAGTTTAAATTCGGTGGCAAACTCCTTGATTCGGCCGAGACGGTTGTTTTTTAGGTCCTTGACCCACTCCAACTGCTCGCTGGTGACGCCTTCCGGGATGTGGACCGTGCCGCCGGAGTCGGAAAGCGAAATCACCCTTGAACCGAGTTCGATCGCTTTCTCTGCAGCGAACTGGGCGACGTTGCCCGAACCGGAAATCGCCACGCGGCTGTTTTCCAGACCGGTTTTCGCACGGTCGAGCATTTCTTGGACGAAATAGACACAACCGTAGCCGGTGGCTTCTGGGCGGATCAAACTACCGCCATAGGCGAGACCTTTGCCGGTCAGCACCGAGGAAAACTGATTGGCGAGACGCTTATATTGGCCGAACAGGAATCCGATTTCGCGGGCTCCTACACCGATGTCGCCGGCCGGGACGTCCACTTCTGAGCCGATGTGGCGGTAGAGTTCGGTCATGAACGACTGGCAGAAGCGCATCACTTCCGCTTCGCTGCGACCTTTCGGGTCAAAGTCGGAACCGCCTTTTCCGGAACCGATCGGCAAGGTGGTCAGCGAGTTTTTAAAAGTTTGCTCGAACGCAAGGAACTTGAGGATCCCCAAGTTGACGGACGGGTGAAAGCGGAGGCCGCCTTTGTATGGTCCGATGGCGCTGTTCATTTGGACGCGGAAACCGCGGCTTACTTGCACTTCCCCGTCGTCAGTGGTCCACGGCACCCGAAAAAGGATGGTGCGCTCTGGTTCGACGATCCGTTCAAGCAGGCCGTACCCGGCATAGCGCGGGTTATTATGCAAAAATGGCCAAAGCGACTGAAAAACTTCTTCAACCGCCTGGTGAAACTCCGGTTGGTCGGGATCCCGGGACTTTACCGAGGACAAGAACGCATCGAGCGAGGTTACTGATTTCATATAATGGTCTATGGATTGCGGTGGAGCTTGGGAGCTCTCCGCGAAATGGGGTGATTTCAGACAGCTTCGTGGACGTGTCCGGGAAAAGAAGCTGCCTGCTTACACCCGGATGGCCGACATCCGGTGGCCGCACCATCCGCACTGACGTCTGGGTAATAAACCACGGCGCGAAGCGGGAAGGTTGCTGGGGATTTGATGCACGGCGCGCGGAGAATTTGGATTTTTCCGAATTCGATCAAGGCCAATTTGGCTGCACGACCCGTGCGTTGTGGCTGCGGTCGCAGGATCGACCCATTTCAATGGGTTGGAACGCTGTCCAAACCCGGCGTCGACACGGGTGTAAGAGGGGTGAAAAAAATGGCGGCCGGGACGTTTGGTCCCGGCCGCTGCTTGAGTTTGGCGGTAGTGCTCGTCGGGGACCGGAGGTGGTTTAGGAGCCGATGGCGGGTTTTTCATTTCGCCGAACTCGATAATGTCCTTCAAATGTGCCGCATCGAGCGTTTCGAATTCGAGCAGCGCCTTGGCGATGAGCTCCACTTTGTCGCGGCCTTCGTTGAGCACGCGGGTAGCGGTTTCGTAAGCGTCGTCGATGAAGAGTTTGATTTCTTCGTCAATGATTTGTGCGGTATTTTCGCTGTAATTGGTGCGTCGGCCGCCCATGTCGCCACGACCCAGGAAGACCGGGCCGTCACCTTCGCCATATTCGACCATGCCGAGTTTTTCGCTCATGCCCCATTCGCAAACCATGTGACGGGCGAGTGAAGTGGCTTGGCGGATGTCGCCGGAAGCGCCGTTGGAAACGTCGTCGCTGTGAAACCCTTCCGCGATCCGACCGCCCATTGTGACAATGAGGTTGGCAAGCGCTTCCTTTTTCTGTGTCGAATACTTGTCGCCGTCTGGCAGATACATCGTGGCACCGAGGTAAGGGCCGCGGGGAATGATCGTGACTTTGTGGAGCGGGTTGGTGTCCGGCAGCACCATGTTGAGGTAAGCATGGCCAGCTTCGTGCCATGCGGTACCGGTTTTTTCCTTGTCGGACATGGCCAGACTGCGGCGCTCGCGGCCCCAGCGGACTTTATCGCGAGCTTCTTCCATTTCGTCGAGCGTGACTGCCGTAAGCCCGCGGCGGGCGGCGAGAAGCGCGGATTCGTTGACCAAGTTCGCAAGTTCGGCGCCGGAGAAACCGGGCGTGCCACGGGCAATTTTCGAAAGGTCCACGCCCGCGGCGAGTTTGATCTTCTTGACGTGGACGCGAAGGATTTCCTCGCGGCCGTTCACGTCGGGCAGAGAAATCGTGACTTGGCGGTCGAAACGACCAGGACGCAAGAGCGCGGGGTCAAGCACGTCGGGGCGGTTGGTAGCGGCGATGATGATGACGCCTTCTTGAGTGTCGAAGCCGTCCATTTCGACGAGAAGCTGGTTGAGCGTTTGCTCGCGTTCGTCGTGGCCACCGCCCATGCCGTGTCCACGATGGCGACCAACAGCGTCGATTTCATCGATGAAAATCAAGCATGGTGCGTGTTTGCGACCCTGTTCAAACATGTCGCGGACCCGGGATGCGCCGACGCCGACGAACATTTCCACGAAGTCCGAACCGGAGATCGAAAAGAACGGGACGTCCGCCTCGCCAGCAATTGCGCGGGCGAGCAGAGTTTTGCCGGTACCGGGTGAGCCAACCATCAGCACACCTTTCGGGATCGAGCCGCCGAGTTTCTGGAATTTTCGCGGATCTCGGAGGAAATCGACGATTTCGAAGAGCTCTTCTTTGGCTTCTTGGATTCCGGCGACGTCTTTGAAGGTCACTTTGTTGCGATCCATCGTCAGGAGGCGCGCCTTGGATTTTCCGAAGGACATCGCACCGCGACCGGCGGATTTCATTTGCTGGCGGAACAAGAAAAACAGGATGCCGATGATCAGCAGGAACGGCAAAAACGTGAACAACGCGCCACCGAGCCAGTCTTTTTTGCGTTGGTATTTCGCCTTTTTGTCAGTGACGAGCCGGTTGAGGTCTTCGCTTTGAATGACGGTGGAGACCGGCACACTGAATTGCTCTGGTTCCTGAACTTTCCCTTGGGCATCGACCGGGGCCGTCGCATTGGTGACAACCGACCGAGTGCCAACAATCAGCGCCATGTCGGAGCTTGGTTCGGTCAGAACCCGGAGTGGGTTGGCGGCGTCTTGTGCGAGATCGACTCGCTTCAACGCCAAGTCCTTGCGCAGGTCCGCCAGAGAAATGGTGGCCAGCTCTTCGGAGGCTGGCCGGTCGGCGAGTGTTGGGAGCTGCTGAAAGCGGATGTTGTCGCCCAACAGGGACTTCAACTCACCGCCTTGGGCCTTCAGGTTGACGGGGATTTGGAAACCTTTTTTCTGGGTCTCGCCCTCTGGGGTGACAAGTGCGGGTTTGATCCATCCGCTGATGGTCGCATCGGACGAGGTGTCGGTAGCGATGACTTCAAGCGGTTGCTTTGGGTTATCGAGGACGATGCGATCCTGATCCATCGCTTGGACAAACTCTGAATACGTCAGCAGCTTGACCGCGCTTTTGTTCATCGGGCTGAAAAAAGCGACTCCCAGAATGACAGTGGCGAGGACCATGAGGCCCAACACGCGCCAGTTAAAACCATTCGCTTCGCCCGGTGGGCGGTTCGGGTTATTGGGTGGCGGAGATGAATTCGGGGAATCGGACATGGCAGGAAAAAATCCCGGGCAGGGGCAGACCACATGTGATTCACTGGGTGGCCCGCTGCCGCGCGGGAGTATGGGAGGATAGCTTACAAGGCTGAAAAGCAAACCCCTTTTTTTGGTGCGAGCGAGACGGTCGCACTCCGTGTGGGGGCGTGGTTGAGGTAAAGGCGTGGCTTGCGGGGGTTAGGAACGTCTGCCAAGAACTGCGGTGTGGAACCGCTTGTGCCTCAGAGAGACCCGCGTGTCGGCATGTTACAGCGGCTGCGGAAACTCCCGTGGTTGCAGGTGTTGCCTGGGGTCGGGCGGATCCGTGCCTTGCGGCCGGGCACGGATGCGCATGTGGGGGTGCTGGTAGATGCGTTCGCGGCATTTGCGTTGTTGGATGCGGAGCTAAGCACGCTGGAGGCGGACCTCATTTTGGACATGCTGCGCAGTGCGTTTCCGGAGGTGGACCACGGGTGGTTAGGACGGCGGTTGCAGAAGGCGGTTCGCAATCCAAGGCCGCTGCAAGGGCTGGCGATCGAGCTGAAAAACAAGTTCGACGACACCGGGAAGCTGGCGCTGGGGTTGCAGTTATTCACGTTGGTGGATGCGGCGGGTCGCTCGGAGCGGAATCGCACGAGTTTTGAGGTATTTATGCGACGGCTCGGGCAACCGGCGTATGGCACAGCGATTTTACGGGAGATGCGCGGCGATGCGGGCGAGGTGCCGGATGACGAACTGCCATTCGAGCGGCTGATTTTCGGTCGCGAGCAGGCGGATGTGCTGCTGCCACCGGCGGCGGCCGAGCATGAATTCCGGGTGTATCGAGCGGGCGATTTGATTCTGGTGCGCAATACTGGCGTGGCGCCGTTGTGGATTCGCGGGCGATCGGTGCAAAGCGGCGCGTTTCTGCGAATGCGCGAGCGCCAGCCGTTAGTGGTCCCCGGGTGGGTCTTGAGCCACGAGGACGTGGTGTTTTTCCTGGATGCGAAACGGACCGGCAGCACGCCGACGATTTATCTGGAAACCGGTGAGGCCGGGCTGACCGCCGAGCGCACGCGCAGCCGTCAAAGTGCGCTGCGGGTGAGTTTTGGGCTGGAAGCGCGGGTGGAAGCGTTGCGACGAACGGCTCGGAGATGCCTCAGGATTTAGTCTGTCGATCAATGATTTGCGTCAGAAAGCGACGCAATCCGGGCGGCGCTTCCGGCTGGCAGGCGATCGGCTGGAATATACGGTTTCGAATGATGCGGCGGCGCTGGCTCCGGGCGATTTGCTGCTTGGGGCGAAATTGTCGCCGCGGTGTGTGTTGTTCATTCGTTTCGATGCGCAACGTGCGGAAGGCGAACTTCTGGTGCGCGAAAGCAGCGGGACGATCCTCGTCGACGGCAACCCGGTGCGCCAGGTGGCACCGCTGAAAGACGGTTCGTTGATCCGCCTTTCCGGCAGTCAGGCCGTGCGTTGTCGGTTCAGCGAGGGATTTCTCGATGAGGAACGGACGCTCATCGAGTCGCTGCGCGTCGAGGATGTAGTGCACGATTTCGGGCAGGGCGCGAGAGCGCTCGACCACTTGAATTTCGAGGTAAAACGCGGGGAGATGTTGTGCATCATCGGTCCGAGTGGGAGCGGCAAAAGCACGTTGCTGGCGGTGATGTCCGGCCAGCGCGAGCCGTCACGTGGCAAGGTGAAACTCAATGGCATCCCGCTGTATGAGCGGCGCGAACAGCTGGTCCCATTCATCGCACACATGCCTCAAGAAGAGGCGCTGAACCCGCAACTCACAGTGCGTGAGCATCTTCGGTTCGCAGTCACGATCCGCCGGCCGGCTTTGGCGCTGGCGGAGCACGAGCGTCGGACTGACAGCATGCTCGCGGAGCTTGGGTTGCAATCGATCAGCCACCGGCGGGTTGGGTCGCCGGGGGAGAAAACGATTTCCGGCGGCGAACGGAGTCGGTTGAACTTGGGCGTGGACCTCGGCAGTCGCGCCGAGGTTTTCCTGTTCGACGAGCCAATTTCCGGGCTTTCGTCGAAGGATTCCGAACATGTCGCAGAAACGCTGCGATCGCTGGCGCGGGAAAAAATCGTGATTGCGTCATTGCACCGGCCGGGCGCGCCGGTGCTGCGGCTTTTCGACAAGGTGTTGTTGCTCGATGGCGGCGGTCGGCTGGCATTTTTTGGATCGCCAGCTGCGATGGTCGGGTATTTCCGCGATGCCTGCGAGGAATTGGCGATCTCGCATCCATCAGTGAACGCGAAGTCGCCGCTCGGTGCGGACTTCGTTTTCGATGTCTTGGAAACGCCGCTTAGCTCGATCGGTGGCGGTTCGAATACCGGTGCGGCACGACGGTTTCCACCGTCATTCTGGCAGGAACGGTTTGAAAGCTTGGACCTGATGAAATCGCTCCAGCATGCGAGCGCGCCGTCGTCCAAGTTGGCGGAATTTGGCGAGACCGGTCGGTTGCCAGTGCCGCCGCGGTCCACGCGGCGGTTGCGGGCGATCATCGCAGTGTTCGCGACGCATTTTTTGCGCTCGTTGCTGTCGAAGTTACGACACCGTGGGACGATTTACAGCACCTGCTTGGAGGCGCCGTTACTGGCGGCACTGATTGCCATCACGCTGCGGTCA
>CAJDVR010000044.1_pt1 | contig 14758 bp, 14 predicted proteins | sample 7391381 | NCBI WGS metagenome assembly CAJDVR01 (sample SAMEA7055695, study PRJEB34461) | soil metagenome | biome: terrestrial ecosystem; feature: Peninsula; material: soil | place: Antarctica | collected 2016
CAAGAATACCACGCGTGAAGACAGTTGGCACGCGCCACAAGAAAAGTGTTCGCACGAACATTTTTCTTGTGGTGTAATCTGTTATTTCTGAGGGTCATTCCTACTTCAACCATGAAAGAAGTCGGAAAAATCCTGAGCCAGCGTGGAAAGGTCATCAGAGACTCTGTTCATGGATTGATTCCTCTGCGACCTGACGAAGGCTATCTTCTGGATCTCATCGACACTCCCGAGTTCCAACGTCTGCGGAGAATCAGGCAGCTAGGAGTTAGCAACATCACCTACCCGGGAGCTGAGCACACGAGGTTTTCCCACAGTTTGGGAGTTCTGTGTTTCGCCGGACGCATTCTCGATCATTTGAAACTGCGATATCAGAAGCATGGAGAAATCCTGTCCCTGGTTGAGACGCATACCCGGACCGTAAAAGCAGCAGCATTACTGCATGACACTGGTCACGGTCCGTTCTCCCACATGATCGAACGTTCTTTCCGCTCAACAGCCAGTCATGAGCAGAGAACCGCTCTCATCATCACCGATCCCGATTCAAGGGTGACGAGGTGCTCAAGGATTATGAAATCGATCCAAATCAGGTTCGAGCAGTCATCGACGGCACCTTTCCTGTTCACTTCCTTCGCGACATCGTCTCCAGCCAACTGGATGCTGACCGAATGGACTACTTGTTGCGCGACGCCCTGATGACTGGCGTCGAGTATGGCAGTTACGACGCGGAATGGATCATCCACGCTCTTTGTCTGGGTCTGGATCCCATCAAGTCAAAAGACTGCACGGACCCGAACCACCTTCGTCTCTGCTTGGACCGGTCACGCGGCGTTCATGCCGCCGAGCAACTCATCGTCGCGCGCATGCACATGAGCTATCAGGTTTACTATCATCGGGTGACGAGAGGTTGGGAGGCTCACATGCTTTGTCTTTTCGGCCTCGCTCACGAATTGGCCGGTGAAGAGAAGCTGCCACCCGGCACACCCCGGGTCGTTGCAGGATTTTTCCGTGAAAGCGGCGCAATTTCTCATAAGGATTTTCTTTCGTTCGACGAGCCGCAAATGATCGCCGCCCTCCACGTATGGGCTGAATACCATTCCGACGATGAGAAGTTGACCCGGCTTGGAGAGCTGGCATCCGCATTCCTAGAACGCAGGAAACTTTTCGGCATCACCGAGATTCCCGGCAAAGACCCGATGAAGGCGTCCTTCGAAAGAATCCTCCATCTTAAGGATCAAGGTAAGGTCGAGGGCTTGGACTACCATCACGACAACGCCAGCTTCAAAGGCTACAAGGATTTTGGCAGTTCCGTCGTTCATGAGGGAACCGATGATGATCCTATGGAAGACGGCTCCGATGGGATTTTCTTGGCGGACGGTGAACCCTTCTCCCACACCACCATTCCCGTGGAAAAGGATAGCCGCGCCCTGATTACTCCAGCTTTGATCACTCGTGGCCAACTTCCGTTGAATCGCGTCTTCGAACTCCTTTCCACCTCCCCCGTTATTGCTCCTTGAATTTACTTAAGAAAATCGAAACAAAAAACCCTGACTGCCATGATTGACCATCCCATTGTCCGAATCGGGCTCCTCCTGAAAAAGGTCGAGGCAATCGAAACCCGCAAAAAATTTCAGAAAATCGTCCATATCCTCCAGGTCATGGGCGCGCCATTTCCGGAAAGCTATGATTTCCACCATTACGGTGCCTACTCCGCCGAGCTGCGCAACGAGCTCGACGCATTCAAGGATGAGGAATTGATCATCGAACCTGAGATTCAGGGCCAATTCACGTCGTTCACGGTGAAGCCAACGGATAAACTTCTCGGCCTTCTTGGCCAGCTTTCGCCGTCGGAAGACGAGGCTTGGCTTGACTGGGCCTTCGAGCTGAACCGCAAATCGCCGAGGGAACTCGAAGGCATTTCCACCCTGCTCTATCTTCACCAGCGCGTCTGGCCGCAGGCCTCGTGGCGCGACAAGTTCGGCGAACTCAAGCCGCACCTCGCCGCAAACTACGACCGATACGAGTCCGAGGCATTGCGTCTTTTGGGAACAGCGGGGAAATCCGCAGCCTGAACACCGTTCCGCCATGTCAATGACCGCAGCAGACCGCAAGACGCTTGCCCGACTGATCGAGGCCGGGGAGAAAACCCCCAACATGTGTGCAACCTTCAAACTGCCCCTTCGCTGACACTCGCAACCACCGAAGAGCAGCATACATGAGAACGACGGAAAACGCGTCCTGCTACTTCGAACGGGGTGCTTAATTGATGAGTTGCTGGTCCGTAGCGGCCCGCATGGAAGCTCAACGGTCCACGATGCCGCCGGTCAGCCTTCGAGGCAGGCGGTGCCGAAGACGGTGAAGCCGGTGGAATGCTCGACTTGGATGTCGAGGAGTTGGCCGGTCAGGCGGTCGGGATCGCCGTCGAAGATGACGATTTTATTGTGCGGCGTGCGGCCGGACAGGCGCGCGGCGTTGTTTTTCGACGGACCTTCGCAGAGCACTTGCTGACGAGTGCCGACGATCGCGGCATTGCTGGCGATGGCAAGGCGGTCGACCACTTTGAGCAACCGCTGGTTGCGCTCTTCTTTTACCGATTCTTCGAGTTGATTGTCCATTTCGGCGGCCGGCGTGTTGCGGCGCTGCGAGTAGCGAAACACGAATGCATTGTCGAATTTCAGCTGCTCGACCGTGTCGATGGTCATTTGGAAGTCTTCCTCGGTCTCACCGGGGAAGCCGACGATGATGTCGGTAGTGATCGCCAATCCGGGCCGCGCGGCTTTCATTTTCTCGCAGATCTCGATGAACTTCGCGTTTTTGTAAGGTCGGCGCATCACTTTGAGGATGCGGTCGGAGCCGCTTTGCATCGGGAAATGGATGTGCGGACAGAGTTTCGGTAGATAAGAAAACGCGGCGATGAGATCGTCGCGGTAGCCAATAGGATGGGGCGAAGTGAAGCGGATGCGCTCGATTCCATCAATGCCGTGGACGGCTTCGAGGAGTTGCACGAAAGGCGACTTGCCATCGATTTTCGGAAACTCGGTGCGGCCGTAGAGATTGACGATCTGGCCGAGGAGAGTGATTTCCTTCACGCCGTGGGCAACGAGTTGACGGACTTCTGCGACGATGTCGGCGATCGGGCGTCCGCGTTCTTTGCCGCGGGTGTCGGGGACGATGCAAAACGAGCAGCGCATGTTGCAGCCCTGCATGATCGAAACAAACGACGATGCCTCACGCGGTTTCGGGATGTGGTCGCGGATCGTATTTTGCGACCCTTCCTCTTCCGCGGTATCGCAAACCGTGGTGCCGCGCAGCGAAAACATCGGGTCGTCCATCCGTGCTTCCATCCGCCGCCGCAGGATGGTGTCCACGTATTCAAACACCTTGTGGTATTTCTGGGTGCCGACGACGACATCCAGGTTGGGGACGGTTTTAAAAAGTTCCTCGCCTCGCGACTGGGCCATGCAGCCCATAAAGCCGTAGACGACGTGTTTCCGGTCGCGACCGGCGTGCATCATGGTGCCCATTTTGCCGAGCGCTTTTTGCTCGGCCTGGTCGCGCACCGAGCAGGTATTGATGAGCACAGCGTCGGCCTCGTGCTCGTTGGTGGTGACCGTGTAGCCGCCCTCGCTGAACATCCGCGCGACTTGCTCCGAGTCGCGCTCGTTCATCTGGCAGCCGTAGGTTTTGACGTAAACTTTAGGCACTGGAGGAAATGGAAAATGAAAACGAGAGATGGATCTCGGCTCCCGCCCCGCATTACGCGAGGTTGAGGCGCTCGTCGGCTTCGAGTTTTTCGTTGAGAGAAGGCCAGCCGCCCGGGATCTGCATGTTGAAGCAATGTAGATAAACCGTCAGCAAGCGGTGGTCAAAAAGACCGGCAAGCCGGTCGATGGTGGTGGCGAGGCGCTCAGGGTCGAGATTCTTCGGCAAATCCCCGACGACAGATCCTTTGCCATCGTGCGGGATGCCCATGCCATCGCAGAACATCGCCAGCAGCGATTGCTGACCGGCCATCAAGTAGGCTTGCAGCAAATGCTCGCCGATGGTGTCACACGCATTGATTTTAAGAGTCTTGTGGATCCACGCATACTGCTCGGTGAGCGGTTTTTTCTGGACGAAAACCGGGCGGAGCTTGCGGTTGGCGGCTAGGGTGGAGACGGCGGATTTGTACACGTTGCGGTCGTTGGCACGGAACCAATCGAGCATCTGACTGACAAAGGCGGGATCGACGGCGGTGTATAGGTCGTGGGCTTTCACGGTGGGAAAATTTGAATGGCCGGCAGTGAATGCGGACATCCGCACGCTGGCAAGGGCGGAGACGCAGGAGCGCGCCTGAAACATCGCGGACCGCCGAGCGTAGGTGCGACATTATCCTCATGAGACAACTGAAAACGATATTTTGCGTGCTGTGGCTGCTGCCATGTTTCGGCACTACGGCGGATGCTGCGCCAGACTTCGCGGCGTGGGGCGAGGAAACTCTGACGGCGATCCACCGTGACATGTGGTTGCCAGAAAAGGGGTTATACGCGGAACATGCCACCGGCGACGACCGCCCCGCCGCCGCACCGGCGTTCATGTGGGGCGTCGGGGTTGAGTTGTCTGCGCTGGTAGCTGCATCAAAGGTGACACCGGAAAAATACCTGCCGCAGGCGGTTGCCTATGCCGACGCCATCCAAGTGTATTGGCACGAGCACAGTGGGATCGCCGGGTTCGATGTCCTACCGGGTCCAAAATCCGCCGATCGGTATTACGACGACAACGCGTGGCTTGTCCTAGCGTTGGCCGATCTGCATGAAATTTCCGGCGAAAAACGATTTCTCGAGCGGGCGGCAGCGACGTTTCGTTTCGTTGTCAGTTGCGAGGACGACAAGCTCGGCGGCGGACTGTATTGGCAGGAAAACGAACTCCGTTCGAAAAACACCTGCACCAATGCGCCGGCCATCGTCGGTGCATTGCGACTGCACCAACTGACGAAGGAGGCCAGTTATTTGGCGACCGCCCAACGGTTGTATGAGTGGACGAACGCTCAGCTGCGGGACACCAGTGACGGGTTGTTCTGGGACAACATCCGGCTGGATGGGCGGATCGATCGGCGGAAATTCAGCTACAACAGCGCGTTGATGATCCGCGCCAACTGCCTGTTTCATGCAATCACCGGCGAGGCGCGCTTCCTTGATGAGGCGCGGAAGATGGCCGATGCCGCGACCGCTCACTGGGTGCGCGAGGACGGCGCAGTGGCTGACTCTGGGAGATTCGCGCACATGTTGATGGAATCACTTCTCGCGGTCGGCCGCGCCGATTGCGACCCGAAACGCGCCGAAACGGTGACGCGGACGTTGGTTTACGTTCACGCCAACCTGCGCGATGACCACGGCCGTTACCCGCACCGCTGGGACCGACCGGCACGTGGGAGTTTACGGGAATCCGCCCTGCTCAACCAAGCAGGCGTGGCTCGGGCGTTTTGGATGGCCGCGGGTGCTGCGGATGACCAGTGCCGGACTGGAAAGTGAAATTTGCAAATATTCCCCGCGGCAGCAGGACCGATCCGCCTCCCCGCGTCTCGGTGCCCGCCGCCAGCGGAGAAAAGTGTTGAGGCCGCCCCGGTTGCGTCCGGGGCAGCGGTGGTGGGATTACATGCTCACTTTGAGACGGGCGAACAACTTGGCCCCCACGGCATTTGCACGCGGGATGCGAACGCTGATGGTGTCGGCTTCGCCATTTTCCACGATGGTCACGGTCACGCCATTCGCATCCGGGCCGGCATTCGCTGCACCCAGCACCACATCGGTCCATCCGCTCAGGTCCGAACCGTATTGGACTGCTTGGGTAGCGGCAGCGGCTGCCGCGTCACCTCTGCGGCTGAACGTCAGCGTCACCGATGTCGCATCTGACGTCAGCACAGGCAAAATACCGGTGTTGGCAGCGAGCGGATTTCCGTTCAGGTAGAACTCCAACAGGTTGGAAATGCCATCATTGTCGGGATCTTGGCCAAGGCCATTGTTGGTTTCATTCAGTCCATTGGCAGTGGCCCAACTTGAGTAACCGCCACCCGCAATCACCAAACTGCCGGTGCCAGCGAAGTAGGCACCATACGTCGGATGCGACGAACTATACGTGCCAGCCGGCACGGTCACGCCGTTGATGACAAGTTTCCCGATCATATCCTGCGCACCAGTCGCGAGGTCGATGATGGCACCGCTTGCGAGGGTCACCGTCGATTCGTCATCCAAAAACGGAGTACTGAGCGACAACGTGCCTTTGCTGACCGTGGTATCGCCGGAATACGTGTTAGTTCCAGTGAGCGATAACGTGCCGCTGCCATTTTTCACCAACGAAAGCGGCGCTGCACCGCCGTCCGTGATTGCTCCGGCAAAGGCCGTGGACGAGTTGTCCCCGCCCACCGCCAAAACCGCCGGTGCCATTTCATGGAAGTTTCCGATGATGCCGCCGGTGCCGCTGAGATTGGCAAACGTGAAGCTATTACCGTTGAGCTTTAGAACGGCGTTGACCACTTGCAGCGGACCGGTGCTGAAAGCAAACGAGTTCCCGGCAATGACCGCGCCGCCCGGACGGCCATCGATCAAGGTGGCAGCATACGAATTTTGCACAGCCGCCGCAGGTGCGATGCGTAGCGTGCCGTTCTCGCCAGCCGGGTCTCCGACGTAGAACTTCGATTGGAATGGTCCACTGATGGTGCCGGTGATGGTGAAATCCGCACCGCGTTGCGCTTGGATGCCAGAGTCCGCAGTCAGCGTCACTTTGCCTGCCCAAGTCGCGGTAGCTCCCGAAGCAAGCCGGAGACTACCAGGATAGCCGATTTCCCCCCAACCGTTTCCGGCGATTTCCACGTCCGTGGTGTAAGGATCATCGCTAGCAAATGCGAGAAGCTGCGCACCATCGAGAATTTGGATTTTGCTGGTTCCGCCCAATCGGTCGGCACCGCGGCTTTCCACGCGACCCTTCTCCACGCGGATCGTGCCGGTGAAATCGACCGGAACCGCCAAATCCCCCCAACCTGCAGTGCCGTTCACCGGCTGCTGGGAATTCAGTGAAACCACGCCAGCACCTGAGATGGTCGCCCACGTTGGTGTTGCAGCGGTCGCCGAGTGGATTCCCAAGCGGGCCCCCGCAGCGATTTCATACGACGTGCTGGTTCCTAGGCCCACACTGGCACTGCCGTCGCCGACGACGAATGCGCCTTGCTGGATTTCGAGGACGCCGCTGTAGGTGATTTCCTCGCCAGTGAAAACCATGGTTCCAGGGCCGGTTTTAGTCAGCTGCGAGGCTACTCCGTAGCCTACGAGGCTGCCTCCCAGTTGCGCAGAGACGGCGGTGTTGAAAATGACATCCGCGTCGTTGGTGACCAGTGGCCCAGCCAGCGACCCGTCATTCGTGCCATCGCCCAAACGCAGCGTTCCGCCATCCACCGTGGTCGCGCCAGTGTAGGTATTCACGGTTGCCAGCGTGAGCATCCCAGTGCCCTTTTTCGTAAGTCCAGTCATGCCGGCGATGCCGCCGGTGCCGGAAATCGTGTAATCCTTGGTGGAATTATCGAAAGTCATGCTGGCCGGCGAAACGGTGGCATCCAGCGCGATCGCCGTGCGCTGGGCAAGATCGTCGAATTGCAGGTTGTCGCTTTGTTGGAATTGATCGGCCGAGCCACCAAGCGTCCAGTTGGCGGTGGTGTTGATATCCCATTTCGAGTTCACGTTGCCTTTCCATTTCAGGACATTGACGGAGGTAACGTTGAGCGACACTTTACTGTTAGTAGTGGTGAGGTTGGCGCTCACGCCACGCGGCAATGGCGGTAATTGAAACGCGGCGAGCCCGCTACCACCCACCGAAGCACCCATCGGGAACTGAATGAGCGGGAAAACTCCGACTTCATACATGCCGTCAGTTTTTTTCAGAACGACCGTGCCATGGGTGATGAGGTCGCCGGTGACCGTTATTGGCGCGGTAGATGAATCAACGCTTTGAAAATCGATGGTCGTCCCGTTAACGGTTCCCAACGTCAGATTGGTCACATTCCACGTCTGATAGGGGTCGCCGGTAATTGCAAGTGCGGCTCCGTCTTCGACAACCATCGCAGTGCCGGCACCATTGCCGGTGGTCACTTCCAAGGTGCCTTGGCGGGCGACGGTGGTGCCCGTATAGTCGTCGAGGTTCGAAAGCGTCAGTGTGCCCACTCCGGTTTTTGTGATTCCGCCAGTTCCGTGCAGGCCGGTCTGGATCCCGACGGCGAAGCCATTGGTGTCAAACGTAAGCCCGCCTTCTTGGAGGTTTACGAACACACGACCGGGGTTGCGGGTGCCGAGTTTAAAGAAATCGGCCTCCGCCGCCAGCGCTTGGATCGTCCCGCCGTCGGCATTGACGTTATTTTTCAAGTCATTGGAATTGTCGGATCCTTTTTGGATGTAGCGGGTAGCGAGCGTGCCACCGTTCAGGTTCAGGAACGAAGTGATGCCCGACTGGGTCGCATTGTCGTCGCGACCGATGGTGATGAAGTCATGTACCGTGAGTGTGGAATGGTCGCGCAGCGTGACGGTTTCGATGGCGCTGTCACCGCCGATGTGACCGATCGTCAATCCCTTGAGGGTCAGTGACGCGGTGTCGTTCAGAGAAATGGTCGCAACACCGGTGTTGGCAGTGCCGCCGAAGTCACCGGTTTTCCATTTGGTCGTGCTAGCGTCCAAAACGCTGGTGCCAAATAGACTGACCGTGCCATTGCCGCCATTTCCACCGCCAATAATATCCGTGCCGGTGTTAGTCACCGTGAAAATTCCGTTGGTCATGATCAGGGTGCCCGTGCTGCCGCCCGTGCCGACTCCCAAAGATCCTTTGAGGTTCACCGCGCCGCCGGAGATATTCATCAAACCCTTACCGTTATACCCGATTCGGACATTTGTGTTACCCGTGCCATTGGTGAAATTCAGCGTTCCGCTGTTCACATTGATCTTCGCTTGCGAACCGGCGGTGTTGGTCTTGTACCCGATCCGGGTTTCATTGTATTTGTCAAACGTGACCGTGCCGGTGGTGATATTCATCTCCGCTTTGCCGGAGAGCAGGACGTTGCCAACGGATGTCCCGGTTTTCTCGAATGTCGCGCTGCCGCCGGTCACGTTGAATTGGTCCGTTCCAGCTCCGTCGACGCCCTTGCCAAACCAGACACCGCGGGATTCCTCAGCGGCACCGGATTCGGTCGCTGATTTGACGCGCAATGTTCCACCCGAAAGATTGTAAATCGAACCCGAATCACCATTTGCGTCCGAAAGGAAAAAACCGCGCCGCAAGGTAGTATCAATTGCGCCACCGCTCTGTGTTAGGGTGCCGACTCCGCCATTTCCCACGATGAAATACTGGCCGCTCGTGACCAACTGTCCGCCGAGCATATTGAATGTTCCGTTGTTCAAAAACCGGGCATCGCCGGTGTTCAAGTTTACCACGCCGGTGCCGTCAATGGTCGTAGTTCCCGCTCCACGCCGGTCCCAGTTTCCGGAGGGAATATTCGTTGAGTTAGGAGTGCTGGTAGCGATCCGAACATTGTCGGCGGTGCCGGGAACGCCAGTGTTGGGATTCCAGTTGTTGTTGACGTTGTAGGCACTGTCAGTGGCACCGGTCCAAGTGAAGTCGGCTGCGACCAATGGGCTGGCCAAGGCGGCCGAAAAGACCACGGAGATCGTGATCAGTGGAATGCGGAAGTATTTTGGTTTCATGAATACGAATCGTGTGATGGGTAAGGTCGGAAGCAGCCGCGAAAACACGCACGCAAAACCTGCCGACCGGTACAACGGTCGAAACCCGCCGAGGGTTTAGTCCGCGGAGAACGATTTTCGCCGGAGGGACTACTTTTCTCGACTCCACGTTACGGAGTGGACGCCGGGGCAGGTAAAAGCGCCGTTTGAATCCGCGAAAACGCAAGGTCGCCGCCGTCCCGGTTGCTGATTTGGATCCCGCTCACAGCAGTCGGCGAGGCGATGTGCAATTCCGCAATGACCGGTGCCTGTGCGGTCGCGCCGTCATGCAATGTCGCGCGACCGTCCAACCCATAACAAAGCGTTAATGAGTGCGTCCACAACGCACAAACTGGCGTCAACGCGGTGACGGCCATCGAGAAATCATCGCGCAGTTGCCAGCGGTGGCCATGCGATGCTTTCGCAAAAACGCTGAGAATTTCGCGCCCAGCAGAATCGACCAGCGAGATCGTTTCCTCGCCACCTTTGCGGTTCACCTTATCATCGATCATCGTCGGCGGAACGACTTGGAACGTGAAAATATAGACAGAGCGGGCGCCGGTGGCATCGTGCGGAGAAAGCGGTGCGAACAACCGCCGCGCACCGGACGATGTATCGAGCACGTGATTGCGAACAACCGTTGGGTTGACCTCTGCAACGATTTTCCAACTCCCGCCAACTAGCGGATTGTGATTCTCAAGTGGTTGCTCGGCATCCGTCCGGAAATCGTCATCAAACAGGATGACCTGCTGCGGCAGACCTGCGCGGAAGTGTTGGTTGGGAAGCCGAATCGGCACGCTGCTACCGTCGGAAACCAACCGCAACGCTGCATTGGGTTTCAGATAAATGGCTTCCCCATCGCGACGAGGCCGGATTTCCAAAAACCCGGATTCGACCCGCACATTGGCGATCCCATCCGAAAACACCTCGGTAGTAGCACTGCGGTCCCTCGCTCCAACCGCAGCATTTCGCCGATCGCCCACCGCGACTTATTTTGGCGCTGGGCCACGGTCAGTCGGCTGTCCGTGCTGCCGGTGATGGTCGGACCATGCTCTGCCGCCAACTCATCCACGGCGGCTGCGGGTTTTTGTGAAATTACCAGCAATCCGGAAAATAGCGTCAGCAATACCGCCGCCGCAACACCCCACAGCACTGGATAGGAAAATTTCCGCCGCACTGCGGTCGGCGGTTTTTCGGGGATCGCTTCACCGCCGAATTGTTCGCTCAACAATTGGTCCACCACCAACAGATCGTAATACGTCCGCCGGACTTCCGGATCCTCCAGCATCATCTGCTGCACCGCAGCGGCTTCTGCAGGCTCCAGTTGGCCGTCGAGCCACCGGTTGAGCAGCGCCTCAGTCCGCGAATTCATAGCGCCACCTCCTTCATCCGCTCTGCAATGCACGCCCGTAAAGCCGTGCGCAGTTGGAACAACCTTGCCTTCAAAGTGCCAACACTGCGGGTGGTTGCGGTCGCCAGCACCTGCAGCGAGTCGTCCGACCAATAGCGGTGCTGAAGCAGTTCGGCATCTTTCGGGGTGAGCCGTTCCATGCACTGCTTCAACGCCATCCGGCGCTCGGGAAGCTCGTCCAACAACGGCGGTAGTTCGGCCGCAAAACACTCCAACAACTCGGGCTCCAACGACTGGATCCGCGACCGTTTGCTGCTGCGGAACGCATGTTTCACCTCAAAGTGCGCAATGCGATACGCCCAACTCCGGAAACTAGTCCCCGGCGTGAAATTCCTCCGTTTCCGCCACAACACCACGTTCACCTCCTGGCGAATGTCCGCTGCCAGATGAAAATCCCCGCACAACGTGCGGATGAACAAAATCAAATCGTCTTGGCAGGCCGTCAGTTCCCTGACGAATCCTTCCATATCATCGATTTCCGCCAACGTTTCCATCCGGTTCATACGACCAGTCCGTCGCAAAGGTTTAGTCTGATAGGGAAAAAACTCCCGGAAAACAATGGTCGAGCCCTCACGGTGCCAAGGTCGCCAACAACCCGGCCACAACAAACACGCCGGCAGAAACCACCAATCCAGCGCCGAAAATCAACCACCGCCCGCGACCGATCGACGCGCCAGAACGAAACATCGCCCGCAGGTAAAGCTCGACCACCGGCCCCAATAGAAATGCGACATTCGCCGCGACCGCCACCGCCGCAGCGAGCACGCCCGCGACAACCACCGGCATCGCCGCGAATTTCACCCACATCGCCAGCACCGCAATGCCGGGCAGAAGCAAAATCGCGTTGAAAAGCAGCCGCAGTTTCTCCCACCCACGCACTAATTCGGCGAATGCCGCAGGATCCCCGCCACTTGGACGGGGATCCGCTGCCGGCGGCAAATACGGGTTGCGTGGGTCCATGCATTTCTAGCGAATCCCCAACACTTTCGGTGCACTGGCATTGCCGTAGCGGTCCAGCGCTGTCACCGCGATGGCTTCGGCCCGAGGAATATCCAACCGACCCGCCTTGGATGGGACGATTTTCACCGTGTGCCAGTTGCCGCCGTTTTTCGCTTGGATCGCAATCTTAGCGGTGCGGTTGTCCGTCTGCCACCGCACGGATGTTGTATCTCCCTGAACACCAGCGCCCACCGACGGCGCATCCGGTCCTTTACTGCTTACCCACGGCATCGGCGGAATCGCCGCCGGTTGGGTGTAGCTATTCGTCAATTGGTTCGCGATGCCCCCTTGGTTTTTCACCAGACTTTTGGCGCTCCAATGGATGTGTCCATTCCAGTTTTTCCCAATCCGGCGGCTCAAATCGATCTGCTTGGTGATCTCGGATGCTGACCTCCGGTCTTCCTTGGTGCCGATCCGCGCGGTCGCGATGCCGGGCCACACCGGCCGCGATCCCTGCTGCCGCCACCAATTGAGAAGCGCGGAAAAACTCTGCTTCGCCGGTGCATCTGGCCAATACAGTTGCGGCGCCAAGTAATCGACCCAACCGTTTTTCAACCATTTCCGCGAATCCCCGGCAAGTTGCTCGTAGCTATCGATCCCCGCTTGGATCCCACTCGGCACGCCCGGCCGCCAAATCCCAAACGGGCTGATGCCGACCCGCACCCACGGCTTTTGTCGCTTCACCGCGGAATATAGATTGCTGACAAATGAGTCCACATACGCCCGCCGTTGCGCCGGGCTTTTGCCATCCGGAAACCGCAATTGCCCCGAAGGATACGGATAAAAATAGTCGTCGAGGTGCACGCCATCGATGTCGTAGCGCTTCACTACATCGAGGATCACATTCATTGCCCGCGTCCGAGTCTGTTCCAATGCCGGATCGCACCACGTCATGTTGCCAAACTTTTTGGTGATCCCCGGTTGGGCCCGCGTCACGTGATTTCCCGCTACCTGCTGCGAGTTATTCGAAAGCGCGCGGAATGGGTTGAACCACGCGTGCACTTCGATCCCACGGGCGTGTGCCTGCTGGATGCAATACGCCAGCGGGTCATACCCCGGCGAGCGCCCCATCGTCCCGGTCAAACTCGCCGACCATGGCTCGAACGACGATTGATATACCGAGTCACACTGAGGGCGGACTTGGAAAACCACCGCGTTCATCTTCAAAATCGCCATTTTATCGAGGATTCCACGCAATTCTGCCTGCTGGCTGCCTGCGCTCAATCCCGGCGAGCTCGGCCAGTCGATGTTGTAAATGGTGGCCACCCATGCGCCGCGGAATTCCCGCGCCAATGGCGGCGGCCGGTCATTCACCGGGACGTACGATTGCGCCGAAGCGCTAGCTATGCAGACGAAAAAAAGTGCGATCAGACGGAACATCCGCTTCAGCGTGCGGGAACTCTTCCGACTCATCAAGCCGCGATCCCGGGATGCCTCACGCCGCCGCTACGACCGGGAACAGAACGAATACACACTCGTTTCACTGCTTGAATTCGTGAGTCATTCCATCTTGAGGAGAGCGGGAGAAAGTTTCGCAGGAAAAAGCGCATCGCTCGACCGCCAGCTGCGAAGTTTTTTGGCCAAACTAGAATTTGGGACTTGTGAGGAACTGAGAAAATTCTGTAGGAACCTCAATCCGTAAAAGGCGTGAAAAATCCGTTTTCCGTGTTTTGCAAACCCATCCCGGAAAGCCCAACGCCATGTCCTTCCAATACCAACCAGGGGGCCTGCGCTCTCTCGTCGCCCGCATCGTGGTGATCGCGGGAATCTGCCTCGCCGGATTGTTCTGGTTCCAAGGCAACGCCAGTCCGGAATTCAAGGCGACCATCGAGAACGCCTCGCCGCCATCGGTCCAACTGAGCTTCGAAGCCGCCGAGGAAGGAAATTACTATCCCGAATACTACGAGCCGGGTCCAAACGGAGCGGCCGGTCAGTGGATTCCAATCCCTGGAGCCGAGACATTTTACGACCAAGGTCGGCATGTCGCATTCATTGAAGTGCCCGGCATTCCCACACCTTCCACCCGGATCTTGCGGATGGTCAAAGTTGATCAGGTCATCAAACCAACGCTTTTCCCCCAAGCCGCCACTGCTTGTCCCGTTTCCCAAACCACCTGTCCGGTGAAGGCTACGAACTGCAGCAGTGCACCCACGGTGTGCCCAGCGACTGCCAACGTCACCACCTGCCCGCTGAAACTGACCCAGTGCGTGTCCGCCAAAACCCAGTGTCCGACCGTCGCCACCACCTGCCCGATTTCGGTGACGACCTGCACTGCAAAACCATATCCAACCATCTGCGCCTCCACTCAGGTCACGACCTGTCCGAAGCAAGCGACGCTTTGCGGCATAAAAGTCACCCTGTGCCCCGCGAAACCCACCAACTGCCCGGCGAGCAAAACCCAATGTCCGGTCGCACCCACTCATTGCCCAGCCAACGTCTTCACCATCTGCCCTGCCCTCCCCAGCGTCTGTCCTGCCCCGACATTCTGTCCCAGCGTCCCCACCCGCTGCCCCGCTGAGATCACCAACTGCATCACCGAGCTGACCGCATGCCCCGTCGGACCGACGTTTTGTCCAGAGGTCCCGACAAATTGTCCGTCGAAACAAACGGCCTGCCC
>CAJDVR010000039.1_pt1 | contig 14489 bp, 10 predicted proteins | sample 7391381 | NCBI WGS metagenome assembly CAJDVR01 (sample SAMEA7055695, study PRJEB34461) | soil metagenome | biome: terrestrial ecosystem; feature: Peninsula; material: soil | place: Antarctica | collected 2016
GTGAAGAGAAAATCGGATTTTTGGCGATCCGCGACATCAGCGAGCAAATTCGAACTGCGCGTGAATTGCGGGATGGCGAGGCACGCTTTCGCGGGACTCTCGATGTCATGATGGAGGGCTGCCAGATCATCGGCCGCGATTGGAAATACCTCTACGTGAACCGTGTAGCGGCATCTCATGGTCGCAGAACCGTGGAGGAGTTGCGCGGCCAGAAGCTCACTGATTGCTACCCAGGAATCGAGCAATCTGAGTTGTATGCGGCCATTGAGCGCTGCATGAACACCCAAGTGCCGGTACAAATGGAGCACTTATTCACATTTCCGGATGGGGGTTCTGCGACCTTTCAGCTCGGGATTCAAGCGGTGCCGGAAGGTGTTTTCATTTTGTCGCTGGACATTACGGAGCGGAAGCAAGCGGAGCATGAGATTCTGCGGTTGAACTCGGAGTTGGAGCGGCGAGTGGAAAAACGCACCGCCCAGTTGGAGGCCGCCAACCACGAATTAGAGGCATTTTCTTATTCGGTTTCGCACGATTTACGCTCGCCCTTGCGGGCGATCGACGGATTTTCTCAAGCGGTGTTGGAAGACTATGGCGATTGACGATTTACTCAAGTTTTCCCGGCTCGGTCGCGCATCGATGACCGTGGAAACCGTCCACACCATGGCGATGGTCGCGGCTGTGGTCGAAGAACTCCGGCAGGAAATGAATTTCGGCCACGCACGGGTCACCATTCATCCGCTTGCGGACTGCACTGCGGACCAAGCGCTGCTGCGGCAGGTGTGGATCAACTTGATTTCCAATGCGTTCAAGTATTCGCGCAACTGCGGTACTCCGGAGATCGAGATCGGATGCCGGACTACTGCCGGAACCACGGATTATTATGTTCGCGACAATGGAACCGGGTTCGACATGCGGTATGCGGGCAAGTTGTTTGGGGTTTTCCAGCGTCTGCACCGGGCGGAGGAATATGAGGGGACGGGCGTCGGGTTGGCACTGGTCCAACGGATTGTCCACCGCCATGGTGGGAAGATCCAAGCAGAGGCGGAACCCGGAAAAGGTGCTACATTTTCCTTCACTCTTGAACCTGCAAGCCTGCCATGAACGAATCCGCCGAAGTCGAAATCCTGTTAGTCGAAGACAATCCGCACGACCTGCAGTTGACATTGCGCGCGCTACGCAAAGCGAATCTTGCCAATGCGATCCACGTCGCCCGCGATGGTGAGGAGGCATTGGAATTTCTTTTTCCGCCGGGTAGCACGGCAGCCGACGCGCCGGATCCCACGCTGCGGGTTATCTTGTTGGATTTAAAGCTACCGAAAGTAGATGGGCTGGAAGTGTTGGCGCGGATCAAGGGGGATGCTCGCACCCGGCGCATTCCGGTGGTGATGCTCACTTCCTCAAAAGAACAGAATGATGTACTTGAAAGTTATGACCTAGGAGTCAATAGCTACATTGTGAAACCAGTGAACTTCGAGCGATTTGCCGAAGCCATCCAACAATTGGGCCTTTATTGGCTGTTGACGAATCATCTGCCCAACACCGAGCGATAACATGCCGCCCCGCCCACTTCGTGTTTTGCTCGTCGAGGACAACCCGGCCGATGCCGAATTGTTATTGCGCGAGTTGCGGCGGGCTGGCTTCGAGCCGGACTGCCAACTGGTGGACACGGAGGCCGGCTACCGCGCGCACCTCGACGCTTCGCTGGACTTGGTTTTATCCGACTACCAAATGCCGCAATTTTCCGGGTTGCGGGCCCTAGAGATTTTGCAGGAAAAAGCCCTTGAGGTCCCGTTCATCCTCGTTTCGGGAACGATGGGAGAAGAAACGGCGGTGGCCGCGATGCGGCAAGGAGCCGCTGATTACCTACTCAAAGATCGTTTGGCGCGCCTCGGCACTGCCGTGAATCGGGTGCTCGATCAAACACGCCTGCGCCAAGAACGACGGCAGTCCGAACGCGTCCGCCGCCACGCAGAAGGCGCGCTCCGGTTGTTCCGGGCACTCGTCGACCAGTCAAACGATACTTTTGAGATCGTCGATCCAGCGACTGGGCGCTTCCTCGACATCAACGAGAAAAGCTGCACCGACCTTGGCTACACTCGTCGGGAGCACCTTGCGTTGCGCGTCTGGGATGTGGACGCCGAGGTTAGCGAGGCCATGTGGCCGGAGGTCGTCGCCAACATCCGGAATCGCGGGACGTCCAACCGCGAAGGGATTCGCCGCCGCAAGGATGGATCTCTTTTCCCGATGGAGCTCAACGTCAAGTGGGTCCACCTTGATCGCGATTACATCGTTGGAGTGGCCCGGGACATCACGGAACGGAAAAAGTCGGAGGCCGCGCTGAGTACCAGTGAAGGTCGCTACCGTGCGCTTTATGATTACGCACCAGACGGCATTCTCATTTCCGACGCTCGGGGGTATTATCTCGATGGGAACCCGAGCATCTGCCGGATGCTTGGCTACCAGCAGCACGAATTGATCGGCCTGCACGCGTCGCAGATTGTCATGGCGGCAGACGTGCCGCGGGTTTCACCAGCGTTTGAGGAAATCCAGTCGCATTCACCGGTCCAGCGCGAGTGGCAACTCCGCCGCCGCGATGGAGAAACATTTCCCGCGGAAGTGATTGCTTCCATTATGCCGGATGGAAATGTGCTCAGCTTGATTCGCGACATCACCGAGCGGAAGCGCTCGGATTCGCGGTTTCGGCGACTGGTGGAGTCGAACGCCCAAGGCGTGATGTTCCGGAAAGCCAACGGCGAAATCACCGAGGCAAATGACGCGTTTCTCCGCATCGTCGGCCGCGAGCGAGCAGAATTAGAGGCCGGTGCGCTCGACTGGATCGCCATGACGCCTCCGGAATTTGCGCAAGTGGACAACAAATGCCTGCAGGAAGCGCGGGCTGGCGGCGTGTGCACCCCGTATGAAAAAGAATTTCTGCGCAGCGATGGCGTGCGGGTGCCGGTTTTGGTCGGTGCGGCGACCTTTGAAGATAGCCCTGATGAGGGCGTGTGTTTTGTCATGGACCTGACTGAGCGGAAAAAGCTTGAGCAGCAATTTCTGCGGGCACAGCGGATGGAAAGCATTGGCACGTTGGCCGGCGGCATCGCCCACGACCTCAACAATGTGCTGGCACCGATCATCATGTCGCTGGACATCATGAAAATGAAATTTCGGGACCCAGCCAGCGCAGAAATGTTAGCGGTTGTTAGTTCGAGTGCCCAACGCGGTGCAGACATGGTTCGTCAGGTGTTGTCATTTGCCCGCGGCGTCGAGGGACGGCGGATGGAAGTCCAAGTAAAACACTTGATTCACGATGTCGAAAAGATCGTGAACGAAACATTTCTCAAACACATTGTGATCCATAGTTCAGTGCCCGTTGGGCTGCTGACCGTCGTCGGCGACCCGACGCAGCTTCACCAAGTGATGCTCAACCTATGCGTCAATGCTCGCGACGCGATGACCACCGGCGGCACCCTCACGATCGCAGCGAAAAATGTGACTCTCGACGAAGGATCGGCAGCCAATGATCTAGAAGCGCGACCTGGCTTGTATGTTCAGATTCAAGTGACGGATACCGGCACCGGGATTCATCCGGAAACCATGGAGAAGATCTTTGACCCGTTTTTCACTACCAAGGAAGTGGGACATGGCACCGGGCTGGGGTTGTCCACTTCTCAGGCAATTGTGAAGAGCCATGGTGGATTGATGCGGGTGCATAGTGAACCAGGCCGGGGGACGACCTTCTCGGTGTTTTTACCGGCGCGGACCAGCGTAGGGACCGTCGATTCAGGGGTGGTAGAACCGGAAATGCCGCGCGGCAACGGCGAGCTCATCCTTGTGGTAGACGACGAACTGTCAGTCCGTGAGATCACCCAGCAGACGCTCGAAACATTTGGCTACCGCGTGATTCTCGCGGTAGATGGCGCGGACGCCGTGGCCACCTATGCCACTCACAAGGAAGAAATCTCGTTGGTTCTCACCGATATGACAATGCCGGTGATGGATGGCTCGGCGGCGATTCAAATCCTCAGACGCTTTAACCCGTCGGTACGGATCATCGCCGCCAGTGGCCTTGCATCTCACAACTGCGTCACGGATGCTACGAAGCTGGGGGTGAAACATTTCTTAGCTAAGCCTTATACCGCTGAAGCACTCTTGAAAACGATCCGACAAGTTCTACTGGCCCCTACGTGAGTTCGGGTGCTTGTTTCTGCCAATCTTCACCACGGCATTCAGCGCCCCCCGCTGATTTCCCCCGCATGAATTCTCAATCCTCCATTCTCATTGTTAGCGGCGACGAACCAGCGCGGACGTCCACGGCCCGGACCCTTGAACAAGCTGGTTACCCGGTGACGCAGGCTTCGCAGGGAGAACCCGCACTGGCGATCGTTCGCAAGCAGCGCCCCTCGTTGGTGTTGCTGGATGTGTTTTTATCCGACATTTCCGGGCCGGAAGTGCTCCGGCAAATCCGGCTCGACCCTACGCTCATCGATGTCTCGGTCGTGATGATCAGCGCTTTGGAAGCGACGCCCGAGCAGCTTGCCAGTTGTTTGGATACCGGTGCCGATGGATTCATGGCGGTGGCTGTTCCTCGCGGCGAACTGCTAGCTCGCGTCCGCTCGCAACTCCGCCGGGCCGAACTGACCACAGCTTTGCGGGCCAGCGAACGCCAGTTTGTAACCGCCTTTGAAGACGCCGCGGTCGGCATGGCGCTGGTAGTTCCTTCCGGGAAACTCGTGCAGGTGAACCGCTCGCTCTGCAAGATGCTCGGCTACTCCAAGCAGGATTTGCTTTCTCGCACCGTCACGGAGTTAGCCGATCCCGCGGATGTAGGGGTGGACGCCCGACTCATTGAGCGTCTGCTCAATGGCATCATCCGAACCTATCAGGTGGAAAAGAAGTTTGTGACCGCGGCCGGTTCTCAAGTGTGGACTTCTCTCAGCGTTTCTCTAGTGCGCGACGACGCCGGCCGACCGGTGCACTTCATCGCTCAAGTTCAGGATATTACGAGTCGTAAACAAGCGGCGGAGGAGATTCAGCGGACGACTGAACTTGTCCGAGCCGTCGTCGAAGGAGCACTCGATCCAATCTTTGTCAAAGATTTGGAAGGGCGTTATCTATTTGTGAATGACGCTTGCTTACAGTGGGCCGGGCGGACTCGGGAGGAAGTCATTCACCTGAATGATACTGAGATTTTTGGAGCAGAGGGGGCGGCACTCCTCGCCCAAACCGACCGCCGGATTGCGCAAACCGGACAACCGGAAAACTCCGAAGAAACGCTTACTTCCAACGGAATCACCCGGACATTCCTTGCCAATAAGTCGCCATACTATGATGGCAACGGCAACATCATCGGAGTCGTCGGCATTTCTCGCGATATCACCGACCGCAAACTCGACGAGGCCCGCATTGCCGCCCAAGCCGACCTCATCGATCGCGCGCGTGACGCGATCTATCAGCGTGACATGGACGACCGAATCACGTTCTGGAGTAAAGGCGCGGAGAGACTTTACGGCTACACCGCGGAAGAGGCAGTCGGCGCGCGCGCCAATATCTTACTCCGGACTGATCCGCGGGTGTTTGCCACTTCCAACCGTGAAGTGCGACGGGAAGAGCGCTGGCAAGGCGAAGTCCAGCGAGCCGACCGCAGCGGAAATCTACTGACGCTGGATTGCCGACTCACGCTGGTGCGCGATGGTAGCAGCGAACCGCACTCGGTGTTGGTCATTGATACCGACATCACTGACCGCAAAAAAATCGAGCAACAACTCATGCGGGCGCAACGGATGGAGAGTCTCGGCACATTGGCCGGCGGCATCGCGCACGACCTGAATAATGCTGTTGTCGTTTGCCCGCGGGCTCGATGGTCGACGCATGGAAGTGCGGCTCGACACTACCGCACGGGAAGTCGCTAGGATCGCCAGCGATACATTCCTGAAACAACATGAAGTCCGCACCCACATTGCGGACGATTTGTGGTCCGTTTCCGGTGACCCGACGCAGCTTCACCAGATGCTCATGAATCTCGTGCTCAACGCCCGCGATTCCATGCCCGACGGCGGCCCGTTAGTGATCTCCACTGAAAATGTGGACCTCAATGGCCATCATGCCGCGCAGCCGGGAGAGGTGGTCGTCGGTCCGTTTGTGCTCCTGCAGGTTGAGGATTGCGGTTTTGGCATGACCCCGGAAATTGTCGAAAAAGTGTTTGATCCATTCTTCACTACCAAGGAAGTGGGGAAGGGGACGGGACTCGGATTGTCCACCTCGTTGGCGATTGTGAAAAGCCATGGCGGATTCATCCATTGTTACAGCGAGCCGGGAATTGGGACAAAGTTTTCGGTATATTTGCCGGCAGTGCCAAAGGCGCAACTGCCATCACCCGCCGAAGTCGCTGCTACGAGGATCCTCCACGGCGAGGGCGAATTGATTTTGGTAGTCGATGACGAAGAGCCAGTCCGGCTTGTGACTCGCCGGACGCTGGAAACCTATGGCTATCGTGTGGAATTAGCGAGCGATGGTGCCCAAGCCGTCGCGGTATATGCTCGCCGAGGTAAAGAAATCGCAGTGGTCATCACCGACATGACCATGCCGGTCATGGATGGAACGGCAACGATCCAGATCCTTCGGCGGATGAACCCGGGAGTGCGCATCATCGCCGCCAGCGGACTCTCCGCTAGCGCCGCCGACAGCCGCACCCATGAACTAGGGGTCCAAGCATTTTTGCCGAAACCCTACACCGCGGAGACGTTGCTGACCACGCTGCGAGAGATGCTTGATCCGAAGTAGGGAAACATTACTTCCGCAGTTCTTCCGCGGTCCAAGGAGTCGCGCGGTCACCGAATTTTGCGCGCAGTTTTTTCACCTCTTCCGGTGTGACTGGTGGTGCATCGTTGCTCCAAGACTGGCGGGAATACGTCAGCACATCGGAGATTTCTGTATCATTCAAATCGGTGTGCGGCGGCATCATGTTTTCGTAATTTTCTCCGGAAACCTCGATCGGTCCGGCAAGTCCGCCGAGGAGGATGCGAATCGGAACGGAGGGTTCTCCATCCAACCAATCCGAACCATCGAGCGGGGGAAACGCGCCGGGCACGCCTTTGCCATCCGGGCTGTGGCAGGCGACGCACGTCCGAGTGTAAACCGCCAAACCGCGCTCGTGCACCGCTGGATCCGGTTGGTGCCGCCGGATTTTCTCGGTGGCCATTGCCGGTGCCGCACCAAGTGTAGCCGCGACGGTTTTCGCAAATTCACCTTCTTGGCCAGCCAGCGCTGCCGCTACTGCTTGGCGGGCCACTTCGTCGGCGCGAGTCGAAAAATCGCTGACTACCCCGGCAAGTGCGCCACTTAGATCGCCTCCCGCCAACTCGTGCAGGAAAACGTCGTCGAAATACGCGGTTCCCGTCGCCCCGCCGTATCCACCGAACAAGCAGTGCAACAACACCTCGGTGCGCTTACCGCTATCGAATTCGATGCTCAACTCCGTCCAGTCGGTGGTGCCGTTGAGGCCTTTGGTTGCATCGCCGCCGTGGATGTTCAACATCGCCCCACGGCCACCTCGGTTTTCCAGATCTTCCGTGCGGATCCAACCGCCGAACCGGTAACGAGTGTGCGGTTTCACTCGGATGTCCGCCCCGGCTCCCACGTCGGCCCGCGCTGTGGCGGTGATCCGCAGCGCGCTGCCGCCATTGCGACCGCCTCGCCCGATGCCAAACTGTACCGAATCGGGCTGGGCGACTTGGTAAGATCGAAGTTTCCATGGACCCGTGCCCGGGCCATTAAATCCTGGATCGTCCAGCAGATTGACCGGCTTTGCTGAGCCGACCGCCGATGGCTCAGCCGCCGCTGCTAACAATACGCCCGCTGCGTGGCGGCGGGCCGCCATCTGCCATGCGTCGGACAGTACCGAATCTTGCAGGATCGTTTCCTGCCCTGCGGCGAGGGTGGCAAACAACGCTTTGCCCACCGCCTCCGACGGTGCCATCCGCGACATCACTGCGAACAATTCCGCTAGCTCGCGGGCATCCGCCGCAGTGATCAGATTGTCTTTCATGAAAACCTCGGTGAGCAACCCACACGTAGCCGAATTCGCGATCCCTGCCCGCCGCAGGCCACGGTTTTTCGATGTCAGTGCGGCTCTTACAGCTTGCTCATCCAGCGCACCGAGCCCTTGCAATGCATAAAATGCGTGCAGGCTAGCGTGTCCTGCATCCGCCGAATTGGCGATTTTGCGGAGTGTGTCCGCCGCAGTCGTCGATGCTGATTCGACGATCAACCGCTGCGCTTGCAACCGCCAAAACAAGTTTGGATGGCCGAGACCCGCTACCAGCGAGTCCAGCGATGTAGGGTCAAGTTGCGGGTTTTTGTCGTTTGGGCTGCCATTCGGGAAAACACGGTAAATACGGCCCATCGACTTGTCGCGGAGCGGTGTTTCGTAAGCATTGCCCCGGCCCGTTTTCGCGTCGTAGCCGGCCGAGCTTTTCGTGGGCGTCGGATTGTGTTGGATAATGATGTTATACCAGTCGGCGATCCAGACGGCACCGTCGGGGCCGGTTTCCGCCTGCACCGGTCCGGACCATCCGTCCGCGCTGGAATACAAGTTGTTTGGCAATTGCTGGGAAACATAGCCGGCTCCGTCCGCCGCGATGTCGAACTGGCCAACTAGTTTCCCGGTCGGCCCGCAAATGAAGGCGATCCGGTCGCGGTAACGCTCCGGAAAGCGATCGGATGTATAAAACGAATGCCCGGCCGCCGAGGTGTAACGGTCGAATTGGTCGACTTGGCGGATGTCCATCGACGAGGGGAAAAACTTGGGATTGCCGTCGCGATTTGGCGTCCGCGGTTGTTCCAAACCAGCGTTTTCATACAACGATTTGGCAAACGTGAAATACCACGATGGGTTGCCATTTGCGGTAGATCCGAGGATGTCAAAATCCGAGTTGAACCCAAGTCCCCACGTGTTGTTGGTGGTGTTTTGTAGAAACTCCAACTTGGTGCCGTCTGGTTTGAAGCGGAAAAAGCCAGTCGAAAACTCGTGCTGCTCGCCGCCGACGGTCCCGCGGAACCCCGAGTAGCCGATGGTCGCATAAATCCAGTTATCGAAGCCATATCTCAGGTTGGAAACGCCGGCATGGGTGTCGCCCATGTTGAAGCCGGAAAATAGCACCGTGCGAACATCCGCATGGTCGTCGCCGGTGGTGTCTTTCAAGAAAATCATGTCGCTGCCATTGGTGCAAATCAGCCCCCCATTCACGAACACTGCCGAGGTCGGGATCGATAGCTTGTCCGCAAACAATGTGAATTTGTCGGCCTTGCCATCGCCATTGGTGTCTTCCACCAAACGCACTCGATCGTGGCCGACGTTCCGCGCTTGCAGGTTGTTCGGATAATCCACGGTCTCAATGACATATGCCCGGCCGCGGTGATCCCACGTAATGTGGATCGGGTTCACGATTTCTGGTTCGCTCGCAAACAACGACAGCTCGAAGCCGGTCGGAACTTGCGCCAGTTTCATCGAATCTGCCGGCGAAAGCGGCTTCTGCGCCTTGGTGATTGTCTTCCGTTCGCGGTAGCCGGGAAGGATGGCTTCCTCCTGCTCGAGTTTCGGCAGTTTCATCGCGGTGAGTTTGGCACGGACTTCCGCACCAACGCTCCATAGAATGCCGCGGCGCAGGAGTTCGTGGAACTCCGGTTGATCCCAGCAACGCATGTCGTGGCCATATGCGGTGTAGAAAACCTTGCCTTTCCCTTGGTCGCGAACCCACGTCCACGGTTCGTTTTCCCGCACTTGGAGCACTGTTCGGTCGTCCGTCAGGCGATCGTGCACATACGTTTCATCCCACGTTTCAAACCCCTCGTAACCGCGCATCACTGGATGCTCCGGTGCCACAATCGTGGTTTTGAAGACTCCCTCGCCGTGGGATTTGAAATGACCGCCGACCAACTTCGCAAAATCATCCGTGCCACCAAAACACGCAGACGCACAGTGGATCGGTAAAAATGCGCCGCCTTCGTCGATGAAACTGGTCAGAGCTTTGAAACGATCTGCCTCCAAGTCGCCGTTATCGTTCCAATTCGCGTAGAACATTACGCCATCATATTGGTCGAGCAAATCGCGCCGAAGGTCGCCGAGGTCCTCGCTGTAGGTCAGCGAGATGCCATCGACACCCAGTGCTTTTTTGAGGACTCGGTAGCGCTCGACCGGATCGTGGCCCGGGTGGTTGGCAGTGGGTGCGCCGAGAAATAGAATCTCAACCCTGCGCGGCGCAGAGGTCGCTGCAGTGGCAGTTTGGGCGATGACTGTGCCGCTCAGGAACATCCCAAGTAGGCCAAATGTGAGAGTCTTCATACGGATGGATTGATGCTTCCGGTTCGCTGCGGAACGCGCTGACACTCTGCGATGTTTCACCCCACCACGGCTTGTAATATCGCGGACTTGTTGTGTATCATCCCGCCAAGATGACTGTCAGCGAGCAACGCCGGAAATGGCTGGAAAAACTTCCGGCAGGACAATTCCGCAACTTGTTCGACCATCTGCCGGGAACCCTGTTCTTTGCCAAAGACATCGATGGTCGGTTGATGGCGGGCAACCCGGCCTTCGTCCAGCGCTGCGGGTTCCGTACCGAGCTCGAGCTTATCGGCATCACCGATGCTGCCATTTTTCCTCCTCGCCTCGCCGAAAAATACCGCCAAGACGACGCACGGGTCATCGCCACCGGAAATCCTCTGCTCGGAATTATCGAGTTGTTCCCCAACGCCGAGGGGCGACCCGAGTGGTTTGTTACCGACAAGTTGCCGCTCTTTGACAGCGCGGGCGCGATTTGTGGACTCTGCGGCACCGTCCGCAGTTACGAAGCCCAACGCGCGGCAATGCAGCCATACCTCGAACTCGCGGCGGTCGCCGATCATCTGAAAATCCATTTTCGCGAAAAACTCGACCTTGCTGCGTTGGCGGCCATGACAGCGATGTCCGTTCGCCAATTTGAACGAAAATTCCGCGCCACATTCCAGATGACGCCGCAGGAATACATGATCCGGATGCGCGTCATCGAAGCGTGCGCCTTGCTCGCACAATCGAATTTGCCGATCACGACCATCGCCCTGGATGCCGGATTTTACGATCACGCGGACTTCGCTCGCCAATTCCGCAAGCACATGGGTCAAACTGCCAGCCAATACCGGACCGGCCACCGCGAAGGCGGCTCGCAGCAGGTGTGAAACGGCCCGATGTTTCCGACCCGCGCACTTCCTTGGCGGGATCTTACACAAGTAAGTCGTAAACTTACAAGCGGCCGACGGGGAAGCCGGTCAGGCTGAGAACTTGATTCCCAATTCTTTGCCAACTGCTTTCCTAAAACCTCAAAATTCCCGCTGAACAAATCATGACCAAAATCAACATCGCGATCGTCGGACTCGGCTTCGGAGCCGAGTTTATCCCGATCTATCAACGCCACCCGGACGCAAACATGTTTGCCATCTGCCAGCGGACGAAGTCCAAACTCGACGAGGTCGGCGATAAATTCGGTATCGCAAAGAGATACACGTCGTTCGAGGAATTGTTGAAAGATCCGGACGTCCACGCGGTGCATATCAACTCGCCGATCCCCGACCACGGCCGCCAAGCGATCGCCGCGCTCAAAGCTGGAAAACACGTGGCGTGCACCGTGCCGATGGCCACCACCGTCGAAGAATGTCGCCAAATCGTCGAATTGGTGAAGGAAACCGGCCTGAAATATATGATGATGGAAACCGTGGTTTATGCGCGGGAGTTCCTTTTCATGAAAGAGCTCTATGACAATGGTGAGCTCGGTAAAGTGCAGTTTCTTAAAGCGTCCCACCAACAGGACATGGAAGGCTGGCCGGGCTACTGGCCGGGCCTGCCGCCGATGTTTTACGCCACTCACTGTGTCGGCCCGATCCTCGGTTTGACCCGCGGCGAAGCGGACTATGTCTCGTGTTTTGGTTCCGGCACAATCGCTGAGGAAATGCATGAATGTTATGGTTCGACGTTTGCAATCGAGAGTTGCCATATCAAATTCAAGGATAGCGACCTGTCAGCGCAACTTCACCGCTCGTTGTTCGATGTAGCGCGTCAATATCGCGAATCGTTCGAAGTGTATGGCACCAAAAAATCCGTCGAGTGGCCACTCATCGAAGGGGATCCGCTGGTCGTCCACACCGCGAAAAAGCCGGAGCCGGAAATTCCCGAAGAAGTGGTGTCCCCGGATTATGCCAAATATTTGCCGGAAGAAATTCAAGGATTCACTACCGGCGGAGTCTATGGTGGCGAGGGCAAGGAAGACCATCTATCGTTTACCCAAGGCGGTGGCCATGGCGGCTCACACCCACACCTTGCCCATCGGTTTGTGGAAATGCTCAAAACCGGCAACGATGCGTATCCAAACGCCATCGAGAGCGCCAATATCACCTGCACCGGAATCCTTGCCCACGAATCCGCACTCAAAGGCGGCGAGATCATCCATCTACCCAAGTGGACTCACCGCAGCCAGTGAACGTTTACAGCAATGTAAATGAATAGGTGCTTGCTCGTCACCTTCCAGCTCCCGCACCCTGTGGTGTGCAAACGACGATCTCAGATGACAAACAGGAGGCCGGCCGTCTCGCGGCACGGTGCGGGGCAACCTATATTCGCAGGGCGATCGCTGCGCGAGGGGGGGCGACGATCATTGTGGCGACTGGCGCTTCGCAGTTCGAGATGCTTGAGGCGTTAGTCGCGGAGCCGGAAATCGATTGGTCCAAGGTGACGGGCTTCCATCTCGACGAATATGTTGGGGTTCCGATTACCCATCCGGCGTCGTTTCGTGGGTATCTCTGGAAGCGATTTGTGAGCCAACTGCCGCTTCCTCTGAGAGCATTCCATTTTCTCGATGGCGAGCGCAACCCTGCAGCTGAGTGCCAAAGAGTCGGAGCCTTAATCGCGGATCACAAAGTCGATGTCGCGTTTATCGGTATCGGCGAGAATGGGCATATCGCCTTCAATGACCCGCCAGCGGACTTTGAAACGACCAAGCCATATTTGGTCGTTGATCTCGACGATGCTTGCCGGCAACAACAATTCGGCGAGGGCTGGTTCCCGACGTTCGATGATGTCCCGAAGCGGGCGATCTCGATGTCGGTGCGACAGATCATGAAGAGCGCTGCGATCATCTGCACGGTGCCGGACGAGCGCAAAGCAACCGCGGTTGCGAACGCCAAGTTAGGGACGGTAACGCCGGAAGTACCTGCATCCATTTTACAACAACATGAAAATATGCACCTTTACTTGGACGTTGCAGCGGCCTCACAGTTGCCGAAATGAGTGATACTCAACGTCCCACGCATGTTGGTTTCGTCGGAGCAGGCTGGATGGGCGCGACCCTCATGCAGCGCCTTTGTGAGAATCCTGACGCCAAAGTTATCGCTCTCCACCAGCGTTCGCGTGACAAAGGGATCGCCGCTTTAGAGAAAATTGGGCTGCCGGCCTCCGCCTTCTACGACGATTACACGGCGATGCTCGCCAATCCTGAGGTGGACGCCGTGTTTTTGTGCAGTCCTAACAATTCGCATGGACCGCAGTCGATCGCTGCTCTAGAAGCCGGCAAGCACGTGTTTTGCGAGAAGCCGTGTGCCACGACTTTCGCTGACTTTGAGCGGCAGTTAGCGTTGACGAAAGAACGCCCGGAGCTGATTACCTTCGTCAACTACATGATGAACTTCGACACCATGGAGCAGAGGTTGCTCGAGATGGTGAAGCGTGGGGCCTTCGGCACAATCACGCAATTGCAGGTGAACTACCGTCACCCGATCAACATCACTGAGGACAAGGCCTGGAAGTTGAGTGCCGAAATCATGGGTGATGCGATTGGGATGGGGATCATCCATGCGCTGAGCGTAATGTTGAATATCATGGCGGCCCAGGATGCACATCCGGTGCGGGTGTATGCGACCTCATGCGACACCAAGACTCGCCCGTTTGAAGCGGACGCGATCTACAACATTCAGGTGACCTTCAGCAATGGGGCGACGGGGTTCTGTTTTGGCAATGTTGATCACGCGAATGGTTACGACGCCTATCACAATCTGCATGGCACGAAGGGTGGGTTCATTTTCGATAGCTATACCGAGCGTGCCCATAAAGTGCGCTACTGGTCCGAGAGCGAAACCGATCGTAAATGGGTGCGACCGCTTGATCCAGAGTGCCCGGCCGCGAACCGCTGGGGCGAGGATACGACGACCCCGGACAGTGGCGATGTGATGCAACACCAGACCGGTTCATGCGTATCGCACTTCATCGATTGCGTACAGAACGGCGAGCAATCATTCCTGAGTTTCGAGTCCTCCGCTCCAACTGCGGAACTCGGCTGGGGGATTTTGCTCTCCGCCGCTACGGGCGAGCCGATCGATCTCCCGCTCGACCGGGAACGCGCGCGGGCCCACTTCGACTCCAAAGCTTAAATGAGATCTTGCGACCTCCAGATCAATGGATATGCCGGCGC
>CAJDVR010000032.1_pt1 | contig 14245 bp, 10 predicted proteins | sample 7391381 | NCBI WGS metagenome assembly CAJDVR01 (sample SAMEA7055695, study PRJEB34461) | soil metagenome | biome: terrestrial ecosystem; feature: Peninsula; material: soil | place: Antarctica | collected 2016
CTGACGCTGCAGGGCCAGCACGCGGGGTGCCTGCGCGAGAGGCGCAAAGCCTGCTGGTTCTGGCCTTTGTCGCCGAGGCGATTGCGGAAATCGAGGATGAAACCCTCGCTTGCGGCACCGGCATCGTGGCGTCAGCACTGATTCATCACCTCCGGACCGGCGCGCCCAGCCCCATCAAAGTGGACGTCGAAGGCGGCGATACCTTGATCGTTGAATTCAAGAAAGCCAGCGATGGCGCGTTTTCCGGCATCACCTTGACCGGCCCAGCGGACTTTGTTTTTGAAGGCGAAATCGAAATTTGACGGCCCACGGAAATTTTCGTTGTCGGTGCAGCATCCGGCTTTGACCTCCCGCGGGTATGCTCCATGCTCCGCGCGCCATGCGCTTTTCCGGAACCTACACCGCCCTCATCACACCATTTCGCAACGGCGAAATCGATGTCCCGGCGTTCAAATCCCTCATTGACCGACAGGTCGCGGCCGGAATCGACGGCATCGTCCCCGTCGGAACCACCGGTGAGTCTCCTACCCTCGACACCGAGGAACACATCGAGGTGATTCGGTTGGCTGTCGAATTCGCCGACGGTCGCTGCCAAGTCGTCGCTGGAACTGGCGGCAACTCGACGTCCGAGGCCATCGAACTAACCGAAGCCGCCGAAAAACTCGGTGCCACCGGGTCACTGCAAGTTTGCCCATACTACAACCGCCCGTCGCAGGAGGGACTTTACCAGCACTACCGGGCGATCGCGGAATCGACCAACTTACCGATCATGCTCTACAGCGTCCCCGGTCGGTCTTCCATTGAGATCGCGCCGCGCACGGTAGCCCGGTTGGCGGAAGCCTGCCCGACGATCGTCGCAATCAAGGAAGCAGGCGGATCCGTCGACCGCGTGAACCAACTGGTCCAAGCACTGCCGGAAAGCTTTGGCATCCTATGCGGCGACGATGCGTTAATGCTGCCGTTCGTTTCCTGCGGCGCCACCGGGCTGGTTTCTGTGGCCTCCAACCTGATTCCGGACGTCATCGTGGCGCTGGTTCGCGCCTGCCTTGGCGGGGATTTCCCAGCAGCGCTGGCGTTGCAAAAGCGTTATTACCCGTTGATGCGCGGGCTGATGTCGTTGGACGTCAATCCGGTGCCCATTAAAACTGCGGTGGCTCTGCAAGGCCACTGCGACTCCGAACTTCGCCTCCCACTTGCCCCGCTCAGCGTCGAGAACCTCTCGGAACTCCAAGCACTCATGCGGACCTTCCAACTTCTTCCCTGAAAATCACTACCTCCATGTCGTCGCCCAAACTTTTTTCTCCCGGTCCTGTCGATGTTTCGGCGGAAACATTCGCCGCAATGTCGCACACCATGATTGGTCACCGCGGCAAAGACTTTGAGGAACTTTACGCCTCCACCCAGCCTGGCCTGCAGGAAATCTTCGGCACCAGTCGCCCAGTTTTCCTATCCACTTCGTCCGCATGGGGCGTCATGGAAGGAGCCCTCCGCAACGTCGCCCGCAAAAAAGTCCTCTGCCTGTGCTGCGGCGCATTCTCCGATAAGTGGCTCGATGTCGCGAAAAAATGCGGCTACGAGGCGGAAGCCGTCCAAGTCGCATGGGGCGAGGCGATCGACCCGCAAGCGGTCCGCGCGAAACTCGAAGAAGGCGGTTTCGACACCGTCACCTTCATCCATTCGGAAACCTCGACGGGTGTCGTCAACGACATCGCTGCCGTCTCGGAAGTCGTCAAATCCTTCCCCGACACCATGCTCATCGTGGACACCGTGTCTTCGCTTTCCGCCGTCCGCGTGAACATGGACGCCAACCGCATCGATGTGATGCTCGCCGGTGTCCAAAAAGCGCTTGCCCTGCCGCCCGGCCTCGCCGTTTTCGCGGTTTCGGAAGCTGCGATGGAACGCGCCAAGGGAACCCCGAACCGCGGGTATTACTTCGATTTCCTTGAGTTCGCAAAGAACGCTGCGGTCAACAACACGCCGTCAACGCCGTCGATTTCGATCATCTTTGGTCTCCAATACATCCTCGGAGAAATCGCCAAAGAAGGATTCGACGCGCGCATCGCCCGCCATGCAAAAACCAATGCGATGATTGCAGAGTGGGGCGCGAAACATGGGTTCCAGTTCTTTGCTCCAGAGGGATTCCGCTCGTTTGCTCTGACTTGCTTCAAAACTCCTGATGGTTTCGACCTCGCCGGATTCATCAAGAACCTAAAAACGAAGCACAACTTCCTGATCAATGGCGGATACGGGAAAATCAAAGGCACCACGTTCCGCATTTCCAACATGGGCAACGAAACGGAAGCCACCATCCAGCAACTCATCGACGCCATGGATGACGTCCTTGCCTGAACGCCCCGCAGTCGATCCCAGGCTCCATTCGACTTGCGCTCAAACCGCGCCGTCCTAGCATCCGCCGCTTTCTAGGCTGCGCTGCCTTATCGATCCCATGAACCGCATTTTCGTCGAAAAAAAGACCGGCCACACTACCGAAGCCCGTCACCTCCTGCTCGACCTCCACGAGGCGCTTGAACTCCCCGAACTGGAGACTGTCCGGATCGTCCAACGGTATGAGTGCGAAGGGCTTACCGCGGAGGAATTCCAAGTAGCGGCGCGCCAAATCCTGTCCGAACCGCAAGTGGACGAGATTTCACCGACGTTGTCGCTGGGGGAAAATGAAACGGCGTTTGCAGTGGAATATCTGCCCGGCCAATTCGACCAGCGCGCGGATTCCGCAGCGCAATGCATGCAAATCCTGTCCGGGAAAGAGCGACCATTCGTTACGTCCGCGCGGGTCATTGTTCTCCGCGGTGCTCTGTCTGCCGACCAGATCGCCAAGATCAAAGCGTTCATCATCAATGCGGTGGACTCCCACGAAGTGCCGGTTGCGGGCAGTGGCCAGCGCCCGGCCCCCGCGACTCCGGCAGATGTGGCGGTGCTCGATGGCTTCCGCATCGAAGAGCCACACGAAATCCGCGATCGCCTTGGTCTGGCAATGTCTGCCGCCGATGTAGCGTTCTGCCAAAAATATTTTACCGGTGAAGAACAACGCGACCCGACGTTGACCGAGATCCGAATGCTCGACACCTATTGGTCCGACCATTGCCGCCACACGACGTTCCTGACGAAAATCGACGATGTCACGTTTGGCGAGGGCACCAAACCAGTTCAACGCGCTTGGGCAACTTACCAACAAGTCCGCGACCAACTCGGCCGCAGCGATAAGTCGGTCACGCTCATGGACATCGCGCTCATCGGCATGCGCGAACTGCGCGCGTCCGGCGAGCTCCACAACTTGGAGGTTTCTGAAGAGGTCAACGCTGCCTCCATCGTCGTGCCGGTGGAGATTTCCCGCGCCACGACGCCCGGCGGTCCACTCACCACCACCTCCGAAGAGTGGCTGGTGATGTTCAAAAATGAAACGCACAACCACCCGACTGAGATCGAGCCGTTTGGCGGTGCAGCCACCTGCCTCGGCGGCTGCATCCGGGATCCACTTTCCGGCCGTGCCTACGTTTACCAAGCGATGCGAGTGACCGGCGCCGGCGACCCGCGCACTCCATTTTCCGAAACTCTGCCCGGTAAACTCCCGCAAAAAACGATCTGCCAAGTCGCGGCCCGCGGGTACGCCGCGTATGGCAACCAAATCGGCGTCGCGACCGGCCAAGTCGCTGAGATTTATCACCCCGGCTACGTTGCCAAGCGGATGGAAATCGGTGCGGTGGTAGCTGCCGCACCCCGCTCGCAAGTTTTCCGCGGCACTCCCGCAGCGGGCGATGTCATCCTGCTGATCGGCGGCCGGACCGGCCGCGACGGCGTCGGTGGCGCAACCGGATCTTCCAAAGAGCACACGGATACCGCACTCGAAAATTCCGCGGAGGTTCAGAAGGGCGACCCACCCACCGAACGCAAAATCCAGCGCTTGTTCCGCAACCCGGAACTCACGCGCAAGATCAAGGTTTGCAATGACTTCGGTGCCGGCGGCGTGTCCGTCGCCATCGGTGAAATCGCCCCGTCCCTAGAGATCCATCTGGATGCCGTGCCGAAGAAGTATGAAGGCCTGGACGGTACCGAACTGGCGATTTCCGAATCCCAAGAACGCATGGCCGTTTGTGTGGACCGCTCAGAAATCGCGTATTTCATCGCCGAAGCCGACCGCGAAAACTTGGAGTGCGTCCACGTCGCGGATGTCACCGACACAGGCCGTTTGATCATGACATGGCGCGGCAAGACGATCGTCGACCTTAGCCGCAACTTCCTCGACACCAACGGCGTCCAGCAAACGGCGACTGTCCATGTGGCACCGCCGCAAACCTCCGCACTCCCTTACATCCATGCAACTACATCCCTACTTGAACGCAGCCCATCAGGCATCTTGCGAGAAAGCCTTGGCACTGCAGGCGAACGCGCAGCCGATGTCCTCCACCGAGTTCACCAAGCAAGTGAGAAGTCTGGCAACGCACTCCCCACAACTACCGACGAGCGGGAAATCCTCCACCGCGCCATACGTGCCGTTGAAGAACAGCAAGTTCGAGACAATCTGAACGACCTATTTGTCGATTCCGCCGAATTTCGCGACCACTGGACCGCAGCCGGTTCGTTGGGCGGCGCGGAACACCAAGTGGTCCTCGACCGCGATGGCCGATCCGTCACCAAGGCCAACAACGGTGCTTACCACGGCCACTGGCTGGAGTATTTCCAGCGCCTCCATCTGCATCGCCTGCTTTTCCCGGACACCGCCTACTCGTTCGTCGGATTTCTCGATCAAGGGGAAAACCTCGCGGTTGTCGTCCGTCAACCGGTCGTCCCCGCGACAGCCGGTGCCACCCGCGCGCAAGTCGAGCAGCACATGAAGGCGCTCGGCGCATTCCGGTTTCGCGACGACGACTACTACTTGCCCGCCGAGGACCTATTCATCGAAAACCTCGACGCCGAAAATGTCGTCGTCGGCAGCGACGGAGAAACGCTGCGGTTCATCGATCCAGTGATTTACCTGCGTCCCCCGGACCTGCCGGTGCCGATCAATGAGTCGGCGCTGCCTGCTCACCTTGCGTCGCTGCAACTTTGCTCACAACGTGGGCTCGGCGAAATGTTCGACAGCTCGGTCGGCGCGGGCACCGTTCTGTGGCCGTTTGGCGGGGAAAACCAACTCACCCCGCCGGATGCGATGGTGGCCAAGTTGCCGCTGCTCGACGGCCAGACCGACGATTGCACGTTCATGAGCTGGGGTTTCGACCCGGAAATTTCGAGTAGTTCGCCGTTTCACGGCGCAGTGTTCGCCGTCACCGAGTCGGTCTGCAAGGCAGTCGCTGCTGGCGCACGCCTCGACGACATCCGGCTCACGCTGCAGGAATATTTTCCGCGCCTCGGCAACGATCCGACGCGTTGGGGCATGCCATTTGCCGCGTTGCTGGGCGCATTCCACGTCCAACACTCGCTGCGCCTCGCGGCGATCGGCGGTAAGGACTCGATGTCCGGCACTTTCAATGACTTGGACGTTCCACCGACGCTCGTTTCGTTTGCGCTTTCGCCGGGGAAGGCATCGCTGGCGCTGTCTCCGGAGTTCAAACTACCGGGGTCGAACGTGTCGTTTGTGGAAGTCCCGCGCGATGCCGATGGCTTGCCGGATTTCGCCCGTCTCCAAGAAATCGCGGCGGCGCTCCACCACAGCAATTCCGGCGGGAAGATCCTCTCGCTGCACCACATCGGCCGCGCCGGCATCGCCGCAGCACTGGCAAAAATGGCGTTCGGGAATGGCATTGGATTCGAGGCGGTTGGTCTCATCGACCGGCCATATCGTGAGCGCTTCTTTGGGTTTCTCATTGAGCATGAAGAACCGCTGGACCTCGACGTCACATTTCTCGGGAAAACGACCGTCGAACCGATCCTCCGGTTCAACGCGGAAATCCACCAACTCGACACGCTACTGGCGGCATGGGAAAGCACTCTTGAGCCGATTTACCCGACCCGCCCGGTCATCGCCGACCTTGCACCCGCCGTGGATGTCTCGTTGTTTCCACGCCCATCCACTGCGGCTCGACCACGGATTTCCGTCGCCCGGCCACGCGTCCTGGTCCCCGCTTTTCCCGGCACCAACAGCGAGTATGACTCCGCCAAGGCATTCCGCGAAGCAGGTGGCGACGCCCAAATCCAGGTGTTCCGCAACCTCACCGCCGGCCATATCGAGGAATCACTCACCGCACTAGCCGATGCCATCCGCGGCTCGCAGATTCTGATGCTTTCTGGCGGATTCAGCGCTGGCGACGAACCGGATGGCTCCGCGAAATTCATCGCCACCGTGCTCCGCAACCCGCGCATCACCGATGCCGTAATGGATCTGCTCCACAACCGCGACGGCCTCATTCTGGGAATTTGCAACGGATTCCAAGCACTCATCAAAACCGGCCTGGTTCCATTCGGCGAGATCCGCGAAGCCGCGGCCGGCACTCCCACGTTGGTCCACAACACGATCGGTCGTCACATTTCTCGCTACGTCCGGACCCGCGTCGTCAGCACTCTTTCGCCATGGCTCGCCAACTGCGAACCCGGCCAAGTCCACCGCATCCCGCTGTCGCACGGCGAAGGGAAATTCTTTGCTTCCGCCGATTCCATCGCTGCACTCGCCGCTTCCGGCCAGATCGCTACCCAGTATTGCGACGCCTCCGGCGCGCCATCGATGGATAACGCCGACAACCCGAACGGATCCGCGGCCGCCATCGAAGGAATCACCAGCCCATGCGGTCGTGTCTTCGGGAAAATGGCCCACAGCGAGCGCAACGGCCGCGACGTCGCCCGCAACATCCCGGGCGACAAACACCCAAAACTCTTCGCCGCCGGCGTTGCGTATTTCCAGTAATGGCACCAAAGAGCGTCCGCACCATTTCGTGATGAGAAACAGTAAAACCGAGAGAGGCCGACACATTGCTCACTCCCCATCGTCATTTCGATGAGGGATTTGACTTTGGTCGCCGTATCGATAGGCCACATCAAAACCAAATCAGACATCCGGTGAGTAGATCCGCTTCGTTTTTTATCGTGGGTGTCCTAGCGGGCATCGTTGCTGCCGGGGGGATTTTCGCCTGGTTAGGGCAAAACCAAGGGAACCGGGCCGTAACCGGCGTGCGCGAATTAAAGATCGCTCACGGGTTGCCGACCAACCATCCGGTTCACAAGGGACTCGTGGAGTTTGTCCGACTGGTCGAGGAAAAGTCCGGCGGCCAAATGAAGGTCGACCTATTCCCGAACGAACAACTGGGGACCGAAACCCAGTGCCTCGAAAAAGTGCAGGCCGGAACGTTGGATATTACCAAGGTGAGCGCCGCGGCGATCGGCAACTTCGTGCCATCCTACCAGATTTTTGGATTGCCGTATTTGTTCACCGGCGAGGAGCACTACTGGAAAGTGCTGGAAGGCCCGGTCGGCGCGGAAATGCTTGAGGTCGCCGGCACTCGCGGCGACGGCTCGCCGAGCGGTCTGCACGGGTTGGGCTACTTCGACAGTGGCAGTCGGAGTTTTTACACGATCGATCCGGTCAACGGCCCAGCCGATCTGAAAGGCAAAAAAATCCGGGTGATGAACGACCAAGTGGCGATGGACATGGTGCAAGCGATGGGCGGCTCGCCCACTCCGATCGCGTTCGGCGAGCTCTACACCGCGCTCAAACAAGGGACGGTGGACGGTGCGGAAAACAACCCGCCGAGTTTCGTTTCCAGCCGCCATTACGAAGTTTGTAAATACTACGTGCTCGACCACCACACGCGGATTCCCGACGTCATCTTGATCAGCAGCAAAACGTGGAGCCGCCTCAACAGCGAGGAACGCGGATGGATTCAAAGCGCCATGAAGGATGCGACGAAGTTCCAGCGCGAACTCTGGGAGATTGAAACCGCGAACTCGCTGGCCGACTTGCGCAAAGAGGGCGTCAAGATCACCGAACCGGACTTGGCGAAATTCCGCGAAGCATCCGCCTCGGTGGTGGAAAAATACTCGAATGCGACGACCCGTCCGCTGATCGAGAAAATCCGCAATGCCAACTGAGTCATGTGGAACCACGTCAAAAGCTTTACAGCTCGCTCGCTCGGCTGGGTCGCCATCGCAGTTTTCCTGATTCTGGTCATCGACGTATTGCTGGGGGTTTTCACCCGCAAGGTGCTCGGCGACCAGATCCGCTGGACCGAGGAGCTCGCGCGCTTCCTGCTCGTTTGGATTTCCTTCCTCGGCGGGGCGATCGCCTACCTCGACGACCGCCACCTCGGAGTGGATTTGCTGGTGGACCGGATTGACCCGGCGGCGCAGCGAGTGGCGCGGATCGTCACCCATGCCATGGTGTTTGCGTTTGCGCTCGGAATCATGGGCATCGGCGGGACCAACCTAGTGATCGACCGGTTTGACTCAGGCCAAGTGCTCCCCGCACTGCAAATCCAGAAAGCATGGTTTTACCTAGCAGTCCCGGTGAGTGGCTATGTCATCAGCCTGTTTGCGTTGGGGAATATCATTGCGTTTTCACTCGGCCAAAAGCTGCCGATGGAAAAGGAGGTAGGGCTGTGAGTGCAGGTCTTGGAGTGCTGGTTGCAGTGTTCGTGGCGTTGCTGCTGCTCGACACGCCGATCGCGTTTGTCATCGGCATCGCCACCGTGCTGGCGGCGTTCACCCTGGGCTATGAAGATGTTCTGATCTCCGTCGCCCGCGATATGGGCAATGGCCTGGACAGCTTTGCCCTACTCGCAATTCCGTTTTTCATCCTCGCCGGCGACCTAATGGGTGCCGGCGGGCTGGCCGGTCGGCTGATCGATTTTGCGGCGGTGTTTCTCGGTCGGTTCCGCGGCGGGTTGGCGATGGTCAACACGCTGACATGCATGCTTTTCGGTGCCATTTCCGGCTCGGCGGCGGCGGCGGTTTCATCGGTCGGCGGCACATTGATCCCGGAAATGAACCGCAAAGGTTATCCGAAGGATTTCAACATCGCCCTGACGGCGACGGCGGCGACGACTGGCCTGCTGATCCCGCCGAGCAACGCGTTGTTCGTCGCTGGCGTCATGCCGGGGGTTGTCATCGGATTGCTGATCATGGCGGTGGCGCTGTGGGTAAGCCGAAAAAATGGCTACGGCGGAGACCAAGAAATGGTCGAAGGGGAAGTAAAACGATCAGCACTAGTCAACACGTGGCGCGCATTTCCGAGTCTCTTGCTGGTGGTTTTCGTCCTCGGTGGGATCCTGACTGGGTTGTTCACGCCGACGGAAGCATCCGCGGTGGCGGTGTTGTGGGCATTTATTTTGGCAGTCCTAGTTTACCGAGAAGTCCCATGGCGGGCGCTGCCGCGCATTGCGATCGGCTCCGCACGCACCACCGGGATTGTGATGCTGCTCGTTGCAGTGAGCCAAGCGATGAGCGGACTGTTAACCGAAGAACAAGTCCCACAGTACGTTAGCGAAGCGCTGCTCGGGTTTTCCTCCAACCCGTTGATGATTCTGCTGACCATCAACGTGATCCTGCTGGTGGTCGGAACGTTCATGGACATGACCCCGGCGGTGCTCGTCTTCACACCGATTTTCCTGCCGGTAGCGGTCGGCATCGGTATCGATCCCGTCCACTTCGGCATGATCTTGATTTCCAACTTGTGCATCGGTTTGTGCACGCCGCCGGTGGGGACCTGTCTGTTCCTTGGTTGCAGCGTCGGGAAATCCAACATCGCACGAGTTTCCAAATCCATGCTGCCGTTTTACGGCGCGATGTTCATCGGATTGATCCTGATCACGTATTGGCCGGCGCTCTCGTTGTGGCTGCCGAAACTACTCCGAGTGATGGAGTGATGGCTCCTCGGCAAGCCGCTCGCGCAATCGTTTCGCACCCCACGCTGCGTGTTCGGCGATCAGCGGGTCGGGATCGGCGGCAGCCTTTTCGAGCGCCGGCAGGTCCTCGGCCGTGCCGGTATTGCCAAGGGCGATGCAGACGTTGCGTAGGAAGCGGGGACGTTTGGTGCGTTTAATCGGCGACTTGGAAAACAACGCACGGAAGCCGTCGTCATCGAGTTCTAGGAAATCCCGCAACCGGTGCTCAAACACATTGGCGCGGGCATGGAACGTGATTTCCCGGGAAACGGCGGCAAATCGGTTCCACGGACACGCATCGAGACACGCGTCGCAGCCGTAAATGCGGTCGCCCATCGGGATCCGAAATTCCTCGGGAATCGAACCTTTATGCTCGATGGTCAGATAAGAAATGCAGCGGCGGGCATCCACCCGGCGCGGCGCGGTGATCGCCTGCGTCGGACAAGCAGTGATGCAGGCGGTGCATTTCCCGCAGTGGTCGCCAAATGGCTCGTCGGGCACGAGATCCAGCGTCGTCAGTAACTCCGCGAGAAAAAACCACGTCCCGAGTTTGCGGTGGATTTGGACGGTCGATTTACCATTCCAACCGAGGCCGGCATCACTGGCAAAGTCGCGCTCAAGCATCGGACCGGTGTCTACGTAGCGTTTTTGAATGCCACCGAGCGTTTGCAGTTTCGTGTCGAACTCGCGCAGCCATTTTTCCACGAGGTCGTGGTAATCGTTGTTCCATGCATAGCGGGCAATCCGGTAGCCGCCCGGGTGGTCGTCCGGAAACGGGCTTTCGCCGGGAAAGTAATTGAGCGCCAGCATGATCACCGACTTGCAGCCGTCCATCACGATGCGCGGATCGCATCGGCGCTCCGGCGTCCGCTCCAGCCAACCCATTTCGCCGTGGCACCCGTCATCCAACCATTGGTGAAAACGATCGGCATGCGTCGCCTCTTTGGCGGTGGCGATCCGGCAATCGTCAAACCCGATTTCCGCCGCCCATGCTTTGATTTGCTCGATCGTCGTCATAGGTGGCCGGTGAAAAAATAGCGGGCACTCTCAAGGATGCCAGTTGCCAACTCCGCACTATCCAGTCCCGCAGTGTCCACTTTCAAATGCGCGGTGGACGCATAGAGCGGTTCGCGAATCGCCAGCAATTCCGCCACTTTTGCGGCGGGATCCGGCGTATGAAGCAACGGCCGTTCGCGGTTTTTTCCCGTCCGCTCAAGGATGACGTGCACCGGCGCATGCAACCAAACGACATACCCGAGCTGCCGCAACAACTCGCGGTTGCTCGCGCGGCCGATCACCCCGCCGCCCGTCGATATGATCCGTCGCGGTGCCGATGGATCTCCCAGCTCCTCAAGGAGTTGCGATTCCATCTCGCGAAATGCCTGCTCCCCCGAATCCGCGAAAATCGCCGCGATCGACTTTCCTGCGCGTTTTTCGATCATCTGATCCATGTCCACGAGCGGGTAACCGAGCCGGGCGTGAAGGTCCCGTCCGACAGTGGATTTCCCGCAGCCCATGAACCCGATCAGCACGATGTTCTTTGGGGGTGTGTGCGCCTCGTTCATAGGGACAGTCTAGTTGCCCAGCCGACGCAGGAGGAACCGCAAAAAGCGCCCGGGCATCAACCGCGACGGATTTTCGAGCCGGTAAACCGCACCGTGATCCGATACACCCGCTTTTGCCCCAGTTTGATTTCTCCCGTCTCCAAGTCGAATCGCTCCGGAACATCGAGCAAGTGGATGTCCACATTGGCCCGGAAACCACGCTCGGAAAATACGTCGATGAGCATCGCGATGGCGGTGGGACTGAGAAATAACGTGTCCTCGGTGTTGACCATTGCGCGGCCACTCACGGCGTAGCGTTTGATCACCGGCATCATCCGTACTTGGATGAAACTCACCACCGCTTGGAACATTTCAGGATGCTCAACTTGGTAGCTGTCGAGCCGGTTGACCAGTTCTTGGCGTGCTTGCAGGACAATCTCGTGAGCCAGCGGGACGTGCCGCAACGTGTCATACGTCCGCGGGTCAAGTTCCAGCGAGCTTTGATATTCAAGCTCTTGCAGGATATTCTGCTGGACGATCTCGACCGGCGCTTGGGCGTTGATGAAATGGTAATGGAAAATCTGTCGCAGCGAGACGAGCGCATCATACGTCTGCTCTTTGAACGTCCGGTAGCGGTTGCGCGCAAGCTGCGGGTCGAAATCGGTCGCGCGCTCTTCCCACAATTCGCCGACTCCCGCTTGGCGGACTTCCGCGTTGTGGATCAGCGTCTCGCGGCCGCGCTTGAGCTGGCGCGCAACACTCTCGGTTTCGTCCACAAACAACACCATGATGTGGAACGTTGGCTGACGAAAATAATGCGCTTTCGGGGTGTTCGAGAACTCCCGCCGCAAGTGGATCATTTTGTCATACAACAGCTTCAGGCACTCGACCTGGACTTTCGTCCGCGGAAATCCATCGAGCACCGCGCTGTCGCGAAACTCCGGTTTGAGCAACTCGCACAACAACAACCGCAACACTTCCTCGTCGCCCACCATTCCGCCGCGCGCCTTGATTTCCCGCGCGTCCGGCGTGTCGAGCAAGCTACTGATCACGATCGGCTGCGCTGTGATGTCGCGGACGCGGCAGATGAACTCAGTGTTCGTCCCTTTACCCGAACCCGGCGCACCGCCCAACAGAATGAGTTCCTTCGGAAACTGCAACTGGTCGCGCCCGCGTTCGGCTTCCAACTCGCCCCAGACGCGGTTAAAAATCAACTGCGCATCCTTGATTTCAAGGTCTTGGCTAACGAGGACGGGAGTTTGCTTGTTGCTGGGAGTCACTTCAGTCGGTGACTACACCACCCCACCAGCACGGTCCAGAGCAGGAACTAGAAATGTCACCGCGAAGCATGGGCGTCTCGCCCCGCATTTCTTCCACCCCCAACCCCGCCTTGCCCCCACCCCAGAAACCTGTTGGGGTTTCACCTAACCGGCGAGGGATGAATCAAGCCCGGCCAGCATCTCGGATGGAGGGACTTGTTGCTGACAGGATCGCCCAGAACGTTTTTCCGCGGTAATGAGGTCTGGGTCGAGATCTCGGCACGCGATGTGTCGGCATAGGGCTGGTCATGGAAGTTGTTCTTAGAACGGACGCCTTTTTTGCAGCGGGCCAAAGCGGTGTCGCGCTAGCGCTTGCCACCGCACTCCATACTTGCGCGGCTCTTTCGACTCCCTTGCGCACGCACGACTACGCGCCGAGTTCAGTGGCGCGGGCGGTGGCGGCGGCTACGGCATCGATGAGTGCATGGCGGATTCCATTTTTTTCGAGGGCAGCGAGGCCGGCGATGGTGGTTCCACCGGGTGAGGTGACCATGTCTTTGAGGACGGCCGGGTGCTGGCCGGTTTCCATGACCATGGCGGCGGCACCGAGCACCGTTTGGGCGGCAAGCCGCACGGCATCGGCGCGGGGGATGCCGGCGCGGACACCGCCGTCGGCCAACGCATCGATAATCACATAGACGTAGGCCGGTCCGCTGCCGGAAAGGCCGGTCACCGCATCCATCAGGCGCTCAGGGACTTCCACCGCATGGCCGACGGCCTCCAGCAGTGACTGCGCGGCTGCGCCATCGGCGGCGGTGGCTCGGGACCCAAGGCAAAACCCGGCTGCGCCGTGGCCGATGAGTGCCGGCGTGTTTGGCATCGTTCGGATCACGCGGAAATTTTCGGCAGACGCCATTTCGAGCGCAGCGAGCGTCACTCCGGCGGCGATGGAAATGACGAGCAGCGGCTTGCCAGCGGCGGCTTGGGCGGCGGCCGTCATGGCGGCGGCGACATCGGCCGGCTTCGTGCACAACAGCAGCGTGTCGCTGGCGGCTACGATTTCCCGGATTTCCGCGGTCACCGTGGCTCCGGTCGCAACGGCGAATGCCTCGCGCGACGGGGCGTAGGGATCACACCCGATGATGTCCCCCGCTTCGATCACCCCGGCGCGGATCGCGCCTTGGACCAATGCCGTTCCCATTTTCCCGCAACCGATGACGCCAAGCTTCATGGCCGGAGGCTAGCGGCCGGGCGGCGACGCGCGCCAGCGTGATTTTGCCGTGGTCAGACTGGCAGCACGTCGCCATCGTCCGCGCATGAAATTGCGGACGATGACGGTCATTCTAGCGACATGTGCGGTGGCGATGGCGCAAAAACCGACGACAAAGATCTCGCCGGAACCGGTGGAAATCCCAGCCGCTGAGGCGGATGTTCTGCCGCCGACGCCCGGCGTCGAGGATGCCATCCCGGATGCAGTGAAAGCGCTCGAAGTGCCCGCGATGAGGGCGTTTCCCAATGGCATCCAGATGGCGGTGACTGCGGTAAGCGAGGTCGCGGAGGTGCACGTCAATCAAGGGCTGAACTACTTGCATGGCGGGTGGGAGTTTGAGGCCTGCCG
>CAJDVR010000091.1_pt1 | contig 14079 bp, 12 predicted proteins | sample 7391381 | NCBI WGS metagenome assembly CAJDVR01 (sample SAMEA7055695, study PRJEB34461) | soil metagenome | biome: terrestrial ecosystem; feature: Peninsula; material: soil | place: Antarctica | collected 2016
CCGATGCCGAGGTCGATGAAGCGCTGGAAATCCTCCGCACCTTGCTCGCCGCGTTTTAACCGATCTTTCCCCGATGCAACATTTACTATCCATCGAAGAACTCAGCGGCCGCGAAATCGAGCGTCTGCTCGACTCCGCAGCTTACCTCAAAATGCAGCGTGGACGGGACGGCACCCAACTCGCCGGTCAAACATGGGCGCTCATTTTTACGAAATCGTCGACCCGGACCCGCGTCTCGTTTGAGGTCGGCATCCGCGAACTCGGTGGTTTCCCGATGTTCTTGTCCGGGAATGACATCCAACTCGGTCGTGGAGAACCAATCAAAGACACCGCTCGAGTCCTCGGGCGGATGGTCCACGGTGTGGTCATCCGCACGTTTGCCCAACAAGACGTGGTCGACTTCGCTGCGTTTTCCGGGATTCCCACGATCAATGCGCTGACCGACGACGAGCATCCGTGCCAAATCCTCGCCGACCTACTGACGATCCGAGAAAAACTTGGGACTTGGGAGGGCAAGAAGATCGCTTTCATTGGTGATGGGTTTTCCAACATGACGATCTCGTGGATGTGGGCCGCCAAGCACCTTGGGTTCGAATTGGCGGTTGCCTCGCCCGTCGATTGCCAACCGTCCGCTGAGTTTCTGGCAAAACTTGACGCGCCGAATGTCACCGTCACCGCCGACCCAGCCGCTGCTGCTGCCGGAGCCAACGTCATCAACACCGATACGTGGCTGTCCATGGGCCAGGAATCCCAACTGGAAAAGGAAACCCAGTTCGCAGGATTCCAAGTGAACGCGGATTTGCTAACCGCCGCCGCACCCGGTCACATCGTCATGCACTGCCTACCGGCCTACCGAGGCAAGGAAATCAGCGATGAAATCCTCGAACTCCATGCCGGAACGATTTTCCAACAAGCGGAAAACCGCCTCCACGCCCAAAAAGCGGTGCTCGTGGCAGTGGTCCGCAAGTGACCGGTCCGAAGTTTCGGCCGTCCGTGGCACGCTTCGCTGGCCAGCGATGGAGGGATATGGCAGTTTCCTTCTGTGATCCAACGGCGAAAAGTGAAATACGAGGTTTCGGGCGGGCTGGGGCAATACCTTTGCCGCTTTGACCGCTACCGTGCCATCCCGCGGGTTTATGCCGACCTTTGCCGGTTCACCAGCGCGGTGCCCTACGACGATCCAAAGGGCAAGGAGACTCTGTGGCTCACCGTCATGTATTCGCAAGAGTTGTTGGAGGATCTGCGCACCCGCCTCACTGAGATCTATAGCGAGTTAAAGATTGGCCGCGACTCAAACCAGCATGAACACTTGTTGGTGGACCGCATCGATTACGGTGATTTTGGTAACTCCAAACCATTTCGCATCCGCATCACGAACTTGTTCAATGATAACTCAGACTATTTTTACGTCAAACAATCGGATGCCTCGCGCATCTATGGATTGGAGTTGGAGCACATTCTCTCGCCTAGCCGGATTAACTATCTCGTAAATGGCAACACGCTGATTGAAGAACACATCGCCGGCGTGCCGGGGGATGTGTTTCTCCGTGACTATTTGCATATGCCCGGACTCAACAAAGTCCGCATCGCCAAGGAATTCACGAAATTCACCGAGCGCAGCTTTATTCGCTTACTCGGCGATATGCGCAGCGTGAACTATGTGGTTGAAATCACCCCGGACTTCGAGGAAGTGCAGTATCGTGTCCGCGCAATCGATTTTGATCAACAATCGTATGAAGGAAATGGAAATATCTATCTGGCATTTCGTTTCAATTCGAACCGGCGGATCACGCGGCTGGCATTTGAGGTTCTCAACCGCAAAAGCATCGATCAATACGTCGAAGAGGAACACGCACAGATGGCCCGTCGGGCCAAGGTTGAGAGCGGCCGATTGCGGGCTCTGCTCGGCGTGATGCGACGCGAGGACATCGCGCCGCGGGAACACGTCGTTACCCTGGCACGGGAACTTGACCGGATGCACGCGACCAGCGGGTTCGGCGATTGCCAATCGATGGGTGAACTTACCGCGATGCACATTTCCATGATGCTGGGGATCACGCCGGCGAACTTCGTTCCGCCGCCTCGCGAATGACCACGGCATTCACTCTGCTGGACTCACTCGCTCCATCCGCACAAACTCTGCTCATGAAACGCCTCTTCTTGCTCGACGGCATGGCCTTGATTTATCGGGCGCACTTCGCGCTGATCCAGAATCCCATCCGCAACTCGAAGGGCGTCAACACGTCCGCGCTCTACGGATTCATCAACACCTTGCTAGCGATTCTTGAAAAAGAAAATCCGACGCACCTCGGTGTGGCGTTTGATACCTCCGCACCGACGCCGCGACACATTTTGTTTCCAGCTTACAAAGCGCAGCGCGATGAGATGCCGGAAGAGCTTGCCGCAGCGATTCCTCATGTGAAGTCGTTGTGCCGCGCATTCCAGATTCCGGTGCTCGAACTGGATGGCTACGAAGCCGATGACATCATCGGCACCCTCGTGAAACGTGCTGAGCCGGAAGGGTTTGAAAGTTACATGGTCACGCCGGACAAGGATTTCGCCCAACTCCTTTCCCCGACTACGTTCATGTGGAAACCCGGTCGCAAAGGCACTGATCACGAAGTGATCGGCCAGAATGACTTGATGGCCATCTGGGGCGTTGCTGACCCACACCAAATTATCGATTTGTTAGGTCTAATGGGTGACGCCTCGGACAACATCCCCGGAGTTCCTGGCGTTGGACCCAAGACTGCGCAAAAACTCATCGCGGAGTATGGCAGTATGGAAAACCTATTGGCCAATACCAGCGCCCTTAAAGGCAAACAAAAGGAGAATCTCGAAGCGTTTTCGGACCAAGCATTGCTGTCGAAGGAGTTGGCAACGATTCTTTTGGATGTTCCGATCGAAGTGGCGTGGGAGGACCTGCTGTTGTCAGACCGGGACGATGAAGCCCTAAAGGAACTTTTCACGGAATTTGAATTCCGCACGCTGACGAAGCGGTTGTTTGGAGATGCCTTAACGGTTGTGGCCACCGACACACCGGATTCGGTGGCCCCGACGATCTTCGATACCTTCACTACTCTGGCTGACATCCAACATACGTATCACCTCGCAGACACACCGGAGTTGCAGAAAAGATTGTTTGTGGAGTTGGCGACGCAAAAGTCGTTTGCTTTCGATATCGAAACTACCGGCCTTGACCGATTTTCTTGCGAATTACTTGGAATTGCGTTTGCGTGGAAATCTCACGAAGCGTGGTTCTTGCCGGTGACGGATTTGGAAGCGCAAGCCGACGATTTAAAATCGATCTTCGCTTTGCCAGCGGAAAAGGTGGGTCACAACCTCAAGTTCGATCTGTCGATCTTAGAACGGCTTGGAATCCCTGTGAAGGGCCCGTTCTTCGATACTTTCTTAGTGGATTCCTTAATCTCGCCGGAGCGTCGCCATTCCATGGATTATCTATCCGAGATCCTGCTCGGATACAGTCCGGTGAAATTGGCCGAGATTTCGAAACCAGTCGATGAAGAGGATGATGCGACCCCGTTGGATTTGTTTGCTCATGCGGCGAAATCCAAGGCGTCGAAAAATCTGGATATGCGATCGATCCCGTTACCGGTTCTCGCCGAATACGCGGCAGAGGATGCGGACGTAACCTATCAATTGGCAGAAAAGCTTCGTCCGGCGCTCGCAGAATCCGGTCAAGAGGATGTGCTACGGAATATCGAGTGTCCATTGATGCCGGTGTTGGTAGCAATGGAAATGGAAGGGATTGCGATTGATCCAGCGGCCCTCAACGTCATTGGTGACGAGCTGCAACTGCAAATTGATGAGATGATTCGCTCAATTCACCAGCACGCGGATACATCATTCAATGTGGCTTCTCCGAAACAATTGGGTGAGGTGTTGTTCGACCGGTTGGGTCTCGCGGAAAAGGCCAAGAAGACCAAGACCGGCCAATACAAAACTGACGAGCAAACGCTCGCTGCGCTGGAAGGCAAGCACCCGATCATCGCGGATATCTTATCTTATCGCGAGGCATCCAAATTGAAGTCTACCTACCTCGATGCGCTGCCTGGGCATATCGTGCCATCGACTGGTCGAATCCATACGAATTTTCATCAATTGGTGGCCGCCACCGGGCGGTTGGCATCGACCGATCCCAATTTGCAGAACATTCCGATCCGCTCGGAAGCGGGGCGGAAGATCCGCAAGGCATTTATTCCACGGGAAGGATTCACGTTGTTGTCATGCGACTATTCGCAGATTGAACTGCGGGTGATGGCAGCGATTGCGGGAGATTCGTCGATGATTGAAGCATTTCAACAAGGCGCGGATATCCATACCATTACGTCCGCAAAGGTGTTTGGTGTGGATCCGGAAGATGTCACTGAGGATATGCGACGGACAGCGAAGATGGTGAACTTCGGGATCATTTATGGGATTTCCGCTTTTGGTTTGAGCCAGCGGTTGGGGATTCCACGGACGGAGGCCGCGAATATCATTGAAGCATATTTCCGCGAATATCCAGCAATCCGGGAGTTCATGGATCGGACGATTCATGAAGCACGGGAAGCTGGCTATGTCGAAACCCTCAGTGGGCGACGTCGGTATTTTCCAGACCTCAACTCCGGCAATCAAAACCTGCGCGGCAACGCCGAACGCGCAGCGATCAACATGCCGATCCAAGGGACATCCGCTGATATGATCAAATTGGCGATGATCCGCGTGGATGGCTTGTTGCGGGAAAAGCCATATCGCACAAAAATGTTGCTACAGGTCCACGACGAACTGGTGTTTGACCTTGCTGCCGACGAGCAGGTGGAACTGGTGCCACGGATTATTGAAGCGATGGTAACAGCATTGCCGTTGCCGGCTGGTGTTCCGATTGTCGTCGAACATGGTGTCGGGCCGAACTGGCTGGCCGCACATTGAGGTTTTTTTTGGAGTGCGGCGGGAAGGGGAGCGATGTCGATGGGGCGGATGGGGGCCGTTTCAGCGAGCACAAGAACCTGCCGCGTTGGCCTGAAGCGCGCGGTGCGAACTTTTTTCCTCAAAGTGCCATGCTGCGTTCGGGCCAAAGCGGTGTCGCGCTACGCTTGCCACCGCACTCCAAACTGCCACGCCGCGGCGTGCGCAATGCTGGAGCTTGCGCGGGACCGGTTCGCGGGCATGAATCGCAGCCATGCGGTTTACCATTTTCCTGTGCGGCGCGGCGATTCTAGCGATGGGCGCGGTGTCTTACCGGTTGCTCGACAAGGATCTGGCGTTCGGATTCTTGAATGGCGCATTGCAACTCGGTGGGGGATTGACGATTTGCGGATTGTTTGCGCTGAGGATGCGCTGGCACGGGGTCATCGCTGCGGGAGTGCTCGCTCTACTCGGTGCAGCGCGGGGTTTGGGCAACGTGCCTGGCTTGTTGCGATTTATCGTTGGCGATCGTCCACGTGGAGTTGCCCCGCTGATGGAGGCAGCAGTTACTGCCATTTCGCTGTTGCTGCTGTTCCGAGTTATTCAGGCGCTGTCTCGGGAACGCGAGCGTCGGATGTTGGAATCGGGGGGGCGGTCGTGGAGGTTGGGGCCGCGGGAGTGATCGGCGGTGTGACCGGCGGAGAAACGCCCGGCGGCACCGGATTCGGCGTGGTGGTCGGGATCAGCGGCTTGCTAGAACCGGGGATCGGCACCGGCGTTTCGGCGGGGGCTTCGGGCTCCGGCTGTTTCGGCAGCGTGTCTTCCCATGCATGAAGCGTGAAGCCATCGCCCAAGCCACCGATTTCAGTCAGCAGTTCGTGGCAGCGTTGCCGCCATTTTTCGTAATCCGGCGGGCCTTTTTGTTCGTCTCTGCTTCCCGGAAAAACAATGTAGCTGACTTTTAAGTCGGACACTGGCCGGCTGTAAGAGCTGGCTTTTGGATTGAGCTCCTTGGCCAAGCGCACCGATCCTTCGCCGACTTTGAATGTGGGGCCGCCATCGCCAACGATCACTGGATAGATTTTTTTGTCGTAAATGACCACTGCGTAGTCGCCGACGCCGGGCGCGTAGGGTGCTTTGGAAGTCAATAAATTCACTGACATCACGATAAACGGATCATGCTCGGCGATCAGGAAACTGCGGTATTTCATGTCTTCGACACCGCGCTTGAGCACTTTGATGCGGTCGTTGAGCCATTTTTTCCGTGCCGCGGTGGTGGCGGACTGAGCGATTTCCTTCTCGGCAGCGTNGGTTCGGCGTTTTGGTTCTCTTCGGCCAGCCGTAGCTGGTGAACGGCTGGTAGTGGGTCGAGTTGACGATCGAGTCCGGCATCGTTGGTAGGCGGTCGCCGTCCGAGCCATCGGAAACGACGTCCATTTCTGCTTGCAGGAAAAACACTTTGCGGCCGTTTTCCGCCTGCATTTGGAGCATCGTCTCGCAGTCGTAGAGGTTGTGTTTGGTGAGTAACTCGTTGAGTGAGTGTGCATCTTGCCGGATGCGGCTGATCTTATTGTCGTAGAGTTGGGAAAACCACGGCGAGACTTCCGCCTTCTCGAGAAGGGGCGGCAGACCCGGCAACATCTGGGACAGCTCGGGCGATGAAGTTTCCAACTCGGCAATGGTCGTCGCTGGAGCCGGGTTGCGCAGCTTCAGTTCGTAGCTCGCGGTGTAACTACTGTCATCGACCCGCTCTTTGGAGGCGATCGTCCCTTTCTCAACGGTGACGGAGGTTGTGAGTCACCGTGCCGGATTCGATCACTGCGGGTGGAGGCGGCGGCGCGGTTTCGTCACGCTTCCCAGCTTCCTCGAGAGATTTTTTCAGCGCTGCGATCTCCTCGTCTTTCCGCGCTTCCGCCTCGGCGATGATTTCCGCCTCCCGGTCGCGGTAGAGATCCTCGATATCGGCAGCGGCGGATTGGGCTTCCGGGGAAAAGATTTCACGCAGTCCGCGTTTCATTTTGACGAACATCCCGCTGGCGAAAATCGCCACCGCCATCACTCCGATGTAAAAAAGGTCGCGCCAACCGAACCAGCGGAAGCCCTTGTCCTCACGACGTTTTGCATTCATGACGGCGGAGGTTAGCTGGATTGCGGCGACCATCAATCCCCGTCCCGCAGAGATTTTGCACGCCCGACCCGTGTGATTTTTCCGATCAGCGAAACTCGGCCATGACAAAACCGCGCCCATCCCTATGGTCCGCGCCGTGAGTTATCAGGTCTTCGCCCGCAAATACCGGCCCAAAACATTCGACGACGTCCTCGGCCAGGACCATGTCGTCAGGACGCTTCGCAATGCCATCGCCCAAAAGCGATTGGCCCACGCGTATCTTTTCGTCGGTCCGCGCGGCACCGGCAAAACATCCACTGCTCGGATCCTCGCCAAAGCGCTCAACTGCACCGGCGGCCCGAGCGCGGATTTCGACCCCGACGAGGATATTTGCGTGGAAATCGCCGAAGGACGGTCACTCGACGTGCTCGAAATCGACGGTGCTTCCAACAACGGCGTGGAACAAGTGCGCGATTTGCGCGAGTCGGTCCGCTTCGCCCCGGCTCGCGGCCAATTCAAGATTTTCTACATCGACGAGGTCCACATGCTCTCGAATGCCGCGTTCAACGCGCTGCTCAAGACGCTCGAAGAGCCGCCGCCGCACGTGAAATTCATTTTTGCCACCACCGAGCCCAACAAAATCCTGCCGACGATTTTATCGCGTTGCCAGCGTTTCGACCTGCGGCCGATCCCCACGGAAATCATCGCGCACCACCTCCAATACATTTCTGGCCAAGAGGGGATCACGCTCGATGAGACCGCCGCATGGGCGATCGGCAAGGGTGCTGACGGCGGAATGCGCGATGCGCAATCGATGCTCGATCAGCTCGTGTCGTTCGCGACAATCCCGGGGCTCTCACATTGATTCAAAAAGAAGCGGAAAGCGGTCGCGAGCTGTCCCAACTCCTCGGCGAGTTGATCGGATGCCTGCGCGCACTGCTCGTCGCGAAACTAGATCCATCCGCCGATGGCGAAGGGATTCCAGCTGCACTTTGGGACGGTCTCCGCAAAGCGGCCGACGAATACGCGCCAGACCGGATCCTCGCTGCCATCGATGTTTTCGCGGAAACCGAAGGGCGGATGAAATGGGCTACCAACAAGCGGCTCCATTTTGAGCTCGGCGTCATCAAGGCGATCCAATCGCTCGGCGAGGTCCGCATCGCCGATATCATCAAGGTCCTCACCAAAGGCGCGGACTATCTACCGACCAATTTTGCCCAGCCATCCGCACCGGCGGAACGCGAGCCAGATTCAGCACCACAAGTCAAACAGGTCCAGCCTCAGCCGACTCCTGAGCCAGCGCCCGCACCGCAAGCTGCGGTGCCTCAACTTCAGGCGGTTCCTGAGCCAGAGCCTGTCGCTCCCGTCCTGCCGGAACCAGAAATCCCCGCGGCCAAGGAGTGGAAACCAGCGGTTACCGTCGAAGCGAACCCGGCACCTGCCGCGAGCAAACCGAAACCAACCGCCCGCGGCATCGCTGGACTGGATTCCTTCATCGCCGACGCCCCAGAAACCAGCGACTTTGTGCCAGAACCGCCGCCGGCTGCCGCCAAGCCAGAACCGCTTTCACCCGCCGCGACGCCGGCTCCTGCCCCGGTCGCCACGGCCCCGGTCGATGACGCATTTTACAACGACCCGCTGATCCAGTCCGCGCTGGTGAAATTTCAAGGGAAAGTCCTCGGCTGATCGCTTCCCCGGCTGGGTTCACCGGCCGTCGCGCGAGCCGAAAACCAACGTGCGTTTCCCGTCCCAAGCCACTGCCTCAATGTGGGTAGCTCCATCGGGAAACTGCACCAAGGTCGAGCTGTTGTCCTCCGAGTCCGTGCCGACCATCGCGATTTTCATGAGTTCCTTGCCGCGATAGGTCTCAAACGTCGCCACATTCTTCCACACTGTGTGGTCGATGGTGCGCTTGTTGCCGGTTCCGCTAACACCTTCACCCGTTGTGCCTTCGACTGCTGCGCGGTTTTTATAGGCATCTACGCTGTTGGCGCTGATATAGAAAATCACCGGACTGTCCGGCTGCGGATAGCGTCCCATATAGCGCGTTAGTTCCGCACATTCGTCTGCAGTGATCGTCAGCTGGGCACGGGTGTAGTCATCCATATCCTTGTCGATCGGTTTGAGCATGCCAACCATGGTAAAGAAATGGCTCATGTCGAGTTTCAGCACATCGCTGGCGTTGCGCATAAAATTGAGTTGGAGTTCGCCATTCTTCAAACCGCTTTGATCCGTTTCCCGCACCTTTTGGAAAATGTCCGCATAGAAGTCAGCCTTGCCGTGGCCGGCGATCGCGAAGAACAACTGCAGCTGCCACAGGGGACCGAGTTTCACAAAATGATCGCCACCGTTTTCATAGCCTTCCATTTTGTCGGGCCCGCGTTGGCAGAGCCATTGTTCCTTGGCCACCAACGCGCTGTTTAGGTAAGCATTGAAACGCCCGCCGATGACATTGCCGTCGCCACCATCGATCCGTTCATGCTCCAGCCGCATGTCAGTCCGGTTCAACCGGTAATTCGAAACTGCGGAAAAAATGTTGTTGGTTACTTCCGTGGTCGAAACCCACATCATTCCGGGTCGGGTCTGGTTGACGTGGCCGAATTCGTGCGCGATCCCCCAACTATTCGCAGGAATCCTGTCTGGATTGGCGATGCTATCCATCGCGGAGTGAATGAATGCCGCGCCGATCCCATCTGCATGCATATATCCTTTCCAGATTACCCGTCCGAGGATATGGTTTTTCGGGACGATGTCATATTTCACGAGCCCCATGATCTCGTGTTGATCGCGGATGATCCCGTCATACAGCGCAATGAGTTCCAGCCCGCGGTCTGGGCAGCTTTTCCGCAACTCCTCGACGGGATAGATCAACTGCACTTGTTTGCCGACGATGTCGATGGTTTCGCTGGTCGCTCCGGCCAGCAATTTTTTCCAGTCTTCGTTGGTGCTGGTCGCCGAATCGAACACCCCATTTACTTTTCCGGATAGAATGCTGATCTCCAGCTTTGGGGCATTTTTGAAATCCGGACTGTAATAACTGATATATCCGAGGCCGTGGCCCTTCATTGGGATCACATTCAGGCCGTTCTTCAGCGGATAGCTGTGGTCCGAATGCTCGCGGCCAAAGTCGGTTACTCGCAGCTCCGCGCCCGCTTTGGCAAGTCCAGCAACGTGCAGCACCGCGTCCTCGCCGTCCGCAAAATAAATTCCCGTGGGGTTCTCAAACTGGCTGTAGGTGCTGGTTTTCAGCCGTTTCGACAACGCCTGCACTGGTTCATACGCCGTGTAAGTGCGCCGCCTGGCCGCGGCTTCGAACTTGTTGCCGAGCAATTCCGCGGCAGCCCGGCGCAACACAGGGTTCTGCATCGCTTCGATCGCCGCACCCGTCGCACCGGGCCGAAGCTCGGTGAAAAAACCGTCGCGGAACATCTCCGCTTCACGACCGGTGAAGTCCTTTTCCGCCAAGGCAGCGGCAGGCTGCCCCAGTAAGGACACGAAGATGCCGCCTAGGAACGCGGCTTTGGAGAGGGATGCTTTCATGGAACAACCGAACAGCGGAAATGGCGATCTGACAAGCAAACGTCCCTCAATCCGCAGTTTGTTGTGGTGGTTTGCTGCGCCGTCGGCGTGCCTGACAGGCGCTTACGGATGGACAACTGCTTCTGCGCAGCGTCCTGAGAAATGCCAATTTACCGGTTGGTTGAGGAGACCGGTCATTCGGTTTGGCCCACTGCCATTTTTTGGCCATGATCCCCGCGGCTCAAGGCATCCAGCGCTGCTCGAAATCGTTCCAATATCAGCGTGGATCTGCAATCAGATCCTACATCGTAATTCCCATTTACCATCCATGAGATTGATCCTTTTCGCGCTATCGTTGCTAGTCACCACCAAAGTCCTTGGAGCCGGCCTGCCGGAAGAGACCAATCTTCTCTTCGCCGCACCGAACTTGACCTACGCATCTTGGGCCAACGCAATGGGGCTTTCGGGTGCCAACTCCGACCCAGCGCTCGATCCAGATGGCGACGGAATGAGCAATCTGATGGAATACGCCTTTGCCGGGTTCCATCCGTTAATTTCCGATGCCCAACCCGTGCTGGTTATGGATTTGGAAGCAGGACTACCGGTTGCCCGTTTTCTGAGACGCGATACGGATGACGCAGTGGTGACCCCGGAATTCCAGTATGGCGGGCTGGATGCCGACGGCTGGAGCCCAGTGGTCGACGGGGTGAATGGTTTCACGTTTACGACCGACAGCCTCGGCTCTCTGATCACAATGCAACCCGGAATTCACTCCAGTGGATTTCTCAGGCTCCATGTGGAGCTGCATCAAGAAGTCACCACCGAGCCGAACTTGAGCTTCGAGTTCCCTGCGGTGGCGGCGGGCACTTGGAGCGAAGATGCTCCTCCGAATTGGAGTTTTATCGGGGTAAGTGGCGGGGTAGAACATGTCGATGATCCGACCCGCTACGGCTCCAGCGGTTTTGGATCTCCGTTAGCCAAACTGAATGGCCAAGGTGGTGACGGCGATCAAGTCGCCTACATCAATCTTACTTCTATAGCTACCACTGGTAGCGCGACCTCCGCCGTTATCGCTCTCATCGAACCCGAAACCACCTACACGCTCACCATTGCCTTTGGCCAGAGGTCTACAGGCGTTAAGCTTCCGATCGGTCGTTTCGGGCTCAAGTCAACTTCCGTCGAATTAGGCAATTTCGTTGATGTGCCGGGTCGCAGTCTAACGACCGGCTTCCATGATTTTACCTACCGCTGGAAATCGCCGGCGGCGGGAGACCCACTCATTGGGCAACCCTTGAGAATCCAAATGGAATTCATTTACGATACGGTCTTAGGCGGTGCGCAGCAGGCTCAGTTTGATAACATCCGATTCAGCACGGGTGGGTTGGAGCGCATTCCAATTGAGAATGGTAGTTTTGAGATCGGTTCCCCTACGAACGGTGTGCCCACTGGATGGACTCAGACGGCGGGCAACAGCGCCATCGGTATTGGAATTGGCGGATCGAGCGGTTCACAATACCTCTGGCTTGGCCCGGGAATGGAAATCACCCAAAACCTCAACCACGTTTTGACGGCAGGTGAGAAGCTTACGCTGCACTACAATAGCTCCCGCGGTTCAGGCGGAGGCTACAAACGCCGCATTCAACTGCTCGCAGTAGACGCCGGCAGCTATCGATTGCTGGCCGAAACTACCGAACAAATTGGCAACAACAGTTGGCCAACGATCCGTCTGGACTACACCGTGGCGGCGGAGTTTGCAGATCAGCAATTGGCGATCCGGATTTTGAATTCCGACACGATCAACTGGAGCGAATTCGACAATTTTCGGCTGACCACCGGTGATCTCCCTCCAGAATTTATCGATGGCTGGAATCTGGTCTGGCAGGATGAATTTAACGGCCAAGAAATTGATTCCAGCATCTGGAGTCCGGTGCAGCGTGCTACTTCCGATTGGAACAACACGATGACAACCGACCCCAAGGTGTTTGGCATCGGCGACGGACGGCTGCATCTGAAGGGGCTCGTCAACGATGATCGGACTAGCGACCCATCACCTTTCCTGACCGGTGGGCTGACCTCGCGAGGAAAGTATTCGTTTCAATACGGAAAAATCGTGATCCGCGCCCGTTTTGGTAGCGCCCGAGGCGCGTGGCCCGCTCTTTGGCTGCTTGGCGATCAAGGCGGTTGGCCATACAATGGTGAACTCGATTTGATGGAGCACCTCAATTATGACAAATCCGTGTATCAAACCGTGCACTCGGGATACAATTACACCGGGTCGTCCACTCAGAAATTCATTCAAGCTCCCATCGATCAATACGGCTACAACACCTATGGTTTGGAGTGGGATGAGGAGACAGTAGCATTCACCGTCAACGGTTCCCGGACGATGACCTATTCGCGAGATCCGGCCAAGGGCGAGACGCAGTGGCCGTTCAAGCAACCGTTTTACATCATCCTTTCGATGCAAATCGGTGGCAGCTGGGTCGGCGCGGGATATCTCTCGGATCCGAACTACCCGACCGAGATGGAAGTCGATTGGATCCGGGTTTACGAAAAAGATTGAGCGACAAACCTGCTAAATCTCACATCGCGCGATGGAAGCGCAATTCGTCACGATGCCAGAGAGCCAAAGAACGCGGATTCCCTACCACGGAGTAGGGAATAGCAGTAAAGTTATCTTCTGGGGATCATTTGTGACGGATCTCCTTGGAATTTTTGCGGAATTCACAGAAAGGAGAGGGGAACTTTTTCTCGGGAAGAGAATCAACTGAAAACACCACACATTTCCAAATGAAAATCAGAACCTCACTCCTGATCGCGGCATTAGTCACCGCCCTAGCGTCTGGTGCCCATGCTGCCAGCGCTTTTGCCGACGCCCATCTCGTCTATTACTGGGATTTCGATGGCGAGACGACCGGCTACGTCAGCCCATCCGGCACCGGCCTGAACGCGGTGACTAATGAGGGGCCAATCACCTATGTGGCTGGCGCTGGACTGACCGGGGCCAATGCCACGGACAAAGCGGCGTCCTTCAACAAGANNNCACGGGGTTGGATTACAGCAATTTCTCTGTTTCGTTGCATGTGAATACTACGAGCACCACCGCATTTCGAGATTACATCAGTATCGGAACCAGCGCAGCTACCCAGTTTTACCTTGAATCGAGCAACGCGGGTGCGCCCACCGGACAAACGGGTGGCGGACTTTCGCTATTTTTCAGTGGCACCCCAGGTGGCGTGGCCCCGACGGCATCCATTGCTGCATCTCCTTTTGCCAATTTGAACGATGGAGCATGGCACCACATTGGAATGACCAGTGATGGAAACCTTTTAAAGCTTTATGTGAATGGCACCAATGTGGGATCCACGGCCTACACCGGGGAGGGCGCGATTGGTCTCTTTCAAGCCGCCAGTCGACTCGGTGACAATGTGCGACAAATTATCGCTGCGGAAGATGATATCAGCATCTGGAACACCGCACTGAGTGGGGATCAAATGCAATTCCTAAGCACGAACGTGGCAACCATGATCCCCGAACCATCGTCA
>CAJDVR010000004.1_pt1 | contig 13894 bp, 8 predicted proteins | sample 7391381 | NCBI WGS metagenome assembly CAJDVR01 (sample SAMEA7055695, study PRJEB34461) | soil metagenome | biome: terrestrial ecosystem; feature: Peninsula; material: soil | place: Antarctica | collected 2016
ATGGGATTCGCTATTCTCGGAAAATTTTCTGGCAAGCAGCCCAGCCGATCGCAAAGTCCCCAAATGTCATCCTCACCAAGCTGGACTGGAATATCTTTTCCTGGGTTTTTGGAGCGTTCGGCTTGCCAACGTCTGATGATTTCGTGGTGGAGGCCCTCATTGGAGACGCACATGGAAGACAATAGAGATTGGGGATCATCTGGCCCTCGTTTCCCTTTCCAGGTTCCTTCGGGTTTTCCGTATGTTAAATGCGCACGCACCTGCTGGGGCTTTCCGGCAAACTCTCCTTCTTCAACTGGAATCAGTTGAAACCATTCGGGGTGGGTTTTCCCGTATTCTTGCCACCAGTTGGTAAAGGTATGCCCCACCACATGGCTGGGGTTTTGCGAGGTCCCCATACGATGTCGCCGCAAAAAAACCTGCTGATCCCACAGGTATCGTTTGAGTGCGTCATCAGATGAATAGGCCATACCCGACTGCTGGCCCGATTCGGTAAAGGAATAAATCACAGGCGTTTCCGTTTCCCAGTTCCACGGAACATACGTCCTGATGATCCGCTCAGACAGACGTGGCTTGATCGTTTCATCCCACTGCGGCGCAAATAATGATGTCTGTTGAGAAACAGCAATACCGCCTTCACCTGGCCACAGCCAGCGTGCTTGCAGTAAGCGCTCCAGTACCTCATACACTCCCCACAATGTTCCGCTATTGACATTGGAGAAGTCCAGTGGATGGCCTGAGCCTTCAGATCCTACTACATAGAGATTGGAGCCGTCCGATCGGAGAACACAATGTTCTGGGGGTAAATGGCCAATTCTGACGGATTGGGCTGCTCGCGTTTGGCCAATATAGATCTTCGTTGATTGAGTCGTTGCCACCTGCGATTCATTCAGGACCGGCAGAGTCGCCTTGGTTGCGATTTGAATATGATGGACCAGTTCTTTTGCTGCATACGTTGCGATCGCGGATGGATGGTCCGCGGTGACGATGACTGCGATTGGTTGGCCATTTTCGACCCAGAGCGTTTGATCGCGATTCGACGAAACGAGTGTTTCCCTGCCACATAACGGGTAGACTTTGCAGACTAGGACTCTTTCCGGAAAGCCATGAACCATCCGCGCCGCCACCAATCTCCGCTGCGGCAATTGCTTGAAGCTGAGTCGCACCATCATTTACTCACGTCCCTGCTGGTTGCCGGAGTTACTTTCGCCGTCCTGAGTGGATGGTTGAAGTTTTCGGTGAGGCTCATTCTGTCTTGGGATGTTTTCGCCATCGTCAGCATCGGATTGGCGTTGGGCGGAATGCTTTCGCGTGGTGTGCGACATCGGGTTCATGATGCACGCAATCAAGATTCCGGTCGGGTAGCTATCGCCGGATGCATGGTCGCTGGCGCATTGATCAGCCTGGTAGGTGTCGGTATGTTATTGAGTCAGGCGAAAAACCTAGTTGGTGCCGCCTTAATTTCGCCGGTATTTCTGGCGGCTCTCACTCTGGCGTCATCGTGGTTTCTTGTTCATGTTCTGCTGGCTGTTCACTACACACATCTCTACTATCATGCGAGTGATGAGGACACAAATGAATCTGAGCCAGGGCTATTGTTTCCTGGTAACAGCGAGCCCGATTTCCTCGATTTAACCTATTTCTCTTTAGTCATTGGGATGACATTTCAAGTCTCCGACGTCCAAATCACCAGTCGTTCTATTCGGAGAACCGTGTTGATTCACAGTTTGATATCCTTTCTTTTCAATACGGTGATTGTTGCCTTTAGCATCAACCTTGCCACAACTTTGCTATGAACAGAGTGATCGCGTTCGCTAAACGGCGGGGAGATAGATGGAAAATGTGGCACCACCGCCGGGGGTGTCGGAGATTTCGATGCGACCGCCGTGGGTAGCGATGATTCCTTGGGAAATTGGCAATCCGAGGCCGAGGCCGAAGTTTTCGTTGCCGGTTTTGGATGTAAAGTTGAGGTCAAAGACGGTTTCGCGGAGGCTTGGGGGCACGCCGGGACCATGGTCGATGATGCGGACGACTGCCTCATGTGGTGAATCGCGCTGGGCGGTGATCTCTAATGGCGAACCGGGTTTGGCGGCGTAGGCATTGCGAATCAGATTGGTCCACACTTGGTGGAGGTCGCCGCTGCGGCCGTAGACTTCGAGGTCGGGATCGATCTCAGTTTCGAGCGGGATGTGTTTGAGAAGGTGGGCTAGGATGACGAGCACCTGATTGATGCTTTCACGGAGGTTGACGTGGCCAGTTTTTCCACCGGTGGGTCGGGCGTAATCTTTGAGGCCGGTGACTAAGTGGCAAATCTGGGTGGCGGCCACGTGTTGCGAGTTGAGAAGCAGTGCGGTTTCGAAGATCGCCAGGCGGCGATCGCCGCCGGGTAAAAGCTCGGTGGCATTCGCTGTGGGAAGGAGTTGCGGCCAAAGTTCGGCGGGCATGGCGGCGAGGCGGCGGAGCAACGCGCGTGGGAGCCGTGGGTGGTCGGACTCGAGTTGCTCAGCTTGGGCGCGCGCTTCCGGGGAACCGATTGGGATGGCATGGCTGCCGGCGTCCCAGAATGGTCGATCACAAGAATCGTTGTTGGAAATAAGCCACGCGTTGAGGGTGGTTTCCAAATGGTCACGTTGGCGGAGCAGGGCGGCAGCCGGGTTGTTCAGTTCATGGGCGAGGCCGGCAGAAAGCTGGCCGAGGACCGCCATTTTCTCCTGCAAAACGAGTTGGTTGCGGGTTTCCGTGAGTTCCTGGTTGGCACGGGCAAGGCGGAGTTGGAGCTGGACGGACGATCGGTAACGGTCCGCCAAGTTGGCAGTGATGAGGTGCTGCAGGAGTTGGTGAAATTCCGGGTGGATATCCGGCAGCGAGTCGAGCGTGGGTCCGTCGAGTCGCAAGCAGCGGAGCATGCTCGTGGCGCGGCCGGTGGAAAACGACAGGTGGCGGGTGACCACCGAGTTGACCCCCAACAAATCTCCGGGGACCAGCGTGGACAGCGCCAGCGGCGGCGAACCGTCATCATTTGCTTTGTAGAGCGTGACCTCACCCTGGAGCAGGACGAACAGCTTGTCGTTGGGCGTGCCTTCGGTCAGCAGGACATCGCCCGGCTCGTAGCTAATCAGGTGCGAAACGAGATCGGGATCCGTCTCCGCGAGGTGGCGGAGCCGGGCCGCGAGGGTGGGTGCGGGAGCGGAATTGCGGTTGAGGGGGTCTGCCATAAGGGGTTACTCGTCGCCGGGATTCCGCCGTCGCAGGTATTCCGCAAGGCGGGCGGTGTCGAGGATCGCGAGATACGGCATCGGATCGAGTTCGCGCTCGATGATATAAGACGTGAGTTGGTCGCGGATCACTCTGCGGAGTTCCTCAGGTTCCCATGGTTTGGCGAAAAAATAATCGAGGCCACCTTTGTTGATGGCACGGATGGTATCTTCGTGACCGGCTTGGGCGGTGAGGAGGATTTTCCGCGCTGGGCGGGTTTCCGGTTCATTGTCGAGGGCGATTAGGAAATCGGTGCCGCTGAGTCCGGGCATCAAGTGGTCACATAATGCGAGCGCCAGCGTGTGGCCCCGATCTTTGAGTCCAGCGACAATTTTCCCCGCTTCATCGGCGTTGAGCGCAGTCTCGATGCGAAAGGCGTCTTCGAAGGGGGCGAGGTCGCGGACGACCGCATCGAGGACAACGGCTTCGTCGTCCACACAGAGCAAGGTAAGTGTAGGGTTCATGGGTTAATTAGGGGCCAGAAGAAGTATGCCGCGAGAGTGGTGAGAATCAAACCGGCTCCCGCCATGACCACGCCGATCCTCGCCATTTGGGGCGTGGTGACCAGTCCGGTGGATATCGCGATTGCATTTGGCGGGGTGGAAATCGGCAGCGACATCCCGAAGCTGGAGGCGATGGCAATGGCGATGGCGATGAAGACCATCGAGCTGACCGGGCCGAGGGCTCCGGAGATTCCCAGACTGATGGCGATCGGCACGAGCAGCGCTGCGGTGACGGTGTGCGAAAGGAAGTTTGCCAAGAGGATGCTGACGGCAGCGAATCCAGCGAGGACCGCGAATGGTCCGAGGGCGCCCCAGTTGACGAGGTTGATCATCCATGCGGCGAGGCCGGTGTCATTGAGCGAGTTGCCGAGCGAAATGCCGCCGCCGACGAGCCACAGGACTTCCCACGACAGGTTGCGGATTTCCTTTTTCCCGATGACTCCGAGGGCCGGAAGCATGGCGATGGGAATGAATGCAGTAAGCGTGCTCGGGATCTTGTGCAGCGCTTCGGTAAGCCACAGCAACACGGTGATGCCCCCGACTACGTAAAGAAGGATCGCTGGTCGGCTGCGGTTGAATTCGCCGTCGAGCTCAAGGGGTAGCAAAGCGGAAGTGGGCGGGAAAAATTTCATTAGCAACCACCAACCGAGCGCCAAGGCGACGATGGTGACCGGCACGGCGTAGATCATCCATGTGGAAAACGAGACTGGAATGCCGGCGCTCGACAAGGCGCCAAGGGCCAGTGCGTTCGGCGGCGTGCCGATGGGAGTGGCCATCCCGCCGAGGTTGGCGGCGACCGGGATGGACAGGGCGAGCGCGGTGCGGAATCGATCGCCGGGTTTGAGAGTGGCGATGATCGGGGTGATCACAGCGATCATCATTGCGGTGGTCGCCGTGTTGCTCATGAAGGCGGAGAGCAGCGCGGTGGCGAGCATCAAACCGAGCAACACGTGCCCGGATTTTTTGCCGAACGGGGCGAGAATCACCCGCGTTAGACTGCGCTCGACCGAGTATTTCGAAGCCGCTTCGGCGAGCATGAACCCGCCTAGGAAAAGGATTAAAATCGGGTGAGCGAGAGTGGACGTGAATTTTTCCGCCGCGGTTGCCTCAGCGACGGCGTAGGGGAATGACTTCGCCATCACCAATGGCGCGGATTTACTTAAAAACAGCAGTTGGCCGCCGATCACGAGCAGGGAGGTCGCGTAAATTGGGATCGGTTCGAAGATCCAGAACAGTCCGGCGCAAAGGAAAAATCCGAGGGTAATGGCTCCGGCGGGGGACAGGCCTTCGAACTGGATGAACGACGGTAGCAGGAATAATAAAAGACCTGCGAGGATGACGAGGGTGCGGCGCATGGGTGGTGGTACGAAGAAAACCGCGAAGTGAATCCGCGGGTGGTTCAGCATGTGGGCCGGGGGCTCCGGCAGCCACTGGCAGACTGACTTGGAGGCAGCTCTGATGACAAGCCGATGGTGGATTTCGACATCATTGCAGCAAACGATGCGCACCCTACGGCGACGCGGTGGCCAAAAAACTCCCTGCACCCCGCCGGTTGACAAGTAGGGCGACGGCTTGCAAGGGGGCCTTCACATGACCGACCCGAGGAAATTTTTTCAACTCGCCATCATCGCTGTGGTTGCCTGGATGGCTGTCTTTTCGAGTCCCACTGCCGTGGCGCAGGCACAGTTGGTCGCACCGCCACCGCAGGAGGAAATTGCGGTGCCACCCAACAATTCGGAAGCTCGTGCCATTTCCCGGGCGCATGCTCTGCGGTCCATCGACATGCTGACGACGCGTTCGTTGGCGCTCGGTGCGATGGTCGACCGCGCTGCAAATCACGGTCCGAAGTGGTTGAGCGCACCAGTTTTGCTGGGAGTCAGTGCAGCTCGCTACCTTGCCAGCGCGCTGCTGGTATTGCTGGTTGCGCTTTTCACATGGCAATTGATGCGAGTGATCCGCAGATTTGCCGGCCACATCGAACAACTGAAGGAGCAAACGTGGCCGCGGATGCTGCTTTCCGCGGTCCGCAAGCCGGTAGCGATGGCGATTTGGATCTACACGGCATTTTTTGCGATTACCCAAGTGGCCTATGCCATGGATACGCGGCCGGCGACGGCGCGGTTCTTCAGCGGGTTGACGTATGTCGGGCTGACGGTCGCCAGTTTCTGGTTGTTGATGCGGCTGATCCGCGGAGCCCAGCACAAGTTGCAACGGCGGGCAGACCGGACTGAAAGCGTGTTGGACAATGTGCTGGTGCCGGTCGTCGGCACGGCGTTGCGACTGTTGGTGCCCTTGGTCACCGCATTCATTCTGCTCGGTGCGATCGATTTGCCGGAAAACTGGGAATGGGTCGGGACCAAATTGCTTGCGATGATGCTCATCGGCAGCGTGGCGTTTTTGATCATCCGCGCAGCCTCGGTCGCCGAGAAGGCGCTGCTGCGGCTCAACCGCTTGGATGTCGCGGATAACCTGCGGGCCCGTCAAATTTACACGCAAGTCTCAGTGGTGCGGAAATTGATCGTCGCCGGTGCGATCTTTCTCGCGGTGGCCTGCATCTTGATGCTTTTCCAACCGGTTCGCCAGCTCGGCACCAGCATCCTTGCGTCGGCCGGCATCGCAGGCGTGGTGCTCGGGTTTGCCGCCCAAAAAACGTTGGGGAATGTCTTTGCCGGGATCCAAATCGCGATTTCGCAACCGATTCGGATCGATGACGTGGTCATCGTCGAAGGCGAATGGGGCCGGATCGAGGACATCACGCTGACGTTTGTGACTGTCCGGATCTGGGACCTGCGGCGGTTGGTTTTGCCGATCAATTATTTCATCGAAAAACCATTTCAGAATTGGACGCGGAAGTCGGCGAACCTGCTCAACGCGGTGTATATCTATGCCGACTACACATTGCCGGTCGAAACATTGCGCATCGAGTTCAAGCGGTTGCTCGATGAAACCCCGCTGTGGGACCAACAAACGTGGGTTCTCCAAATCACCGACTCGACGCCGCAGTCGATGGAAATTCGCGCGCTGATGAGCACCAAGGACGCATCGACCGGGTGGGATTTGAAATGCTTTGTCCGCGAAGGGCTGGTCCGTTTTATCCAGAAGGAATTTCCTGACTCGCTGCCGCGGATTCGGACTGAACTGCACCGGGACGTGGCAAGTCATGTCCATCCGGCTCCCGCGCCGGTCCCCGAGGCGTCGTCTTCCCCCGGGATCGAAGAAGAGGCGGGGTGAGACCGGGAAAGTTCCCGGGTCGCCACCCCGCCCCTGGAAGGCGGTGACTACTCGCTCGGTGGTTGGAGGATATCCAGCAAGCTGAGCACTCCGCGCAATGGGACGTGCGCCCAATCCGGTCGGGTTGCCAGTTCGTGGCCCAGCTCACGCATCGCTTCGTGGAACAAGTAAGCCGGCAACATGACGGTGACTTCTTCTTCGGTGAGCGGGAGTTTTCCTTCCTCCTCGGCTCGAGCAAGGTATGCGCGGAGAAACTCCAAGCTGACTGCACGATACCAGAGTCGCACCCATGGTTCTAATTCCGGCAAGCGGTCGGTTTCAATCCCACCGCGTTGGGCAAGGTCGAACAACCCGTTCCACGCTGCACGATGGAATGAACGAATCATTCCAGCTACATCGCGCAACGGCGAGCGTTTGATCGTCCGCTCACTGACCGGCGTCGATGGCTCGCCCTCGAAGTCGATGAAGCTGAAGTCCTTACCGTTGAACAGCACTTGGCTGAGGTGGAAATCTCCGTGACAGCGGATGCGTTTGGTATTGAGCCGTTGCTCTTGCAGCGCTTGGTAACGACTGACGACTTCCAACTCGCGGTCGAGAACCTCGCGCGCCAGTGATGCCACTCGCGGCGGTAATTCTGGGAGCTGCTTGCGCAAGGCTCGCAGGCTGTGCGTAGTCGTTGTCCGCATCGATTGGAACAAGCCCCGAACGTAGTGCGAGGTGAAGGATTCCGGCGCAAAAGCCGGGTCTTCTGGTTCACTTGCCAACGCGGCGTGGAGTTCTGCGGTGCGCCCGCCGAGCATCCGAGCGGACTCGAGGAATGTGTCCATGATGTCCACCACCGGTTGCGGCGGCAGGCCAAGCGTTTGGCCATCGGGAGCAACATCCCACACTGGCAGCGTCAAACCGTCGTTTGTTTCCGACGCAACTCGCTCGAAATATCGGCCGATCGCGTCGCGGGTGAATTCCCACGCATTGCGAGAGTTGGTGACGAATTCATGGAGCACCGCCAAGGTGAACGTTTCCCCGGATTTCGTCGTGAAATCGAGGTGGCCGGCAAGCCGTGGCATGTGCGGGAACTCATGGTCGGTCAGGAATCCACCGACTTGCAGTTCCGGGTTCAAACCTGGGACCAATCGCCGGATCCACTTCAACATGAATGTGTCGCTGAATGGCACCGACGAGTTGACCTGCTCGATCGGATGCGGGGTGGCGGCTGGAAGTCCATTTTCGCCAAGGATTTCCGCAAAACTCGCGGTTTGGATTCCGTGGATCCGACCGTCTTCGTTTTGACGTTTCCCTGGTTCGGCCATCAGCTTGAGGAGTGCCTCACAAAATTCGGGGTCGCTGACGGCATCGTACAAGACGCCGACTTCTTCGCGGTCGCCGAGTTGGAAGTCGCAAACGACTCCACGTGAGTTTTCCATACGGATTTCATCCGCGCGTTTGCCTTCGGCGTAGGCCAGCGGAATCGAATACACTTCCTGCTCGCCGTGTCCGAACGCTGCTTCAAGGAACACGAGTTTCGCAGGGAAATCGCTTTCCGGTAGATCCAGCGTTTTCTGCACCCGCACTTGTCGGAGCTCGCGGTCTTGCGCCGAATACCAACTCTGACGTGGCAACCACGCAAGCAGTCGGGCCTCGAACTTCGCGCGCAGCCGCTCCGAAAACGCGTCCTGCCACGTCCCGCCGCCGCGCAGCGGAACTGCGATCGGCTTCTCGGCTTGTGGGCCGGAAAGTCCTGCAGTTTCCGGATCCTCGATGAGAAACCAGAAAAACGCGTGTGGACTCAGCGTCAGGAAATACGGTTTATCCGAAATTTTCGGGAAACTCATCCGGCCGAACAACTCGACCGGTACCAGCCCGCTGAATCGCGACAGGTCGATCTCCACCGGCTGCACGAACCGCGACAAGTTCGCCACCACGAGGATCGTTTCGTTTTCAAACGTCAGCAAATACGTCAGGATTTTGTGGTTTTCCGGGTGGAGAAACTCGCATTCGCCCTCACCGAGTGCGCGATAGCGTTTCCGCAGCGCAAGCAACCGGCGCATCCACCACAGCAGCGAGTGCGGGTTTTGCGCCTGCGCTTCCACGTTGACGGCCTCGTAGTGGTACTCCGGGTCGTAAATGATCGGCAAATACAACGATTGCGGGTTCGCCCGCGAAAATCCGGCGTTTTTATCGGAGCTCCATTGCATCGGCGTCCGCACGCCATTGCGGTCGCCAAGGTAGATGTTTTCTCCCATCCCGATTTCGTCGCCGTAGTAGAGCACCGGGGTGCCCGGCAGCGACAATAGGATCGCATTCATCAACTCGATGCGCCGACGGTCGTTGCCGAGTAGGGGCGCAAGCCGGCGGCGGATTCCCAAGTTGATCCGCGCCCTGCTGACGTGGGCATACATCCGGTACATGTAGTCGCGCTCCTCGTCGGTCACCATTTCGAGGGTCAACTCGTCGTGGTTGCGCAAGAAAAGCGCCCACTGGCTGGTTGCCGGGATGTCTGGCGTCTGTTCGAGGATGTCCACGATGGGCACCCGATCTTCCATCCGCAGGGCCATGAAAAGCCGCGGCATCAGCGGGAAATGGAATGCCATGTGGCACTCGTCACCCTCGCCTTCCCCGAAATACTCGACCGCGTCTTCCGGCCACTGGTTGGCTTCGGCCAGCAACATGCGATCGCCGTATTTGTCGTCCACGTGTTTGCGCAGCCGCTTCAGGATGGCGTGGGTTTCCGGGAGGTTCTCCCCGGTTGTGCCTTCGCGCTCAATGAGATACGGCACCGCATCGAGTCGCAGCCCGTCCACGCCGAGGTCGAACCAGAAGTCCAACACCTTGACCATTTCGTCATAAACCTCCGGGTTGTCCCAGTTGAGGTCCGGTTGATGAGAGAAAAATCGATGCCAAAAATATTGGCCGGCGACGTTGTCGAACGTCCAGTTGGAGACTTCGATGTCTTTAAAAATGATTCGGGCGTCCTCGTATTTCTCGGTCGTGTCGCTCCAAACGTAGAAATCCCGCCAGCGACTACCGCGCTCCGCCCGTCGCGACCGCTGGAACCATGGGTGCTGGTCGGACGTGTGGTTGAGCACCAACTCGGTGATCACCCGCAGGCCCATCCGGTGCGCCTCGTCCATGAACTCCTTGAAGTCATCCAACGTGCCATACATCGGGTGCACGTTAAAGTAGTCCGCCGTGTCGTAGCCGTCATCGCGCAGCGGCGAGGGGTAAAATGGCAGCAACCACAACGCCGTAACGCCCAACTCCTTGAGATAGCCAAGTTTGGAGGTCAGTCCTTTAAAGTCGCCGATGCCGTTGTCGTCGCTGTCGCAAAACGCGCGGACGTGGACTTCGTAGATTACACCGCTTTTATACCAAAATTGTTCGGGAGCCGGACCGGCTGGGGTCGAAATGGATTCGTTCATCAAGTTTCTGTGGGTTCTGTAGTTGTTGGCGCATCCAGCGCCTTCCTCCTTGGGCAGAACTTCGACCATACCGACCGACTATCCTCTGCCAAGGAGTTTGGTTTCCTGTGGAGCCGATTCTCCGGTCGGGAGGACGGCGGCTCAAGTCTGGGTTTTCGCACCCTCGGCGGGTGACCACCGCGTATTTCTGTTGCAGGTGCAGGTTCCAGCCTTGCCATGGGGGGATTTCTTTCTAGTTTCCCGGCGAGCAGGTTTTTTCCAGACCTCCGACATCCGCATCCGGCCGAGTGCCTGAAGATTCACCCCGTGGCAATTCCGGGTTGTGAAATCGGCCCTGCGGTCAGGACCCCGGAACCACCTGCCTCACGGGCGACGGCGCAAGCCGGTCGGTCCCGGCACGGGTGAAGTTTCCTTCCGCAAGCTGCGGAGCTTCACCCCGGCACCAGAAAGCCGGAGGTGTCAGGGCTGCCGGTTCGCACGAGGTCCTACTACCAGCATTGCCGGGCCTTCGGGTCCGCAGCGTCAGGCCGCCCGAAACCACGACACCACTGACAACCATGTCAAATGCAACACAAGACTCCCGCAACCCGGGAGACAATCGTCGCCGCCGCTCACGTGGCGGCCGTAACCGGAATCAAAACCAAAACCAAGACCAAGAGCGCCGCGGAGGCGACCGCAATGAGCGGGATGACCGCGGCAACCGGGGCAATCGCGGTGGCCAAGGACGTCGGGACGGAGGCAAACGCGCGGAGGAATTTCGCCCGCAAGCTGCCCGCCCGGCCCGCAAGTATGCTCCACCGAAAAAGACGTTCTGGCAAAAGCTGCTGAGCCTCTTCGGTTTGTATAAAACGCCGCCACCACCATCGCGCCTGGAGCGCGAAAAAGTGGAGTCCACGCCATTTCCTACTGGCGAGCGGGCCCCCAAGTCCAACACCCGCAATGCACGCTCCGGCGGCGGCGCAGGCGGACCCGGCGAGGGCGAACCGCGTCCGCCGCGTGAGCCACGGCCACCCCGCGAGCCAAGAGAGCCGCGCGAAGAAGGAGGACGAAAAGCCAAGGAGCGCGCGCCTCGCACCGAACGGTCACGCGGCGGAGATCCATCCACGGTTGAGTCCAGCCGAGTTTACGTCGGCAATCTCTCATACGACGTATCCGAGCAAGACCTGCAGGAGCTCTTCAAGGGCATCGGCGCAGTGCGAAATGTGGAGATCGTCTACAACCGCAGCACCCACCGCTCGAAAGGTTATGGGTTCGTGGAAATGCTCCGTCGCGACGAAGCGGTGCGCGCCGTGGAGGTGCTCCACGACCAACCGTTCATGGGCCGCAAAATGAATGTTTCCGGTGCCAAATCCAAAGGCCAGGACGAGCGGGAAGACAGCGAACCAGAACGCGAACCAACGAAAGTCGTACTCGCATCCACGGCTCCGCCTGCGGCCGCAGCACAAACCGAGGCCGACGCCACCCCCGCCACGGAAGTCAGCCAGGGGACCCCAGAAAACCAGACGGATGAAACTCCAGTCGCCGAGCAAGCGCCTGTCTTCGAGGAAGCGCCCGTAGAGACCGCCTCCGATCTCGAGACAAAATATGGGTTCGAAGATGCGACCGTCCCGACCGAAAAGCCCGCGTCTGAAGATGTTGCGCCAGAAGCAGTCGCGTCTGACGAAGCTGCGCCTGAAGAAGCAAGGGAGACATCTCCTCAAGCCTGATTCTGCACGAGTTCATTCACATGCAACCCCCGTCCGGTCCGCCGTGACGGGGGTTTTTTGTGTCATCGTCGGATCACCCTGATTCCACTTCGGATCGCCAACGAGCGACGTGGGAAAATGCATTCGGTTGATCATCGTGCAATTTTGATGAACCATCTGCCAACGGGCATTCGTATCCGACTCGGCCGGCACCGCGGGACGGCTGAACCGACGGGGCTAACGGCTAGGAATCTTTCAAACACCAACTCCATATCATTGCATGAATTTATTCGTAAAAGCACTACCTCTCGCAGCGCTTTGTTGTAGCGTCATAACGGCAGCGGCCGCCGCCCCAACTGGCGAGCGCGCCCTCTTCAACGGCAAGGACCTCACCGGCTGGAAAGGTGAGGGCTATGTGGTGGAAAATGGCGCGATCGTCTGCACCCCCGAGGGACGCAACTTGGTCACCGAAGAAACATTCGCCAACTACATCCTCGATTTCGAGTTTAAGTTGACCCCCGCCGCCAATAATGGCTTGGGAATCCACTATCCAGGAACCGGCGATGGCGCATACACCGGGATGGAAATCCAGATCTTGGATAGTAAGCATCGCAAATACAAAAACCTTAAGGATTATCAATTCCATGGTGGAATTTACACGCTAGCAGCAGCCAAACAGGGAGCGCTCAAGCCGGTGGGTGAGTGGAATCGGCAGCGTGTTCGCGTGATGGATTCCGACGTGAAAGTAGATCTGAATGGCGAGCTCATCTTGAGTGCAAACTTAGATCAACTGGCCGCCAAATTCCCAGATCATCAGGGAGTAAAACGGCGTGCAGGTCATCTCGCATGGCTCGGACATGGTGACCGGGTCGAATTCAAGAATATCAACATCACTGAACTGCCGCCAATCACCAACGCAGAAGGTGCCAAAGCCGCCGGTTACAAACCATTGTTCGATGGGACTTCATTGGAAGGATGGGAGACCACTCCGAACATCGACAACTGGCAAGCAGTTGCGGGAATCCTCAAACACAACGGGAAGCCGGGAGAGACGAAAGACTTATGGACAAATCGTTCCTACGGAGATTTCACGATGGTTTGCGATTGGCGGTGGAGTGGTCGTGGACCCCAAAAAACCCAACCCCTCGTCCAACCGGATGGTTCGGATCAAGGTCAGGAGGAAATTGAGGAGTTTGATAGTGGCATCTATCTGCGCGGCAGCTCCAAGGCCCAAGTGAATTTCTGGAATTGGTCGATCGGTTCTGGCGAGGTCTATGGCTACCGCAAGGATAGCCAGATGTCTCCCGAAGTGAGAGCGGGGGTGACACCGAAAAGTAAGGCAGACAAACCGATCGGGGAGTGGAATCGCACCATGATTACCCTCAAGGGCGATCGCCTCACGGTGGTTCTCAACGATGTGACTGTCATCGAGAATGCTGAATTGCCCGACATCCCGAAGACTGGACCAATCGGGTTGCAACACCACGGCAGCGCGATTGATTTCGCCAACATTTGGATTAAGGAACTTTGAAACAACGACCAGGCATCCGTTGAGAGTCTTGGGGTGCGGCTGTTATCGGCCGCACCCCATTTTTGTGCAGATCCTCCAAGGTGGCGCGCTACCGCCGGGAGCGCAGTCAATGGGGTGCGAAAGTGGGGGCGATGAGGTGCTGAAGCAGCGATTCATCGGCTTGCTCTTTCTCCGCACATTGGCTTGCGGCCTCGGCGATGCCGCGCCACCTAGATAGCCAATGGATCGCGCTTCCAGCAAGGTGGCGCGCTACCGCCGGGAGCGCAGTCA
>CAJDVR010000069.1_pt2 | contig 13588 bp, 10 predicted proteins | sample 7391381 | NCBI WGS metagenome assembly CAJDVR01 (sample SAMEA7055695, study PRJEB34461) | soil metagenome | biome: terrestrial ecosystem; feature: Peninsula; material: soil | place: Antarctica | collected 2016
GCAACTCGCATCCCGCTACGGAGTGAACGCCGTGCCGACGATCCTCCGCCTAGACTCTCATGGCCAAGTAACCGCCCGCGCCAACTTCATGCGCCCTCAACAGACGCTGAAGTTCCTAGCCTCCGCACCCACACGCTGAGCAGCCACCAAGGCGGCGTGCCACCGAGCTGAGCATTGGCGGCCCATGGGCCGCAGCCTCTCGAAGGTGGCGCGCTACCGCCGGGAGCGCAGACAATGCATGGCGAAAGCAGTGCCAATGAGGTGCTGAACCATCCGCCCATTGGCTTTCTCTTTCTCCGCCCATTGACTGCGGCCTCGGCGATGCCGCGCTACCTTGCCTCTCTTGGGCGTTCCTCTCGAACCTTCAACCTGAATTCGAGCTTCCCTTCGGCCTCGGATGCGCTCAAACGATCACTCTTCAATTTCGCCATCCATGACTTTCGCCCATCCATGGTTTTTCGCGCTGCTACTAGTGCCGTTCGGGCTAACGGTGTTTTTTTGGAATCGCGGCGGGCGGCGAGTGCCATTGCCATTTGACCACCAACCACTCCCGCGCGCCCGGTTGCTGGCGATTTCCCTGAAGTGCGCCGACCTATTGCCCATGTTGTTGCTCGTTTTAGCGATCGCCATCCTCGCCGGACCGCGGCGTTTCGAGCAACCGCGGACCGAGCGCGAAATGACCAACATCCTGTTTTGCCTCGATGTCTCTGGTTCGATGACTGCGCAGTTCGGCGCGGCAACCCGCTACGACGCGGCGATGGATTCCGTGAATGACTTCATCACCTTCCGCAAAGGCGACGCCTTCGGGTTAATGGTCTTCGGCAACAGCGTGCTCAACTGGATCCCGCTGACCAACGATGTCTCCGCGTTCCGCTGCGCGCCGCCGTTTCTCCGCCCGGATCTCTTGCCGCCTTGGTTTGGTGGCACATCGATTGGACTCGCGCTGCGGGCCGCGGAAAAGAACATGCTCCATTCCGACACCGGCGACCGGATGATCGTACTTTTCACAGATGGCGAAAGCAGCGACCTAGGCAACGGCCAAGATGTAGCCATCGCCCAGAGCCTCAAAGCCAACGGCATCAAAGTGTATAATGTGCACATCGCGGAAGGTGCGGCACCGGATTCGGTAGCTCTGATCGCAGCGATCACCGGCGGCGAAGTGTTTGCGGCCGGCGATCCCGCAGCGTTGAAAGGGATTTTTGCGCGGATCGACGAAATGCAAAAATCTCCGCTGAAACAAGTGACGCCCGATCCCGTGGATTTTTTCGGCCCGTTCAGCATGGCCGGGCTCGGCGTTGGCGGGCTTTACCTCCTCACCCTGTTTGGCTTGCGCCATACGCCATGGTAACCATGCCACTATTGTTGGCTGCGGCCGCGCTGGTGTTGGCGAGCGGTGCGGAGTGGTTGCACGCCGGTCGCATCAAAAATGTCGCGCCGCTGGCATTTGGCCCAGCCGGAAAACCATCGCCGGCCGGGCGATTGGCACCATTTTTGCGAATTATCGCGCTGACGGCGATGGTTTGGGGACTAGCAACCTTGCTGGCGCTGCCGCCCGCGGCCCACCGATCCGAGGTGAAAGAAGTGGAACCGAAAGACCGCCAACACCTTCTGTTGGTGCTCGACGTTTCACCGAGCATGCGTCTCCGCGATGCCGGAGCGGGTGGCAAAGACAGCCGGATGGTTCGCGCCCGCGCCATCCTCGACTCCATCATCGCCCGCACGGCTCACGACAAACTCCACACCAGCGTCATCGCAGTTTACAACGGTGCCAAACCCGTGGTGTTGGAAACTCGCGACCTCGAAATCGTCCACAACTTGATGAACGACTTGCCGATGCACCAAGCATTTCCAACCGGGAAAACCAAGTTGCTCGATGGATTGGCAGAAGCCGCGAAAGTCGCCGCGCCGTGGCCGCGCGGATCGGCGACGCTGGTCCTCATTAGCGATGGCGACTCGGTCCCCGCCACCGGAATGCCGAAAATGCCGCCGTCCATCGGCGGCGTGCTCATCGCCGGAGTCGGCGACACGGTGAAAGGTAGTTTTATCGATGGTCACCACTCGCGCCAAGACGGGTCGACGCTCCGCCAGATTGCCACCCGACTTGGCGGCGAATACCACGACGGCAACATGAAACTCGTTCCCACGGCCATGCTCCAACGCCTCGGGACGTTGGTCACGGATCGCCGCAAGGCGCTGCCGGGCCAGCGAGAATTGGCGATTTTCCTGATTGCATTGGGATCTACGGTGCTAGGGTTGCTGCCGTTGTTGCTGCATTTCTTCGGCTCGCCATGGAATCCCGGCCCACAACCCGCGAAATCGATGCTTCCCAAGGCTGCCAATTTTCCGCCACGTTCCACCACTGCATTGCCATGAAAATCCTGCTCATTACCGTTTGGTGCCTGATTCCGCTGGGTCTGCTTGGATACCATTATGGCCCAGGTCAGCAACTCATGGCTCTAGATGCCACCGCGGAAACTTTGGCTACCGCGCAGAACTACACCGCCGCTGGCGATTGGAACGGCGCGATCGCCGCCTACGAATCGGCACTCGTCGCGCTGCCAAAAGACCGCATCGCCGAAGGTCGCCGGATCCGCCTAGAACTGGCAAAAGCGCGGATGCAGGCGGAAGGATTGCCACAAGCACGCACCGAATTGGCCGCGCTGGCAGAGGAAATCGCCAGCGATCCCACTGCGGATCCGGCGCTGCGCGAGGAAACGCTCGCCAGTCTGGCCAGCGCGAGGTTTTACATGACCTATTTGATGAAGCTGGAGGGCCTGCCCGACAGCGAGTGGGAACCGGAAATCGAAGCCGCCCGGCAGGAGCAAAAACTTCTCGCCCAACGCGCCACCGAAGCTGGCGACACCGTCGCCGCAACTCGCCACGCCGATGACTTGGAAGCAACCATCCGCTTGGCCCGCATGGAACCGGAAGAACTCTATGGGTTGGCAATCCCCAAGCAATGCAGCGGGTGCAAATCCGGGAAATGCGCCGGCACCAAACCAACCACCAAGCCCGGGAAAAAACCCGACGACGCCCGCGGCGCGGGAGCTGGCGCACCGATGGACGGCGAAGGGTCCTGAGCAGCCGCGTGATGCGCATTTCCCTCCGATTCCGCGAAACTCATGATCACTTGCACCGCCCTGATGGCGCTTGTCGCACTGGCTACCGCCCCCGCCCTGCCCGCCCAACCACCGGAAGACCCACCCGAACAGGCGCCAGCTGCCGAACCCGGCGGAATCGATTTCAACCAACTCCGCCAACTCATCGAGCAAAGCAAAGCGCGCCCGGCGGAAACACCAGCGCAGCAAATGATCGCGGTGATCCGCGGGTTGGCATTTGACCGCAGCACCGCCGGCATTCTGGCAACCCGGCTGGAGGAAGCACGGATCAAGCAAGCGCCCGCCGCTCCCGCGGGAGAACCGGCGCCGGAGATGGAGGCATTTAAAAAGGACGCGGAGGCATTCCGCCGCGACGTCGTGCTCGGTCGCTGGGACAATGTCCGCGAATTCCTCGGCAAACTCCCCCAGGAAGTGGCGATTCCGGCGTTCGAAACCGTCCTCACCAAGCTGGCCGGAGCAAGCCAAGGCGGCGCGCAACCCCAACCGCCGCCGCAACCGGGAAACCCGCAACCAGGCGGCCCGCAGCAAATACAATCCCCATTTCTCCCCCCAGCCGAAGTCCTCTCATTGGCGGCCGCCGCCGTGACGCCGCCACCGAAAGAACAAATCAAACTACTAGCAAAGTTTTTACCGCACGACCCTCGTCCACCGCGCGAGTTTTTCGACGGGTTGCGTGGTGGCATCCGGCATTTCGGCGGGGACGCACTGGCCGACCGCCTGCGTGCGGCGGAGTTATTGCTGGAAGCGGGATTTCCTGCGGAAGCGGGTGAGTTTTTGCCCGCCCCGGCTGCCGCGCAGGCCGCCCACGATTACGCGGCGATGAACCTGCTCGCCCGCCACCGGGTTGCATTATTCGAAAAAGACCCAAAAGCGGCCGGCGATACCGCGTTGCCGGTCGCGTGGGAGCTTTCTACGGCGTTTCTCAGCGACACCAAAGCACCGCCAGAAGCGCGTGGGGAGGCATTGCTCCGCGCACTCGAGTTGATCCCGCGGCTGGGCGACGACAGCGGCCAAATGTGGCTTAAAAAAACCTTTAGCGACCCGCAAGGTGAAGGACTGGAACTGCTTGCCACGCTCGGCACGTTGACCGCCCGCAACAGCAACAACCCCAGCGAAGTGGAACGGCTGAGCCACATGAAACTCCAGCATGCCGCGGTGGAAACACTGCTCACCACGGAAGGTGTTGACGCTGCCGCGTGGGCTGGCGTTTTCACCCAGTTTGCGCGCCAGTGGAATCAAGAAGCGGATGTCACCCGGAGCAAGGATCAGAGTGATTCCCGCGGTATGGTCACCCGTTTCGACGAGTGGGGAAACATGTTCTACACCCGTGCCGATACCGGTTTTCAAGGACCCGGCACCCGACCAATCGGTGCCGGCGTGTTGTTGGAATGCGCACCCGACGAACGCTGGCTGGCGACGATCGAGACGTCCACCCGCAATGAAACCCTGCTGGCAAAAGCGCGCTTGCTCCTCAAAGTGAAAGAGGAAAACCTCGCGCTTCCGATCATCGGCACGCTGGCTGCGACCGACGCCGATGCCGCGAAATCGCTGGTCCGCGAAACCATCAAAGTGTGGGCGCAGAACCATAATCCGAACCAAGCGGACGATTATCGGTCGCGATACATGTATTTCTACGGGTTCAACAACCAGTCGGGTTCCATCCCGCTGACTCGCTCGAAACAAGAACGCAATTTGGTGGAGTTGGCCGAGTTGGTAAGAGGGATCCGCGCACTGAATCTCGGCGAGTCGTTTCACCAGGAACTCGCGGATGCGTTCATTTCCTGCCATAGCCAAGCGGAAGTATGGCGAGTGGAGGCCATCGAGGCAGTGTTTGGTGCGACCGGCGCACTCGATTCATCGACGCTGGCAACATTGGTTTCGCGGATGCGTTCAAACCTCGCCGGACTGTGGGCCGACCCGAAAGTCCAGCAAGCACTCCAAACGAAACGCAAAGACGTCGAGCAGCAGGAGCAAATCCTCCGCGGCTACCAAGCGGCAAACGAAATCCTGACCACCGCACTCGCCGCGAACCCGCCGCAAGCATGGCGGCTCGAAGAACAACTTGCCGCGCTGGCATTCGAGGAAAGCAATTACCGCAGCAGTCTGGCACCGGACCCGCAGCACGCAGCAACCAAACGCGCTGCGCTGGATGCACTTGCTGTCGCCGCCATGCACTACGCCCAAGCATTGCCGCTCGACGATCCGAAGCAAGAGACCAGCACGGTTTTTGAAACATGGTTCTTTGCCGCGCTCGGGTCGCCGTCGCTGGAAGCACTCAAGAGCCACCACGTTGCCGCGCCAGCCGAGTATCCGAAAATCAAAGCTGCACTCGACGCACTTCCCGGTGCCGCCGCAGCGCGTCACCTCAAGATGTTCGCAACGACGCTGAACAACCGACTCGCAAACGTCCCGCCAGATTTGAAACTCCGCTATCTCGAAGGCACGGCAATCATTGCAAGCCAACATGAAGCGCTCAAAGACGCCGCCGAGGTGCTCGCGTATTACCGCGACCTCACCAACGAAATCCAGCTCGATGCCGCGATCGACGGCTCCCCGCAAGTCGGCAGCACCGCACCATTTGGGTTGCGCGTGAACCTCCGCCACACCCGCGAAATCGAACGCGAATCCGGTGGGTTTCAGAAATACCTGCAAAACCAAACGAACTCGCCGTATGGCTACAACTACGGTCGTCCGCCGGAAGATTACCGCGATAAATTCGAGAAAGCTTCTCGAGCCGTGCTCGAAGAACATTTCGAGGTCATCTCGCTGACATTCCAGTCCGACAAAGTGGCGTCCACCACCGACCCGCAACCCGGTTGGCGCATCACGCCCTACGCGTATTTTCTGCTCCTACCGAAAGGGCCGCAGGTGGACAAAGTGCCGCCGCTGAAAATCGACCTCGATTTCACTGATACCTCTGGATACGTCGTGCTGCCGGTGGCATCCGCCGAAGTACCGATCGATGCCCGGGCCGCCGCGCCTCGCCCGTTTCGCGACCTCAAAGTTACCCAAACGCTGGACGCCCGCAGCCAGAAGGAAAACCACGGCAGCTTGTTCCTCGAAGTAAAAGCCACCGCTCATGGGCTGGTTCCCCCGCTCGCCGAATTGATCGCCCTGCCGGTCGCCGGCCTAGAAACCGGCACCATCGAGGATCGTGCACTGCAAGTCGTCGAACTGGACGCTGCGGCAGAGGATTTCGCGCCGATCTCCGAACATGAATGGCGGATCGAACTGAAACCCGCGGGCGGTGTGCTGCCCACCGCATTCCATTTTCCCGCCGTGAAATCCCTCGTCGCCGCGGAAGATGGCTTGCTCCGCCAACATTACGTCGATGTCGATCTGGTGCCCGTCGGCGAGTCGCTCGCGCTTGGCGGCCGTGCGCCGCAGCAGACGCCATGGTGGATCGCCGGCGCCGCAGGAGCCGTCATGGTTGTCGGCGGCGTGTTTTTGGCCAAGCGAAAGTCGCACCGCAGTGCGCCGTTGGTAACGAAGTTGCCGCTACCCGAGCGACTTAGCCCCGCGCCTTAGAAGAACGGTATTTCGGCCGCGCCGACGCCCCGCAAGATTCCGCCGAACTGGAGGAAATCGCCCGCCGTTGGCAGGCCGCCTGAAGGCCCGCCGCAGCGAGGAAACAAAAAAAGAAGTGGTCGGGGCGGCCAGATTCGAACTGACGACATCTGCGTCCCAAACGCAGCGCTCTACCAGGCTGAGCTACGCCCCGTGCACGGGCGGACCCTTGGGGATTCCCGCCCCAGACGCAAGAACTTTTCTGCACAAGATTTTCACCATGAGAATCGCCGGCCAGGCGCAGAAATTTCCTTGCGGCGGAGAGACAGGCAGGGAATCTCCTACTCCTTACTCGGATGAAGAAATCGACGCGCCACGAACATCCGCCCATTCAGGGTCTGCCGCACATCACGCTCCGCCAGTTGGAGGTTTTCCGCACAGTTTACCACGAGCAGTCATTCGCGAATGCCGCGCACGAACTGCGATCCACCCGCCCGAACGTCAAACGCCTGTGCGGCGAGTTCGAACGCGCGCTGGGCCGCCCACTATTTGAGGAAATTCCCGATCACCGATTGCAACCAACCGCGTTTGCCTCCGGCTTGATCGACCAAATCTGCCCGCTGACCCGCGCACTGCGCCGACTCAAAGCCACCGTGGCGACATTGCATGAAAAAGGGCGGATCTTGCGATTCGGTGCGTCCGGTGAATTCTTCAAAGGCGGAATATTTACCGAGTTCCTAACGCGATTGAACGTTTCCCACGAATTTCGTCCGTGTTTTTTACGAATCGACCCAAAGCGATTTAGCACCGCGCTGCTGAACGCCGAATGCGATATCTACTTCGGGATCGGCATCGCTGCGAGCGATCGGTTGGATCTGGTCCATCTCCAGCCGGTCCCATGGAAACTCCTCAATGGCGACGGCACTGAGATCCCGCTACCGCCATCTCCAGCCGCCCTCCCCGAAGAAAAATGGTGGATTTCCGGCACTATGCACGGGGATACGGCCCAGCTGATGCTTGACGCGATCCACGACCGTGGCGGCGTCGGCGGCCGATTCCTTCCGCCCGAAAGTGAGGTCCAACCAGCTCCGGACGAACTAGTGCTGACGCACGATGCCTCCGCCCGCCGCGTGAACCTAGTCGGCGACCAATGGCCGATGTTTCATTTCTCCGCAGCACTGAAAAAGCACCACCCCTACGACGAATTGCTGCCCCGGCTCACCGGCGCTGCCATTTCCTGAAAACCGCCCTATGGATATCGATCTCGGGGCATTGCTGGTGTTTCGCCACCTCGCGCAGACCGGGAGTTTCACAGAAACCGGCCGGCATTGGCGGATTTCCCAACCTGCTGTCAGTCTGATGATTTCGCGGCTCGAATCGTACGCCGGGTTGGTGCTGCTTGAACGATCGAATGCCGGCACCCGATTGACGCCGGACGGCAGTCAGTTTCTCCAACAAGTGAGTGAAGTCTGCGAAGCCTACGGCGGATTCATCGAGGGCGTCCACCACCTCGGTCGGCGGATGGACCGCGAGGTGCTCGTCGCGGTCGATCGGTCGTGGTTTGCAACCCGCATGCACGACCATTTTTCCGACCAACCCACCGACCCGCCCAATGTCGGCACAAAATTTTGTGACGTCCGCGGGAACTGGGCAGCGGCTCTGGAGTCAGGACAATACGACGTTGTGCTGGCCAGTCGGTTCCTCCGCGCCGGTCTCACGCCGGGGATTCAAGAGGCGGTGATTCGTCGAGAACGCGGCATCACGGTTGCTTGGAATGCGGATTTCTATCCGTTCGACCCGCATTCTTTCAATTTTCCGGAAATCCTGCGAACCAGCGTGTTGTTGCCAGATACCAGCGTCGTCTGTGGATTCGCCGCCCACCTCGAACTGTGGTGCGAACACGCCTACGGCATGCAACCGGCCCACACTGTCCCATTTGCGAGTGAAATCGAGGCCGCCACCGCGGCCGCGGCCGGACTCGGCGTGTTCCTTGCCCCCGGCGATGCGATCCCGCGCCTTGCCACCGCAGCAGCCGGCCTAACCCACGTCCGGATATTCGAGTTTTTGCTCCCAGATGCCTACGCCGCCGGCATTTATTGTCGGATCGATGAACACGCGAAAGACGTATTGGCAGTTGCCACCGGCATCGGTAAAGCCGCTTTCCGGGTCTGCGCGCCTCCCTAAATCCTCATCGGGATTCATTGACCACCCACATAGGCCCGACCGTTTCGGATTCTTGACTTAACTACCGCAGTCCCCAGACTGCGCAGCAGACAGGGGTGCACCACGACCGTGGAGCCGAGATTTTCCGACGCGCGGAAAAGACCCTCCGAACCTGATGCGGGTCATGCCGTCGTAGGAAGTCGAAACCCGAAATCCGTTTCTCCTTCTCCCGGCCGTGCCTCATCCGCACGGCCTTTTTCTTGCCCTCACATCATCATTTTACCCACTGCTCACTGCTCACTCTTCTCTACCCATCCACCATGATCTCCACCGACGAAACCACCGGCGCCTCGATTCCTGAATCCCATGACGCGTCCCGCGCGCAACTGCCAGCATCCACCCGCATTTATCTCGAAGGGAAAATCTATCCCGAAATCCGCGTCCCGATGCGCGAAATTTCCCTCGCCGACACCAAATCCTTCAATGGTCGGATCGAAAAAAACGCCCCTGTCCGCGTCTATGATTGCTCCGGCCCGTGGGGCGATCCCACATTCACCGGCACCTCCGACCAGGGGCTTCCCGCTCTCCGTCGCGAGTGGATTCTCGCCCGCGGCGATGTCGAAGAATACGCAGGCCGTGAGGTCCAACCTCAAGACAACGGCTACCTAACCGAAAAACACGCTGAGTTCGCCTCGCAATCCGAGCGCTCCAACAAACTCGTCGAATTCCCCGGCCTCACCGCCGAACGCCGCCGCCCGCTCCGCGCAAAGAGCGCCTCTACAGATAGGAGCACAGGCGTCTCGTCTGTGTATTCACCTTCAACTCCCGTCACCCAACTCCAGTACGCTCGCCAAGGGATCATCACCCCAGAGATGGAATTCATCGCGATCCGCGAAAACATGCGCCGCGCGCAGATCGCTGACTTGAAAGATGACATTGTCCGCAACCATCTCAACAAACAACACGCCGGATCCTCCCAACTGGTAGCAGCGAACTGTGACCATCGAACTTCGGATGTAAGTTCCTCCTCCGCTGGCACCGCGCCCCTCCAATCCCAAGACTTCGTCCCATCCATTTTCAAGCGTTTTCCGCAGCGCATCCCCGCGGAAATCACCCCCGAGTTCGTCCGCGACGAGGTCGCCGCCGGCCGCGCGATCATCCCACTCAACATCAACCACCCGGAATGCGAACCGATGATTATTGGTCGCAATTTCCTCGTCAAAATCAACGCCAACATCGGCAACTCCGCAGTCGCCTCTTCCATCGAAGAGGAAGTCGAAAAAATGCGCTGGGCCACCAAATGGGGCGCCGACACAGTGATGGATCTTTCTACCGGCAAAAACATCCACTCCACCCGCGAATGGATCCTGAGAAACTCCCCGGTCCCCATCGGCACCGTGCCGATCTATCAGGCATTAGAAAAGGTAAACGGCAAAGCGGAGGACCTTACATGGGAACTCTATCGAGACACCCTGATCGAACAAGCTGAGCAAGGCGTCGATTATTTTACCATCCACGCTGGCGTTCTATTGCGCTTCGTCCCGATGACTGCCAGCCGCATGACAGGGATCGTCTCCCGCGGTGGCTCCATCATGGCAAAATGGTGTCTATCTCACCACAAAGAAAACTTCCTTTACACCCATTGGGACGAGATTTGCGATATCTGTGCTGCCTACGATGTCAGTTTCTCTATCGGCGACGGTCTTCGCCCCGGCTCCATCGCCGATGCCAATGACAAAGCCCAGTTCGGCGAACTCGAAGTCCAAGGTGACCTCACCCGCCGAGCGTGGGCCAAAGGTGTGCAAGTCATGAACGAAGGCCCGGGCCACGTTCCCATGCACATGATCGAGGAAAACATGGCAAAACAACTCGAATGGTGTCACGAAGCACCATTCTATACACTCGGCCCCCTAACTACCGATATCGCTCCCGGATACGACCACATCACGAGTGGCATCGGCGCGGCGATGATCGGTTGGTATGGCTGCGCCATGTTGTGCTACGTGACTCCCAAAGAACACCTCGGGCTGCCCAATAAAGCTGATGTCAAAGAAGGCGTAATCACCTACAAGATTGCCGCCCACGCCGCTGATCTCGCGAAGGGTCACCCCGGTGCTCAATACCGCGATAACGCACTCAGCAAAGCCCGCTTCGAGTTCCGTTGGGAAGACCAATTCAACCTCGGCCTCGATCCCGAGCGCGCCCGCGAGTTCCACGACGAAACCCTACCCCAGGAAGGAGCCAAAACCGCGCACTTTTGCTCGATGTGCGGCCCGCATTTCTGCTCGATGAAAATCAGCGAGGACGTTCGCCAATACGCAGCCGCCCAAGGGATTTCTGACGAGCAAGCGCTTGAAAAAGGCATGGAAGAGAAGTCCAAAGAATTTGCGGAAGCCGGCGCGGAAGTTTATGTGCCGGTCTAGGGTTTGGCGTTGATGTCAAATCCACCGACCTCTAGCATTTACCGAAGCCTCGGGTAGATGATCAATGAACACAGAAGAACCCCCAGTCCCATCCGCGCCATCAGTCCTCGAGCCACCAGGTGGCGTGCTGATCTGGGCGGTCGTGCTCATCGAGTTATTTACCTTCGGCGTCGCGCTGATCATCTTCGTGAGCGCCGGCCGCGAAGAACCGGATGTCTTCCATGCCGGCCGACAACAACTGCAACCGTTTTTTGGAATCACCAACACCGTCTTCCTATTAGTTAGCGGATACTTCATGGCCCAAGCCATCGAGCGCTACAGACACGGCCAAAACGCCCGCCCGTTGATCCGTGGCGCGATGATCGGTGGTTGCCTTTTTCTCATCCTCAAGGGCATCGAATACAGCGGGAAAATCCACGCCGGACTCACGCTTGGCCATGACACCTTTATCACTTGGTATTGGCTTCTCACGGTTTTTCACGTCCTTCACGTCATCGTCGGACTGATCCTCCTCGCCGTCATCTACCGCCGACTCCATCCCGCCGCCAGCCAGCTAGAACCCGAAGACATCGAAGCCGGTGCGGTCTTCTGGCACATGTGTGATCTCATCTGGCTCATCCTTTTCCCCGTCATCTATCTACTGCCATGAAGGTGAAATCTCCGCACCACTCCGCAACGCTCTTCGCTCTGTTAGCACTTACCGGTATCACCGCTCTCATTGCCATTTCATCCCACGGTGTCATTTTTCTCCTAGCGCTCGCCATGGCAAAGATCCTCCTTGTGACCTTCCACTTTATGGACCTCCGCCATGCCCACCTGTTTTGGAAGATCATCATCGTTGTGTTCACCGGCGGAACCCTCACCGCCATCGGAGCATTAACGGCGGGATAAACTCGCGACGAACTCTATCGTTTCGCTACATAGACTGTACTCTTCGATACCTTATCGAGAAGCGGATTCGGAAAGCTTACTACTTCAGTCCGCACCGTCGGAAAAACGCTTTCCAGATCCAAGATGAATTCGGCGTCCGGCGCATCGTCCGACCACAGGGCGAAAACCCCGCCGGGATGCAGGTGGTCAGCCAATTTTCCTAGCCCCTCTCGGGTGTAAAAATCCGCGTTTTGCGAAGCCAGCAGATTGCGCGGAGAATGGTCGATATCGAGAAGAACCGCATGGAATTTCCGCCCCGGAAATGATGGATCAAAACCAATTTCAGGCGCGGCAGCCAAAGCGAAAAAATCCCCGTGAACATAGCGGCAGCGAGGGTCCTCGTTCATGATTTTGCCAAGTGGAACCAATTCGCGCTCGTGCCATTCGATGACTCCTTCTAGCGCGTCCACAACAAGCAACGATGCAAGTTTGTCGAATTCAAGCGCAGCAACCGCGGTATAACCCAGACCCAAGCCTCCGACGACGACATCCCAACGATCGCCGTCGAGAGCAGCCAGCCCGAACTTGGATAGGGCAACTTCCACTTCGTGAAACAGGCTGGACATGAGAAAAGCGTCACCGAGTTTCACCTCGTAAACCATCAACCCATCCAGCTGGAGGTATTTTCGTTTCTGAAGGATTAAATCCCCAAACGGTGTTTTACGATAATCCAGTTCTTCAAATAGCTTGTCCATTTCCCCAGCCAGCATCGCCCATCGCGACATGTATCGACAAGCGACAATTTTCATCGCCGTTGACCGCGAGAGCGACGATCCCCCTACCACGAAAGCGGCGGCGAGCCATCGAGCCGAGTGAGTACTCGTTCATCACTGGCTGATCGGTTGAGAAATGCGGAGATACGCGAAGAGATCGCGAAGTTGCTGCGCATTGAGAGCATCCAACAGTCCTTCGGGCATTAGACTACGACCCATTGCTTCCACTTTTGCGATGTCTTCCGCCTTGAGGGTCACGTCCTGACCATCCAATCCTCTCACTACGGTGACTTGGTTGTCACGATCCACCTGGAACCCGCCAATGGTGCGGCCGTCTTTCGTCGTCACACTGATGTAGGAATACCCTTCTCGGATCTCAGCGTTGGGATTGACGATGCTGTGGAGCATCGTCCCGAGATCGTCTCTTTGGTAACCAGTTAGTTCAGGGCCGATATTCCCTCCTTTGAAGAACAATTTGTGGCAGCTCGCACAAAGCTGCATGTAAGTGGCCTCACCGGCATATGGACTTCCCGGAGCGGCTTTCAATACTGTTTCAACTTCGGCCATCTTCGCTGCAAAATTCATCCCAGTTGGGGCGGTTTTCGGAAATAGCGTCTCGGCGGCGACACGCACACTTTCATCACGATGAGAGCGCAATTGATCGGCGACGTCGTCGGGAACGATCGAGGTCGGAAGCGCCCCGGACCGCAGGGCCTCAATTAGATTGGTCGTC
>CAJDVR010000040.1_pt1 | contig 13544 bp, 10 predicted proteins | sample 7391381 | NCBI WGS metagenome assembly CAJDVR01 (sample SAMEA7055695, study PRJEB34461) | soil metagenome | biome: terrestrial ecosystem; feature: Peninsula; material: soil | place: Antarctica | collected 2016
CCGTCCTGTCGGCGCAAACCGATTCACCGACCAAACCGGTCCCGGCGAAGGTCGTCGTCATCCCAGTTCACGGCCCGATCGCCACCCCGCAACTTTACATTCTTCGTCGCGGTCTCAAAGAAGCGATCGAGAACAACGTGGACACAGTTGTCCTCGATATGGAAACACCTGGCGGCGCGCTCGATGTAACGTTCGAGATCCTCAAAGCGCTCAAAAAGTTTCCCGGAAAAACGATTACCTATATCAATCGTGAAGCAATTTCTGCTGGCGCATTTATCTCGGCAGGAACCGATGAGATCTACTTCGCTCCCGGGGGGATTATCGGTGCTGCTGCTCCGGTCCTCGCTGGTGGCGCCGATGTCGGCACCACCATGAAAAGTAAGGTGGTGAGTTACCTAAGAGCCCGCGTCCGCGCGATTTCAGAAGGCAAACCCTACCGCGGCCAAGTGATTTCCGCGATGATCGATGAGGACTACGAGTTGAAAATCGGCGATGAAATCATCAAACCAAAAGGCGAACTACTCTCTCTAACTGCCAGTGAAGCTTCCAAAATGTATGGCGATCCACCGCAACCGTTGCTCTCCGCCGGCACGGTCCCGGATATCCAAACCTTGCTCGATGAAATCCACGGCGCCGGAAATTATCAAGTCGAACGGCTGCACATCACTTGGTCCGAGGAATTGGCGCGCTATTTAAACTCGGTGACTCCTATTTTGGTAGGCATCGGATTGCTTTGCTTATTCATCGAGTTCAAGACCCCAGGGTTTGGCGTATTCGGAATTACCGGTGGAGTGCTTCTGGGCATTGTATTCTTCAGCCAGTATGCCGCTGGTTTGTCAGGCCACGAACCCGCGATCGTGTTTTTGTTGGGGATGATTCTCCTCGGTCTGGAGCTATTCCTTTTTCCCGGAGTGATGGTTCTCGGACTAACGGGCATTGTGTTGATGCTTGGGTCGCTGATCTGGTCGATGACGGACCTTTGGCCGAGCGATATTGCGCCGCTCACGGCGGATGTATTTTTGGGTCCGCTTGCCAGTGTGATGACCGGAGTGGTGCTGGCGGTGGTATTGTTCTTTGCCCTAATCAGGTTTCTGCCGCGCGGCGGACTGTGGGGCAACATGGTTCTGACGGCCGCAGTAGGCGGTGAGCCTGGAGAGATCGCGCCGTTGATCGGCACCTCTTTGCATGGTCCAACAGTTGGCGACACCGGTGTCGCGATGACCGCGCTGTTCCCGAGCGGCCAAGTCCAAATTCAGGGAAAACGGTATGAGGCGCGGTTGCCGTATGGATACGCCGACGTAGGCACGGCCGTGCGAGTCACCGGACGCACCGATTTCGGCATTATGGTGGAGGTGATATCATGACGTGGATCATACTATTGTTTGCCATTGGCATATTATTTGTCCTCGCAGAAGTAATCGTCCCCGGCGGGATTCTTGGCCTCATTGGAGGTTTGCTCATGTTCGCCGGGTGCGTGATCTCTTTCGTGGTTCTCGGTATCTGGCCTGGAATCGCCGCGATTGCCGTTGCTTTTGCAATTGGTATCATCCTGCTGGTCGTGGAATTAAAATATCTTCCGCGCACCCGTTTCGGAAAACGTGCCTTCCTAACGAGCGAGATCACTGGAGTTTCTGCAGCCTTCGGTACCGAAGCCCTCGAGATGATCGGCCAGCGGGCAGAAGCGATTACCATGCTTTCACCAAGTGGCTATGTGCTCGTCGATGGACAGCGCTACGAAGCGTTCTGCCAATCTGGACAAGTGCCCATCGGAACTCCCTTGGAGATCATCGGCGCTGACAATTTTCGATTGATCGTTACTCGTTCCACCACCAACGCTTTACCCTGATTTACCATGCCTAACATAACCGCTATCATCCTCGTCGTCGTTGCCATTTTTGGCCTGCTCATTGTGGGCATCATGCTATCATTCTTCAGCGTTTGGCTCCGTGCATGGCTAGCCGGTGCTTACGTCGGTTTCACGGATTTGGTCGCGATGAAACTCCGCCAAGTCCCTTACGGCATGGTCGTGGATGCACGGATCACTGCGAAAAAGGCCGGCATCGAGATCCCGATCAATGACATCGAAGCCCACTTCCTCGCGGGTGGGAATGTCGTTCCCACCATCCAAGCGCTCATCGCGGCGCGGAAAGCGGGCATCGAACTGGATTGGAACCGCGCTTGCGCAATCGACCTCGCCACCAAGGGATCTGGAAAAAGCGTCGTTGAAGCGGTCCGCACGTCGGTGGACCCGAAAGTCATCGACTGCCCGAATCCAGCCTCAGGTCGCTCCACCATTGACGGCGTAGCCAAAGACGGCATCCAAGTGAAAGTCCGTGCCCGGGTCACCGTCCGGACCAATCTGGATCGCTTCGTCGGTGGTGCCAAAGAGGAAACCATCATTGCCCGCGTCGGCGAAGGCATCGTCACCACCATCGGTTCGGCGGAATCCTACAAAACCGTGCTCGAGTCACCGGACAGCATATCCAAAGTCGTCCTTCAGCGCGGCCTCGACGTCGGAACCGCATTTGAAATCCTTTCGATCGACATCGCCGACGTCGATGTCGGGGAAAACATTGGTGCACAACTCCAAGAAGCCCAAGCCGAGGCGAATAAAAACATGGCCCAAGCCCAAGCGGAAATCCGCCGCGCCGCCGCTGTCGCGCTGGAACAGGAAATGGTCGCCCGCGTTGCGGAAATGAAAGCAAAGGTCGTCGAAGCGGAAGCGCAAGTGCCGCTCGCTATGGCGGAAGCATTCCGCAACGGCAACCTTGGCGTGATGGATTACTACAAAATGGAAAATGTAAAATCCGACACTCAGATGCGCACCAGCATCGCCAAACCGGAAGGAAACTAACCCATGACTTGGATTCTCGAACATCTTCAGTTGGTCCTCATTGTTGGGCTCGGACTCGCCGGTTGGCTCAAATCCCGGTACGACGCCCAAAATGAGGCGCAGGAACACGAAGAAGAAGAGATCCTTGCACCGCCGACGAACCGACCGGTCCCGACCCGGCCACCGCCGATGCCGCGGAAGGGAACTCCACCGCCGCTTGTGTCATTGTCCGCCTTGCATGAACAAGACGCCCGCGAGCTGAGACGCCAGCAAGAACTCGCGGAACGGTTGCGAGTCATCCGCGAAAGCACGAAACCGCGGAAATCCAGCGCCGGTCAAGCGACCGCCGGACGGGCACGCAGCACTCCGCAACGGGGGGCCGCCGCCGCGGCGCAGCATGGATTGACCCTTCGAAATCGTCTCCACGATCCGGCAGAAATCCGTGCGGCCGTGGTGCTTCGCGAAGTTCTTGATCGTCCAGTAGGCTTGCGATGAGACCATCCTACCGTGGCCGATCTGACAGCCATCAGGAATCCTGACCGTATGCGGCCGTTGTGCCGCGATTTGTCCCCACAGTTCTCCTGCTGATTTTACCGACTCTTGTCGGAGCCGAAGGACCGGTCGATTTCAACCGTGAAATCCGTCCGCTCCTCTCGAAACACTGCACCGGATGTCACGGCGGAGTGAAAGAAGCGGGAGAAATTTCCTTCATCGACCGCGCGAAAGCACTGGGTCTCGGCGAATCTGGCCAGAGACCGATTGTTCCCGGCAAGCCGACGCAGTCCGAAATGGTGCGCCGAATGCGCACCATCGACCCGGACGAGGTGATGCCGCAGCCGAAACATGGACCGCCGCTGCCGGAAGAGGATATCGCACTTGTCGAGCGGTGGATCTCTGAAGGTGCCGTCTGGGCAGAGCACTGGGCATTTTCTCTCCCACAAAACGAACCGCCGCCAAGCATCGCGGATGAAACATGGCCTGCAGTTTCGCTGGACCGCTTTGTCCTCCATCGACTGGACGCGGAAAAACTCACTCCGTCCTCGGAGGCGCCGGCCGCCGAATGGTTGCGCCGAGTTTCCTTTGACCTCATCGGCTTACCGCCCACACCTGAAGAACTCGCCGCTTATGAATCGGCTATTGCCACCGATCCCGTCGCCGCCCGTTCCGAGGTGGTGAATCGCCTACTTACGTCACCCCATTTTGGCGAACGCTGGGCCACCGTTTGGCTCGATCTTGCACGGTTTTCAGATACCTACGGATTTGAAAAGGATCCCCATCGCGATATATGGCCTTACCGCGACTGGGTCATCCGCGCCTTCAATGCCGACCTACCGTACGATCAGTTCATTATCGAGCAACTCGCCGGCGACTTATTGCCCGACGCAACCGCGGACCAGCGGCTCGCCACCGCATTTCATCGGAATACCCAAACGAATACCGAAGGCGGCACAGACGATGAGGAATTCCGCGTCGCCGCGGTCATCGATCGGGTCAGTACGACATGGACTGCATTCCAAGCGACGACATTTGCGTGCGTCCAATGTCATTCTCACCCGTATGATCCAATTGATCATCAGGAGTTCTATCAGTTCCTCGCATTTTTCAACAATACTCAAGACCACGACCTCGACTCCGATGAGCCCAGGATGAAGGTTTCCGGCGATCCTCTAGAAACTGCAGAAGCATCACTTTTGCAGGTCAAATTGGCGAACCTTCGGAACCAACTCAATCAGGCTGGAAATGCCATGGGCAGTTCCGCCGCGGTGTCATCCATACAGTGTCCGGGCCGGCACTGGACTTCACCGCTCTACGCCTAACAATTTCACCAGAAAGTGACGATCCGAAGAAGTGGCCCGAGCGCGGATCGTTGGTAACCAACTTCCAAGCAACCCTTATTGATGCTACCGGTAAGGCCACTCCCGTTCCCATGAAGGAAGTATTTGCCGACCGTATGGGAGATTTGGTGCAACCGAGTCCTACCGGAAATGTCGGAGGCTACCCGAAACTTGAAGGACCACGTTGGTTTGTGTTTGTTCCAGAAAATCCCGTCACCGTGGAACCGGGAACTCAGTTGCAGGTGATCTTGAAACAAAATGGCCAAACTACCGGCAATCAAGGCACTCCAGTTCGGAAATTTGCTCTTGATCTATCGAATCAACACGAGTGGTCCGAATTGATCCATAGTTCGGAACGTGCTGCCCAATGGGCGGAGTATGCAGCGAGCGCTGCCCGTTGGGGGGAGATTTCTGGCATCCTAGTTCCCGTGATGGCCGAGCGGGCTCCCCGCGAGACCAGAGTGTTTGCGCGCGGCAACCGCATCACCAAAGCGGATGTCGTAACTGCGGGTGTTCCTCATATCTTCGGCGGCGCGGCCCGGGAATCCATGAACCGCCTCGACATGGCGCGCTGGATTGCCAGTGCAGAAAATCCTCTGACCGCGAGGGTCATTACTAATCGCTTGTGGGGCGAACTATTCGGTCTTGGGATCGTCCGCACAATGGAAGATTTCGGCACATCCGGATCCGCCCCCAGCCACCCGGAATTGTTGGACCATTTAGCAGTTCGGTTTCAAACTGACCTACATTGGTCGATCAAATCTCTTTTGCGTGAAATCGTCCTGTCCGCAACCTATCGCCAAACCCATAACGCGACGGCCGGGTTGGTGGAGCAGGATCCGGAAAATCGGTTGCTCGCGCGCGGCCCACGCAACCGCCTAACCGGCGAGATGGTTCGTGACCAATCGTTGGCTGTTGCTGGCGTGCTCTCGCCGAAAATGTATGGTGCGCCGGTCTTTCCGCCACAACCGGCCGGTGTATGGAACTCGGTCTATAGCGGCGAGAGCTGGAAAGAATCCACCGGCGAGGACCGCTACCGCCGCGCAATTTATACTTACTCGAAGCGCACCAGTGGCTACCCCGCACTGCTGACTTTTGACGCGCCTAGCCGTGATCTTTGCAGTGCGCGCCGGATTGTGAGTAATACTCCACTGCAGGCGTTGATCACCATGAACGATCCAGCCCATATTGATACCGCGCGTGCCTTGGCTGGCCGGATGATTTCTCACAGTCAGGACCCACGCAGCCAGCTTGCTTACGGCGTGTTATTGGCGACCCAGCAGGTTGCCACTGAAGAAATGCTTCACGAGCTGAAGACACTGCTCGATGACGCCACTACAAGTTACGCCGCGGATCCCACGCTTGCTGCGCATCTCGGCGAGACCCCGACCGCTGCCGCATTGGTCCTCGTGGCCAATACCATTATGAACCTCGACTCCGCGCTGACGCGCTAGTAAATCGATGACTCCCGAACAATTTTCCCGCGTCCGTCACGCGGAACTTGAGCACCTGACGCGCCGCCATTTCTTGACGAAGTGCACGACCGGTCTCGGTGCGATGTGGCTGAGCCAAATGGCCGGTCGCGCATGGGGTTCGGCAGGCAGTTTGGTCAAAGATCCCGCCAGCCCGCTGGCCCCTTCAACCCCACAATTTCCTGCGAAAGCAAAACGCGTGATCTTTCTGCACATGGCCGGTGCACCATCGCAGCATGAATTGTTCGATTACAAACCAGAGTTACTACAATTGAATGGTAAGGAATGCCCTCAAGAGTATTTGGCAGGAAAGCAATTCGCCTTTATTCAGGGCGTGCCGAAAATGTTGGGTCCGCAATTTCCCTTTTCTCAGCACGGTCAATCGGGCGCTTGGGTTTCCGATCGATTGCCGCATTTCTCCAGTGTGGTTGATGATGTCTGTTTCGTGAAATCGATGCATACGGACCAGTTCAACCATGGACCCGCCCAACTTCTCGTTCACACCGGCACCCAGAACCTCGGCTCGCCATCCTTCGGCGCATGGGCGACCTATGGGTTGGGATCGGAAAACCAAAACCTCCCGGGTTTTGTCGTCCTGACGTCCGGTGGAAAAAATCCCGACGCAGGAAAGTCCGTTTGGGGCGCCGGGTATTTGCCATCGGTATACCAAGGAGTGCAATGTCGCTCGGAAGGTGAACCGGTCCTCTATCTCGCAGACCCTGCCGGCATCGACCGGCGGATGCGTCGCCGCTCGCTCGATACCTTAGACCGACTCAATCAGAAAATTGCCGCAGAAACGGGCGACGCAGAAACTGTCACCCGCATCGCGCAATACGAGATGGCCTATCGCATGCAAATGAGCGCCACCGATGCGTTTGATTTGAAACAGGAAAGCGAAGCGACTCAACAAATGTATGGTGTCGAACCGGGCAAGGAATCGTTTGCCAACAACTGCCTACTGGCCCGACGTTTAGCCGAACGTGGAGTGCGTTTTATCCAACTATTCCACTGGGGATGGGATTCGCACGGTGCATCCGCCAGCGAAGCCATCAACAATGGTTTCAAAGATCGTTGCAAAGAAGTCGACCAACCGATGACTGCCCTCATACAGGATCTCAAACAACGTGGAATGCTGGAGGATACCTTGGTGGTCTGGGGCGGTGAGTTCGGTCGGACACCCATGCAGGAAAATCGCGGCGGAAGCGAGAATCCCTTCATCGGCCGCGACCATAACCCCGGCGCCTTCACGATTTGGATGGCGGGCGGAGGCGTGAAGCCGGGTCTCTCGTATGGCGAAACCGACCCGATTGGCTATGAAGCGGTCACCGGCCGAGTTTCCGTGCATGACTTGCATGCGACCATGTTGCGGTTGATGGGATTTGACCACGAACAACTGACATACCTTAACCAAGGTGCTCCCCAGCGACTGACCAATATCACCAAACCCGGCACCAAGGTGATCGAGGAGATCATCGCGTGAAATCTGCTACTCGAATTGAATAATCACCACCAAACCGACACTATGAACCGCCGCAATTTTATCCGAGCCGCCACCGCCTTCACCGCTCTCCCGTATCTATCCACTTCACGGACGTTCGGCGCACAGTTCGGCGAATTCGGGGATTTCAAGAAACGCGTGGCATTGATCGGCACCGGTTGGTATGGGAAAGTTGATCTATTGCGCCTCATCCAAGTAGCACCAGTGGACGTGGTTGGATTGTGCGACGTGGATTCACGGCTGCTTTCTGAGGCCGCCGACATCGTTGCGGTTCGGCAGTTGTCCCGCAAACGACCACCCACCTACAAACACTATCAGGAACTTTTGGATGCCCAGAAACCCGATCTCGTTTTGATTGCTACGCCCGACCACTGGCACGCCCTGCCTGCCATGGCGGCGATGGAAGCCGGCGCCGACCTCTATTTGCAGAAACCGATTTCCGTGGATGTGCTAGAGGGGAAAACGTTACTCGATACTGCCCGCAAACTGGAGCGCGTCGTCCAGATCGGCACCCAACGACGTTCCACCGAACATTTGATCCAAATGAAAAAGCAAGTCGTCGATGCCGGCTTGTTGGGAAATATTGCCCACGCTGAACTTTGTTGCTTTTACCATATGCGGAATTCGACACCAGCAGCCGAAGCCGTGATCGAGGTCCCTCCTCATCTCGATTGGGATTTATGGACTGGTCCGGCCCCGATGCGCGATTACAACCGTGTGGTGCACCCGCGCGGCTGGCGGTCCTTCATGGAATACGGGAATGGCATCGTCGGTGATATGTGCGTTCACATGCTCGACACCGTGCGCTGGCTGCTGGACCTCGGCATGCCGGGCCGGATTTCCTCCAGCGGCGGAATATTCATTGATAAAGCCAGCATTGCCACCATCACCGATACCCAGACGGCCACCTTCAGTTTTGACAACTTGGACGTAGTTTGGAACCACAGAACTTGGGGTCGACCCACCGACCAGGATTACCCATGGGCGTTTTTCATCTACGGGGACAAGGGGACTCTCAAGGGCGATCTCCAAAAATGGGAATTTATCCCTCACGGTAACGGCGAGCGCCTTTCGGGCGAAGTCGTCATGGAGCTCGATCAATACCCGGAAGACCGCACCGAGAAGGACTTGGAAAAGCACGTCGCCCCGGCCGTCCGCGGTCACATGCGCGATTTGCTCCTCCGCATCGCCGATCGCGGCAGGCCGGTCGCCGACATCGAGGAGGGATACAAGACTACAGCAGCCTGCATTTTGGCAAATGTATCGCAAAAACTCGGCCGATCGTTGACTTGGGACCACGCCGCGACCGCGATCGTCGGGGACGATGAGGCAAATGGGCTCCTCTCACGGCCATACCGCGCGCCATACGTCCATCCGACCACGGGATGATCGCTGTCAGGCCCGTGGCATCGACGATTCCGCATGCTTTCCATTTGCCAGATTCCGGCTTGCTTGCGCGGCACTGTGGCCCGGATGATTCGTTTCGGAAGTCGTGGACGTCGCGCCATGGGTGACGTCTATTTGGACTCCCGAAACCGTTTCCTCTCATGCTGAATAAAATGATTCATTGGTCGCTCGCCAACCGGGCGATCATTCTTGGCCTAGCCATCTTGTTGATGGTCCTTGGAATCCACACGGCCACTCAACTGCCCGTTGAGGTGTTGCCGGATCTATCCAAACCGACGGTCATCATTCTGACTGAGTCGGCCGGTCTCTCGCCGGAGGAAGTCGAGGCGCGGGTCACCCAACCCATCGAAAGTGCCCTCATGGGTGTGGCAGGACTGACCCGGATGCGTACGAATAGCGATGTCTCGCTGTCGTTGGTTTATGCGGAGTTCGACTGGGATACCGATATTTATAAAGCCCGCGTGCTTGTTCAAGAGCGGTTGCAAGATGTCAGTTTGCCAGAAGGGGTCCAACCTTTCATGACTCCTGTCGCCTCGTTGATGGGAGAAATCCTTTTAGTGGGGGTCCGCTCTACAATTAAAGAGGGCGAACCTGGTTATATGCCGCCAAGCGACGTCCGGACTTTGGCCGACTGGACGATTAAGCGCCGCCTACAGAGCATTTCAGGCATCGCAGAGATTTTAAATATGGGCGGAGGCGTCCAGCAAATTGAGATCCAGCCAGATCCCTACAAGATGCAGGCGAACGGGATCACGTTCGAGGAATTGGAAAAGGCGGCCTCAGAATCCGCTAGCACCACCACTGGCGGGTTCATTAATACCGGAACCACCGAGATCATGGTGCGGAATTTGGCGATGACCACTCAACTTAGTGACATTGCCGGAACTGTCATCAAGATGGTGAACGATCGACCCATCACCATCGACGACGTAGCGGACGTGGTGTGGGGTCTCGAACCGATGCGAGGTGATGCCACAGTGAGCATGGCACCGGAAAAAACTCCAACTTATGGGGTGATTATGTCGATCACCAAATCCCCCGGTTTTGATACCAGGGCGTTGACCAAAGAGGTGAATGAGGCATTGGATGGCTTGAAGGCGACCTTTCCCGCTGGAGTAGAGACCACCTTGTTATTCCAGCAAAAGGATTTCATCGACCATGCAATCGGTAACCTGACTGAAGCCATCCGCGACGGCGCCATCATGGTGACCATCGTGATCTTCATCTTTCTTCTAAATTTCCGCACGACATTCATCACCTTGATGGCGATGCCGTTGTCGTTCGGCATTACCATGTTGGTTTTCAAATGGTCCGGGATCAGCGTGAACTCAATGACATTGGGGGGGCTTGCGGTCGCAATCGGGATGGTGGTCGACGATGCCATCGTGGACGTGGAAAACGTCTTTCGACGATTGCGAGAAAATGCGGCGCTGCCAAATCCTCATCCGCGACTCACGGTAATTGGGCGAGCATCAGGAGAAGTTCGTAATTCCATTCTCTACGCAACGATCCTGATCATCCTGGTCTTCTTGCCATTGTTGGGACTTACTGGAGTGGAAGGGAAATTGTTTGCACCGATTGCGATTGCGACAATCATCTCGATGGTTGCGTCATTTGTAGTTTCACTCACTGCGATTCCGGTGTTGTGCTCGTTTCTGCTCCACCCCAAAGCCGGCCAAGAGCACAAGGATGGTCTGGTCACCCGGGGCATGAAATGGTTGCTGGAACATGTCTGGTTACGGATTGGTTTGAGTCAGCCATATTTAATTTTAGCCCTCGCAGTTCTGATCATCGCTGGTGCGGTTGGACTCTATTCGGAAATGGGCAAGGACTTCCTGCCGAAGTTTAAAGAAGAAACTGCATTGGTCGCTGTGACATCTGCACCGGGAACTTCGCTCGAAGAAATGAATAAAATTTCCGATGTCATCGAGCAGCAAATTCTAGCTGTGCCCGAAGTGGTGAAGGTCGGTCGACGCCTTGGCCGGGCCGAACGCGGCGACCATGTGGTGCCGGTTTCTACCGCCGAGTTTGATGTGGATTTTCGGGATTCCCGCGAAAACCCAGACGGCCGGGAACGGGGCGAAATCCTTGCCGACCTCAATCGGCGTCTAAAGTCCGTGCCCGGCGTGTTCGCGGTTGTGGGCGGCCCTTTGGCCGACCGGATCGGTCACATGCTCAGTGGCGTGTCCGCCCCGGTCGCGGTGAAAATCTTTGGTCCCGACCTCGAACAACTACGGAAAATTGGGATCGAAATCCAAAAAGTGTGCCAGACGATTCCCGGACTTGAGGACTGCAAACTCGACCAGACATCATCGATTCCACAATTGCGGATCGAGGCTGATCGACCGCGCTCTAGTGCGTATGGGATTACGCCCGGTGCGCTGAATGAACAACTCTCTACAATGATTGGCGGTAAAGAAATTTCCCAACTTCGCGACGGTCAGCGCACGATCAATCTGGTGACTCGCTTGCCTGTCGAGTGGCGCGACTCCCCAGAAAAGATTGCCCGCATTCCTGTGGAAACTGCGGATGGTCGTCGGATTCCAGTGTCCCTCGTCGCAGAAGTGCGCGAGGCAAAAGGACCGAATGTCATTTTCCGCGAAGACAGCCAGCGACGTTTTGCTCTGGCGATCAAACCCACAGCTCAAGACGTTTCCCATCTGGTGGAACGCTTGAAAACGGAAGTCGCAGATCATGTCAAACTTCCCGAAGGATATTTCCTCAAGTACGAGGGCGAGTTCCAAGCGCAACAAGATGCCACCCGCCGGATTGCTTTGTTCACAGGCGTGGTATTACTGGTGATTGCCTTCCTGCTGCACGGATATTTCCGCACACCGTTCTTCGCATTTCAGGTCTTGTGGGATATCCCCTTGGCGATGGTTGGCGGGATCGTTTTGACCTACTTCATGTTGGACAATATCAGTGTCGCCACCTTGGTGGGCTTCATCGCCGTTGCCGGTGTGGCCGCCCGAAACAGCATCATGTTGATTTCCCATTATCTCCATCTGATGCAACATGAGGGTGAAGACTTTACCCGAGAAATGGTCATCCGCGGCACCAAAGAACGACTCGTCCCAGTGCTGATGACCGCATTGGCCGCCGGCATCGGGTTGATCCCGTTGGTTCTCGCTGCCGACCAACCGGGGAAGGAAATCCTCCATCCGGTCGCCGTCGTAATCGTTGGCGGATTGGTAACTAGCACCTTGATGGGTCTCTGCGTCACGCCTACTGTGTTCTTTACTTTTGGCCGGAAAGCGGCGATGAAGTCCATAGAGCGGGAATCCGCTGCTTCGCACTAATTTTAGAAAACAACAACGACAACATGAAAACCAAACTTGTATCCTTGATGGCGCTAGTCGCTTCACTCACTTTCGCAACTGGAGCGGAAAAAATGAAAGCACCCAACGGAGGACGCATCATTGATTCGGTAACTCCCCATGCGGAGTTTGTGGTGACCAAAGAAAAAATGGCGGAAGTCCGATTTCTCGATGCTGCCGGTAAAGTCATTGCGCCCACCACCCAAGTCGTCACTGTCGTGATGGGACAGCGGAGCGCGCCCACCAAACTAACCTTTGTCAAAGACGGCGATAAATTGGTATCTGACAAACCGGTCCCCGAAGGAAAGGAACTGCCGCTTGTATTACAGATTCGACAGAAGGAGGGCGAAAAGGCGACCACCGAAAAGTTCAATTTGAACATGGCGCATTGTCCGGAGTGTAACTTGACGGAATACGCTTGCACCTGCGACCACGACTAACAGGCCACGTTGCGAAAACAGTCGGCAGCATGGTCGTTTACCATTCCGGTAGCCTGCATAAAGGCATACATAGTGGTCGGCCCAACAAATGTGAAGCCTGCCTTGCGCAGTGCTTTCGATAAAGCATCCGCTTCCGGTGAGTGAGTTTGGTAGTCCGCCGCCGACCGCAGCAGGCGGATTACCGGTTCGCCGCCGATGAAACTCCAGAGCCACTCGACGGGATCCGGGATTTCGAGCCAGGCTCGTGCATTCTGGCGGACAGCAAAAATTTTTCCTCGATGGCGGATGATCCCGGGATCGTCGACAAATTTTTCCAATTCGGCATCGGTCATTTCCGCGACTATGGCGGGCTGGAAATCGTGGAAGACTTCCCGGTATTGCGGCCGTTTTTGCAGGACCGTCCACCACGACAAGCCGGCCTGGCAATGGAGACAGTTTCGCCGTGAACATCGAAACACGGCAATTTCAGCTAGCAGTGCGTCAACCTCGCCGGGCATCGAAAAACCCCGCGCTTGCCCCCGGTTGGCTTGCCTGCTTCCCTTCGCGCTCCAACCTCTAGAACTATGGCCAATAAAGATGTCACCGATCCCGCCCGCATGGAAAAAATCGTTTCGCTGTGCAAACGCCGCGGCTTCATTTTTCAAGCTGGCGAGCTATACGGCGGCCTCAATGGTTGCTGGGACTACGGCCCGCTCGGCGCCGAACTGAAGCGCAACCTCAAAGACTATTGGTGGCGGAAAAC
>CAJDVR010000024.1_pt1 | contig 13001 bp, 7 predicted proteins | sample 7391381 | NCBI WGS metagenome assembly CAJDVR01 (sample SAMEA7055695, study PRJEB34461) | soil metagenome | biome: terrestrial ecosystem; feature: Peninsula; material: soil | place: Antarctica | collected 2016
AGGCCAAACCCGATGCCAACGCCGAGTGCGCCGGCCAGCACCGTGAACTTCGTCATGTCCATTCCCAGAGCCGCAATGGCAACGAAGAACCCAACCAATAGAATTACGTAATGGAGCAAGGTGGATGCGGCGTAGGATGCGCCCGACGCCACTTGGAAACGTTGGTAAATGTCCTCTCGCAGTAAAAACCGGATGAACCGGGAAATCGCAGCCGCCGCCCATAAGGTGAGCCCAAACGCAAGGACCGCACCCAGCGAGATGTGCAAGTTTCTAAAATCCGTTTCCGCGGTGAGCACCGCTTTGATCCGCCCCATCACGGTGGCGCGCAGCGAGAATGCTTCCAACGTCAACAAGACCCATGCGACCGATGCGATCATGTTCAGCAACTTCGCAAACCGACGTTGGAGCAGTGGTCGATGGAGTCGCACTGCGCGCAGGTCCGTCAGTGGCGGAACCCGCAATGCAAAGTAGAACAACCCGCCAAGGATGACCGTGGCCGCATACAACATGATCCCGAAATACGCCGCTGCCAGCGATCCCGCCGCGAGGTAGTCACCCAATTGGAAATAGCCGAATGCCAACGCCACGAAGATCGCGGCGAAGATCACGAGCCCTACCCGAGCTACCGTTCGGGAGATTTTCTTCCACGAAATCCGGCCACCGGCCACCCACGCCCGGCGCAAGAACCACACGGCGAATATCGCGCCACCAACCACTTCCAGCAACAACAGAAGCCGAGAAAGTTCGGGCAACGAGGAAGTTAACTTGCGCACTTGCGCCACCACTGAGAACGCCACCAGCGCATACAAAACAGGATACAACTCGCGCCGCATCAACCGTCGCAAGATGAAGACAATCGGCACCAGTGCGACCAATGTCAGGGCTGCCCACAATAACCGCGGCGATTGATCGAACAGCGGCGGACTCAGGAAAAACGTCAGCGCGCCCGCCGTCGCCACCGGGGATTGCAAAACTGGCGTTGCCCGCTGCAGCGCCGGGTCGTCATCGCTCCACGTAGCCGCCAACCGCCGGACCCACATCAAACCGCCACTGATCGCGAGAAATCCGAGCAACAAATAAACCAACCGTGGCCACTTTGCGCGGAGGAATTCCTCCAACCTCCCAACTTGCGCGCCTAGCGACTCGCCCCTCTTTTCCGTCCAATCGAAGGCAGTCGCGTGCCACGTTTCCGCAGTCCAAATCGGTGCCAAATCGGCGACAAACAACCGTTCAACCGCCGCCGTCTGCGCGGCGCGGATCGCCTCTAGCGAACTGGCCACCCGCCGACCCAACTCGGCGACTCGGCTTTGCGCTGTGAGGATCTCTCCCCGGCGTTTTTCCAGCGCAGTTTGCCGCTCGGCGATGGTCGCCAAGATGGCTTCGATCCGCTGGACAATCTCCGACGGTGCGTCGGATTCGCGGGCCACCGCCAATGTGTTTTCCCACGTCGCCCGCTGCGATGGCAACAGCGCGAGGCGTTTTTCGAGCAGGTTGGCCACGGCCGTGGTTTCCTTCGCTTGGTTAGCGATCGCCGCTGCCGCGTCTTCCCAATCCGCTTCTAGGTCGCGCAGAGTTTCCAACAACACGCCCGGCCGAGACGCTTCGGTAGTCGCCGCCGCCAACCCATCGAGCTCGCGCGACAATTTTTTAATGTTCGCTTCGGCCGCCGCCCGTCCGATCGGTGGTTCCGGCGCATCCAACGCGTGTTCCGCGGCATCGGCGCGGGCCACTACATCCGCCAGCGGAATGGTTGTTGGATGGGCATCCGGCGCGGCGGGTTGGGCGGAAATCGATAGCGAGTTTGCCAGCAAGATTAGCAACGAGAAGAGGAGAGATTTCATAGGGAAAGCGACTGGCCGAGGCGGGTCATTTCGTGCCGCCAACGTCAGTTGGCAAGCAGCGGGTTGCGGTCATTTCGCCGTGGTGGATTCATTGACTTGCGGAAGCGCAGGAAGGCGGCTAATTCCTCCATGGTTTTTCACCCGACAACACACACCCATGGAATGGCAAGGTAATCGAAAGAGCGGCAATGTGCAGGATTCACGCGGCCGCAGTGGCGGCGGTGGTGGAGCATTGGGCGGTGGTGGCATGGGCCTCTTGATGACGATCACACGGTTGTTCGGCATCAAAGGCATCATCGCTGCGATCCTTATCGGCGGCGTGCTGTGGAAACTTGGAATTCTCGATCCCGGGATGCTCGTCGGCGGATCGTCGACGAGCTCGCAGCAGGTTCAAGTCTCGCCCAAAGAGCAGGAACGATATGAGTTCGTCGAGGTGATCCTCGCCCAGACCGAAGACGTCTGGACCAAAGAATTTGCCCGAATCGGCAAGAAATACGAACTTCCGACGCTCGAAGTGTATCGCGGCCAAGTGCGCACCGCTTGCGGCAGCGGCAGCGCTGCGATGGGACCCTTCTACTGTCCGGGCGACGAAAAAGTGTATATCGACCTGAGTTTTTACGATGAATTAGCGGATACGTTCCGTTCGCCGGGGGATTTTGCGCAGGCCTATGTGGTCGCCCACGAGATCGGCCACCATGTGCAGAAATTGCTCGGGATCTCGGAAAAGGTCGCGGCTCGTCGGGGCCAATCGGACTACAATGAATATTCGGTTCGGCTTGAATTGCAGGCGGATTTCCTCGCCGGCGTGTGGGCGAAGAAATCGCAATCCGCGTTGAAACTCGACGACAGCGACATCCAAGAAGCGATGGTTGCCGCCAACGCGATCGGCGACGACATGATTCAAAAGCGGAGCCGCGGACGGGTGAAACCGGAAGCATTTACCCACGGCACCGCAGAGCAACGGATGCGCTGGTTCAATAAAGGTTTCCGCAGCGGCCGGATCGAGGACGGAGATACGTTTTCGATGCCCTACCGCGACCTGTAGCGGACGCAAAAATACGAGTGGATTCCACGGCTGGCAGCTGGCATTTTGGCGGATGAATCCAAGCCGTGCCGCTGCCGATCCTGAGCCATCACTCACCGCAGCCGGCGTGGCATTTGGTGCGCCGGGGATGCCGCCTCGTTGGACATCCAGTTCGAAGGAAGGTGTCGGCACAGCCTACAACACGGCATCGCGGTTGTGGTTCACGCTCAGCCACGGAATTGTCAACGAGATCTACTTTCCATGCATCGACCAGCCGAACACCCGCGATGTCCAACTGCTGGTGACCGATGGCGAAACGTTCGTCCACGAAGAGCGGCGGGATTTCCAACATGAAACGACCTATCCGGAAAAGGGCGCGCTCGCATACCACATCGTCAACCGCGCCCCGGACAACCGCTACGAAATCCGCAAGACGGTGATTTCCGACCCGTATTTGCCGGTTCTGCTGATTGACCACCAGCTGGTCATCCACGATCCGGCGCTGCTCGGCAAACTCCGGTTATTTCTGTTGCTGGCACCCCACCTCCATGGCCACGGCAGCGGCAACCACGCACAAATCCTGGATCTCGCCGGGCAACCGGTGTTGCACGCCTGCCGCGATCACCCGCCACCATTCGATGGAGTGGACATTCCGCAATGCCCCGGATGGAAATGTCGCTCTTACTGGCGAAATCGTCATGGACGATGAAGGGAAATTCCTTGTCGCGATCGGACTTGGCACCAGCCAATCTGGCGCCATTTCGGCGATGGCCCAGTCGCTCGTCCGACCATTTAGCGATAGTTACCGACGATTTCTCAGCCAGTGGTCGAGGGTCCGCCACCCGGACGACGAGCACTCGCGGATCACCCGCCACACCAGCGATGCCGGCAGTCTTTACCGCCTCAGCCGGTGCATCCTCCAAGCGCATGAAGACAAGCTTTTCCAAGGCAGTCTCATCGCATCGATGAGCATCCCGTGGGGCGAAGCCAAAAGTGACGACGACCTAGGCGGATACCATCTTGTGTGGCCGCGCGACCTCCTCCACAGCGCCACCGCCCTGTTGGTGGCTGGTCAATCCGAACTGGCGCTGCGGGCGTTGGTCTATTTGACATGCATCCAACGCGACGACGGATCGATGCCGCAAAACTGTTGGATCGACGGGACCGCTTATTGGTCCGGCTGCCAGCTCGATGAAACGGCTGCCCCGGTCATTCTTGCACGCCGACTTCATCATGCCGATGCCCTCCAACAGCACGATCCGTGGGTGGCTGCCAGCCGCGCCGCCGCATTTCTCCTGCTCAACGGACCGGCCACCGGCCAGGAACGTTGGGAGGAAAATGGCGGCTACTCGCCATCCACCCTTGCCGCAGTGATGGCAGCCGTCATTGCCGCCGCGGCATTCGCCGATGAGGCCGGCGAATCGGCCGCCCACGACATCTTGCTGGCATACTGCGATTGGCTGCGCAGCAATATCGAAGCATGGACCTGCACCAGTCATGGCACGCTGGATCCGTCGATAACCCACCATTTTGTCCGCATCGTCCCGGCTGCGAATGACGGCACGGGACCAGCCGGCGACCCGGCAGATGTAACGATCCAACTGGCAAACGGCGGGGGCACTCACCGCGCATCCGACATCCTCGACGCCGGGTTTCTCGAATTTGTCCGCCTCGGGTTTCTCAGCGCCAACGATCCGCTTGTCACCCACTCGCTGACCCTCGTTGACCGCGAACTAAAAGTCGATTTCCCGGCAGGCCCGTGCTGGCGCCGATACCAGTTCGACGGCTACGGGTCGCACCCCGACGGCAGCCCGTTTGATGGCAGTGGATATGGCGGGTGTTGGCCGCTGCTCACTGGCGAACGCGGCCAACACGAACTTGCCGCTGGCCGCGACCCGCAGCCGTTTCTCCGCGCCATGGAAGAATTTGCCAACTCCGGCGGAATGCTCCCCGAGCAAATCTGGCCACTTCCGGATGCAGAACCAATGCGCTTCGGTGAATCCGCGGGCTCCGCCATGCCGCTGTGCTGGGCCCACGCCGAATACCTCAACCTTGTCCATAGCTGCGAGGCTGGCTACCCGCTCGATCGACTGCCCGAAGCGTGGCAACGCTACGGCAACAACACCCCGCCACCCGCCGATACCGCATTTTGGTCGCTTGCCCATCGCACGCCGCAAATTCCCCGCGGCAGCCGACTATTGGTCATAGCGGACCACGATTTCCGCCTCCACTGGCGCAAAGTCGGCGACGGCGATTGGCAGGAAACTGCGGCCCAACATGCGTTTGCCCAGCTCCATGTCGCAGATGCCGGCACGCTCGACGGTGATTTGGAATTCCGCTTTGGCGACGACCCGCAACTCCACCGCGTCACAGTCCGCAACACGGAGGCACAAATCTCTGCAACGCGTGCGGGGTCTTGAATGATTTGCAGGCCATTACGCGATCGCGTAATTGCCAACCCACCCGCAATCCGTTGGATTTGCATCATCTGGGAGATTTTTCCCCGTTCTGGCACGGGCCTTGCAACCTTCCCGGGTGCAATGGACTTCAACGCCGATCCCCACACTGTCAGACAATCGTCCGCTCCCCGTCGGCCGTTTTACGGTCGCAGGGGAATCGGCCGCCCAGCCCATCTTTCCGAACCTCAGCCGCAGGACGTGTCCCCGTTCCCCGTCGACTGCGGATCAAGGACCGCCGCCAACCCGCACCCGGAATTCGTTGACGCCGTTCGTTGGTCCGAAAACGATAACTCGGACCCCGATGTCGAATACAGCTGCTTGCATTTCCGCTACCGACTTGACTGCTTCTAATTGACAATAGTGCAATTGCCCACACCCGCAGTCGTTCTTCCGCGAGTGATGTCCCACACTCGCGGAAATCGACCGAACACTGGAATTGCCCCGTCCGTCATTTCCGACGGACTGGGCAACCAAGTGTTTCCTAACGAGCGCCGGCGACTGTCATCTTCACAGTGAACACGGAGTCCGAAGCCGTAATAAACAACGTTTTTCGGTCCTTCCCGCCAAAACAGATATTTGCTGTCCACGGCTTGGGAATTGGAATGACTCCCAATTTCTTTCCGTCCTTATTGAACACCGCCACCCCGTTGCCGGTTAGGTAAATGTTGCCTTCGCGGTCGAGCGTCATTCCGTCCGACCCTTCCTCGCAAAACAACTTACGGTTTGTGAGCGACCCGTCCGCGGCAATCTCATATCGATAGGTTTTCTTTGCGCGGATGTCCGCGACGAACAAGTGTTTGCCGTCTTCGGAGCCGACAATGCCATTGGGCTGCTCCAGCGTGTCGTCGACAATCACGGCCGCCTTGGCTCCTTTTGCTAGGTAGAAGACTCGTTGTTTTTCCTGATCCGGCTTGTCGCGACCGGTCCAGTAGTCGCGTTTGTAGAATGGGTCGGTTAGATACATCCCACCGTCTGGCGTCACCCACACGTCGTTCGGACCATTCATCAATTTGTTGTCGAAATGATCTAGCAGCACAGTGTGCTCTTTGGTCGCCGTATCGATCCGCCACAACTCGCTTTTCTCATCGGCACAGGCGATCAATTTGTCGTCGCGGTCGAAAATCATTCCATTCGCGCGACCGGCGGGCTTCATGAAATCCTCCACCTTGTCGGTGGCCGCGGACCACTTGCAAATCCGATTGTTCGGTTGGTCCGTGAAATACACATCCCCTGCCGTATTGGCAGCGGGTCCTTCCGTGAATTTGAATCCATCCGCGACGAGTTTGGGTTCGGCACCCGGTTCGACTGGAATTTGCGCCACTGCCATTCCGGCCGCCGCCACCCATAACGAAATCGCAAACCGCATCATGGCTTCTCGGGGGTGGTGAGTTTGAGGTTCTTAAACTGCACTTGCATCGGTGGCCCGGCATGAAGTTGCAACGCTAGCACGCCCTTCTTTGCGGCTTCCGCAGTTTCATCCGTCACGTCCACCGTCGCTTTGCCATTGATGAATAGTTGCAAGTGATTTCCTTTTGCCACAATCCGGTATTGGTTCCAGCCGTCCTTCTCGATTTTGGCTTGGATGTCCGCGCTTTTACCGGTTTCTCCGGCGACTTCGATCTTTGGTTTCGACGGTTCTTCGCCTTGCCGGATCACCACTTTTTGCCCGCGTTGGGCGAGGATACCGCGACCTCTTTCTTCATACAAAATCCCGCTGTAGTTGTCGCCGTATTCAAAATCTGCCTGATAGCCGCCGACCACAAACTTCTGCGGGTCGACAACCTCGCTGCGAAATTGGACTCCGCTGTTGACGAATTTCTTATCGTCACCGGGTGTCATTTTGTAATCGAACGTCAGTTCAAAGTCGCCGGGTTGGCCGCCTTTCCAGATCAAGAACGTATTGCCGTCGGCCGGCTTCTCCGCCGTGGTTTTTCCGGTGATCGTGCCATCTTGGACTGACCACAAATCCGGATTGCCTTCCCAGCCATCAAGATTCTTGCCGTTGAAGATCGGTCGAGTGCCGGCCATCACCACCGGTGCGCACAGAGCGAGTAAAATTAGGGGTTTCATGGAAAACCGCTTACGTGGCCCACTTCGCGATTGTTTCCGCGTCCTCCCTGAATCCACATTCTAGCAAATCCGCCCACCACCAAAAAAACGTCCCGCCCATGGGAATATGGGCGGGACGGGGGATATTCAGGCAATGATATGCATTAGGCCGTATCGATTATTCCGGCTGCTCAACCCGGACGCGGAGGAATCCGCGAGGGCTGGCAGAAACCGCGCCGGGGGCGCGGAAAGTGCGGTAGAACCAACCGCCGTCTAGGGCGGGCATGCCGCTTTGGATGGCGGTGGCGTCCGCACCGGTGACCTCCGTGACTACTTTTTCCCACGCCGTCAGGTTGTCGCTGCCTTCGATTTGATACACCAGTCCGTCCACCGCGAGGGATTTCGCGGGAGCACCGCTGAACGGTCCCTCAGAGCGGACTGGAATGGTCAATGTGAGCACGCGATCCGCGCCGACGGTAGCAACTTTGGTGGCAGATTTGCCACTGGTGGCGCCGGAGAGCGGGTTGCCGTTGAAGGCAAACTCCACAAAGTTTGCCATGCCATCGTTGTCAGGATCTAGCTCAGGGCCGTTGTTCGATCCATCGAGGCCGTTGGCAGCAGCCCATGTGGTGTATGGGCTGCCCGCGCCGGCGGTATATACAAGCTCAATGGCGTTCCCGGTTTTCTGCACCGAAAAGGTACCGGCCCCAGCGAATCCAGTGGCATCAATGGCAATCGCGGATGCGTCAAATCCCACGATCGGATTCACCGAAGTCGCGATCGCCATGGTCTTGTTGGCCTCGGTAAATCCGGTTGGGCTGCCGGCGATGCGAATCGTCAGCCTGTTTCCAGCGGTGGCCGCCAGCGTCAGCGTATCGGCAATCAACAAGTCCCAATCGGTGCCGGCGGTGGTGCCAGACCAGTTGGCGATGTCGAATGCGAAGCTTGAACCAGCTGCCAAAGTAACCGGGGCGATGATCGTCAGGGTGCCGGTATTGACGCCGGGGGCGACCGTGCCGGCAATCTGAGTGGCACCTAGCAGCGTGCCGCTCCCGCCGAGCGTGCTGCCAGCGCTAACAGCGGTAGTGCCGCTGAGGGAACCATTCACGAGGAACCTACCGGCGTTGACGATTGTGCCGCCAGCGTGGTTGGCCTTCGAAAACGAGCTCAGGATCATGGTTCCTCCGCCAGCTTTCGTCAAACTACCGACGTCGCCGAAATCGGGATCGAAGGTGGCTTGGGTATTTGCCGCGATGTCGAACGTCCGATTGCCGGTGAGGTTAATCACATTCACCGAGGCCCCAGTATAATTTGCGTTGGAGACGTGGAAATCTCCGGTGGTGGTAAGATCCCCACCCAGATTCAGAGTGGCGTCTTGGTCGAGGGTATTGAACTTCACTTGGATTTCCCCGGTCGCTGCTTGGATGCCGCCGGGTCCCACATTCAACACAGAGGGACCACCACTGCCGGCGATACGAACCTTCGCCGTGGGCGAAGTCATCACAATGCGGTTGATGGTGGCCGTGTTGGCGCTGGCGATACCAAGAATCCCTTGGGTGACGGTGGCAACATCCGTAATTACCGAGTTGTTGCGCAGGATCAACTGCGCTTCGGGGGTGGTTCCATTGAGGTTGGCTCTCGCAAATGTTTCCTTGCCCGTCGATATGGCATTCCCGGACGAACCAAATACGTTGAGGGTCGCATTATCGTCGATTTGTTCGTCGGTCGTCATTGAGACGAATCCGGCACCGGTGACCGTGATGTCGCCGCCAACTGCCTGCACATTGCTTGGCTTGTTGAGCAACAAGCTGCCGCCAGTGACGAGGGTTTCGCCAGTGTAGGTATTTTCTTCGATTCCGTCGATAATGAGGTTGCCAGCAGCGACTTCGAATTCGCCCGTTCCGGAGATCACCCCAGAGAGATTGCCGCCGCCGTTGAATTTCAGTCTGCCATCGTCCAAGACGATGGAGTTAGTGAGAGTTACGATTCCGATCGTTACTGTGTTGGTTCCAGTCTTTTCGAGCACACCCTCACCGGACAGGTTGCCGATGAAATCGTGGTCATCCGGCCGGTTCAGGACCAAGGTGCCTTCGTTGGCGATCGTCCCGGTAATGATGCCGCCGCCTACGGTCGTTCCATCGCCGAGGCGGAGAGTGCCGGCTTCGATGGTGGTGCCTCCGGTGTAGTCATTTGCGGTGGTGTTCGCCAAAGTGAGCATGCCGGTGCCCGATTTCGTCAGAGCCCCCGGACCGGTGAGGTGTCCGCTGCCCGTGAACGTGTAGTTTTTCGAGGTGTTGTTCACCTTAATCTCCGCGGGAGTCAGGGCTGTGGTCAGGTTGACCATGCCACTACCGGTTGCGGAATCATCGAAATTGACGATATCACTGCCGTCGGGTCCCTGGATGTAGCGGGTGGCCGTATTGCCGACGGTAGTTTTCCAGTTGAGGGTGCCGCCCGGGGCAAGATCCCAGTCAGTGGAAACATTGCCGACCCATTTGATTTGGCTGGTTTGGTCGATGGTAACCTTGAGGACGCCACCAGCAGTGCTGGTGCTGCCGGTGGTGCGCGGCGGGAGTTTCAGCGTGAAGCCCGCTAATCCAGAGCTACCGCCTACCGTGTCATACCGGATGAGCGGGAAGGTCCCTACCGAGAGGTTCGTGCCGGAAACGCGGAGAGTGGTCGCACCGTTCACCAACAGGTTAGTCGCGTAGAGCGGCGCAAAAGCTGGGTTCACATTGGAACCAAATGCGACCTCCAGCGTGCTGCTGCCAGACGTGCCGAGCGTTAGCTGGTCCATTAACAACGTGATATCCGGCTCCAACTGGGCGACGGTGAGAGTCGCGTTGTTTGCCACCGTGAAATCGGCCGGATCGTTTGCGAACTGCGTGGTAGGGACAATGAGTTGCCCCTCGGAAACCGTGGTCAGGCCCGAATAACTGTTCGCTCCCGATAGCACGAGTGTCCCGGGACCAATCTTGGTAACGTTGGTCGGCTGCGTTCCATCCGAGATGATCCCGCCGAAGGTCCCTGCACCGATCTCAAGCGTGGCCGGTGCAACGCTGCTTGAGTTGGTGACGGTCCCGTTGCCGGTGAGGGTGCCCAGTTGCACGGTCACGCCGTGGACTTGCAGAATGTTGTCGTTGCTGACCTGCCAGGTCGCGGCGGCGCTGCCGGCCGTTGCGGAGGCAAGCCGCAGGCTGCGGTTCCCCGACGCGGCATTGATGCTGATCTTTCCGGTGTAGCCGCTGTCATCTCCCGAGAAGATCCACTGGCCGCCCAAGTTAGTGTGTTCGTTTTGGTAGATTATGTCACCAGCACCGCTGAGACTACCTTGGATATCGCTGCTCGCGACGGTAGCCTCCGGCTTAGTAGAGGAACGGATGCAACGGAATGTGGTATCGCCATTGACGACGATGGGGCCGCTGACGGAATGGAGGCCGGTGCTATCGGAGATCAGAACAAATCGTGACCCTTGATTGAGGGTGATTGCTCCGCTCTGCGACAGCGCCATGGTAGGATTGTTGACCCGAAGTTCGAATGCGCCACCATTGACCGTTACTGGCGCGTTGGACGTCAGGGAAATTCCCCCGGCGCCGCTGTTGGACTGGAGCCGCAGCCGCCCGGCGGAGACCACTAAATTGACGTCCGAATTTACCGTGGTGACCCGACTTGACCCACCTTGGATGACAAACAGGTTGTTGCCGACATTCAGCGTACCGTTCTGGACGGTGTAGCCAGAAGTGAGGGTGACGTAGCCATTTCCGGTGGTAGTGACTGTTTTACCTCCCAAGTTGAACGGCACGTTCGCCCCCGGTGACCACAAGGCGAAATCCTCGTTGTTGCCGAGGCCGGTCGGATTGGCCGCAGTGTTTGCATCTGCGATGTTCCATGTTTGGTCGGCGCCGATCATCACTTTGGCGTAACCGACGAAAGTCTGGGTGGCTGTGGACATGTCAACGCCGTCCGCGCCAATCGTCAGGGTCTTCGTTGGCGCAACATCTTTGAAGCCGATATAAGCCACTCCATTGCGGGCACCACCAACATTGGTCACTTTGATCCCGCCAAAACTAAGGTCCGACCCCAGCTCGGGAAGCGCCGCGACTGTAGTCACGGTTGAAACGAACAAATCATTCCACAGTGCCACATCCGTGGGTCCAGGGACCACACCACCGCTCCATGCACCCGGTTGATTGAGCGGTGTGTTATTGAAGAGTCGAGGGATCTCCGCGCCATCGACGGCTTGGAGACAAAGGATCATGCTATAGCCCGCAATGAGGGCACAGGTTTTTTGGGTTTTCATGGAAGTATGGATTTTTGGGGAGGGTTGAGGGGGCTCGAGCCGCAGCGATTTCCCACAAGTCGAGCTTTGTGAGGTCTCCAGATTATCCTTTTCGTTGTCGAGGTTTTAATTGCCGGGCGGCGCTCGCAAGAGCCGCCCGGAAAGCATCTGATGACCGGGGATTTCCATTTTCTCGCACCGCAGTGCGAGAAAAAGGGTCTCCAGCTTCCACGACTGAGCGAGACTTTCGAGTCGACTCCGGCTTGGCCGCGCCCGGCCTGTCTCTCGTGCAATCGCTCTCGACCTATCCCTTCTCCCCCTCCTTGTCGGCCAACGCGTTGGCAAGATCCTCCAGCGGATAGCTCCAAATTTCGCTGAGCGTCGGATGGTACCAGTGGACTTTCACCATCTCAGCAGGGGTTGCCCCCAACGAAACTCCGACGGCGATCGCATGGATCAACTCGCCGGCATCCTTGCCGACGCATTCCGCACCAATCAGTTTTCCGGTCGCACGGTCGGCCCATGCCTTCACGAATCCCGCCCGCGCTTCCATCAAGATCGATTTTCCGTGGTCATCAAACGGGTAATCCGCGCTGACCACGTCCAACCCGCGTTCCGCCGCCTCTTCGAACGTAATCCCTGCGCTGGCGATTTGTGGATCGGTAAAAATGACCCCAGTCCGGGTATCATAGTTCACCGGATCAGGAGATTTCCCGGCCGCATGATAGGCCGCAACCTCCGCCTGCATGATCGCCAAATGGACAATCTCGTGCGGTCCGGCCACATCCCCTGCCGCATAAATCCGCGGGTTACTGGTCCGCTGCATGTCATCCACCCGGATCTGGCCGTCATCGCCAGTTTCCACGCCTGCCGCCTCCAACCCCAATTTGGCGGTGTTCGGTTTGCGTCCCAATGCATTGAGTAGGAACGCCGCGCGCACCGTGTGCAACTCGCCAGCATGGGAGAATGTCACTTTCACGCCATCGCCGTCCTGCTCTACCGACTTCAACTGGGTGCCGGTGTAAAGGTCGATCCCCTCATCGCGGAACACCCGCGCGACGACTTCTGCCGCTGCCGTGGAGGCCTCCCGTAAAATCATCGGACTACGTTGGATTTGAATGACCTGCGAGCCGACCCGCTGGAGAAATTGCGCCAACTCACAAGCGACAATGCCACCGCCCAGAACAATCACTGACTCCGGCAGAAAATCGAGATCCAGCACATTGTCGCTGGTCCAGTGCGGAGTTTCCGCCAACCCGGGGATGCCCGGCGTGTTCGGCACCGATCCGGTCGCAATCACGAAATGGTCCGCCGTCACGTGTGCGCCGGAGTTTTCCAGCACAATCGTT
>CAJDVR010000339.1_pt1 | contig 12969 bp, 14 predicted proteins | sample 7391381 | NCBI WGS metagenome assembly CAJDVR01 (sample SAMEA7055695, study PRJEB34461) | soil metagenome | biome: terrestrial ecosystem; feature: Peninsula; material: soil | place: Antarctica | collected 2016
GGCCGGGTAGCCGGCATTTCCTAGGAGTTTCGGGAGGAGAGTCGGGGTGATATCGAGTCCTTGGACGCGCGCCAATCGGTGGGTGCCTTGTGAGGCGGCGTGCTGTTCATCCTGGTGTCGGGAGGCACGACATCGGTCCAGTTGGTGACGGGGTGACGGGCGGAATTCAATCCGTCCATCAGCGACACGCGGGTAAGCGTGCAAACCGGCATGGCGTAGGCGCGAGTGATTTACCTACGCACAGTGCCGATTCCCGCTGTGCGCTGCGGAGAGCCGTCCGCAGCCGGGCTTTTCCCATTGCCATGCGCGGGGAATGGCGTACCAAGAGCGCCCCGCCGCATGAGACTGTTCCGCATCCTTACATTTAAAGAACTCAAAGGGTATTTCCTGACCCCGTTCGGCTGGGTGGTACTGGCGTTCGTGACGATCATGCAGGGCATCTCGCTCTCCACGGCGATGAAGGGATTTCGTGACACGCCAGTCCGCGAAAGCTTGGTGTATGTGGCGTTCCACACCCCGCTATTCTGGTTCTACTTTCTCTTCATCTTCCCGCTCATCACGATGCGGTTGTTTTCCGAAGAGGAGCGGTCCGGGACTCTGGAAACCTTGCTGACCGCACCGGTGCGGACGTGGCAGGTGGTCCTCTCCAAATACACGGCAGCGATGATTTTCTACACCACCCTGTGGATTCCCGCGCTGGTGCAGTTCAAAATGTTCGACTGGGCGACCGTCTCTGAAGCGTTTCCCGATGGAATCCCGCCCGCGTGGACCGGCGGCGCACTCGGCGGGGTGTTTGTGGTGCTGATGTTGATGGGCGCAGCGTTTACGGCCATCGGCTGCTTGGCCTCCGCGCTGACCTCCAGCCAGATCATCGCCGGCATCCTGACGATCGGGTTGTTGGTGATCCAATATTTCATGGGCTACGTGACGGTGATTTGGGGCGAGTCGTTTACCGGCGCGCCATTTTTCCACTACATCTCGTCGCAACAACACCTGCACTATTTTGCAAGTGGGTTGTTCGATACCCGGCCGGTGGTGTATTTCCTGAGTGTGGCCGTGTTCGTGGTGTTCCTGACCTACCAGGTGGTCGATTATCGCCGGTGGAAGCGTTGAAAATTTTGTCATGAGCGAAGCTGTTTCCGACCCTCCGAGGCCACCCGCGCGTCCATTGAACCGCTGGGGATTGGGCACTTTGTCCGCGGTCCAAATCGTCTTTTTGGCGATCATCATCATCGCGCTCAACTACTTATCCGCGCACCATTTTTACCGCTGGGACATGAGCCGGCAGGCGGACTACACGCTCTCGCCATCGACCCAGCGGTATTTGAAGGAAACCGTGCGTCCGCGGGAAAAACCGATCAAATGGATCATGGCATTCCGCCGGGTTTCGCCATTTTACGAACGAGTGCGAGTGCTGGCCGAGGAATACGCACGATTGTCTGGTGGTCGGATCGAGCTGGAAATCGTCGACCCGCTGCGCAGCCCGGAACGCACCCAAGAAGTCGCTGCCGCCTACGGATTGCCGCTCACCAAGGACCTCATCATCATGGATGCGCGGACGGATGACAGCCCGGTTTCTACCGAGGAACTGCTTGAGTCCGCCGAACCCGGAGGAGACAAACTGCCATCTCGTATCCTCAACCCGCACGTCAAATTGGTGGTAGCTGAAGACATGGCGATCTTTAAAACGATTAAGCTGAAGACCGCCAGCCAACGGGTTCCCAGCGGATTCCAAGGCGAGGACGTGATGACCGCCCGGCTCGTCGAAGCGATCGAAGGAAAAACCCGCAAGATGGCATTCCTGATGGATAAAAGCCGGGTCGACGTCGAAAACGAAAGCTCGCCGCTCAAGTCCCTGCAAAACACGCTGATCCTCCAAAACGTCGAACTCCAAGCTCTCAACCTTGCCGACATGGAAGAGATCCCTGCGGAAATGGAAGGGATCGCCCTGCTCGCCCCGCGGATCGACCTGACCGACGCGGAACTCGCGGTTTTGAAGGCCTACTGGCAGCGACCACGGTCTTCGATGTTGATCTTGCTGAAGGCCGGCGACACGCCGCCGAAATTGCGCGCGTTCCTGCGGGAAAATGGCGTCACCCCGCGCCGCGACCGCGTCATCACTATGAAGGACAAGCGCATCGACTCGACGGCGCGCGGCCGGTTCACCTATGGCGTGGATTTCCTCAAAGATTTCGAGGGTCAATCCACGGTGTTTGAAGGCGCAACTTCGTCGCTGGAAGTGCGTGAAGGTGCCGAAGACCTTGCCAACCGCGAAATCCGACCCAACGGCCTGATCCAAGCTGCGCCAGGGTTCTGGGGCGAAACGAGATACGGCGGGAAAAACACCACCTTCGATGAAACCGAAGACGTCGCTGACTCGCTTTACCTAGCCGCCAGCGTGACCCGCGGCCAGATCGGCGATGAACGGTTTTCCGACGACGTTTCGCGAATGGTGATCATGGCCAACACCGACTTTCTGGATCCCGCCATGCAACATGCGGAAAATATCGATTTCCTAGCTGCTTCGGTGAACTGGCTGGTTCACCGCCAATCGCTGGCCGGCATCGGCCCGCGGTCGCTGGGAACCTACAAACTGCCAATCCTTGACGCCCAAGTATCGTTCATTAATCGGGTGAACTTATTCTTCCTACCGGCATTTTTGCTTGCTGCGGGAGCGGCCATTTGGTCGTCACGCCGTGCCTGATTTCTACCTGCCATGCGTTCCCTCGGTTTCACCCTGATTCTAGCGCTGCTGGCAGTGTTCGTGTGCGGGCTTGCCGGTTGGCAGTTCCGTGTCGGCCACTTCGATACGATTTTTGGTGCGCCGCCAGTCCCCGTTGGTGAACGGTTGTTTTCAGATTTCGAGGCTTCCGAGGTGAAATTCATGCGGATCTCGCAGCCAGGGTTGCTCCAGCATTTCGAATTGCGCCCAGATGGCGCGTGGTACGGGACGACCACATGGAACGATCGGATGGACCCGCAGTCGGCGGCCGCCATCCTGCGGTTTGCACTTACGCTGCGGGTAGAAGACTACGCGCTGGCAGACGATGTGAATTTCCAGAAGGCCGGCTTCAATGATTCCGGAATTCTCATCCGACTCGCGGATGGCGACCACCATGCTCTGGCGACTTTCAAAGTCGGCAGCCAGACACCATGGCTCGCCACTATTGAAGAGTTGGACGCACCGGTCCCCACCGTTTTCGTCCAACCTCGCGCCCGCGGCGAACGCACGCTCGGAGCAGGGCGAACTGACGCTCTCCCGCGCCACCCCTGCCGATCCGTGGCGCCTAACCAAACCGATGGAGCTGCGGACCAGCGTGACTGCGATGAAAGCACTGCTCGAAGGCTTGATGAAACTGCATGCCGTGAAGCTGGACGACCAAGAGGCGGTTACGTTGCCAACCAGCAGTGCAGCGGCTCATTCAAATACCATTGCTCTCACCGAATTTGGCGGTGAACCGGTCATGCTGGACATTTTTCCGCCCGATCCCGCTGGCGCGGACGAGGCAATGGCTACGGTCAGCGATCGCCCGGAAACCGTTTTCACGATCCCGCTGAAACCGACACCAAACCTCGTTTCGTTGGCGGATTTACCGCTCACAGTCAACGAGCTACGCGACCCATCGCTGGCGAATTTGGACGTTTCGAAATTACGCAGTGTGCGCATCCAGCCGAGTACCAGCCCGGAGATCCTGATTTCTCGGGACGCGCCCAAGCCATGGATGGTGACGATCGGCGACCACACCGAGGAGGCCAACGAAGAGCGGCTATTTGCCATGCTCAAATTGGTCAAAGAAGGCCAAGCCACCGGCTTTGAAACCGATGCCGCCACCGATTTCTCGCCATGGGGGTTGGACCGACCGTTTCTGAAACTGGAATTCGCCGGTGAGGCCGCCGGTCAAGAAATCGCGCTCACTCTCGCATTCGGCGTGGATCCAGAGGGAAATTACTTCGTCAACCGAGTCGGCACCCCCACCGTGATGAAGGTGGACCCACTGCTCGTCGCCTCGATGCCGGTCCGCACTTACGAATGGCGGAACGCCCGCTTGTGGGCACTCGACCGAACGCTGCTCACCTCCATTCGCCGCAAACGCGACGCCGAGGCTCCACTCACTCTCCTCTACAACTTCGCCACCGAAGAATGGAAAGCGTCGAGCGGCATCGCCGATGTGACACCACGGCTCTCGTCCCCACGGGCCAATTACCTGCTTGGCGCGCTAGAAGGCCTTAAAGTCACCCGCTGGGTTTCGCCTGATGACGATGCAGCGCTCACTGCCCTTCAAAACCCATCGCTCATTTTCCTCGTGGTCGAGAAAACCCTCGATGACGAGGGCGAAGAAACCGGCATCCGCGACCGCACCGTGTTCATCGCCCCAGCCGGAACCTCATCCGTCACCGGATTCTACTACGGCCGCCTCGGCGACGACCCGCAGCCGTTTCTGCTCGATCGCGAAACCTACCAAAAACTCGCCACCGACGTCTTGGAGAGCGAATAGTGCTCCCCTGCCCCACCCGATTTTTCCGCGCTTCCGGATGGGGCGCGTCACGCCATGAAACTTGCTGTCGCCCTGCTCATTGCTCTTACTGCGCCGCTCTACGCCGCCCTTCTCGCCGATGTCCAAACAACCGCGGGAAACATCCAAGTGGAACTCGAATACACGCAAGCGCCCCAAGCCGTCGCCAATTTCATCACGCTTGCCAACCGCACCCGCGCCCACATCGATCCCGCTACCGGCGCGCTCAGCTACCAGCCGTTTTACATCGGCGAAAAATTCTTCCGAGTTGTCAATCAGCCCTCATTCAAGATTGTGCAAACGGGTTCTGGAACCGGCACCAACAGCGGCGGGCCGGGATACACGTTCAAAGACGAATTCACACCCGACCTGCGCCACGTCCCCTACGTCCTCTCGATGGCGAACAGCGGACCGAACTCCAACGGGAGCCAGATTTTCTTCACCGGAGATGTCTCCATCCCGCACCTCAACGATGTCCACACGATTTTTGGCAGCATCATCGATCCCGCCAGCCGCGCCGCCATCGATGCAATTCTCGCCGCAGGTGATAACGGCGTAACCATCACCGACATCACGTTTTCCCGCACCGACCCCGAAGCAGTTGCGTTTGATGAATTTGCGCAGGGATTGCCAACGGTCACCCAACCCCGAGGAAAACTAAGCGTCGTCCGCAACGTCGCGGCCAAGTGGACGCTCGATGAGCCACTAGCCACTGGTGACGTTTTCCAGGCATTCCGGTCCACCACTCTCGCTCCGGGAAGCTGGAACGAACTCACCGCCGCGGAAGTTCAGTGGGGTATCCGTCCCGTAGGGGAAATCCATGCACCATCCCCGCTCACCTTGGGACAAGCCACTTCGGAAAAAGAGTTCTACAACCTCACTTTCACGCACCACCCGGGCTCCGTGACTCCCACCCTCTTGCACACTCGCAAATTGGTCATTTCGTATACGGGAGGACGTATCGAATACCAATTCAACATCACCGGATCGGGAGGATCCGGTGTTTACATTCCCGATGTAGGCGATCCGCTAACATTCACCACCAACGTCATGAACGTCGAAACCGCGGGCCATGCGTTCACTGCCGTCGTTGAAAACGTAGGCATCAATCCACGATACCTGCGGATGAACATCGGCTGGGATTCCGCGACCGACACGCAGATCGACGGCCGTCACGTGACATCGTATTACTCGTTTGGACAGTGGCCCCACTTCCAGAGCGGTCCGGCTTCCATCTCGCGCTGAATCCCGCTTTCCCCGCTCTCCATCCCCGGCTAGACCATCCCCGTGCTGCGCTCGCTTAGGTTGGTTGATTTCCGTTGTTTCCCCGCACTGGATCTAGAGGTGCCAGCCGCGGGGGCGATCCTTACGGGCGACAATGCTCAAGGGAAAACCTCGGTGCTGGAAGCGATCTGCGTGCTCATCCGGCTGCACTCACCCCGCACCCACCGGCTTGGAGTGATGGCAAAATTCGGCCAAGGAGCATTTGGCATCGCCGGCGATCCATGGGGCCAGGAACGCCAAGTCCGGCATTCGCGGGACGGTTTAGTGCTCAAAGTGGACGATGACCCGCGGCCAAGCCAAACCAGTTACCTCGCCGATGGCGGGCTAGTCGTCTGGATGGGCAACGAAGATCTGGAACTCGTCCGTGGTCCGGGCGAAGCGCGGCGACGGTTTTTGGATTTCCTCGGTGCACAAGTAGAACCGAATTACCGCCGTGCGTGGTCCCAGTATCGCCGGGCACTGCGGGCTAAAAACCTGCTGCTCAAAGAATCCCGGCCCCGCGACGCAGAAATCCGCGCGTACGAGGAAATCCTGATCGAGCACGGCAACACGCTTACTGACGCCCGTGCCCGATTGGTGGCCGATCGCCGCAGACGCCCAACGGACGATGAGCGGCCGCGACGAACCACTCACTCTTCGCTACCAACCGGCCAGTGGCTCGGATTTCCGCCAATCTCTGATCCAAGCCCGCGAACGCGAAACGCGGTTGCGGCAGGCGGTCGTCGGCCCGCATCGCGACGATCTCGACCTGCGCCTCCACGGCATGCCCGCTGCAGATTTCGCCAGCGAAGGCCAACAACGGACACTCGCTCTAGCGCTCAAACTTGCCCAAGGCACCCTGCTCGAACGCCGCGGCGGCAAACTCCCGGTTTACCTCCTCGATGACATCTTCGGCGAACTCGACCCGGGCCGCCGCAACGCGCTGATGAACTACCTCCCGCCTCGCGCCCAAAAATGGATCACCACCACCCACCTCGATTGGCTTCGCGACTTCCCCGCCCCCGCCGATCTCGCCCACCTGCAAGTCGCCGGCGGCACAGTCGTCCCAGCGTCGTAAGTCGCTCGGGAAATGAGCAAAAGGCCCCAATCGGTTTCCGCATGACCCGTAAGTCATTGGTAATCAGCGAAAAAGTAGCCTCACTAGGGCTCGAACCTAGAATAACGGAATCAAAATCCGGGGTGTTACCATTACACTATGAGGCTGTGTGCCGGTGGCGGGCGGACCCTAAGCCGCGCGAACCCAGTTTGGCAACCGTGAAAATGCAGGAATCCGCCTAACCTGCTCAAGCAGTGCGGGAACCGGCAAATTTGTGTCCATCGCAGGCAAAAAAAAAGGCGGCGGACCGCTGGTCCGCCGCCGAATGAGCTTCAAAGATCAACCGATCGCTTCTTCGTTGGCGTGGCCGATCGCGAGATCAGTGAGTTTTTGATCCGCCGCGGATTCCTCGTGCAGGGTGTCACCGAGAGTTTTTTCGGCGTCCTTGTATCCTAGGCGCTTGGCGTAGGCACGCAGAGTTCCGTAGGTGGCGATTTCGTAGTGCTCGACCTTTTGGGCGGCAGCGATCAGAGCGGCGTCGAGTGCGCTGGAATCTTCGTATTCTTCCGCCAATTCGTCGGCTTCCTTAAGCAGGCCTTCCATGGCGAGGCACTTTTTCGCTCGGGCGGCCAATCCGAGGGATGACAAAACCTGTCCAAGCCGCTCGATGTGGGTCTTCGTTTCTTCCAAATGACTGGTGAATGCCTTGGCAAGAGCGGGATCTTTGGCGGCTTTGGCCATTTTCGGTAGCGCCTTCACCAGATTTTTTTCAGCCCACAGGATGTCGCGTAGCTCATCGACAAACAAGGTGTGCAGTTCGGTATTCGCGTTCTCGGATTTTTCTTTCGATTTCATAGGTTTCTTGGGATTGGAATTTCAGACTGCCACCAGGCGGCCCAAGACCCATTTAGCAAAATCCTTTCCAACCTCTGAAATCGTTGGAATCCTATACCTACGAGGTTTGAAGGCCCGGTTGCCCGATTGGTCCAATTGCATCTTGCAGCAATTGGAAACCCTCATCGTTGCTGAAACACGACGGCAACAGCGACCAGAAATGTGAGTTGAGCCTTTTTCGTGGAGGCCGTGCCCACGGTGCTCTCGTGGCTTTCGCGACTTCGTAGGGAACTCCCCTAAGGGCAGTCCACCCATCCTTCCCCCCCAAAAACGCACCGCGTCGAGGTCGCTCACGACATCTTGTCTGCTAGAGTCCTTGCAATGACCCGACAGACAGATTGCAAAGTAGCCTCAAAAATGCCAAGAGATGTTCCAGATGAATGTTCTGGCCCACGCATCGTCCGCGGGAGCCGTCCGACGTGGGATCGTCGTTGGATGGATTCTCGTTTGCCTTCCCGCATCCGCGGAACGGCTGCGACTTGCGATGGAGCCGGAAACCCCAACCGGAGAAGTCCAGTTGAGTTGGTTCGCAGAGAATTTGCGACCGTATCAACTCGAAGGAAGCGAAGACCTCCTGACTTGGGAAGAGTGTGGAGATCCAGTCATCGGCATGGACGCCGACGACCTCGTCACACTTCCCCGCGCCTCACCAACGTATTTTTTCAGACTCCGGAAAGGCGCAGTGCGTCCTGGATTCGATGACGACAAGATCGAATTGACGGACGATGGCAGCACGCTCGCTGCGGTTCCGTTTGGATTTCCGATCCGTATTTTCCCCACCGCCCAGCACCCAGGCCCATGGCAGGCAGGATACGTAAACAACAACGGCAGCATTACCATCGGGACCGCAGTCGGCACCTACACACCGCTGCCATTGCAAAAATCGGCAGAGGAACTCGTCGGACTCGTGGCCCTATTTGCCCCATTTTGGGCTGATGTGGATACCAGCATCGCCAACGACCCACAGTCGGGCGTCAAGGAGGTCACCTACGGAGTCGGATCCGTCAACGGCCACCCGGCATTTGGCGCGAACTGGTTGGATGTCGGTTACTATTTTTACAACGCCGATAAATTGAATAGTTTCCAAATGATCTTGATCTCCCGGGCCGACACCGGCCAGCCGGACAATTTCGACATCGAGTTCAACTACAATCAAATCCTGTGGGAAACCGGCAGTCACTGGTCGACCGGCGGTGATAACGGCTACGGTGGTAGTGCAGCGCGTTGCGGGATCACCAACGGGTCCAACCAAACTCTCGAACTGACGCACTCTGGCGAAACTTTGCTGCAACTCGACGCACATCCGTATTCCCAGCAGCGCCAATTCTCGACCGGCCTGTGCTCGGGGCGCTCCAAGTCAGCGCCGGGGGCGACATTCGACTGGCAAGCGGCGTCACCAGCGTGACGCTTAGCGGCACGGCCATCGATCCTTCGGCCGGCACCCTGACGATCCATTGGTCGCTCGTGAAAGGCTCGAAACAAATCACCATCTCCGACTGCACCATCCTGAATCCAATCGTGACGGTTCCAGAAGGCGAAAGTGCGACCCTTCAGCTCACCGTTACCAGCACCGAAGATCCAAACATCAGCGCGGCGGACATTCTGAAAATCACCCGCTAAGTGCGCAAACCGAGCGGGAGGAAGGAAGAATTTCCTGCCTCCCGTTGCGATGGCCGATCAAGCGTAGCTGCGGATGGAAACGTGGACATCCTCGAACACCAGCGGTTCTTTGTGGAGCACTGGCGCAATGCCTTCGCCCTTGTATTCCCAAGCCGCAACGTAGGTAAACTCGTCGTCGTTGCGCTTTGCCTCGCCCGCTTGGGTGTTGCCGGCTACGACTTCTGGATCATTCGGGAAAAATTGGTGCTCTAGCCGGAAGTGACCGCCGCACGATTCTTCGCGGTGACGAGCGTCGTAGCACATGACTTCAGCAAACTCGAGGAAGTCAGCGACACGACCGGCTTTTTCCAGCTCCATGTTATTGGTGGTGCCAGATCCCGGGACGCGGACGTTCTCCCAGAATTCCTCGCGGATTTTCGGGATCTTTGCGATCGCTTCGTCGAGCCCTTCGCGGGAACGGGCCATGCCGCACTTGTCCCACATCGTCATTCCAAGCTCGCGGTGGAAGGAGTCCACCGTGCGTTTTCCCTTCACATTGAGTAACTTATTCACGCGACCGCGGGCTTCCTCCTCGGCTTGTTTGAACTCGGGGTCCGCTGTAGTGGACGATCCCGGCTTTTGCGTGACCAAGTAGTTCGCAATGGTTGTGGGAATGACGAAATATCCGTCTGCCAACCCTTGCATGAGCGCCGAAGCACCTAGGCGGTTGGCACCGTGGTCAGAAAAGTTTGCCTCACCCAACACGTGCAACCCAGGAATATTGGACATCAAGTTGTAGTCCACCCACAAGCCACCCATCGTGTAATGGACGGCTGGATAGATCATCATCGGCATCTGGTAGGGATCCTCGCCGGCGATTTTGTCATACATCTGGAACAGGTTGCCGTAGCGGGCGCGGATCGTATCCTCGCCAAGGCGTTTGGTGGCATCCCGGAAATCTAGGTAAACTCCCAGCCCGGTTGGCGCTACGCCGCGACCGTCGTCACAGGCTTCTTTGGCAGCGCGCGACGAAATATCTCGCGGTGCTAAGTTGCCGAACGACGGATATTTCCGCTCTAGATAATAGTCGCGATCGTCTTCCGCGACATCGCTTGGTTTCATCAGCTTCTTACGGAGTTTTTCGGCGACTTCGCGCGATTTCGGCACCCAGATCCGTCCGTCGTTGCGAGTTTTTCGGCGACTTCGCGCGATTTCGGCACCCAGATCCGGCCGTCGTTGCGGAGTGATTCGGACATCAACGTGAGTTTCGATTGGTAGTCTCCGCTCACTGGGATGCACGTCGGGTGAATCTGCGTAAAGCACGGGTTTGCAAACAACGCCCCGCGGCGTGCGGCGCGCCATGCAGCGGTCACGTTGCAACCCATCGCATTGGTGGACAGGAAAAATACGTTGCCGTAACCGCCAGTCGCCAAGATCACTGCATCTCCTGCATGGGTGGAAATAGCGCCCGTGACCATGTCGCGCACGACGATTCCCTTGGCGTGGCCGTTTACCATCACCAGATCGAGCATCTCCGTGCGGGAAAACATTTCCACGCCGCCTTTGTGGACTTCCTTCTCGAGCGCTTGATAGCAGCCGATGAGCAACTGCTGGCCGGTCTGACCGCGTGCGTAAAATGTCCGTGAAACTTGCGCGCCGCCGAACGACCGGTTGTCCAGCAATCCGCCGTACTCGCGGGCAAACGGCACACCTTGCGCCGTGCATTGGTCGATGATCTCGTTCGCGACTTCCGCCAAACGGTAAACGTTCGCTTCCCGCGACCGGAAATCCCCGCCTTTGATTGTGTCGTAATACAACCGCCGCACCGAGTCGCCGTCGTTCTGGTAGTTTTTCGCCGCGTTGATGCCGCCCTGCGCAGCGATCGAGTGGGCGCGCCGCGGGCTATCTTGGTAACAAAAGCATTTCACTTTGTAGCCCATTTCGGCGAGCGACGCAGCGGCCGACCCGCCCGCCAATCCGGAGCCGACGATCAGGACGGTAAATTTGCGTTTATTGGCCGGGTTGATGAGCTTCGAGTCCATCTTGTGTTTGGACCACTTTTGCTCAATGGGGCCGGATGGGATCTTGCTGTCGAGGACGATGGACATGGCAGATGGAGGAGTAAAAAATCGGGATGAGGGTAAAAGCTGGGCGGCGGTTTACGGCCGGAGCTCGAAGAGAAGGACGGCGATGGGGATGGACACGAAGCCCACCCAAATGATCACTGCGTAGGCCTTCGCAAACAAATCAATCGCAGAAGCGGACCGTTTCGAGCGCCAACCGAGAGTTTGGAAAATCGACTGCACGCCGTGACGAAGGTGGGTGCACAGCAACGTCATGGCGATGACGTAGAACAGCGAAACATACCAAACAGAGAAGCCGTCGATCACCATTTTCCATGCGTCATGGCGGACTGTGCCGGTAGCGAGAAGGAACGCTTGATCAGTGTAGAGCTCCGGGTTGCCGAATTCATTGCCGATCCGCACGGTGAAATGGAGGATATGGAAAATGACGAACGCGAGGATCGTCAACCCAGTGATGAGCATCGTCAGCGAGGCCTTGGTCGCTTGGATCGTCGCTTCGTGCTCATACGGTTTGCGCGCCGCCTTGTTCTCCCGCACCAACGAAATGGTCGCGGCGATGTGGAGGACAAATGCAGTCAGCAAGCCGATCCGCGCGACCCACAGTCCGGCGCCGTGGAGCATGTGATGAATAGAGTCAGCACAATGCCAGTGATGGCGACAATGAGCTTTCTTCCAATCGAAGAGGACCAGTAGGAGCTGAAGCAACGAGTGATGGCGTTCATGGGTATGAAAAAAGGGGCTCGGCGTGGCGGGGCCGAACGAGAGATAGGGGGCCGCAACAGGGTTATCAAGGGGAGTCTGTTGAAAACCCTCGCGAACCAATCACCGCACTCGGCACGACGCCGCCCTTTTAACCGGCCGACCAGCAATCTAGCGATCAATCGCAAAATCTCAGCTGCACTCCCCAACCCCCGCAACCGCTGCGATTTCCGGGGTTTCAAGCAAGCGCATTGGCGGCGGACCGCCCTACGCGATCGCGTAATAGACCACGGTCCCCGCCGGACCCGAAACCGCAAGAAATGCGGAGGGTAAAGCAAGTTCTGGGAAGTCTCGCTGCAAGGGCGGTGCTATCTTCACTATGCCATGAAAATTTACCCTCCCGCATCCAACTCCACCCTTCACGTCTCTGCGAGAGGCGTGAAACCGCCTGCCGAATCGTCGCCCCAACCGCTTTGTTCCGAGTGGAATTACACGAATGGCTGCGCCCACCTAGATGTCCGCGAAGCATTGTGGCGTCACCTTGGTGCGCCGCAGACCGTCCAAGCCCGCGCTCGCAGAGCGGCAGTCCCGATCGCCAGAAACATCATCCGCAAGCCGTTGTTGTCGATTCGCTAGGCTGGGTTTCCACTGCGGAGTTTTGCCTCGGCCTGCGATGCCTTGCGCGTTTCCGCGACGAAGTAGTTGCACGCTTCCCGGCAAAGCAATGGGATGGATGTCGCTTCGTCTCCCACCACACCACGGTAGCGAGTTGCCTCGTTGTCTTCCAGCATTAGGAACGCTGGCCAGGCCCATGCCGGAACATCTTCAAAGTATTGCTTTAGCACACGGTGTTCAAATC
>CAJDVR010000010.1_pt1 | contig 12902 bp, 15 predicted proteins | sample 7391381 | NCBI WGS metagenome assembly CAJDVR01 (sample SAMEA7055695, study PRJEB34461) | soil metagenome | biome: terrestrial ecosystem; feature: Peninsula; material: soil | place: Antarctica | collected 2016
CTGGAGGAATTGATCGCGCTGCGGCCGGATTATATCATCGAGTCGGCAGCGCCGGATGCCATGAGAGCGGTCGCCCTGCCGGCTCTGCGCGAGGGGATTTCAGTAATCACACTGTCGATCGGAGCGCTGGCCGATGATGGATTTCGAGAAGAGGTGGAACGCACGGCCCGCGATCATGGGGCTCGGGTGCACATCGTGTCAGGTGCCATCGGCGGCTTCGATGTGTTGCGCACTGCCAGTTTGATGGGTGATTGCAAGGTGAGTTTCCACTCGGACAAAGGACCGAACTCGTTGAAAGGGACGGCGGTCTATCAGGATGAATTGCAGACGGAGGAAAAGATTGTTTTCACCGGCAATGCGGCGGAGGCGATTGCCATGTTCCCGACCAAGGTGAATGTCGCGGTGGCGGCATCGCTCGCCACGGTGGGGCCACGCAACATCGAAGTTTCGATGTCATCCAAGCCGGGGTTTGTCGGCGATACGCACCACATCACGTTGGAAAGCGACCAAGTGATCGCGGAAGTGAAAATCTACAGCAAAACCGCGGAGATCGCCGGTTGGAGCGTGGTAAATACGCTCCGCAATCTGGCGTCACCGATTGTATTCGGCTAGATTTGCCAATACCTTTTGGCTGAGTCGATCGAATGCCTGGCGCGTGCGCCCGGACGACACGCCGATGCAGCGGACGTGCGGGTGAGTCAGGAATTTATCGCCGCCCAATGCTCCGGCGGTATCGCAAAAACACAGGTTATCGGCGTCGAGCCACTTCGCAAATGGGTCTTCGTCCCAAGCTGGGGAAAGTCCGGTGTTGAAGAGGATCTTGCGGTTTCCAAACGCTGCGAACTCGGCTTCATGCAGCAAAACGGTGTTGCGATTTAGGCAGGCGATCACCACTTCATTTTCCGCCAGAAGTTCCTTGAGCGGCAGATAGCGGTATCCTTTGGCGGCGGCGTCCAGTTTTTCGCTGCGGGCAAAATAGGAAATTTCGGCGCCAAAGAAATGCAGGGCATCGGCGATCATTCCACCGGATTTTCCGAGTCCTAGAATCCCTGCTTTAAGACCGGTGATTTCGCGAGGCACGCCGTCCCATGGTTTCACCGGTTGGCCGGTCGGGTCGCTGCCAAATCCATGGAAGCACCGGACCAGTTCGCTGATGACATATTCGACCACACCTTCATCGCCATAATCGCGGACGCCAGTGACGATGATGCCGCGGGAGTGGGCGTAGGGGATATCTACATTCGCGCTTTCCGGCGAATACAGCGAGCAACACATGCCGATGTATTTCACATTCGGGCAACGTTCAAGTGCACCGCGGCCGAGTTGCGAGGTATAACTCAGCAATACGGCATCCGCATCGCCAATTCGGCGGGCAATTTCATCGTCTCCGACCGGGATGTCATCGAAGACCACAATCTCAGCGGCGTGGTTTTCCAGTTCCTTCATCGCGGAAGGAATCAAGCTGATGGGTTCAATGGCAACGAGTTTCTGAAACATGGAAATGGATGCACGCTGGGTAAAGCGCGTGGCCAGTATCCTGCAATCGAACGCGTTTGGCGAGGAGAAGACGGATCGTAGCCCAGAGCGGAGCTCGTCTGGGCAGCGGAAAGGGCCGGGTAAAACCAGCGATCCGTTAGAACGGGATATCGTCGTCTTCCGGGTAGTCGTCGGCAGCGGCCGGCGAGGCACCTTGCGGTGGTCCGCTCCGTTGCGGAGGTGCAGCATCCGGTTGCGGGCGGTCCGAGTAGTTTCCACCACCGCCACTACCGCCGGCACCACCGGCGGGTTTGCTATCGATAAATTGGAACGTCTCGCCGATGACGCGCAGTTTGCTGCGCTTTTTTCCGGTTTCCTTGTCGTCCCAAGAGTCTAGTTGCAGGCGGCCTTCGATAAAGATTGGCCGGCCTTTCGTGAGGTATTGCTGGATGGTTTCCGCTTGGCGGCCCCAGAACGTGACATCCACGAAAGTCGCTTCCTCCTGTTTTTGTCCTTGGTCGTTGGTCCAAACTCGGTTGATCGCAAGAGCGATTTCCGTAACTGCCGTGCCTTTGGGCGTATGCCTCAACTCCGGATCCCGGGTGAGGTTGCCGATCAGCATGACTTTGTTCAGGTTGGCCATGGAAACGAAGGGAATTCAGGTGGGGCGCAGCGCCAATTAGGCAATGCGCGAAAAATGCTGAAGATGCACTTGGCCGTTCAAACGCAGGCGGTCCTGGATTTTCGAGATGATTTCCGGGCTGCCTTCAAAGTCATATTGGACGTAGTGGCCGGACTCCAAATGGCGCGATGGGTAGGCAAACTGGCGGCGGCCCAGCTGCGAAATGTTTTCGACTTTCGCGCCATCGGCTTCGAGTTCTTTCGAAGTGGCGGCGACGAGTTCATCGACGGTTCCTTCGATTGACTTGGTGTTAAAGACGATCAGGCCCTGGTATTTGCGACTCATCGGATGGTTGTGATGGTGATTTGGAAGTGTGGTAGCGGTTCGCCGCGGTGGCGACCCCTTGGGAGCGCGCAAGCTGAACGGCATCTAGCGCGGTGGCAAGCGTGTTTTCGAGGACATCCCGTTCGTCTGGAGCAAACTTCCCGAGCACGTGGCCGACCATTTCGCCCGGTGAGCTACTACCGATGCCGATTTTGAGGCGCGGAAAAACGTCCGTTCCGAGGTGCTGGAGGATCGACTTCATGCCGTTGTGCCCGCCGGCCGAACCTTTTTCCCGGAATCGCAATGTTCCGAGCGGCAGTGCCACGTCGTCGTAAATCACCAACATTTCCTCCGGCGGCCATTTGTAGAACGAGAGGACCTGCTGGATCGCTCGACCGCTTAAGTTCATGAACGTTTGCGGCTTCAGCAGGATTGTTCCGCTGCCGGGGATTTTTGCGAGGTGGCTCTGCCATTTCGGTGCGGTCTGGAACACCGCGCCGGTGGCGGCCGCCAGCCGATCGAGCAGCATGAAGCCGACGTTGTGGCGGGTATCTTCGTATTGCCGCCCGGGGTTCCCAAGGCCGACGATGAGGGAAAAGGACATGCCAGTGGTCATCGGCCAAACTGGCCAAACGAGCAATGACAGATCCCGCGGATGCGCGGGATCCACGCAGATTAAAGAGAGCGAAACCGGGGAGGGCGGCCGGAATTACCGTCCGATGGTGTTGGTTTGCCCGCTCCAGCGCTCGACCGCGAGCCGGATCCCAGCGGCTTTGTGGAGGGTTTCCTCGTATTCTTGCTGCGGGTCGGAATCGGCGACGATGCCGGCGCCGACACGATAGGAAAGTTGTTCGCCGGAGCGGACGAGGGTACGGATGGCGAGGTTAAACTGGCTTTCGCCATTGTGGCCCAGCCAACCGATGGCGCCGCAATAGATCCCGCGTGGGTGCCTTTCGAGTTCGCTGATAATCTCCATGGCACGCATTTTCGGCGCGCCCGTAATGCTGCCGCCGGGAAAACAGGCGGCGAGCGCGGCCACGGCATCGATGTCCGGGCGAAGAGTGCCGGTAACGGTGGAAACGAGGTGGTGGACTTGGGCGAGGGTTTCGAGGCTGAGCATTTCCGCGACTTCGACGCTGCCGAATTCGCAAACTTGGCCGAGGTCGTTGCGGAGCAGGTCGGTAATCATAACGAGCTCGGAGATTTCCTTGGCAGAGGTTTGGAGTTCGAAAGCGGAGCGGCGGTCGTCATCGGGATCCGGAAAACGCGGGCGAGTCCCTTTGATCGGGCGAGTCTCGATGCTGCGGCCGGAGATTTTCAGGAATGTTTCCGGCGAGGAGCTGAGGATTTCGGTGCCGTCGAGATTGAGGTAGGCAGCCATCGGGGCAGGGGATGCCTCGCGCAGGGATTCATAGAGGCTGAAAAGGTCGCCGGTGGCACGGGCGGCGAAGGTCTGGGAAAGGTTGACCTGATAAATGTCGCCGGCGGCAATCCAGTCTTTGATGCGGCAAACGTTGGCGAGGAACGATTCCCGGCTGTCGAGTGGAGCGAATTCGCTGACGCTGGCAGCGCCGGGCGTTTCTCGGAGTTGCTTGGAAAGGCAGCCAGTTTCCCACCAAGTAGCATCATAGTGGCTGAAAACCAGCATGTCTTGGTAGGCGCCAAAGACGAAATCTCCTTCGTAGCTGATCCACCCGCAGAGACCGCCGTTGGGAAATCCGTGGGAGTGGGAAACACTCGGTCGCTGGGCAAGAACTCTGCGGATGGCGGCTTGGCCGGCGAGATCGGCTAGGTTTCCGCGCACCACGCTGGCCGGGTTCGCGGCGATGACTGAGATGGGCCGCACGCAGCCGGATGGCGGGTTTCCGGAGGTGTCGAAAAACACCAAGCCTGGCAAATGGCGGAGTCGGGCAGCGACTTCGACCGGGGTCATGCCGTCGAGTTCCGCACAAGTGAGTGGTCGCATTACGGAGTCCGCCATTGCCCGGCGAAGCAAGACAAGGTGTGAGGGAGAGGCAAGGCGAATGCTGCTTGTGCCTTTCAGCAGCTCTCTCTTTTACCCCTTATCGGCTGCGGTTCGGGGATGTCGCGCCACCTTGCTGCCCAGCCGAGACTTTGGCCTCTTACTTAGCGGGTGGCGGGAAATTTCCGCATCTGGTCCGACTCCGGGATTGCCAAACCGCGATCCTCGACTAGGAATGCGCCCCCCGCGCGAAAAAGTCGCCGGGATTCCGAAGCACTATCCGCCATGAAGGACCTCAGCAAATACCGCAACATCGGCATTTTCGCCCACGTTGACGCCGGCAAGACGACGACTACCGAGCGCATTCTCAAATTGACCGGCAAGATCCACAAGATGGGTGATACGCACGACGGTACGACGACCATGGACTTCATGGACCAAGAATCGGAGCGCGGAATCACCATTCAGTCCGCCGCGACGACCTGCTTTTGGAGAGATCACCAATTCAACATTATCGACACCCCAGGTCACGTCGATTTCACCATCGAGGTTTACCGCTCGCTCAAAGTTCTCGACGGAGGCGTCGGCGTTTTCTGTGGCTCCGGCGGGGTTGAACCACAGTCCGAAACCAACTGGCGCTACGCCAACGATTCCGAAGTAGCACGGCTGATTTACATCAACAAGCTCGACCGTATTGGTGCGGATTTCTACCGCGTGGTGGATCAGGTGAAGCGGATTCTCGGCGCACATCCGCTGGTGATGGTCCTGCCAATCGGCACTGAAACGACATTTATCGGAGTGGTGGATTTGATTTCGATGAAGGCATACATCTGGGACGACACCGGGCTGCCGGAAAATTTCCAGATCGGAGAAATCCCTGCGGACATGGTCGACAAGGCGAAGGAATACCGCGCCAAACTTGTCGAGACCGCCGTGGAACAAGACGACGACGTCATGGAGAAATACCTCGAAGGTGAGGAGCCAGATCTCGAAACGCTGAAAAGCTGTATCCGCAAAGGCACTGTCAACCTGGCGTTTTTCCCGACCTATTGCGGATCTTCCTTCAAAAATAAAGGCCTCCAACTGGTGCTCGACGCGGTGGTGGATTTCCTTCCCAGCCCGACCGACGTCAAGCCACTGCCGGAAGTGGACGCGGAAGGCAACGAAACCGGCAAGTTCGCCGAGATTGATTCCGATGCGCCGTTGCGCGCGCTGGCCTTCAAAATTGTCGACGACAAGTTCGGCGCACTGACTTTCACCCGCATTTATTCGGGCACCATCAAGAAGGGTGACACCATCCTGAACTCATTCACCGGCAAGACCGAGCGGGTCAGCCGCATGGTGGAAATGCACGCCGATGACCGCAAGGAAATCGATTCTGCCCACGCTGGCGACATCGTCGCGCTGGTCGGCATGAAAAACGTCCAGACCGGCCACACACTGTGCGACGAGAAATATCCTGCTACGCTTGAACCAATGGTTTTCCCGGATCCGGTGATTTCCATCGCCGTGGCGCCGAAGGACAAGGCGAACGCCGAAAAACTCGCCAATGCGATTGGTAAAATGATTCAAGAGGACCCTTCGTTCCGCGTCGAAACCGACGAGGAAACCAACGAAATGATCCTTAAAGGAATGGGCGAGCTCCACCTTGACATCAAAATCGACATCCTCAAGCGCACCCACAAGGTCGAGGTCACCGTCGGTGCACCGCAAGTCGCTTACCGGGAAACAATCACCAAAGCGGTCACGGACAGCTACACCCACAAGAAACAGTCCGGTGGTTCCGGACAGTTTGCAAAAATCGATTACACGATCGAGCCAGGCGAAGCCGGAACCGGCTTCCTCTTCGAATCCAAGGTTGTCGGCGGCAACGTGCCGAAGGAATACATCCCGGCTGTGGAAAAAGGCTTCCGGACATCCGTCCACAAAGGCCCGCTCGCTGGGTATCCTTGCTTGGATTTCAAAGTCACGCTCAACGACGGTGGTTTCCACGCTGTGGACTCCTCGTCGATCGCCTTCGAAATCGCTGCCAAAGCCGCCTACCGTCAAACGATGCAAAAGGCTGGTCCGCAGATCCTTGAGCCGATGATGAAGCTCGACGTCTTCGCTCCTGAGGAAAAAATTGGTGACGTCATCGGCGACTTGAACCGCCGCCGCGGCATGATCCAAGGCCAAGAACCGACTCCAGGTGGCATCCGCGTCAAGGCCGAAGCACCACTCAGCGCGATGTTTGGCTACATCGGCGACCTGCGCACGATGACCTCCGGTCGCGGCCAGTTCTCGATGGAGTTCAGCCACTACGCACCGTGCCCAAGAAACGTCTCCGACGAAGTCATCGCCAACGCGAAGGCCAAGGAAGAAGCACTTCGCGCAGCGAAATAAAGAGAGGGGCCCAGGCAGCCTGCCTGTGAAATTTCCGGCATATTCCGAACCCGCCGCCCCGAAAGGGACGGCGGGTTTTTTTGTAAATCATCACGACAATCATCTCACCTGGAGGTGAGGCAAAATGAGGTTCGAACAGCGGACGGTTTTTTATTCCTGATCGACGGACCCCGTGCTCTCGACTACATCAGTCGCAGAATGAAGTTGATCCTGACCCTTTTTCCTGCCCTCTTTCTGGCAGGGTGCGCGACCACTTCCACCCTGTCCCCAGAGCAGAGATTCCAGCGAGCCGACAAGGACGGAGATGGTTCGGTGAGCCGTGTAGAGGCGACCAACTTGGTGATTGCCGACGCATTCGTGATGTATGACAAGAACGGAGACGGCCGAGTGAGCGAAGCTGAGTTCGTTGCTTCAGAAGGCACTCCAGAAAGTTTTCGCAAGATCAACAAATCGGGGAGCGGCCAAATTTCCCTTGCAGAAGCACAGGCCAGCCCAGTTGTTTTCAACACCTTCGTCGTTTCCTTCGATGAAGCCGATGCAAACAAGGATGGGCAAGTGACTTTGGCGGAATATCAGAACTATCTCAAGCGAAGAGACGCTGCAGTTCGCTGAGCGAACCAGGAAGCCACCATCCAGCCGCCCACTCTTTCCAATCAAACCTTTCCTCAAATTTTAGTCCGGAAAATTCATGAACAAATCACTCCGTTTTCTCTCCACCGTCGCCCTCGGCGCCGCCGCCATTCTTTTGAGTTCCTGCAGCAACACGAGCACCACTTCGAAGTCAGGCTCGTCGTTCTCTTTCGACCCTCCGGCCAAGAAGGTAACCAATCCTTCGGCAGTGAAGATCCACATCAGCACCAGCGCCGGGAGGCTCTATGTGACTGAAGGCGACGAAGTCCTGCTCGCGACTCCCGTCGGCGTCGGCACCGCGGACGCCCCCACTCCAAAGGGCAACTTCAAAATCAATTCGAAAACCCGCCAGCGTCGCCGTCAGAGTAACCCTGGAGCAGGCTATCCAATGACTTATTGGCAGTCCTTCTACAGCCCAGCCTACGGCATGCACTGGGGTTTTGTGAAACCCTACCCTTCTACCCACGGCTGCATTCGCATGCCTCTCAATTCAGCCCGCAAGGTTTTCGACATGACGCGCGTCGGCACTCCGGTTAACGTCGCCGCTTCCCAGCCTTGGGACTCGACGATTGGTGCGAAGCTACCTCGCCTCGACGACAGCCCGCTTCCCAATCCACCGACTTCCTACTTGAATAGTGCCAAAGTCTTCGCTGATCACGACCAAGGCAAGATGTGGAACTTTAACTGAGTTCGATCAACGCGAAGTTTGAAACAAAAACCCGCCGTCCTGTTCTAGGGCGGCGGGTTTTCTGGCTTCGGTGGGATTATCGCCAGTATTCGTTTGCGGCGGCAATGGTCGCAAACTCCGTGGCGACGACGTGTGAGGCAGCGATGAGCGCGATCGGGTCCGACGCGTATTTCGGGCGGCCTTCTTGGCGGACTGCTGCGTCAGGTTGCATGGCGCCGACGGACGTGCGGGCAAGTCTCATGGCGAGAGCGCGGCCTTCTTCAGGCGTGGAGGTGATGAGCGAGTTTCCGGGAATGAGTTCCATAGCACCACCGACCCAACCTCTTTGGACGGGCGATGCCAACGATCATTTCGGCTGTGGAGCCAAGAATCAGCACGGGCAAAGCAGGTAGTGGAGACAACTCGGCATGAATGGCGCAAGACGGCGGGTTTTTGTTTGCAATCGCCGCCATCAGGCGTGCAGAATGCACCGGCGCAAGGCACAGGGGATGATTGGAAGTTCCGATATCCCCATGGATCTTGGCAAATGTCGGCTGGCACGTCTCTTGCAAAGACTCATCAGCCGGTTCGCCGGAAACCCCACCAACCAATATGAAAATTAATTCCATCGCCCTCGTGATCACCGCTTCTGCGTTTGCTCTCATTTCCACCGCGTGCAAATCCGACCAAGAGCAAGCTCGTGAAGAAGTCATCGAAGCCAAAGCTGATACGATTGACGCGAAAGCCGACGAAGTCCGTGCAGCAGGAGACGTAAAGGCTGCCAACAAGGACGCTGCCGCCGACGCAATTCGCGACCAGCGCGAGAACGCAGCTGATGCAAAAGAAGACGCAGCAGATGCGACCCGCGACGCAGCTGAAAAGAAGGCAGACGCCATCGAAGAAGCTGCTGACGACGTCCGCGATCAAAAGTAATTCTGATCCTTTCACCATGAATGAAACTGCCAACCATCCGGTTGGCAGTTTTTTTTTGTCTAGATGACTCGTTCGGACGCGGGAACTCAGACAATTTTCAAGCGCACGAGGTCCTGGGTGTCGATCAATCCGATCGGTCGGTTGTCGACATCCATCACGACGATGTCGTCGATGCGGTTTTCACCGAGTGTTTTGAGGACTTCCACGGCAAGAGCGTCGGCTTGCACGGTGATCGGCTGAGTGGTCATCAGCGGGGCGATCGGTTTACTGCCGAGCAGGGGGTCGCTACGGAAACTGCGGGCAAAATCGCCGTGGGTGAAAATCCCGGCAAGGCCGCCATCCGGTTTGATGATCAGACAGGCACCGGCGCGGGTGCGATTCATGGCATCCAGAGCGGCAAAGACATCCGCATTTTCTTGGACGGTGGGCAGTGCAGCGTCTGCCCGCATGATGTCGGAAACGCGGGTGAGCAGGGCGCGGCCTAATGAACCGCCCGGATGAAACCGCGCGAAATCCGCTTCGGTAAATCCGCGAGCTTCTAACAGCACCATCGCCAGCGCATCCGCCATGACCAGCATGGCGGTCGACGATGAGGTGGGAGCTAGGTTGAGCGGACATGCTTCACGCTCGACCGAGGTATCCAACGTGATTTCACTGAATCGCGACAACGTGGAGGACGGCTTACCGGTCAACGCGATGATCCTTACGTCGAAGCGTTTGATAAATGGCAGTAAATTGAGCAGTTCGCGGGTTTCTCCGGAGTACGACAGCGCTAGCACCGCATCGCCGTCGGAAAGCATTCCAAGGTCGCCGTGGAGCGCATTTTGCGAATCCATCACCACCGCGGTAGCACCGGTGGAGTTGAAAGTAGCGGCAATCTTGTGGCCGATATTTCCGGATTTCCCGACGCCGACCACGACGATTTTCCCGCGGTTGTCGAGGATGTGTTGGAGCGCCTCCACGGCCCGCAACAACGAGCTGTCGAGACGGGTGGCCATCACTCGAAGACTCTCGATTTCCAGATCGATGACATTGCGGGCGCGGGCGAGGTAATCCATGCGGTATCCAACCATCGAGGCTGGTAACTTGGCAAGCGCAGGCACTTTCGACAGTCGGTGCAGATGCGCAGAAGTTTTTTCCTGTAGGAGATGCACAGCAGTCTCGCCATTTCACCGCAGGCTGGCAAAGTACAGCCCATGAAAGTCCTGCTAGCCGCGTTGTTTCTAGGATCCTGTGTGGTTCCGTCCGCCATCGCCACGACCATCACCGTGATGTCTATTTTCGAACCCATCACGCTGGTCGGCACCGATGGCGACGATGCCATGTCCGACATCGGCGAGGCGTTGCAGGCGTCTGTCCTGTCGCGGCCGATGGCCTTGAGTGGCGCATTTCCCGAGGATTTGGTGGATGCGATTCGCAGTCCGCACTTGTTGCCAACCAACAACGAAAATTACAAGGTCCAAGAAGTGAACCTGTTGGTCCTCTGCAACTTGGGGTTGAAGGCAGAAATGGTCGATGGCGTGCTGCAGGTGAAATTCAAAGTGGCTGAGTTCGCGGTGCCAGAAGAGATCGACCTGACCAGCCGACAGATTCTCAAATTGACGCTCATCGCGCTGCGGAAAACGTTGGAAGATTACCAGCGTCGCCAGACACAACCGCTCCACGTTAACGTGATTGTGGACGGAGCGGAGGGCGAAAAAGCGCCACTGGCGGATCTTGCGGTGCAGTTCACCGTGGTCGGCGAGGGTACCTGAGGCGACGGTTAGTCGGCGGTATCGTCGGTTGAGACTTTGGCGGGTTGTTTGGAGGCAGTTTTGCGGGTCGCCCGGCGTTTGACGCGCACCATCACGACCGGTTGCGCCCCGTGGGTGTCTTTTTTTACCTCGAACACATCGATGGCGGCAAACAAGTCGCTGAGCTTTTTGAAGCCATACGTTCGATGGTCGAAAGGTCCGGCGTTGGCGATGCGGGATCCTACTGGCCCAAGCCGAGCCCAGCCGTCCTCGTCTTCCGAGCTTTTCACTGCCGCTTGCAACGTGTTCATTAGCATCGTGTTGCCTTTGAGTGACTTGAGATCGTGGGCGGGTTTGCCGTTGTCTAAGTCACCCGCTGGTGCGTCCGCGGATTTTTCATCCAGATAAAGAAACCGGGTGCAGCTCGCGATAAACGGCGCGGGCGTGTTGCGGCCGCCAAACCCAAACACCTGTTTGCCGTCCTGCCGCAGCCGCTGGATCAACGGCGTGAAATCGCAGTCCGACGACACCAAGCAGAACGTGTGGACGTTTTTCGTGTAGAGCAAGTCCATCGCATCGATGACCAGCGCCATGTCGGTGGCGTTTTTGCCTTTGACCAGATCGAACGATTGCATCGGCTGGATCGAGTTGGTGTGGAGGGTTTTTTCCCACCCTGCGAGGGCGGGTTTTTTCCAATTTCCGTATGCACGGCGGATGTTGACCACCCCGTGGCCGGCCAGAGTCGATTGAAAACCGGACTGGCGGAAACGCAAAGCCGGATGCACTGGCGGGAGCGGAAACCTCGCATGCGGTGTTTTGCCTTTCCATTCTAGGAGGGAATCCGCTTTGATCCGGCAGCCCCAGCCCCGCATGCCGAAAGCCTCCAAAGATCCCCGACCGTTCAAACGTGCCATTCTCAAACTCAGCGGTGAAGCGCTGCGCGGATCCGGATCCCGCGATAATATCTCTCCGGAAATCGTGGACCGCATCGCTATCGAGATCCGCGAGGCGGTCAGCGAAGGACTGCAACTCGGAATCGTCGTGGGCGGCGGGAATTTCTGGCGCGGTGCCAGCGCATCCGCCCGTGGAATGGACCGTGCGACTGCGGACTACGTCGGCATGCTGGCGACCGTGATGAACGCTTTGGCGCTCGAAGGTGCCCTTGAGCACCACGGAGTTTCCTGCTGCGTGCAGTCCGCCATCGAAATGAAAAATGTCGCGGAAACATTCATCCGCCGGAAGGCTGAGAAGCAACTCGACGCCGGTAAAGTGGTCATTTTCGGCGCGGGAACCGGCAATCCATTTTTCTCGACCGACACCACGGCCGCCCTTCGTGCCAGTGAAATGGGCGCCGATGTCATCCTCAAAGCTACCCAGGTGGATGGCGTGTATGATTGCGACCCACGCGGCAACCCGGATGCTGTTCGCTACGAAACCCGCACGGCAATCTCTCGCACGCTCTGCGCGGGCTGCCGATCGGGACACTGGTCCACGGCGAATGACCCAACTTTAGCAGAATACTGACATGGACACCGAAGAAGCACTTTTTGAACTCGAAGACGCGATGAACAAAGTCGTCGATTACCTGATTCACGATTTCACGGGCGTGCGCACCGGCAAAGCCAGCCCCGCACTCATCGAGAACCTCGATGTCCATGTTCATGCGTATGGCACGGTTTCCAAACTGAAGAGTTTGGCGGTGATTAACTCACCAGAGCCGCGGATGCTGTTGGTGCAGCCATTTGACCCGGCCACCACCCGCGACATCGAACGCGCGATCCGCGAATGCAAACTGGGACTCAACCCGGCCGCCGCCGACCGCTCGATCCGGGTGCCGATCCCCGAGCTCTCGGAAGAACGCCGCCGCGAAATGGTGAAAATGATCAAACAACTCGCGGAGGAAGGAAAAGTCCGGTTGCGGGCGGTGCGCAAAGAAGGGATGGACACCGCGAAAAAGATGCGTGCCGACAATTTGATCGCTGAAGACGCACAGAAGGATTTGGAAAAGGAAATCCAGGAACTCACCAACAAGTATAACAAAAAGATTGAGGAACACGCCGTCGCCAAGGAGGCGGACCTCATGAAAGTCTGAGCCGCAACCGCGCGGCCCTACTTGCGCCCGCATTTTTCCATGTCGCCCGAATCCCATCTTACGCAATTGACCGCCGGCAC
>CAJDVR010000006.1_pt1 | contig 12705 bp, 9 predicted proteins | sample 7391381 | NCBI WGS metagenome assembly CAJDVR01 (sample SAMEA7055695, study PRJEB34461) | soil metagenome | biome: terrestrial ecosystem; feature: Peninsula; material: soil | place: Antarctica | collected 2016
TCGGCGGGACGGTGATGTCTGATGCGTTAGGTAAAGGCTATCGCATGGGAGAGCGCTGGGTTCTGGCACTGACCACTTCCGCGCTGCTAGGTGGAATGGTGGTGGCTTTACTGAATCTGCGTGACGCCAAGAGCACGGTAAACTTGATCGTCTTCGCTCAAGCGCTGACGGTGTTGGGAATTCCTGCGTTGGCGCTGGCGCTGCTCTACTTGGGCACGCGACCGGAGTTAAAGGGAGATCGTAGGGTACCGCGCTGGATTCTCGTGTTGGGTTGGATTGGTTTTGTGATGGCGCTCGCGCTGGCGGTGAAGACCGCGATGACGGTCATCGAGAAGTTGAGTTGATTGGACGAATCCTCGATCGTTCTTTTGGGCCGGTTGCGATGGGATGAGTCATTGGAAAAGAGCTTTTGGTGGACGTGCACTTCTGGGATGCTGGCGCGAGCATGAGTCCCGAGTTGGCCGAAGAATTCCGTAGCGAGTTGGAGCGGCGCGTCCGCGCGGAGGCGCGGCATGGATGGGACGCGGCGCGAAGGCGTTGGGACAAACCATTGGGAGAGCGTGTTGAGGCGGGAAGGGCGATCGGTGGGTTGGAGATTTCCAGCATTGAAATGCAGGCGTCTAACCAGTTGGTTCATTTTCACCCGTCGGTGGAAGACATGGCGGTTTTCCGTGAGGGAGATCGTGTGCGGTTGAGTTTAAATGCCCCAGACGGCGAGGGATTCTTGGACGCTACGTTTTACGGGCTAACGGAGAAAGGACTGACGGTGAGCCTGGCGCGAACTACGAATCTGCCAGAGCAACGCGGTTGGACGCTGGATGAATCAATCCTGGATTTATCGGATTTTTATCTACGAGCGCTTGCCGAATTGGCGACGACTGCGCACGGCCGGGAGATTGTCTTACCTGCTTTGTTGGAGGGCGTGGGTGATGAGATCGATTTCGCTGCTCACGGAGATTTCTGCGACTTGCTTGCGGATGAGAAATTGGATGAATCGCAACAGAACGCGGTGGCGTGCTGCCTTGCGGCGGAGCGATTTCACTTAGTCCAAGGTCCGCCGGGGACGGGGAAAACCCAGACGCTGGCGCTACTGGTTCGGGCGTTGGTGGACCAAGGCCAGCGAGTGCTCGTGACTGCATTCACTCACCGTGCGATCCATCATGCGCTGCGAAAAATCGGTCCGCTGGTTTCCTGCCCGGTCTATAAAGTCTCCGACACCGTGCCGAACGATGCCGAAGGGATCGATTTCAAAACCACCTTCGACGACACCGGGTTGCTAGACCACCCTGGACCGTATGTCATTGGAGCCACTCCGTTTGCGTTATTTTCCAGCCGCGCGGGAGAAGCGCGATTTGACGTGGCGGTTATCGACGAGACTAGTCAGATGCGGGTCGAGGCGGCGGTCATGGCGATGTTGCGGGCTGAGCGGTGGTTCTTTTTTGGCGATCGCCAACAGCTTCCTCCGATCGTGCTGCGGCCGGTGGACGACGCCGCAGAAGATTCGATTTTCGCGCGGCTAGCAGGCCGTTGCGATCACACGATGTTGCAGGCAACTTACCGGATGAACGCGCCGCTAACGGAGTGGCCGTCAAAGACGTTTTACGGCGGTGGGTTGATCGCTGCGGAGCCAAATTCCGGGCATCGATTTCGGCTAAAATCCCTGCCGCAGCGGGAGTTGTTGGGCCCGGAACCGGCGATGGTTCGGGTGGAAATCGACCATGAAAACCGGCGTTCGTCGTCCCCGGAGGAGGCAGATGAGATTGCTGCGCTGATCGAAGAAATGCTGATCGGCGGTCTTGCGCCTGGGGAGATCGGAATGGTGGTGCCGTTCCGGGCGCAGGCCGCGCGGGTGCGGAATATCCTGCGTTTCCCCCGCTTCGCGAAATGGTCGGGGATCGGGGCGTTGACGGTGGACACGGTCGAGCGTTTCCAAGGCCAAGAGCGCGAGGCGATGATCGTGTCGTTCGTCGTTTCCGACACGGCGTTCATGGACCGGTTGGCGGATTTCCTAATCTACCCGCAGCGCCTGAATGTGGCCGTCACCCGCGCACGGACAAAGGTGGTGCTGGTCCACTCGCGGCGGTTCCGAGAGTGGTTGCAGTCGAATGCTTCCCACCACGCGAACGCGGAGATCGCGCTTTCGCTACTGGCGGCGGCGGGGAAATAAGGGTTCGTTATCCGCGCACCCAATTCCCTTCCATTCGGCCGATGGCAAAAATCATTCCTGCGCGCCCACGCGGCAAACCGGACAAAGCGTTTTTAGCATTTTACAAAATCCTCAAAACGCTGCCGGACGATTTCACCGCGTGGCTGTCGCTGGACGAAGCGGCGGAATCCCGGCCGCATGTTTTCCTCGTTTGGCGTGAGCGACATGCGTTTCTGATTCAAATCGCGGCGACGACTCAGGAACTGGCGGAAAGCGCGTTGCAGCCGGATTTTTTCCGTAAAGACGCGACGTTGCGACCGGAGGATCTCGGTCGCGGCGAGACGGATGCATTGGCGCGATTTCTCGAACGCTCGGCGGAATTGCTCGGCCCACTGGAAGGCGAACTTCCGGTCAAACGGTTGGTCATTTTCCCCAATGTCAGCGAAGGCACGGTAGATGAAGTGATGATGTTGCGGGCCGAGGAAACGGCGACTTCTTACCTCGGCTTGCACCAGATCCGGCCGGCCCATTTCGCGAGACGATTGGAAGCGCTATCCTCTGCGGTGCTGCCGGGACCGGGGTTGTTGCACTTGCGGCGAGCATTTACGCCGGAGTCGGAGATCCCGCCGGCGTTCGTTGCCCGCACGCCGCTGGACCGCAATACGGCGGCGGATTTGCCGGCGAGTTTCCTCGATTTCGACCAAGAATGGTGTGTGAAAAATGACCTCGATCTGCTCCCGCGGCATGCGGAAGTCATTGAGGACGCTCCGGCCGCGGTGCAACTCGTCACCGGCGTGGCAGGTAGCGGGAAATCGCTCGTGCTGCTGTATCGGGCGCTGCTTTCCGCGCGCCTGCACCCGGCGGCGCGAGTCCTCGTGCTTACCCATAACAAACCATTGCGCCACGAACTTGAGCGACGTTCCCGTAGGCTGGCCGATCTGCCACGCAATCTCACCTGCACCACCTTCTTTGAATGGGCGCGCCGCTGCCTTGGTCCGTGGCCAGAAAATGTCTGGTATCCCGCCGAGATCGACCGCGCGCTTTCTCGCCTGCGCGACGGTTTTCCGGCGCTTGGAAAACTTTCCACGGTGTTCCTCGCGAACGAGATCGGTTGGATCAAGGATCACCGACTGATGAAACGAGAACTGTATCTCGCCGCCGATCGTGCGGGTCGTGGAACGTCCCTGCGCGGCAGCCAGCGCGAGGAAATGTGGGGAGTTTTCCGAGCCTACCAAACCGAACTAGAGACCCAGCATGCGACCGATTGGCACAACATCGCACTGCGATTCCACGAGCAAGCGGTCGTGACGAAGTCACTGGGGTTTCCGCGCTTTGATGCCGTCTTCATCGACGAGGCGCAGTTCTTCGCGAAAACGTGGTTTGAAACGGTCAATGCCGCCCTAGTCCCCGGTGGGCACTTATTTCTCGCTGCTGACCCTACTCAAGGGTTCCTGCGGCGGCGACAATCGTGGATCGCAGCCGGGATTGAGGTTCGTGGGCGCACTACGCGGCTGGCGCAAGCCTACCGGAATACCCGCGCGATCTTGGAATTTGCCCGGTGTTTTTACGAGAACCGCATCGATCCAGAGGAAAGCGAGCTGGGCCTGAACGTCCCGGACGACGCGTTGCTCGACTCAATTTCCGAACAAGGCGAACTACCAGTCGAACTGCTTGTGCCGACTGCGCAGGAGGAAATTTCGCGCGCCGTCAACGAAGCCGTCGACCTTCGCCAGCGCGGCCTACTGCCGGGAAAATTGCTCATTCTGCACGCCGATAGTTCAAAGGAACCCGCATTGCGGCGGGCGCTTGAAACGAAGCTCGGCCCCGGCACCGTCCACGACGCAAAATCCGGAGGCATCCGCCCGGAAGCCTTCTGCGCCGTCACCACTGTCCACGCCGCGACCGGCCTAGAAGCCCCTGTCGTCATCCTGCTCGGAATGGATTTTCTCCTCGAAAAGGAAGCGGATCTCCGTCTCTCGGCCGACGAGCGCCGCGAACTTCGACGCGACCACACCCGCATGCTGTATATGGCTTTCACTCGCGCCGGCCAGCGCCTAATCGTCATGCGTACTCGCCGAGATCTAGGCGCTCGGTAAAATATTGGCTGGAGCGCGGGAGTCATTTGCCGGACCAACCGCCGCCTAGGGCTTTTGCCAGGGCGGCTAGGGTGATTCGTTGTTGGGCATCGATCTGGCTGATGGCGAGGCGGGTTTGGAGGACCGTGCGGTCGGCATCGACGACTTCGAGGTAGCTCGTTAGGCCTTTGTCGTAGCGTTCGGTTGAAAGTTTGCGGGTTTCTAGCGAGCTATCGAGCGCGCCTTGGAGGGCGGTGCGCGAGCGGGCGAGGCCTTTGAGATCCACAAATGCGTCTTCCACTTCGCGCAGTGCCACGAGCAGGGTTTGGCGGTATTTTGCGAGTGCTTCGTCGCGGCGGCTGACGGCGGCATCGAAGTTGGCGCGGATTTCGCCGCCGCGGAAAATCGGGGCGGCGATGCCTGTGCCGAGCGAAAGAATCCGGTTTTCCCAATCGAGGAATCGGTTGGCATCGAGCGACTCTAGGCCGGCGCTGGCGGTCAGGCGGAAATTCGGGTAAAACCCCGCTTCGGCAACGCCGATGCGGGCGTTGGTGGCGCGCAGGTCCAGTTCGGCGGCGCGCACGTCGGGTCGGCGGGCCAGCACCTCGGCCGGCAATCCGGCGCGGATCGTCGGCAGCGCTGATTTGGTTACTTGGCTGCGGAGCGAGAAATCTGATGGCCGCGTCCCGCAGAGGACCGCCAATGCATGTTCTGCTGCGCCGCGCTGGCGTTGCACCGCAGCAAGGTCGTTTTTCGCAAGTTCGACTTCAGTGGTGGCGCGGCTCGACGACAAGCCATCATCCAACCCGGCATCGACTCGCGATTTTTGGATTTCCAATGCCTCGCCACGGCTGGCGAGCGTGTCGCGGACGACGGCTTCTTGGGCATCCAACCCGCGGAGCAGGAAATACTGGCGCGCCACTTCGGTCGCAATTCCGAGGCGTTGCGAGTCGAGGAGCGCCTCGCTGGCGGCGGCTTGCGCGGACGATGCTTCGATGGCACGGCGGTTGCGGCCCCACAAGTCCGGGTCGTATGCGAGGTCAAACGACCCTCGGTATTGCTGGCGTTCCAGATCGATTACGATGCCGGGCGGCAAATTCCCGCCCACGGCGTCGCGCGAGTTGCGGGCGATTCCAGCAGAACCGGATAAATCGAGGGTGGGAAAAAGCCTGGCACGATCGGCACCCACCAGAGCGCGGGCGGTATCGACGCGGGCTTTGGCGGCGGCGAGGTCGTTGTTGGCGGCGAGCGCACGGTCAATCAAGCGGTTGAGTTCGCGGTCTTGGAACAACCGCCACCATTGGTCGGGCAAGCGAGTTCCAGCGACCGCTTGGGTTTCCTTCCAGCCCGGGCCACCGGTAGCGCTTGGACTCTGGAAATCTGGGCCAACGGTGCACGCTGAAACCCAGACAACAACCACGGGTAAAAAGAGGGTGGGGGAGGTTTTCATGGTATCAATCAAACGCAGTGGGCAGCGAGGGATTTGAGCTCTCGGCTGAGCGCGATCCAATCGTAGGGCGGGGGAGTGGTTGGTTGGGTCATTTGCGTTCCGGAGCTTCGATAAACACGTCCACTTGTTGGCCGACATACAGCGGCAGGTCGGCAGGGCGGACGAGTGAGTAAATCACTTGAAGGACCCGGGTGTCCACCCGTTCGGTGCTTGAGCCTGTCAGTGACACCTTGGGAATGACGAAAGGTTCTACTCGCAGAAACTCTAGCGGAAACGTGATCGACGGGTCGCCTTTTAAATAGCCATACGCTTTTTGGCCGGGGCGGATGCGGGTGGCGTTTTGTTCATCAATATCTGCGCGGACTTGGAGTTTATCAGTTTCCCCGAGGATCATCGCCGGGGATTTCGGGGAGGTCGCCGCGTATTCCCCGGTGCGGACGTTTACTTGCAGAATTGTGCCATCGCGGGGGGCGTGCACCGTTAGGCGACTGATCAGCAGGTCGAGTCGTTGGACATCGACCACGGCCGCTGCAAGCTGGGCATTACTGGCGGCAAGTTGTGCCCGCGCCACTGCCACGTCTTGGGTGCGGTTTTCGAGGTCATCGCGACTGACTGCGCGAGTGTCTTTCACTCCAGCGAGGCGCGAGAGTTGGCCTTCGAGTTTTGCCAGTTGCGCCTCGCTCACGCCGATCTGGGCCCGGGCGAGTGTTTCGTCGGCCGCTGCGGAAAGTTGTTGGGCTCGCAGCTCGCGGTCATCGAGTGCAAACAGCGGCTGACCGGCTTCCACTTTATCGTTCACTTTTACCGAAACCGTGGTGACTAGGCCGGGAAGCGGGACGCCGATTGCGACATTTTCCTTGAGCGCTTCAAGGATTCCGGTCGCCGCGACGGCATGCGGAAATGGCTTCGCGGGCGGCATCACTGGTGGATCGCCCGGCGGCGGCATCTGTTGCTCGTCCTGCGCTCGCGACACCAGAATGATCGCGACCACGCCGCACAAGGCGGCGAGGATCGTGCCGTAACGCAGAAATTGGGTCATAGGAAAAAGGGTGGGAGGTTGATGCGGGAAGTTGCGAAAAGGAGGCGGTCAGCCGTGGAGGGTCTCGGCCAAGTGCTCGAAGGTGGCTTCTGCGCGTTGGGCCGTGATTTCCAAGATCTCCCCGTCGTCCATCCGCGCGATTCGGTCAGCATACGAGAAAATCCGGTTGTCGTGGGTGACGATGATGACGGCGCGTTCCGGCGAGCGGGCGACTTGGCGGAATAGATCGAGGACGATCTCGCCATTTTGCGCATCGAGCGCGGCGGTCGGTTCGTCGCAGATGACCAGCGGTGGATCATGGACGAGCGCCCGGGCGATGGCGACGCGTTGTTGCTCGCCGCCGGAGAGTTTCGCGGGGCGTTCTTTCCAACGGTTTTCCAATCCCACTTGGGCGAGGATGTCGCGCGCACGGCGGATTGCCTGGCGATTGGAAACCCCTTGGATGAGCAGCGGCGCGCTGATGTTTTCCGCTACTGTGAGCGTGGGGATTAGATTGAATTGCTGGAAAATGAACCCGATGTGTTTTGCTCGGAAACGGGTGAGAGCTCGGCCCGACATGGATTCCAAATGATGGCCAAACACGTGAATCGTCCCGCTCTCCACCGCCAGCGTCCCGGCGATCGCGCTTAGTAGCGTGGTTTTCCCGCAACCCGATGGCCCGACGAGCATCAAGATCTCGCCGCGTCGCGCTTCCAAGTGGACTTGCTTGAGCACGTGGATCCGGCTTGGGCCATCACCGAAGTTTTTCTCGACGCCGCGGACATCCACTGCGGCTTCGCGGGTCGTTGATAGTGGGGTTTCAGGCACGGAAAACCATGGCGGGTTCGTAGAGACTCAGGCGGATGATTCCCATCAGCGCGGCTAAAATGCAGATGATTTGGATGACGACAAACGTCACTACTGGCACCTGCCATGGCATGTAAAATGGCGGCTGCTGGGTTTTCAACGCACTCATCGCGAAGCCGGCTGTCGCCAGCAAGCCCAGCCCAAAACCGATCAGGCCGACGGTGAACGATTGCACCAATAACATCATGCTGAGCCGTGCGTTCGACATTCCCATCGCTTTGAGTGCGCCGAGGTGCTTGAGGTTGTCTAACACAAACGCGTAAAACGTCTGGCAAGCGATGGCGACGCCGACGATGAAACCGATCACCACGGTGGTGCCGAAGGAAATCGGGATGCCAGTATTTTTCACATACCACCAGATTGTCGAAGTGTTAAAATCCTTTGGGTTCGAGCCGAATCCTTGGTTCACATAAGCCCGCAGGCCGGTGGTTGCTTCGATCTCCGCCGCCGCCTGATCCGGTGTCAGGCCCTCGATCGGCGCAGCGATCACTGCGGTTAGCATTTTCCGCTGTGGTGGCGTGTATTGCAGCGCGCGTTCGTAGGTTGTCCAAATGTAGGGGCCGCCGGTAAACGACCGCATCGCTTCGCAGATGCCGACGACTCGCGCTTCGATGTCGTTGATTTCAAACCGGTCGCCGATCTTGATTCGCTTGCTGGGGTCCATCGGATCGCTCGAAAGGCGCTCGGTCGCCAGTTCATCGATGATCACTGTGTTCGGCAGGCGGAGGTCCTTCAGGTCGCCTTCCAACATTCGGCCGGGAGCACCGGCGAGCGAGGCGGCGTCGATCCCGAGCAGTTGGATCGTCTTGAAACTACCGTCGTTGAGCCGCACGCGCTGGATGCCGGAAAACAATGGCATCGCCCAACGGACGCCGGAAACCGAGCGGACGCGGGCGACGTCGGTATCGCGCAACGGATTGGTTTCGTTGATTTGTTGGACGCGTTCCTCCACTACAAAGATCGGAGCAGCGACATTTTTCAGGGTCGAGGTTGTCCACAGGATTAAGCCGCAGAATACCGAGGCCTGCTGCACGATGAGGAACGTCGCGAAGAACAATCCCGCGAGCAGCATCAAGTATTTGGCGGTATCGCCAAACAACATTTTCAGGGCGAGGCCGATCATGCGGAGAGTTCCGGTGAAGTCGACCGGCGGCGCGACTGTAGCGGTCCCGCAGTCTCACGCAACCCCGGCAGTGATGGGCTAAACCAGCGGCGGTTTGCGGGGAGTTTCTGCAGCGGGGGGATACGTAATGATTCGCGCTTCCGGGTTGTTGACCAAGTAGGCGTAGGCCCAACCGAGCATGACCGAGAGCTTGTTGCGGAATCCGACGAGAAACGTGATGTGAATGAACAACCAAGCCAACCAAGCAATCCATCCTTTGAGGTGAAACGTCCCAGCCTTCACCACGGCATAATGTTTGCCGATGATGGCCATCATGCCTTTGTCCCAATAATCAAATGCCGGGCGCGAAGCCGGCAAGCGATCGACATCTCCGGATTTAAAGATTTTCGCGATGTGTGCCCCCATTTGGACCGCCGCCGGAGCGACGCCGGGGACCATTTGGCCATCGCTGTCTTTCATCCGGACGACATCACCGGCGACGAAGACATTCGGGTGGCCGGGCACTGAGAGGTCCGGTTCCGGTGTGATGTGGCCACCGCGATCGATCGGCACGCCGAGGGTGGCGGTTAAAGGACTTGCTGCCACGCCGGCCGCCCAAATGATGGCGGCGGATTCCAGCCTACTGCCGTCGGCAAACTCCAAATATCCTTCCTGAATATCTGTGACGCGAGTGTCGGTTCGGATTTCCACACCAATCTTTTCGAGCCGTTTGCGGGCATAGAGGCATTGGTCGCGGTCGTACGCTTCCAACACCAACTCGGACCCTTCAACGAGGATGATGCGTAGTTTGGTCGAGTCAATTCGCCGGAAGTTCGACTTCAACGACCGGTGAGCAAGGTCGGCAAACGCGCCGGCAAGTTCCACCCCGGTTGGACCTCCGCCGACGATTGCCACGGTCATCAACCGCGCGCGTTCGGCGTCGTCGGTGGTCATCTCGGCGAATTCGAGATTGGAAAGTACCGTGCGGCGGATGTTTTGTGCATCTGCCAATGTTTTCAGGCCGAGGCTGTATTTCGCCCATTGGTCGTTGCCGAAATACCCGGTCCGGGCACCAGCCGCGAGCAGCAGGAAATCGAACGGATAAGAAACCCCGGTGCGGCCGGTGGCAGTTTTTGCGCTGAGATCGATGGAGGTGATTTCCTCCATCAACACCGTTACATTCGTAGCTCGCGCAAGAATCTGGCGGATCGATCTTGAAATGTCTGGCCCTGCAAGCGACGCCGTCGCCACTTGGTATAAAAGCGGTTGAAAGAGGTGGTGGTTCGTCCGGTCGAGCAACGTGATTTCATACTGCTCGTCATTGGCGAGGCGGCGGGCGCATTCAAGTCCGGCGAATCCGCCACCAATGATGAGAAGTTTGCGGGGTGGGGTGGGCATGACTCGTTAGCATAGCCCCCATGCGGTTGAATCAACCGATTTTCTCACCGGCGGCATTTTTCGAGCAAACCAGCGAGATACCAGGTGATTTGTGCCAGAGCGTCGGCATGTACCGAGGACCCCAGCGCGGCGAGGTCGTCGCGGCTTTGACGTAACAAATCCAAGGCAGTGTCGACCGCGCTTTCGATGGCACCTTCGTATTCGGCGATGCCGAGCAAGACAGGTAGATCGAGTGGTTCTTGGTCGAGGATGCGTTTGTTGAGTTTGACGCGCTGCGGCTCGGATGCCGTTTCTAGCAGGTTGAGGATCGGCAGCGTGAGCTTTCCCTTGAGCAAGTCCGTGCGCAGGGTTTTACCGACAATCTCCTCAGAACCAACGAGATCCAAACAATCGTCGTAGATCTGGTAAGCGGTGCCCAGTTTCATGCCGTAGTCGTAGAGCTTGGCTTCTATTTCGCGATCCAGCCCGGAGAGGTTGGCGGCTAGCCCGGTAGCGGCGGCAAACAACGCGCCGGTTTTCATCTCAATGATGCGGAAATACTCGGCCTTGGTGAAGGTGAGATCGAACCGGCGTTGGGTTTGGATGATTTCCCCTTGGCAGACTTCGCGGGCGGCATTGCCGACCTTGCGGCAAATATCGATGCTGTTGAAATCAGTCGCCAACGTGAGCGCGTGGGAAAATAACACGTCGCCTAGCAGCACTGAGAGCGCGTTGCCCCATTTTGCGTTAGCGGTGGGAACCATCCGGCGGGTATTCGCACCGTCCATGATGTCATCGTGGACCAACGTCGCCATGTGGATGAGTTCCAAGATGACGCCGATTTTTAAGTGGTCGTCGGTGACGCCGCCGGTCGCACCGCCAACGAGGATCGCCAACGCCGGACGAATCCGTTTTCCAGAGGTGTTGCAGATGTATGCCACGTAGGGCTCAACGGCGGGGTCAAATTCGCGGACTTGCTCGCGGATCGAAACTTCGACCCGCTCGAGTTCGGGCCGGACAAGCTCGAAGGGAAAAAGATCGTTGGGTGGGGGCTGGATGGTTGAGGCGGCCATGGTATGAGGGCTGCCCCAAGCAGCCATAGACCGGACGTCACCGCAACCCGGATTGCGCCGCCGCTTGAAAGAATGACGGAGATGCCTCGTTTTCACGCGAGATGAAATGCATCCCATTGTCAGTCGTGGCTTTTTCGGTAGCCTGTGGAACCATGCCAGCGGAAATCGAAGGTTATCCGGACGGTCCTAAACTCCCGAATGTGCCGTATTCCGTGCACGATCCTGCGCGCCCTCAGCCACCGACGGTGGAAACCAAAGGCCCGATCGAAATGAAGCCGCCCTCAGACGCGACTGTCCTGTTTGACGGCAGTTCGCTGGATGCGTTCACGCCCGGCTGGGTGATCAAAGACGGTGTGATGGTCGCCGCCGAACATAACATCCGGACAAAAGAGTCATTTGGTGCGGTCCAAATGCATTTCGAGTGGCGGTTGCCAGAAGGTCGCCCAGTTCACGGCCAAGGCGGTGGTAACAGCGGCGTTTTCATGATGGGGATGTATGAGATCCAAGTCCTGCAAAGCCACAACAACCCAACGTATCCGGATGGCATGGCTGGCTCGCTCTACGGCCAATTGCCGCCGTTGGTGAATGCGACCTCGCCGCAGGGCGAGTGGCAAAGCTACGACGTGGCCTTTGAACCGCCGGTCTAGAGTCCTACATCGGAACGACGCAGCACCGCAAACTGGCCAGCTACCCGGCGGAACACCCGGAAACGGCACCGATCGAGTTTCAGTATCACAAGGACCCGATGGAGTTCCGCAACATCTGGGTGCGACCGCTTGGGAAACACCAATAACCCGCAAAAATCCCCGGTTCCTACTGCCGCAACCGCCAATCTGCTTGCGCGTTGCGGCAGGCCGGGCCTAGCTCGTTGCCACGATGAAAAAGCGAGCGAACTGGCTGTTAATCCCCGCCGTGGCACTGGGCCTCGGCGCTTGTGACCAAAAGAAACAAGCAAATACCACCGAACCGGCAGCGGTTGAGGTGGCGGAAACTTCTCCCACCGCGGTAACTCCCGCGCCGAAATCCTCGCCGGCCGAGGTGCCCGCCCCGGCCGAGGTAACCGCCCCGGCCGTCGGCGCTGCCGAGCGCGCTGCCAAACTTGGGTTTGCCCAATACCTACCGCAGGACACCGAAGCGGTAGTCGCGGTGTATAACGGCTCGAAAATTGCCGAACGGGTGAAAAACTCCCGCGTGTGGTCGCTCGTCCAATCCCGCACCGGACTCACCGACGATTTTTCCGATCCGGAAATCGATTCCGCCGAGCCGATGGATCCCTCCGAAGAAATTGAGCCATCGGAAGAGATGGAGTCGTCGGAAGAAATCACTCCAACTGAGGAAGTGGCACCGACCGACCCGGACGATGGAGACATGGAGCCTCTTCCTGACTCCGACTTTTCGGATGACGAAGAAGAAATCGGGCCAGCGGCATTGTTTGGCAGCGAGTTCACATTGGCACTCGGGAAAACTACTAGTGAGCAAGCGTCGCATTTGCTGACGGTGCAACGGCGAGTGACGTATTTCCAAATGCGGAATTTGGTCAAGTCGCTCGCTGCTTCGGTAAAGTCGGGGGACGCCAGCTCCATGCAGAATTTCATGC
>CAJDVR010000047.1_pt1 | contig 12337 bp, 7 predicted proteins | sample 7391381 | NCBI WGS metagenome assembly CAJDVR01 (sample SAMEA7055695, study PRJEB34461) | soil metagenome | biome: terrestrial ecosystem; feature: Peninsula; material: soil | place: Antarctica | collected 2016
CAAACGAATGGCGAAGACAATGGCTGGTGGCGGCTTTGGGGATGGCGGCTTTTCGGACGCCGTTCTTGAACTGGCGCTGCAAAGAAGCCTCGTGGAGATGATGCCGGGCGACCCGCCCGGTCCGCGGATGGGGACAGAGAGTGGCAGAGGCGAATACGTATTGCCATGGCCACTCTCGGCAGGCATTCGGATATTTTCGTCCCAGTGCTTCTGGCAGGTGAACGTCACCTGCTCCCACCGCCAAATCTTGGAGGTGTTTGTCACGAGCTTTTCCGAGGTGCTCCCGCAACCGCACTTCCAGCGCCATGGGCAGCGGCACGACACGATGTTTGCCGCCCTTGCCGTCGTGAATGGTGATGGTGCCTTGGTCGAAATCCAGATCTTTCACACGCAGCCGCATGCACTCGATCACACGCAGGCCGCTCCCATACATAACCTGGGTGGCCAGTTTCCAAGGATCCTCCAAATGGGCAAACACTGCGGAGACCTCGCGCCGGGACAGGACCACTGGGGGGCGGCGCGGTCCAGTGGCGGCGGCGGGTTTGTCGATGGTGAGATCGTCGATTCCGAAAACCTTGCGGGTCAGAAAAACCATCGCATTGAGAGCCTGCTTTTGGGTAGCGGGGGAGACGTGACGTTCCAACGCGAGGTAATCCAAGTAGGCGGTGATGGCTGCCGGACCGCCGTCCAGCGGAGTTTGGCCAAGCCGCTCCAGACAGAATCGAGTGAAGCGCACATTCCAATGGACGTAGGTTTCCTCGGTGGCAAAGGCCAGCCCACTCAGCCGAATCGTCCGGCGGAGCGTTTCCACCATGCGTTGGATTTCTCCCTCAATCTCCGGCAGCGGCTCGCCGGGCGTGGTGGGCGGCGGCGGCAGGACGGCACGCACTGGGATGGCTTCGCGACCGTGGGTGCGGTGAGTCGGTTCCAGCGACCGAGCTTGATCACGCAGCCCTTGCCAATCGTAGCCAACTGACCATGCCACCCTAAGAACCTCACAAGCGAGGATGTAGACGGCGTCCACCGCCTGGCGGAATTGCCAATCGGACAAGTGAGCAGAGCGGCCCAAGGCGTCGAAGAAGGCATTTGTAGCCTCGGCGGAACGTTGACCATGAACTTTTGTCCATGATTCCGCCCAGCGCACGTAATGTTCGCAAGCAGCCGGGCTGATTGAGCGTTTTTGGAGATTTTCCAAGAATTTTTGGCGGGCGGGGGTCACAGGAGACCCGCCCACGACGAACGACGGTGACTGAGACATGGGTAATGCGTCAGTACTTGCGATAAGACGAAAGATGGTCGAGGCCATGCCTTTCCAACTGCCTCAGCCATCTCTCATGATCATCATTCTCGGCCGCCGGGAAGACACACCCATCGGCATCACCACCGGCTTGCGACGCAATCTCACCAACGAGAGGCCGAACTTTGTCGAAACATTGGTGAGCTGTAGCAACGAAGCCCAAGGCGCTCCCCTATTCAGTCAGGACCTCATCCGCCACGGTTCAGCGTTTGCTGGCATGCGGGGATTGGTCGCCACGTTCCGCGGTTGTGCGGTGATTTGTGGCGTGGGACCGGATGGCGGCTGATCTGGAGCCGAAACAGTTTCCAGACCTTCCCGCTTTCGTCGATCGTGGACCGGCTTTATCACCGTGTCCGGCTTGGTCGTGATGATCGCGAAGCACTCGCCGACCTCCTGATTCAATCAACGAGTGCCGCCGGCCGGACTCGAACCGGCACGGGATTGCTCCCAACGGATTTTAAGTCCGTGGCGTCTACCATTCCGCCACGGCGGCATTCCTCGGTGATTCTGCTCCGGCTGGTTGGTAGTTCCGGCCGGTGCGGCGCGACTATGGGTGCTGGCGGGCGCTCGTCTAGACGTTTCCGCAAGGTAACGCAGGTGACGGGGAAAAAGTTTGATCCGGTCACCAACGGCCGAGCATGGCGGCGATGGTGAGGGCGGTGGATTCGCCAGAGCGGACGAGTTTTTTGCCGACTGCGGCGTCCGGGAACTCGGCGGCAAGGCAGGGCGAAGCGTCCGGGTCATCGGTGAGGATGCCGCGGGCGGGGATTTCAATGGTCCCATGGCGGATTTTACCGCCCCACGGGTCGATGTAAGTGACAGGAAACCCGTTCGCGGATTTCTCCAATTTTTTGGGGATATCGATGATGGTGACGAAGTGGGCCTCGACGGCGATCCACTGCGGCGGGGCACCATCGCGGTTGCGGCGGACGTATCGACGGAGGCTAACGACCGGCGGAAGTCCCTTTGCGAGCGACGTTTTGCAGCGCGAGTGGACGCGTTTCAGGAGATCCCGCTGGGATTCGCGGGGGGTGCGGAACAGCGTTTCCTCGCGGACTTGCGGCAGGTAATGGCCGCGAGTCATTTCATTCGCGATGTCGGTGAGGTCGGCCAAGTTGACGCCTTTTGTTGACCAGCGGAGACGCCCTTGTAGGTGGCGGGACGGGCGCAAACCGCGCTGGCGGATGATCGCAGTGATCTGCTGTTTTGAGGTTTCGCCGGGCACGGCGGTGGCGGCGCGCTGCCATGACTCATTGCCAAAACGAAACGCATTGAGCAACGCAGTGGGCCCGCAGGCATTGCCGGCCACCGCAAGTTGATCGGCAGGCACCGGCGCAGGTTGGGCGGCAGCCACCACCACCGTGGCTAGGAGAAAGAAAAACACCCTAGACATGCTACTTTTTCTTCGCCGGGGCATAGGTATCCACGCGGCGGTCATTCGACGGTTTGGCGTCCTTCCGTCCATCGGACAAGCTGACCTTGGCATCGAAGCGCATGTTTTCTCCGGTAGGTGCCGGGATGGGCACGCGGATCGTACTCACCCCATCTACCTGCAACGTAGTGATGTTCGTGTTCACCGTCCCCGTTGGCGTGGAAATCTTCAAACCGGTGTTGACGAGCGTCTCGGTGCCTCGGTTCTGAACCATCACTTCCACTTGGCCATTCGGATTGGTGGAGTCGGGCGGAATGATCCGCTGCGACGCCACCGCCGCGTCGTAGATCCCTGGCTTCTTACCATTTTTCACGCGACCGAGATCGGGCATTCCATTTCCGAGTGCGGAATCTGGGCCCGGTTCGCCGCCGTCGTTCAGGTAAGCGAAAACCATATTGGCCGCCTGTTGGGTCGTGACCGATTCATTGCCAGGCCAGCTTTTCACCGCGGCGATGGCACCTACAACGATCGGCGTGCTGAACGATGTGCCATTGACGCTGACCGCTTGGTTGCCCGTCCACGCGGCATTCACGCCGAAGCCCGGCGCGGCGATTGCCAGTTGACTGCCTTTATTCGAGAAATCCATGTGGTTGCCCACGGCATCCACGGCACCGACGGCGATGACACCTGGATAAGCAGCGGGATATGTGATGCGCTCCATTCCGTTGTTGCCGCTCGCGGCGACGATCAATGCGTTGCGTTCAGCGGCGTAGGCGATTGCATTGCGGACCAAGGCACTATCGCCAAAGCTACCGAGCGAAATGTTGATCAATTTTGCGCCAGCATCCACTGCAGCGACAATTCCCTCTGCGAGTAGGTAGCTGTCGGACTCGCCGAAGTCGTTGGCGATGCGGATGGAAACGATGTCAGCGCCGGGTGCTACGCCGGGGGTGAGTGAACCGCGGCCGATGATCATCGATGCAACCGCCGTGCCGTGGCCGTTTTGCTGGGACGGATCGTCGGGTAGCCCGATTAAGTTCAGATGGGATATGCGAGCGGAAAACGCTTGGTTGTTCGTCACCCCGGTGTCGAGGATGGCAATCTTCACGCCATTGCCCCATGCCGAGTTGTCCTCATCGATACCAAGCCATTCGAGCAGGCCGTTTCCCAGTGCCACCGCACCTTCTTGGGCAGTCCCGTCGCCCGGCACGGGCACGTCCACTGGGTAGATCATCGAGAGTTCCTCGTCGCCATTGAGCAACGAGGCGAGATCGTTGTAATCCATGAAACCGACGCGTAGCGCTAGTAATCCGTCGAGGCGACCGAGAATCCGGACGCTGTCGCCGGCGCGGCTGAGGAAATCGTCCATCGCGGCACGGTCGCGGAATGCGAGGACCCGTTGGCCGGGCAGCGCCCCTTCTGCCGCGGCTTCCGCATCGCCACGGAATGACCGCGGCCGCTCGCCCAACCGGAACCGCGGTGCCGGATCGTCGGCCAGCGACAACCGTTTGGGTCCGCGCTGAGCGGGTGGCGATTGCTCGGCGACTTTCGACGGTGGATTCGAAGACGTCGATTTGGCATCGCATTTTCGCGGAGGGCGGCGGAGTTTCCCGCCGTGCAGCCACCGACCGTTCCTACTGACCGCGCAAAACCGCCCGCCTCCGACCGCGCGGGCCGTTGGTTTCTCGCGAGTCTGGGGTTGTTTCTCGCGCTTCTCGGCGCGGTATTCGTCTGGTTGATGGGACGCAGCTACTTACGGGCTCGAGAAATGGCCGCATGGCCGGATGTTCCCTGCGTCATCCTCGCGTCGGAAATCGAAGAACGGCGCCACGATGAAATTTCCCCACGGGAATACCGCCAGATGGTGGTTTTCGGCTACGAGTGGAACGGCAAGGCTTTCACTGGCGATCAAGTCACGCTGCGCGGCAGTCCGTGGTCATCCAACCAAGAACTTGTCGCCAGCAGGATCGAAGAATTTCCCGTCGGCCGGTCCGCCCGCTGCCATGTAAATCCTGCCAATCCCACCTTTGCGGTGCTCAAAACTGATTCGCTGGCACCGGGCTACTCGATTTGGTTTCCCGCGTTGTTTGTCGTTGGCGGCCTTGGGATTACGTTTGGTGCGGTGATTCGAAAACCGCCCGTTGTCTAGCGGATGCCGTTGATACGCAAGCACCAATGACTGAACAACGGGGAATGTCCGGTGATCTTTTGATTGCGGTCTTTTGAATTCGTGGCGTATCGTCGCGCCCCGATGGGGCATGAAGGGCGGATTTTAGGATTTCGCCGGTCCATTGCCCGATCTTTTCTTAATTCAAAACGCGATGAATCCAGACCGAGCGACTCTCAATTTCCTCAATAGTTTTCCCGAAGATGCCAGAAAAAGGGGTGAGATGCTTCAAAAAGATGGAGCTGTAACGCAGATTTTCGGCAACCATTTGTTTATCCAAGGCCGGGTAGAAGACGAAACCGGCACCTTCCGCACCAGCCTCCGCCTGCAAGGAAACCGTTGGTTCGGATCCTGCACTGCGGAGGACGAACTCATCGCCGGCGCATGCCAATATGCCACGATGATGGAGCGGATGCACCGCGGCGAAGACCTGCCGGAATCCCCCAACGAATTCGACGACACGCCAGTCCTCGACATCATCGAGGAGAAACTCGGCCGCGAACTGGACGACAAGGAGGCGGATTTCGTCACCAAAATCGAGAAACGTTACCGCCGGTATGTGATCGAGGGTGAACTCCACGACCACGACATGGTCCGGATCACGCCGCGCTGGGAGATCACAACGTACGAGCCACTTGAACTGTGGCCGATGCCGCCGGGCGACATCCTTGAGTTTTGGAACTACCTCGCCTACGCATTTTACAAGAAGAAGCTCCCCTACCCCGAGTTCATGAGCGTCATCACGGACCTCGGGCACGTGCAAAAGAAGATGGCAGACTGGGAGCAGGAGCGCGAAGTCGCCGCCTGGTATGACCGGATTGAGCACGTCAACGAACGTCCGCCGCAAGATGCGCCAGTGGATGTCGCTTTCCGGTTGGTCGCGACCATCAACGAAGGCCGCATTGAGGTGAAAGAGGAGAAAGCCGGCGTGTGGGTCCAGCTGCGCGAGAAGAACGACATCGAGAACTATGTGAACCTGCACCACGAGGCCGCGTTGCTGATGGACGCATCCAGCCAAACGCTGTGGGAACACTACCTCGCGTTTTACCGGAAATTCGGCGATACCACGCTCGACTTCGACCAAGAAGAATCGTGCCGGTTCATGAACCGGGTATTCCGCCAACCGGCGTTGCAGGGCTACATCGTCAACCTCGACGAACGCGAATTCAAGGTTTCCGATGAACGGCTTTCTTGGGTCTGCGAAGATGATCCGTTCGACACGAGGAGTTTCGCGCTGCAACTGGTAACTGCCTCTGGCGAAAATGTTTCTCACTCCGTGCGCCTGCTCCCTGGCCGCAAGGAGCTTTATCAATCCGACGAAACCGTATTCCCCGGTCCCCCACGCTGGTTGGAGGACACCGAGGTCATGCCACGGTATTTGATCCCGACACGGGTCATTGACTCACTGGAAGGGGTTGAATTTCTCCGGAAAATTGGCGCTTCGCTGCCGGAGTCGCTCAAGAAACGCGTCGTCGATCTGGAGCTGAAGCCGAAGTTCGAGATGAAGCTCATCGCCGGACTGACCGCCGCGGAAACCGAGCACCTCGTGATCGACGTCAATGCCATCGAGACCAAAGGCCGACGCACCGAGCGACTCACCAAGGAAGGGTGGGAACTCGTTGAGCAACAAACGGTTAAAGGCAAACAATTGCTCCGATTTGCCCGTGAAGATCTGTACCCCGTCCCGCCAATCCTTGAGGAAATGGGACTCACCTACGACGAGAAATTGCTCTCGTTCAAATCGCGCATTACCAAGCAATTTCCCGAAAAATTCTCGGAGTGGATCAAAGCGATGCCCGAGAGCATCGACTTGGACATCGACCTACGGTTGCGCTCGATCTTAGCCGACCCGGTTACCGCGGCAGTGCGGTTTGAAGTGGTCGGCCAAGATATCGACTGGTTCGACCTGCGCATCGTGATCGACGTGCAAGGCGTCAACCTGACGAAAACGCAGATCCGTCAATTGGTCGCAGCCCGCGGCGGTTACGTCCGGATGGACGACGGCTCGTGGATGCGGTTGGAAATCAAGCTCGATGCCGATCAACGCGAGGCAGTCACCCGTTTGGGCCTCGATCCATTCGACTTGTCGGGGGAAACCCACCGGATGCACGCGCTGCAACTGGCCGACCCGAAAGCGGCCGAAGTTTTCGACCCGAAAGCGTGGGAGCGCATCAAAAACCGCGCCGGCGACATCCAATTGGAGGTCAACCCGGATCTTCCAGAAGGCCTCAATGCTACCCTCCGGCCGTATCAGGTCGATGGTTTCAAATTCCTCGCTTACCTCTCGGTTAACAACTTCGGCGGTATTCTCGCCGACGACATGGGACTCGGAAAAACCATCCAGTCGCTCACGTATTTGCTCTGGTTGTTCGAGGAGCACAAAAAAACCGGCGGCATGAAAAAGCCGGCTTTGGTTGTTTGTCCGAAGTCCGTGTTGGACGTCTGGTTCAGCGAGGCCGGTAAGTTCACGCCGCAACTGAAGGTTAAGATCCTCAAGAATCGCGACGACATCGATGTGGAGCACATCCAGAACAACATCGACATTCTGGTATTGAACTACGCTCAGCTCCGCGTCTGCGGCGAGGAATTGGCTGGCATCAAATGGCTTACGACCATCCTCGATGAGGGTCAGCAAATCAAAAACCCGGACTCGAAGGCGGCCAAGTGTGCCCGCGAACTGGACTCACAAAACCGCTTGGTGCTTACCGGCACGCCGATCGAGAACCGACTACTGGACATGTGGTCGTTGATGGCGTTTGCGATGCCCGGCGTCCTCGGCAGCCGCGCCTACTTCAAAAAGCGCTTCGACAAGCGCAAGGACCCGCTCAGCCAAATGCGGTTGGCGTCGCGTTTACGGCCGTTCCTGCTGCGCCGGACGAAGCTGCAAGTCGCCCAAGATCTGCCGCCGCGGACCGAAGAGGAAGTTTACTCGAAGATGGAAGGCATCCAGCTCGAGCTTTACAAAAACGAACTCAAGCGGATCCAAAAAGCGTTGCTCGGTCTGGATTCCGACGAGGCCGTAAAGAAGAACTCGTTTGCGATTCTGCAAGGGCTCATGCGACTGCGGCAAATCTGCTGCCACCCCGGCCTCATCGACCCGAAATACCTCAAAGAGGAGTCGGCGAAAATGGAGTCGCTATTTTACCTGCTCGATCAACTCCACGAGGAAGGTCACAAGGTCCTCGTTTTCTCGCAGTTCGTTTCCATGTTGGACTTGATCAAGGCGCGCTTGGAGCTCGGAAATCGCCCATACAACTACCTGACCGGCCAAACGAAAGACCGGAAGGGCGAGATCGAAAAATTCCAAACCACCAAGGATCCGTCGGTATTCATGCTTTCGCTGAAAGCGGGCGGTGCCGGCCTCAACTTGACCTCCGCGTCCTACGTCATCCTCTACGATCCATGGTGGAACCCCGCCGTGGAAAATCAGGCGATCGACCGGACTCACCGGATCGGCCAGAAAAACAAGGTCATCGCCTATCGTTTGCTGACCCGCGACACGGTCGAGGAAAAGATCCGGATCCTGCAACACCAGAAGACCCAGCTCGTCACCAACGTGCTTGGCGATGAAGGTTTTGCGTCCAACTTGGGCATCGACGACTTGCAGTTTATCCTCACTCACACAATCGACGAGGAAGACGAAATCGCGGCCAAAAAATAACAGTCGCCGAACCACAAATTCACTCCAATCCGGGGGCAGTCGCACAGCGGCTGCCCCCGCTTGCTTTTGGCCGATCTAGCGCGAAAGTCGCGCATTCATATGCACCATTTGGCCATCATCGGTAGCGGAGCCTCAGCAATTTTCCTGCTTAAACACCTGATGGACGAGCCGTCGCATTTGGGAGTGAGGCGCCTCACCATTTTCGAGAAAAGCACGGTGATTGGCGTGGGAATGCCCTACAATCCGGAAACCACATCCGTCCATAATCTGTCGAACATTTCATCCAAGGAATTGTGCGAATTACCAGTTTCCTTTGTCGATTGGTTGCGCTCCCAGGAACCTACCGTCGTCCGCGGGTTGGGGATTGATCCCGCAGACATCAGCGACGGCGGAATCTATAGCCGACTTGCGATTGGACGGTATCTCCACGTCCAATACCAAACGCTCATCCACCAGCTGGCGGCCGACGGCGTGGAAGTTTGCGAACGTCCGGCGTGCCAGATCGCTGATCTACGCGACGACCCTCGGGACGGTCGGGTCACTTTGGTGACAGCCGGCGGCGAGGAATTCGAGTGTGACCGGGTGGTCATCGCCACCGGTCATCGCTGGCCGGAGGAAGATGACTCAGAAAATGGCTGGTTCGCCTCGCCGTGGCCGATTTTCAAAATTCTACCAGTCACCGGGGATGTCCTCAACTTCCCGGTCGCCACGCTGGGTGCATCGCTCAGCGCCTTCGATGTCGTTTGCTCGATGGCGCACCACCAAGGAACTTTCGAGCGGCACGATAGGAAGCTCACGTTTCACCCACATCGGGGAACGGACGGATTCCGGTTTGCGATGCATTCGCTGCACGGACTGCTGCCCCATCTCCAGTACGCCCAAGAAGAACCGCTGCAGGCGATTTACCGCCACGCCACTCGCGAGGAAATGCTCGCCCTGCGAAATGACCGTGGGTTCATCCGACTCGACGAATATTTCGACCGCGTTTGTCGACCGGCATTGCGCGCCGCGTTTTCGAAAGACGGCATGCCAGAGATCGTTGCCCAACTCGGCAACCCCGCCTTTCGCCTCACGGATTTCATTGAAACCATGGCTGCTGCTCACGAGTACAGCGACCCATTCGAAGGCATGCGCCGCGAGTTGGTCGAAGCTCGCGAATCAGTCGACAACGACAGGCCGATCCATTGGAAGGAAACCCTCGATGGTTTGCTCTACACACTCAACTATCACGCCGAACTCCTTCCAGCCGAGGACCAGCTTGTTTTGAAAGGTAAATTCATGCCGTTTGTCATGAACATCATCGCCGCCCTGCCATTGGAATCCGCGGAAACCCTGCTTGCTCTCCGCGATGCCGGAATTCTCGAGTTAGTTTCTGGCGAGGCCAGCATCGGCGAGAAATCCAACGGCACTACCGAAGTCATCATCGACGGAGACGGCGACGAAGAACGCATCCGCTACCGCATGCTCGTCGATTGCCGCGGTCAGAAACCGCTGGAGGTAGATGAATATCCATTTCCCTCTCTGGTCGCGCAACGCGCCGTCCGACCGGCCAGCGTCCCATTTGTCGATCCCGCCGCAGTCGCCCGTGTACCAGAAGAAAAACGGGAGCATGTCATCGCAGCTGCGGCAGGCCCGCACTACGGCACCGGCGGCATCGAGATCGATCCAGCCTATCGGATCGTCGGCGAAGATGGTGTCCCCAACCCGCGCATCCACGACATTGCCTTTCCCCACACGTCTGGCGTCCGGCCGTATTCCTACGGCCTCCAAGCATGCAACGACACCGCAAGTATTGTCGTCCGAGCATGGCGGGAGGAACTGGAAAACCGACCCAGCTCCGTTCGTGAACCGTCCCACACTTCGGCAGAAATTATGGAGTGCGGTGGCAAGCGATAGCGCGACACCGCTTTGGCCTGCACGCGGGATGGCGAGCTTCCAGGCGACTTCGTAAGCTCCGTGAGGATCGGGCCAAAGCGGTGTGGCGCTGCGCTTTCATTTGCGAGCCCGAGAGCAACGCATTTGCTTCTCATCGGCATCGCTCTACTTCCCACCGCACTCCATAAATGGACACCGCTACGCTAGCAGATCGGTGATCACCTTGGCTGGATCCACGCCGGTTAAGCGCTGGTCGAGGCCTTGAAATTTAAAGCTGAGGCGCTCGTGATCGATGCCGAGGGCATGAAGAATGGTGGCATGGAGGTCGCGGATGTGGACCGGATCTTTGACGATATTGTAACTCATTTCGTCGGTCTCGCCGTGGACGTGGCCGCCTTTGATGCCGCCGCCAGCAAGCCACATGCTGAAACACCGCGGGTGGTGGTCGCGGCCGTAATTGGTCTCAGTAAGCGCACCTTGCGAATAGACGGTGCGGCCGAATTCTCCGCCGAAAATCACCAGCGTATCCTCCAACATGCCCCGCTGTTTGAGATCTTGGATGAGGCCGTAACAGCCTTGATCGACATCCTTGCATTGCGCAGCGAGGTCACGCGGGAGGTCGCCGTGCTGGTCCCAGCCACGATGGAAAATTTGGACGAATCTCACACCTCTTTCCAACAACCGCCGCGCCATGATCGCTGAATTGGCAAATGTTCCGCGGGTTTTGCTGTCCTCTCCATAAAGCTCGTAAACGTGCTCGTCCTCGTGGGAAAGGTCGGCGAGTTCGGGGACAGACGCCTGCATCCGGTAAGCCATTTCGTATTGTTGGATCCGTGTCTGGATTTCAGGATCGCCGACGGATTCGTAGGATTTCTGGTTCAACTGGCCGAGGCCATCGAGCAGATTGCGACGCATTTCCCGCGGCACGCCGGGCGTATCTTTGAGGAACAGGACCGGATCGCCAAGCGAGCGAAGCGCGACGCCAGCGTATTTCCCCGGGAGATAGCCGGAACCCCAGAGGCGCGAGGAAATCGCCTGCACATTCGAATACGGCGAACTGTGAGTCGCGTGCAGGACGACAAACGACGGCAGATCGTCATTCATCGAACCAAGTCCATACGACAGCCACGATCCCATGGACGCTTTGCCATTGATCATCGATCCGGTGCAAATGAGTTGGTTCGCGGGCTCATGGTTGATGGCATCGGTGTGCATCGATTTCACGACGCAGATGTCATCGGCCATTTTGCCGTGCCATGGCAGCAACTCGCTAATCCATGTCCCGGATTTGCCATGCTGAGAAAACTTGAACCTGGATGGTGCGAGCGGAAATGCCGACTGGCCGGATGTCATGCCTGTCAGGCGCTGGCCTTCCTTTATAAGATAATCCTTGAGGTCCTCCTTAAACCGTTTTTCCAGATCCGGTTTGTAATCGAATGTTTCAAGCTGCGACGGCGCACCAATCAGGGAGATGTAGATCGCCCGTTTCGCTTTCGGCGCAAATTGCGGAAGTGGCATGTCACCGATCGCTTGCGCGGCGGCGATCCCGCGTTCACCGAGCAGCGAGGCCATTGCTGCCATCCCGAGGCCGGTGCCGGATTTACGGAAAAACTGCCGCCGCGTGAGGGCTTGGTTGTAGCGTTCGAGAGGATTCATGAGAAGAAGTGGGAAGTGACGATTACCGGGTGAGGGTTTCGTCGAGATTAAGGATTTGGCTGGCGACCAGCGACCAAGCCGCCAGATCGGCCGGAGGGATGGATTCCGGCGCTTTCTTTTCGCCGGTGGAAATGGCGAGAGCTGCGTCATCTGGATGGGCAGCGTAATAATTGGCGGCGTTGTCGAGGGTCGCTCTGACGTGGGCACGTTCGTCGGCGACGAGTTTCCGCCCGAGCAGGCGCAGCGAAATATGATCGAGGCGCGGGTCGAAATCTGGTGCCGTGGTAAGCGCGTTTTCGGCGAGGACGC